>Ga0196970_1000063_pt1 | contig 172909 bp, 305 predicted proteins | sample S1v_513CmetaG_FD_148672 | JGI IMG/M metagenome (GOLD analysis project Ga0196970, IMG submission 148672) | Soil microbial communities from Anza Borrego desert, Southern California, United States - S1+v_5-13C | ecosystem: Environmental > Terrestrial > Soil > Desert | place: USA: California... | reverse complement strand
GATTTTGCATTGGATATTTAGTACCGTATTTTTCTAAATTTATATTTTCAATTTTTCTAATAATTTCTTTTCTTTGATATTGATTTTCAACACCATATCTTAATAAATTTAGTTCTTTGTTCTTTATGGATTTACATTCATCGCAACAATCTAAATTAATATCATTTTGTTTTCTTTTTATATAACCATCATATCTTGTTGGATATATTTTTCCACAATAATCACACATAACTTGTATTAAATCATGAGATTGGGGTGGTAAGTCATCAACTTTAACAATAATCGTTGAATTTTTAGGAACTCTCATTCCATCTTTTGTTTTATGTTTTGGTAAAATATATCCTAATTCTTCATAATATTTAATCTTTTTACCATATAATTTGGTTTCTATTTCTATACTTTTCAACATTTTTTATTCCTCCTGTAAGATTTAAATAACAATTTCTCCTGTAAAATAGATAAAAAATAAAAAGAGAATACGTACAGGAGAATAGGGAGCTACCCTAAAACCGCATTCTCTTCAAATAAACTTTTTAACTTTTAACAAAATCTCAATTTTAAACACATTTTTGCACATATAAGTTATTCTAAAAATAGAATAACTTATTCTACAAAAATTATATTACTAAATTTAAATTATTTTCTTTAAAGAAATCATAAAATTCTCCTAGTTTACAACGATGTTTGAATTCATCAAATTGTTCAGGGGTATTGTTAAATCTACCATATAATTTATGAAATAATCTATGTAATTTTTTATGAACACATACACCAATATAAATTGTATGCTCGTCAAGAAAATTATTTTTAATAATATTTAATTCTTCTTCTGAATATGCACCAATATTTTTTCTTTCCAAATCAAATTTATCAAGAATATTATATAATATAGTATAAAAATTAATTAAATGATGTACATATACTGATTGTGTACTTCCAGATATTACACACTTATTGTCATAATATTTAAAAATTTTAATTTTCCAACTTTCTATCTCTTGTCTAAGATATTTATAGATAGAGGTAATACCATTTCTCCATTTATAATGCTTATTACGTTTCTTTTTACTACATAAAGGGCATTTAGTACCATGTAATAAATTATACGGAGTAACGTAATATTCATGATGGCATATATTATGACGAATTAATACCTTTATTTTTCTAGTAATATATTCACTCAATATCGTGTATTCATCGCCTAATAAATTATAAACTTCTTTACGAAATTGTTCGTTATTTTTTCTCAAACTAATGTTTCTTAAATTTGTTTTTCTTTTGTCAATATTATTTTTTGCGTTAATTTTAATGCTTTTTATTTTAATATTATTAGTAACTTTTTTTGGCTTCTTGAAATTATCATTTGCATAATATTCTTTTAATTTCGTGATTGCAGATGCTTTGGAGCAACTATTGCATTGTCTTTTATTTCTGTATTTAAATTTTTCAAATGTAGTTTTAAATTCATTTCCACAATGGCAAAGTATTGTAATTTTTTCCTTTACATTTTTATATGCATTTTCATTACTAATAAGCTTACAATTACTATTACTTTCATTTTCAATATAATTTTTAACTTCTTGATATGTATATTTGCTCATTTAAATTCCCCTTTATTTTTATTTTTCACATAAAAATAAAGAAGTAGGTGGGAGAATACCCCACCATATATTTACTTCTTTTATACCTACAAATATTAATTATTTAATCTTCGTCATCTTCAGATTCTATCTTATCTAGTACTTCATCAAGATAACTTAGCAATATATTCTTAGTACATGTCGGGCAACAATTTTCCTGAAGCAATTCTGCATACTTATTAACTTTGCACTCTATACAGTCTCCATCACAATCTTCATCTTCTATATCATCCTCATCAACCAATTCAAAATACCCAAACTTTTCACCAAATAAATTATTTTGAGCATCTCTCAAAGGCATATCTAAAAATATATAATAGCTACATCCATCAAGATCAGACATTTTATATTTACCACTATTACCTTTTGCACTTTCTATAAACAACCTATAAGGTTCATCGTTATAAGAGGGGAGAGAGCTAACATAATATTCACTTACGTCTGTTTCTTCACACTCATTCTCTATACCAAATTCTTCAAATAAATATTCCTCAATATACGAAGCTAAAATAGCATCACAAGCAAAGAAGAATGATTTATTATCATCAATAGCATTATCAATAACTTGTTCAATTTCATTTAGAGTTATTGGATTTTTATTCATAAAATCTCCTTAAATTTATTTTACAATTTCTTATAATTGAGTTTTATCCAGTTGAATTGATTGATGTTTAGCTACTTCAATATTCATTTCTTTACTAATTTTTGCGGAATCTAAATTATGTTGTATAGTTTCTCTATTAACCACAAATCCTAATGCTTCTATAGGACTTATCCCACAATTAATTAAACCTGTTATCTGACCACAAATAAATGAAATATCCTTGATTCCTTTTTTGAATTCTTTTTCGTCAAATTGAGCATCACTAATACTATCAGTATTTAATTCAAAAGGAGGAATTATAATATCATAATTACATTCAGATACGTCACTATTTAAAGGAATACTAACTATTTCTTCATTTTGATTTTCAGGAGTATAAATTAATTCTTTCTCATCCATAAAAATCTCCTTAATTATTATAAAATTTTATCAACTACACCTAACTCTAAAGCTTTCTGAGCATCAAGTATCCAATCTTGTTTCTTTTCTTTCACTTCATCAAGTTTAGATTCAGGAATTTTTGTATATTTTAAAACAAGATATTTTGTTAGACTCCATAATCTCTGTAATTCAATAACTTCATCTTCTAGGTCTTTAAGTGTTCCACCTGTCCAGCATGAAGGTTGATGCGCTAATAAAGTACTATATCTATAAGCCCTACGTTCACTTGAACATATTAAAATTAGAAATCCCATAGACATACTTACGCCTGAGACTGTAGTTATAATTTTATAACCTTCATCACGTAATTGCTCAACCTTAGAAATTAGGCTTAAACCATTATAAATTGTGCCTCCATAACTATCTATAATTATTTCAATATCTTCTTTCGTTCCCATTTTTCTATCAATATCACGTAATCTATCTAAAAAATAAAGAACTTCAAATATAGTATCTCTTTCCACTTCATCCGAAAGATATATTCGTCTATATTTTAAAGCAGAAGATATTTTCATTTCAATTGCTAAATTATTAGGAGATTGTAAAATCAAATCCATAAGGACACCAGTTTAACCCTTCTGGTTATATTATTAATTGAAAACTACATCATATATACACTTAACACCATTTTCATTACATACACAAACTACTTGTTGCGGTTTACCTATAATTCTCTTTGTGATACAGAAATCATCCATACCTAAAAATGAACCAGCCATAATTATTTTAATATTATCAACAAAATCAGTTGAATTATGATGTAAATGTCCACAGCAAATTGCATAAATATTTTCGCCAGACATTAATGCACTAGCTTGTTTAGCTGATTTACCACTATCATAATCTCCATGTATTTGTAAATATTTTTTACCACGAATATCTATAATAGACATTGTCGTATCTATATTTTTAGTAAAAATAATATTATTAATATTTTGTAATCTAGCTTTTATATACCAAGGAATTAAGTCATCAAGACGTTCTGATTTCAAACTATCATCTTTTGTTCCTAATCTGGAATGATTGCCAGACACTTCAGTGAATACAACATTACCAAAATGCTTACTTAATATTGCAAGAAACTCAGATATATATTCAGATACTCCCATGATTTGTTCTATCATATTTTCCTTATTTGATATAAGAACACTCGGATGTATATTTCCATTTATGAGATCACCGTTAGCACAAACATAGCAATTTTCAGAATTGTGTAATGCTTTAATTTCTAGTATTTTATCTATATATTCATTTAATCTTTGTTTACAAATATCTGAATTATAGGTATTCCATGCATTATTAATATCTGCACCAAAATGAAGGTCATTCAAAGAGATATATAAATCATTATCACTATATTCTATAGTATGATATTCATATTCTAATTTTGGCAAATCTCCATTAATAATTGAATTTTGAATAATATCATATATTTCATCTTGTCTAGTATCATCCCGAATTAATTTTTTATAAGAAACTCTTTGGTCAAAGAATTTTTGTTTTTCCTTTTCCAATTCAATGCGTTTCAACTCATATTCCTTTAATATTTTATCATCTGTTATTGTTTCATTAATTATTTTTTCTTTTAAATATTTATAGATAGAATATGCTCCATACTCTTCTGGTTGCATTGCTTTTCTTAGTGAATCATAATGGCAACTAAAACCACAATAATTTACTATATCAGACCATTCTAAATCATCTGGTTTTTCTTCAAGTTTAATTGCAACTAAACGTAAAAGATAATCAATTTTATTTTCAGATTCTTTTCGTTTATATCTTTCCATTCAATCCTCCACTACTCTAAAATATGAAAATAGAGCAGGGAAGACCCCTACTCTTACGACCTTTATATTTTGTTTGGAAATTGATGGACTCACACCATCTACCAATGCCTTGTCAGCGTGGGTTGATTCTTCCCCTTAATTTCCATATACGCACGTTTTTCAGGTTGAAACGTGCAAACCTTTCACTAAAGTCCAAGAAAACTTTCCTTTGAAAGTTCCATGAGGACGGCATCATATCAATATGACACCCATTCATAATTTATTTATTATATTAACATTATTTAGTTGTCTTAAATTTACTTCTTAAAATTTATCTTCACATTAGGTTTTGCTGTTTTCTTAGTAGCTGTAATATACAACATACCATCAATTACCTTCCCAGATATTTCACCAATCATATTAGGTTTAATTACAAATCTAATATTCAAAGGTGCTATATAATCTTTCACTCCATCTTTAGGTGTACCTTTAATATAAAGATAGTCAGTGTTACCCATAGTTTCTGGTTCAAGTTCAATATCTTCTTCCGAAAAACCAGCAACATTTACTGCTAAAATTTCTTCATCATCTTTAGAAATATGCTTATAAGTTCTCATCCCAAGGCTGTCATAATTAAAGCTTCTGTCAAATCCAAAGAAATAGTCAAAAAAATCTCCCATAAAAAATCCTCCTAAAAATTATTAATAAAATATATTTTCATCCACTTATCCTCATGCAGACAGCAGATGATATAAGGGGAGAGTACATATAATAAAACTCCCCATACATATAAATCTGTCACTTCTGGATAAATTGCCTTTGTCTAAAAATTTAAATCACTGGCGTAAAAGCCTTAATTTGAACTCGACCTTATTTTAGTTGCATATCGAGTAGCAACAAACATTTGATAAAATATAAAGTTTGTATTAAATTTTATAAATCACCAAACAATTTACTAACTTCAGACCTAACATCTTCATCAAGTTTTACAATTCCAACAAGAGGATTACCTTTAAACTTTTCTATAAAACTAGTCAATCCATTATTATTTTTATATTTCTTTTCAGTTTGATATAAATCACCAGAAAAGCAAATTACACTATCTTTAGCAAGTCTAGTACCAATTAATCTTAATGTTTCTACGTCCAAATCCTCGGCTTCATCAACCAAAAACCAACTTGCATCTTTACTTGCTCCTTTTAAAAAATATGGACAGTCAAATTGCAATCTTTCTTGAGAAATCATTTGTTTAAATTGCGCTTCACCCATTTCTAGGTTGTCAATAATAGCCTGTGCAAACGGTTCAAGTTTCTCCAATTGTGTACCTGGTAAAAACCCTATGGATTCACCTTTACCTATAGGATTACGTATATAAATAATTCTCTGGTATTTACCTTTATCTAAAAAATACAAAGCAGATTTTAGATTAATAAATGTCTTACCACTCCCAGGTTTCCCCAATAATATCTTTATTGGTATATTTGAATTCATCAAATCAAATGCACACAACTGAAGATCATTCTTTGATTTAATTCCTTTAATATTAGGCGTTTTTAATTCAACAAAACCCTTTGAAGTCCACCTTCTAACGTCTACCGTTTCAATATTTTCATTTTTTATGATAAGATATTCATTCTCAATTAAATCCCATTTGTTAGCTTTACATTCTTCATAAAAACAAGCCAATTCTAAATCACTTAATACTACTTCTTTATAACCTTTATAAACTTTGTTATTATTATCTTGATTATAACTCTCACAAGGTATCCCTAAATGTTTAGCTTTTAATCTCACATTATAATCATTTGAAAGAAATACACACTCCTTGTCAAACATAAATACATCTTTAGCGAAGGATATTATTTTATTATCATTACTAAATTCCAAAGGAACACTATATAAATTTTCCCACCTTACTTCTATATTATCTGATCCTTCAAGCATCTTAATTGCTTCTTTTGCTTTATATGCTAATTCAAAGTCTTTATTTCTTTTTAAATTATCTAGTTCATCAAGTACTACAGAAGGTATATAGATCTTTTCAAAATCATAAACTTGCAGACCATCTATCAGAACATTGGTGTCTACAATTATTCTTTGCATAAACTCAACCTTTCGGTTTTATTGTGTGTGGTTGCCGACCTCAACCGAAATACCTGTAAAAAATATAATCTGGTATATATCTGTGTTTGCGTTTTGCATTTTTGTGCTTTGATGTCAATGATAAATCAGGATATCTACCTTTTTCTTGTTTAAGATATCCATTATCAGCTAAAAACAAATATTGTTCTTTAGATATTGGTTTCAAGTAGTTTATACACTTCCTTTTGTTGAATTTTAAATAGGGGGCAGAGGGGTGTTTCACAACATGCCATACCATATAAATAGTTATTTTAATATTATATCATATACAAGGAAGATAGCAAATTTTGAAACCCTTGATATAACTACATTTAAAGGCTATAAATTTTACTTTATGACACTAAACCGTAAAATCTGAAGTCATTTTTACTTTTTGATACTTGTTCCCAAATATATCGAAATCATATCCTTCTTTTATTTTTATTAAAATATCATCGTTTGAATTATTATTTTTAAAACATCTTAATACTTGTATCTTTTTTGCAATAAATAATAAATTTAAAGTTAACATACTATACTTTTTAAATCCTAATTTATCTTCATCTTTAGTACCAAAACATTGTTTTAATACTGATAATATAGTTGAATCACTTGGATTTAATTTTTTTAATTCTTCAATTGCGGTATGTTTTGATTTCCTTTCAACAGTTTTTTTAGCCTTATCGTTTAAAATGGAGGTTTTTACCTTTAATCCATTTATTTTTTTTCCGCACTTTTCTATAATTTTAAAAATTGCTTCTGCACTTTGCTGTCTATATCTACCTTCTAAGTCTTTAGATTGTACTAACAAATCTTTAAATTCTATATTTCTTTCATCTTTAGGATAGTTTGAAACATCAAATACTAAAACATCTTGTAATATATCCAAAGGCGTATTAAACTTTTCAAATATTCTATATTCATTAGCATCTGAAATCATCTTAAAGAAACTAGGAACAATCATTTTATCAGCCATTTGATCATATCTATCTTTTTCTTGCACATATCTTAAATAACTAATTTCTCTGATTTTACTTAATTCTTTATGCATATTAACATTATCAAAAATCTTTTTACTTTTATCAATTTCTATTTGACTTAAACTAGATAATTTACTACTTGCTTGATATAATTCATTAATTTCTTCTTGTGGTTTATCTTTACTAATAGCATCATTCAAATATGAATTGATTATCTGTGATAAATTAACTATTCTCCCTATGTAATTATCACTTAAAGTAAAATCTAGTTTCTGTAACTCTTTCATATTGTATTTTCTTGGATTAACTGTTCCTTTAACTTTGTTAATCGGAGTAGGAAAATTTTCTTCACAATACTTTGCTTTTGCAGATAATATTTCTGAAGGATTAAGTAAAATCGTGTCACTATCTGTATCACACCCCTGTAGCCTATCTGGTGCATCATTATCAAAAAAGTTAATGGCACATATATTATTAGTGAAATTGAACCACATATTATATTCTAAATGCCCTTTATTTTTAGTATGCATTACATTTCCGGCATTTATATGAGGATTACGTGAGGCACAAAACTCTTGACCAGTTTTATAATATTTACAATATATTTCTCTACCCTTCATTATAGATTCATTGTTATATTGCCCTATAGAAGCTAATAGCATTTCATAAGGATTCGAAAATAAAGTAACATATTTAGAATCTTTCATTCTAATCTTACCTTCTCTTAAATGCCCTATGTAATTAGTTATTAAATCACTCTTCATCTTTTTAAATTTTTTTGTATATTGAATATCTGAATTAACTAATAATAAAGCACTCAATAATTCAGTGTTTTCATATAAATTTAAATCATCTTCGTCTTCTTCAATCATTTTTTCTATTTTTAAAGAATTTTTTGCATCACATCCAAGATAATTTTTAAATACAGCATCATCATTTTTTAAAAGCATTACATATTCTCTTTCAAGTTTTGTAATCTCCATTAAATCATTAATCGTTAAATTAGGTATACTATTTAAGAGTTGATATGTAGTTCTGTTATAATTACCATAATTACCTTCTTTGTCACATTTAACAACACCAAATATATTATCAATTTTGTCTAACCAATAAGAATAACATTCTTTTAGTGTTTGGTTTGGCATCTTATAAGCAAATTTAAGAAATTTTAATGAGTTAGGTGTAGTCACTAATTTTATTTTATTTGCATCATAATCATTATCAAACATATCCTTTAATTTTATTATTTTATTAGCTTGAAACCATTGTTGTAATTTAGTGTTAAACGCACAACATTTAAACATATCATTTCTGAGTAACATAAACCCCTTATTGCTTTTTTGATATGTCTCAAAAACAGATTCATCTAATAACCCCTGTCCATCAGTAAGGCAATTCTTTATATTTATTGTTTCGTTTTGAGTTACAATTTCACCATCTATCTCTCTTGTTACACTTGCTATACTATCAAATTCCAATCCATAAATATCATCAATTAAAAGAATTTCTGTTTTAGGGTCTAAATTAATAGTAAACTCTATACCAGAAGTAACTAGAGATTCATATGCCAATAAAGAAGTTAAATCCAGTTCTTCATTCTTAACAAATTCTATTCCTAATCTGCTTCTTTTTATTAACTCTTGTTTCATGGATTCTTGTATATATAATGCATAACCGTTTTTTGCTTTGCCTGATCCTCTCTTGTAAAAAATATATTTAATCCCATCCATGACAAAGCCATTTAAATATAGATATTTTCGTATCTTTTTTTTATTGGCAACGGTAATTCTTTTTCCTTTGATTATATCTCCATTTTCATCTTCCCATTCATAATCCTTATCCCATTTAGTTAAATGTTTATCAAAAGTTATATTAATAATTTTATTGCTATATTGTTTACCATTTAACATATAAAAAGTATCAGGAAATATAGCATCCATCCTTATAGTTTCGAGGCTATAAGGAATAGTTGCTGAATATAATTTTACTATATCTTTATTTTTACTTTCTATTTTTTTATTTTCTATAATATCTTTATATATATAACAAGCTTCTAAATTCATTATGTATGTGTTTTCAGGTTTCAAACAATTACCTCCAATAATTATTATATTATTAATTTAAAATAATTTGCATCCACTTTCTTTAAATTCTTTTACTTTGTTATTCCAATCCTCTTTTGTCCATCCGAAATACTTCAATAAACATTTCTTACACATAAACTTATCAATATTTCTACCAAACATCTTCATGTTCATTGCCAATGTGTCTTTGTCTTTTATAGATACTATATTTCCTCTTTTATTTTTACATCCATTAATACAAGTTCTCATGAAATATTTTTCAGCTATATCGTATGTAATACCTTTATAATCAGCAAATTCTTGAATTACTTCTGATGTTGGTTCATCCCTATATACCCCTCCTGTCCATGCTTCTTGAATATATTCTTTGAGAGTACAATTCATAATTATCCATTTATAATTATTTATAAAATCTTGTTCAAGTCTTTTTTGCCATCTATCATACAATTTCGGATACCAATATTTATCTAAAACCCAGGTGGACTTTGAATAATTAGGACATACTATTCCGCAGCCTACTCTATCATATCCCTTTTTATATTTAGGATTAATCTTTATTCCTTCTCTTAATATGTATAACCATATATCCAAATCAGTCCATTCCCTTATGGGTAAAAGTCCTATCCAATCTCTACTCTTACCCCACTTATCATTAACCCATATATCTCCATAAGTTGATCTATTGTTACTTTCATCATTTCTCATTCCAAACAGGAAAAGAAGTTTTTCCTTATCATTAAAATTATAGATAGTTGGATTTTCTTTGAAATACAAACAACAAGCTCTATTTAATCTTGATGGTATTAAATTTTCTTTCTTAGACCAATTATAAAACCCACATAGTTTTTTGTCAGGATGTATAAACTTATATTGTGATTCCTTAGCCATTATATTACTGTCAGCAACATCCATTGTGGTGACGTTAAAATATGTAGTAAAATTCAACCCTGTTTTTTGTGCCAAGTAAGTTTTAACCATACTGTCTTTACCTGTTGAATTAGTATCAACTATAGTCCTATCGGTATTAATGCCATATTCTTGTAATAGTTTAATACTGTCTTGTTCTAATTGATTAATTCTGCAAGATAATCGAACAGAGGTTTTGTGTGAAGGTTACTATTGGTTAAATAATCAGATAATAAAGGCATTTGATAAACAAGGAAATCTGCATAAAGTTATTAAAATAATTATAAGCAATGATTTATCAATAACCTTAAAATCTTATAAATCAGAAGAACCATATGATATAGAATCCTGGAATGAAACCTCTGTTTTATCATCATTATTAGTTTTATCTTTTAGAAATTGTATGTATTCTTTAAATACTGGTAACATTAACTACCTCATAATAAAATATTATTATCTGACTTTTAACCAAATTTGACATTTATTCAAATTTCTCATTTTCACATTCCCATCTCAACCTATCTCTAACACCAATTTTCCTTCCCATAACCCAACTACCACACTGAGTCCAATCCTCATACATTTTTTGAACTACATCGTAATTATTACTTCCGAATATCATTTCGTTATCCATATGTATTACCATTTAGCTTAGTCCAGTTTTATATAACCAAAACTCGATAGAGCGACCTTCCCTGTATTATATTTTGTATCCCTGACTTCATAAGAATAAAGTTTATTATCTTCACAATAGCATTTACATCTATATATATCTGTTATGATATTTCTGTCTCCTGAATAGGAAACACGACATGTAAACATTCCTGTATCATCATCCACAACCCATTGGTTCCAATTACCTTTATTATCTTTTATGTATATATATTTCTCCATCAATTATTCTCCTTCTTTATTTGTTTATTTTTGATTTGCTTCCTAAATTCGTTCATTTCACCGTTTTCATACTTGCTGTAATATAGTGGAGTGAGTTTATTATTACTGACTAATTTTCTTGAATTTCTTTTCATAGGAAACCTCCAACAATTATATTAATATTATGCATAAAATCTAAAGGAAACTTCATTAAATCATGTCTAATTATGTTTAATTAATCATTTTTGATAATTTATATTCATAAGGTATTTTCTATAAATTAACTCTTTTTTAAATAAATTTTCTGATGTATATTTAATTACCTAACGAATTTTTTAATATAACCATTTACTTCATCACTGGCAGATTTCATTTCTCTCTCAAGTTCACCAATAAGAATTCCCTTGACTTCCTGAATGGAATCTTTTAATTCTTTTTTGAATTCTATAAAAGAATAGATTTCCTTCTTACTTAACTTTTCAGTCGTGAATTTTCTAATAAGAGATGATAATAGACTATCCCATGAAGTGTAATACCTATAATTACCCCAAATATCCTGTCCAATCTTTTCTTCCAGGGTGATGCAATCTTCTTCAACTCTGACTCTTAATTTTTCATTAATATGTATATATCCTTTAGGTTTCTGTTCAACTACTTGTCCTTTTTGTCTTCCTCTCGACATATTTTCTCCCTTCTTAAAATCCTTGTAGAAATTCTACATTTAATTTAGATAAATAATTTTATAGAACTTGATAAATTACTCGACTTACATATTTTTTATTTAAAACAATTTCCTAATATAATAAATGTTTACCTCCTTTCCTAATTTAATCATACCATATTTTTACTAACATTGTCAATATTATTTATTTTAACATTATCTAAAATTTTTCAGAAGAGAAATTTAGAAATATCTCTGCCACTAATTTAATCTTATCACGTTATAAATATAATGTCAACAATTATTTTAATATTATATAAAATTATTTTTATTCCTTTTGAATATCACAAACATCTCCTATATTTACATTAAGGTAAAGACATATTTTTTCTAACGATTTGATCTCCACACTTTCATTGTTGTTAATCCTAGTCACTACACTGGAACTAACTCCACATTCTTTTGCTATATTGGAAAGTTTAAGTTCTCTGTCAACTAATATATGCTGTAGCTTTTTATAACTTATCATATATATTCTCCTCAATTCCATTATATACTATTCCTCTGAAAAAATAAACAACACTTAAAACTAGAAAAAATTCGTTAAAAGGATATTGACACCGTAAAAGGAAAATGTTACACTATACTTACAAAGTATTACTTCACATCCCACTACAATCTCCCACATACATAAAAAATCATACAAAGGGGGTATCATCTTGAATTACGCCGGAATAGATTTAGGCACAACCTATACTAAAACACATTCTGGACTAATATTTCCTTCAGGCATTAGTGAAAACATCTGTATGTCCAATAACATTATGCGATTTGAAGGAAAGCAATATACAATGGGATTATTAAACGACAAAGCAGACTATGAAATCAACATCAATAAAGCACTCAATAAAAATACCAAACTTAATTTTGTTTATGCTTTATTTCATGAAGCTAGGACAATAGAATACACTTTTGATAACGTAATTGTAGGATTACCAGCTAGTCAGTGGAAAAACACAAAAACAGTAAACTTATTTAAAGAATATCTTAAAATACCAGAACTAACTTTAGTAAATGTAAATGGATTAGATAAGAAAATACAAGCTGAAAACCTTGAGATAGTACCAGAGGGTTCAACGGCATATTTTGCAATCAACTATCCAGAATTCAATGGTAGAAAGGTTCTGGTCGTAGATGTAGGTGGAATTACAGTAAATAGCATTGAGTTTGAGGACGATTCTCCGATTGATATGTTTACAGACGAATTTGGTGTACTTAAAGTCTATAAAGATATGGCTGAACGGATTACTACAGAAACAGGATATAATTGTACCTATGAAGATATGTTTGATATTATCACCAATGGTTTATCTATCAAAGGACAAATCATAGATATTGAAGAAATAATAAAACCTATTGCCTTAGAGCATTGTAAAAAGATTTACAAGAATCTTAAACTCAAATGGTCTATAGATACTATACCTTACGTTATCTTGGTAGGAGCTGGTGCTATCACTTTAGCAAAATATATCCAATACTACATTCCAAATGCACAATTGCAGGACAATGCACAGATGTTAGCTGCTATAGGAATGGGAGAAATGGCAGGTGCTTATCTATGAGCGAAAGAAGAAGCATATCTTTTGATGAAGAAGAACGTGAATTATTAAACTATTTTGATTCTAATGGTAGGAGTAAGATAGCCAAAACTGCTATGTCTTTCTATAAAGAACATAAAGGTAAAATATTTATTGACTCTATTAAAGATATTATACAAATTCTAAATGTCTCTCAAAAACCTCAGATAAATGACCAAAAAATCCAGAAATTAATAAAATAAGGAGGTTTTATGGACTTTTTACTAAAAAATATTGAATATTTTCCCTTTATTTTAATCCCTTTTATTATGTTTTGGTATATAAAAAAGAAAGCTTTTCACAAGGCAAACAACGATCTTACACCTTATATAGTAAAACTCAATAAACAAAAGGAAACAACCAATATAAAATCTAAATCAACTATATTTTCAAGGTGATTGTAATGAAAAAGGTTGATGAAAAGAAAGTATTCCTAAAAGAAAAAGCTGAGTTTTATGAAAAATTTTATAGGCTTATGTTTGAGTTAGGGTTATATAATAAATTCAACCGTACTTATAATCTTAAAATCATTGAAAAGACCAACTATGGGTATAAAGCTTACTTAAATCTAGAACCTGGATTATTCTTTTCTGAGTTTCAGAAGAAAATAGGAGAGATACAACAAGGTTTATGTTGCATATGGATAATGAAAATGCAACCATTTAAAGATTATGCCAATATCAAAATAGTTACCCAAGCTCTTGATGAAGAAACCCCTTATGAAAACCCTCAAATTAAACCTTGGCAAATGTATTTGGGTTTAGATTTTTCATTAGAACCTATCAAAAACAATTGTAATGACTATTGTATGTTTCTTTTAGCAGGAGCTACAGGAGCGGGAAAGACAAGATTTCTTTATTTAATAATTTTATCATGGATACTATCATGTAAAATAAACGAAGTGGAAATATACCTTGCTGATCCTGTAAAGGATGGTTTCTCTAAATTTAGAAATGCAAAAATGGTAAAATATTATGCTACTGAGATCGAATCTATATTAAGCATACTAAAATATATGGAAATCAAACTCAGTAAAAGAAAATCTGTCATTGGAAAACTAAGAGAAGCTGGTTTAGCAACTAATATTGTAGAGTATAACTCTATATCAAAAAGTAAAATGTCTTATTGTTATGTAGTAATAGATGAATTTTCATTCTTGATACCTGACAAATCAGATAATGAGACTGAAAAAACACAAAAGCAAGAGATAATAGACATATGCAAAAAACTTAGTAAGGCAGGAAGGGAGATGGGTATATTTTTATTAGTTGGCGTTCAAAAAACAGTAAAAGATGAACTTCCAAGTCTAATAAAAAATATGGCTGCTGTAAGAATATCATTCAGAGCTAATGATTCTATATCATCTGAAGTTATTATGGGAGATAATTGTGCTGTTGGACTAATGGATAGATATGCTGTTTATAGTCAGAACGGTGGAGAGAAAAGGGATTATTTGTTTAGTCCTTTGTTAACTACTCAAATGCTAAATAATTTTTTACAACCACCATATTCAGACCCAAATCATAAAAAAATAGATATTGATTCTATAATCAAAGATACTGAAACAAAACAACCTCCGGCTAAAGTTACTAAAGTTGTTAATCTACCAAAGAAACAAAGAAATAAAAATTCTCACTATCCTGTTGTAAACTTAATAGAGGAGGATCAGTATGTCGATAACTGAAAGGGACAATAGACTTATCAAGGAATGGTTTGAGCCTTATAAGTATGCCACAGTTGGTATCTTAGAAAAAGTATTTTTTCCTAGTGATTATGGTTATACCGTATGTAGAAAGAGGTTGTTAGAACTTCTTAAAGAAGATTATATTAAATGCGTAAAGGATGAAACCAATAATAAAAATATCTATATCTACAATGAAAATAAAATAAGTAACCCTAGTTATCATAGATTAGTCTTGCTTAATCTTTTAGCTGAAATACGCTACTTGGGATTTAATGTAGAACGTTTTGAAATAGAAAAATCCTGGTGCAACAATAAATATAAAAGCGATGCCTTTCTTCAATTTACCGTAGATAATTTAGGAGATGAGAAGGGAAAACGTTGCTACTTCTTTGTTGAAGTCCAGACTTCAAATAACCATCATAGGCTTGAAAAATACGATGAAATCTATTCAACAGGTGAAGTTCAAAACTATCTTGCTAAAGATAAAACCTTTTATCCTAAAGTCCTTATAGTATCTGATAGACATTTCAATAATGTATCTCTACAAAATACAAAAGTTCTTCAAGTAAAAACTAATTTAAAATCATTGTGTTCTATAATACTTTAAAGTATATGACTACCCCATATTACTGGTGGGTTCAGTGTAGGTTATATGGTTTATATAAGTGGACATTAAGTAAAATCAACATTTTGATTTTTCGTTAGTAATAGCGAATTTTAATGAGTCTATTACGTGCAAGGTGCGTTGCGAAACAAGCAACCACCAATACATATCTAAGAAGCCAGTACAAAGGATAAGGTGATTTTTGGAATATACTTGGTTTTGTGAAATATGGTATTAGTCTTATTTAGGTTCTTGTTTGCAGTAAATTTAGTAGCAGAGTTACGGTCAATGTTGAATCATTAATCCGAACACACGTTACTATCGTTATTGCACTCATTAACTTGAATCTGGTTGGTATTGATATTTCATGGAATCTGAGTGTATTACTAGGAATTTATTTTATCTTTTTGTTATGGCTTTTTTTGAAATATGACACTAAAGAGGAAGGAGAACAAAGCATATGATGGAATTATTAATAAACTTAGTCAAAGTATATTTGTTTGTACTATTGACATGGAATGTAGGAAAATTCCTATTAGGGAAACATGGGAAAAAGAAATCAATTATCGGTAAGGTGCTAATGTTAATATCCAACAGGGTAGGTTATATGTTGGATGATATGCTGAAACGGCAAAAGAGGAAAAGATATAAGGTGCTGCACCATACTAAAGTTGCAAAAGTTATTGATATTAAAAAGTATAAGGTAAAAAGAGCATAGGAGGAAATCATGGAATTACAATTTGTTGATTCTCAAAAAGTGTTTGAGAAATGCTTTAATACTGACGAGGAACGTGAGCAATACATGTATATGTATAGCAAAGATAATACACATTATTTTAAACATATAGATACCAGAGAATATATTTCTGTTAATTGTAAAGTATAGGGGAGGGGTTAATTCCCCTTCCTGTAATTTGTAAATATAGGGGGAGGTATAGGGTATGAGTGGAGTTACCACTGTAATAGTAATGACATCAATGAGTGTTGCTTCTGGTTTAGCATCTGGAATATTAAAATCTTTAGACAAAGAGACTGAATCTACCTATGTCACGTTTGGGACTGTGTGTTTGATAATCTGTACGGCTTTAACTGCATTTATTAAAGTTGTCAAGGCTCTTAATTCTTTAGGAGGGTGATATGATTGAGACAGCTTTAATAGGTGGAGGTGTTGTTTTAGGATTAGCATGTTTAACTGATCCTAAAAAGGCAATTGGTTTTACTGTATCTATTATTACTATTAGAGGAATGACGTTTTTAGCAAAGAAAATAACTGAAGAAATTAATCCACAAGCTTCTTTAGTGATTAATTTTTGTGGTTGGTGTCTTGCTGGAATTCCTATTGTAGCATTATTAAAATTGAGTACTGGTGGAATACAAGAGGTGGTTGATAGTTTTAATAAAATAGGGGAGGAGATAAATAATATTGGTATGTTTATTGAAAAATTAAAGTTTTGGTGATTATTTGGTGGTAAGAGATAGGGTAGGAGAACCCTGTAGTTAAGTGCTACAGGGTTTATTGTTTATATTAAATTTACCATTAGCATTAATTATATTATTATTAATTAAAAATTTATAATAATCTCGAATAACTTGATATCTATTCGTTTTCTTCATTAAACCTTTCTGTCTATCTTCAAATGACAATGTATAATAATATGGATTTTTATAATTAGTATCAAATATTTTTAAAAATTTTTGTTCAGTTATATAGTTTACAATATCATCTATTAAAATGCTGTTTTTACTAAAATAAATTTTATTAATTATCATACTTTGCCATCTACGTCTGTCTCCATTATAAAGTATATCACCATTAATAGGATAATTTATATACCAAGGCATAGGCATATATTTAGATATCCATTGTCTATTCCAAAAATCAGATATATGCTTATATGTTTTTTCTAAACAATAATCATTATATATATTCCTATATTCTAAATTAAATTCTTTTATCCAATAATCAAATAATTGCATTTGTTTATTGATTATTTCATTATATGGATTTTACATGATTATTATATTGTTTAAAATATATCCAATGCTTATGATTTATATCATGTAGAAGGATTTCTTTTAAATTTTCATATGTAATATCATTAATATTATCTTTATATTCTGATAAATCTATTTCAATAGTAGGAATATCTAATTCAATAATTTTTTGTTTTTTCACTTCATCAATAAAATGAGTTACAGCAATCTCAATTAAAATTTTTCTACCTTCAAATTCTATTATTATATCGGGTTTAATATTTTGTAAATATTTTTCGACTATCACATTATCAATAATTATATTTGTTTCTTTATATGTATCTATATGATATATCAAACTATCTTTACTAATAATACTAAAATTAATATTCTTATATTGTTCAATGGTATAAAATGCATATTTATCTTTTACATTAATTTTTGGTAATTTAATAGTTTTACAATCTGACAGAATCTCTTTTGCCATATAATGTAATGATGTCTCTTGAGCAATACTTATATCACATTCTTTAGATTCATGAGCAAAATGATGTTCATAAATTTTTCTTTGTTTAGCTATTAGTTTATCTCCGCAATTAGGGCATAAGCAATCACAATCAATTCCATTACTCACAGAATCTATATGATGTAGTTTATTATTTTTAAAACCATAAATCAATTTTGGCATATTGTACTCCTTTAATTATAATATATTATTTTTATTAAAACTATTTAACCATTCAATTAATAATTCTCTCATTCTTGATGAAGGAATATAAATATTAATATCATCACCATCTCTTATTGCTGATCTCCATATCCATTGTATTAATTCGGATAAGGCATAAATTTCTTCATCCACTTTAATATTTTTTTGTTCAAAAAATTGTTTCAATATTGGGTTAATAAAAATATTAGCACAATAAGCTAAACAAGTTTTATTTTTATATTCATTAGTGGCTCTAGCATTAACTGATATAAATCCTTTAGAATAACCTGCTCCTTGTAAATATTTTTTATAATCTTTAAATGTAGTCCACATATTTGCGTCTGAAGATGATTTTAATACATTTTTAAAGTAATTATATAGATTCTTTTTAAGAATATTAATCATAGGTCTATTAGATTTAAACTTATCTCTAATAAACCAAGATACACTTAATGCTGTATCACTATCACCAATTAAATTTAATTTTTCATAATCACAAACATTAATTTTATCTTTTATATTTGTTAAATTTGAATAATGTTGTGTTTCTTTAGTAAAAATATAATTATTCATTATTTTTCTAACAAATAAATAATCATATTGCACATTATAAAAATCATAGTAATATCTTTGAATCTGAGCATTAAACATATATGTCAATATATAAACTTCTTTAAATGCTTTAAATATTTCTATAGGGAAACACCATATTAAAGCAGTTTCTCCATATATACCAACACATCTGTTAATTGACATTCTCATTACTTCACTAAATTTACCTTCATAATCCATATCATCCCAAATTAATAATCCATCTTCCACATGAGCATAATTTTCAAGAATATTGGTTAAATCTTTTTTTGTAATATCCATTATTTCAACTACATTAGCCACTTCATCAAGAATAAGAGTATATTCACCTTGTTTAACAAGATCAATTGTATAGTCATTAAAATTTAAAAACAAAGCATGTGTGGAAGCAATATTTTTTTTATTTGATATTAACCAATGCATACCATTTAATTTTGTTCCTTGTTCTTGCGGTTCATAAAATTTACGTTTTTGACAATTATCCTTTATTCTTTTAACTTCATTAAGAAATGGTGTTATAAAAATATATTTTTCTGTAATGTTACTATCCATTAAGTTAATTGCTCCAGATGTCTTACCTGCTCCACAAGGAGCATCTACTATATGTATTTTTACCAATTAAAATTAAACCTCCTATATTTAACTCGATTTTTTGCAGGCATTAACTAGGCGTTTGCCCAAAAACTCAAACCATTGATTTCAGCGGATTAGCAATTCCAATCTGCTAAAATTGAAAAAATGTGTTGATTTCAATAGGGTTTCAAGACTTTTTCCTTAAAAGGACTAAGAGAATATAAAATAAATTATATTATTATTTTAATTCATTTGTTTTAAAAAATTTAACAGCCATATTTAATTTATTCTTATCCTTTAACTCATCAGTACTATGTATAACTCCTTTCTCTAGTAATGTAAAGATACCCTTATCTGATATGTATATATCGTGTATAGTTATTGGTTGGTTACCTCCTTTCTATATTTATAAATGGTTATAGTACTCCTATAAGTTAAGTATATAATAATAAAATAAATAAGTCAATATATATTTATGTTATATTTATATTTCTATATTTCAATTAGAAAAAATAAAAAATTATAATATCCCCTTGTAGGGGAAGATTGTGGAGCTTTAGCGGAACAATCAGGGGTACTGTCTGTAAGACTAGAGTAATTTGATAGAGGGTATAAGATCATTGATATATAGTTTCTAAGAAATGTAAAATATCACGCAATAGCTTTTATGAAGTGAAAAACTTGGTTGATGTTTGGTGGTTAGAGGTAAAAGAATATATCAAAATTATTTATGCAAAATTTAGTTTTGAGTTTTTTGTTTTGAAATTTATTGGTCATTGTTTTTAATTTTTTATATAAGTAAAATTATTGTGTGAATTTTTGATATCGTGGTTTACTATTGAATATATGGCGAAAAGGTATATTTATATATACTTTGGTGAGAATTTTGGTAGTAGGGTGGAGAGGTGGGTTATTGGGTGTCGGGTAGAGGTTAAATATTGATATTAATATGGTTGTGAAAGTATTGGTATTATTGGGTTTTAGAGATGTTAGAATTATTATGTATTAAAATAAATACATTATTTTGATGGTTGTGTAGGGTGCTATTTTAATGGGTTTTATCGAATTGAGTACCGAAAAAATTTAGGTATTTTTTAAGTAAAAATGTGATTCGCTTCGCTTACTACTGGAAGGTGTTTCCAGATGTGCTGCTATCCAAGTCATTGAAAAAAGTCAATGAAACTTTGTAATCCACCCGGCACTATCTATAAAACTGTATATAATACACAATTATATACTATTTGGCGAATAGGCTTGAAATGCAGTTGTATCAATGGTTTGAAGGTGATTTAATAGATATTGGAGAATAGCAGAATAAATAAAAATGGTAATTAATCGGTAATAATTGGGTGAATAAATGATATTTTATTGCTCTGATAAAGGATAATTGATCCTTTTTATCAGATTAATACCAGGATACCGTACAACGCAGTTGTAGAGCATGTTTACAGGTTTATATCGTCTATATCGGGCTATATAACAGGGTTTGAGCCATTGAAGTATTTTATAATATACTATATATAATACTATACAACATATAATATATCATAATGATATACCGATACACTTACTAAACTGTATTTATTAGTATATACTGTATATATACGATATGCACAGCCACAACTAACCCAATAATATAATTACTTAACTACTGTACTAACCAACCTAATACACTAATATTATTTACCGAAGTATCAGCTATAAAAAATCCTTACTATATAATACTCACAAAATAAAAAAACCGCATAAAACCCTTGACAACTACACACAATAGATATAAGATAAATATAATCAATTATATAGGAGGTTATCCCACAATGACAAAACAAGACATCCTTAACTACCTACACATTACTAATAAATCATTGGCGCAAATAGTCCTATATGCACGACTTGACCAACTGACAACTAAAAAAATACCATACACAGTAACCGTCAATGATAAAAAGTATTAAATTACTGGTACACCAAACAATTATACCATTAAAGAGGCATAACCCATGATAGTAATTTTTGGATAATATCACAACACACAAACACACAAAAGCATAAAATAATTGTTGACAGGTAATACTATCCTATGATAAGATATAGACAATAAATATTAAGGAGGTATTTACAATGTATAAAGGAATGTTAGCATTCAACACAATGGGTAAACTTGTTATGATTTTAGATGAAGGTGAAAACAAGTTTAAAACTCACACAGTACAAGAAGGAATATTAAAAGATGGAATATTTAAAAAAGCAATAGGAAGAAGTTTTAAATATCAAATAAATAGGACAGATTTAAGAAATATTGAAACATTAAAGCCTATAGAGTAAACCCTCACGGGTTTATTTTTTTTACCCTCACATATACAGTAATCCTCTCTACTACTCATAGAGTCACACACAACATTTTATGACCCCAAAATCCTGTCAATCCGATACCAAACCAGCATAATCATAAAATAAATAAAATCAACTACAATGCCTCTAAAATCCATTTTAAGACTTGTCATACATATTATATTACTAAACCTTAAAATCAATCCTAGACGTTTACAGGCATATCCAGGTTTATATAATTCATGTTGTTACGTAAACTAATTTATCCGTTATAAAACTAACCTCAAACATAGTAATACCAATACTTTCAAGGTTTTTATAGCTTAAAATGTATTTATGTAAACATACTAAAAACATTTATTTTAATATTATCTATTGACATATTTATACTAAAGCAGTAAAATAAATAATGTAAGGCAGAACCGAATTCTTCAGGAAGGAGGTTACAACAATGAATATACAACAAGCCTTACAAATAGCACAATTAATGTTTTACATACTGTCTCTAATCTCACTAATGACTATAATACTTAAAAACCTAGTTGATACATATAAGACAGTAGCAGACATTAAAAAAGAAAAAGCCAAAACCCGAAACCAGCACAGGAAACGGAAATAAGCTTTTTCGGAGGTTAGAAGGATAAAAGCCTTTTAACCTCTGCTATATTATATCATAGTATGGTATAATTTATAAGTAAAGAAGGTGAACTAATGAAAATATTTTTACAAAAACTGTTTAATGATAGTACTTTTAAGTACTGGATATTTATCGTTATACTTTTTGTAATAGTTACTTACTTTGTTTTAAAATAAGCATTTCATGCAGATATTTTTTTAGAGCTTGTATAAAGCTCTTTTATTTTTGCCAAAAATATTTTTTAAAATGCTTGAATATTATTTATATTAGTAGTATATTATATATAGGTAAATATTTTATGGAGGTTTTGACAAATGGAAAAATATAGTGTAGATTATATCTCAGCACCAACTGGTTATGGATGGGAAAAAGAAGTTAAGACGCTCGAGGAAGTTATTACTTTAATTGATGGACTGACAAAAGAACCAACAACAAAAATTACAGTTTTCGATAGAACCTTACATGATTATATTTTTTACAAAGATGCTTACCAGTATGAGCCAAGTATAGATATCATTTTTAATGGTATCCGTGATTTTAGGACGACAACAAGAAAAAGGCTAATATTCAGCAATTAAGAGTCTGTAAAGACTCTTTTTTATTACACCAAATATAACTTTTATCATGTTATTTGAGAGAGCCGGAAAGACTCTCTTTTTTATTTATTAAAGAATAATATAATTATTTTCAGAAATACTATTTACAAATATTATTTTGTGATTTATAATTATATTATAGTAATTATTAAGGAGTTGAGCGAATATGGCAATAATAAAATCAATGTGTACTCAATGCATGGGAAAAGGATATATAAACCATTATGACCATATTGCTAATGGTGTTTGCTTTAAATGTCAAGGTAAAGGATATATAGAAATTGATACAGTAAAGCAATCCAAAGCCGAACAAAGAGCGTTAAAAAGAATTGAAAATGCAAAGCGAAAAGCACAACAAAGCAAAGATGAACAATATAAAAAATACATAGAAAAAAGACATGAAGAAGCTTTAAAAATGAATGAAGAATACGACAGAAGAAAAGTAGCACAAGCAGAAGATACAGAAACCGTTAACGATGCATTAAATAGCTTTTTTGAATTCATAGAGGGATAATAAAAATCCCTCTTAAAAACATAATATAAATATAAGGAGGAAATAAACATGAATAAAATAACTTTAAATGACGTTAGAAACCTTTTAAAAGGTGATAAAGTTAAAGTTACATATCTTAACAAGGCAGGAGAATCTATAACTAAAAATACAAGGTTTTACGGCATAGAAAATAATGTTATACTTATATATGTACCAAAGAAACAAAAACAAGTATGGGAAATTCCTGAAGGCTCAGAGTGTGAAATAATTAAAATAGGAGCATAAAGAATGAAAAAATCATGTTTAGAGTGTAAGGCGTTAAATATAAGGTTTAATTCTTGTACTTTAGGATATAAAACTATTACATATAATATTATGGGTATGCCTGTAGGATTAAAACCATTGGAAGATTGCCCGAAACCTAAAACCATAAAAGAATATGTTAGATTGTGTGAAGAAAAATCACGTATGTAAAACAGGCTATAAAACTAAGCGTTATAATAAGGAGGATTATAAAAATAATGTTAAAATTACGTTTATTAAAACATTCTATTAATAATGAAATATCTGAGTTGTCCAACAATGAATTGTTAGAATTGTACGGGTTACTAAATTATGAGAAAAATACTGAAAATATCATTAAACAAGTCGAAGAAGAAGTCCGTAAAAGGAAAGAAGATAATAAGCACTGGGAAGGCAAATATTTTCTTTCTACAATAAATAATGCTAGGCTTCAATATTACTATAATACCATTCAAGGTTTATGCGAAGTTGGTGTCCTGAATTTAGATGAAAATGTACAGGAATCAATTAATATGATGAGGGAAGAGTTTAGTAAAAGGAAGGTAAACATAAATGACTAAACAAGAAGCTATTGATTATTGTTATAAGCATGAAAAAGAATATATAAAGGATTCTTACGCATTAGGAGAAGATGGAGTTAAACAATTTGAATGTCTAATTGTGTGTTTGGAAAGTGGTACAATTAAACCGGAAGAGTTATCTGATTATGGCATGGATTATTAAACATTTTGGAATAGGAGAATATCAATGAGCAATAAAAATACATACATTTTTGCTATGAGTGCCGAAAGTGATAGCGGAGCGTCCTGTGGTATCTATTTAGAAAAAGTTAAAGCTAAAAATCTTATTGAGGCTACTACAAAAGCAAATAAATACATTAAAGAATATAATGAAAATACTGACGAAGGTATTCAAATGTATTTAGAAGAGATTAAACAATTAGAAAATATCCAAGAAATAAACAGGAGTTAAATTATGATAGATGTTACATATTTATTAGACTGTGAAATTGAATTTAAAAGAATAATATTGTATGAAATAAATCATACGGATAAAATATTCTACAAAATTTACTTTAGTTGTATAAAAGAAGCAGAGGATTATATTTTAGGCAATGATTGTTTTCCATTATATTTTTATGGCTATGGTTATTTAGCATTTACATACCACAAATTCAAACAATATAATTATAATGTTGCTCAGGATTTTGAAATTTATAATTGGCGAATGAAATTACCAAAGGACATAAGACATAGAACAAATTTAGGATATTATTATCAAATGCATGGATATGAAATCAAGAAGAAGTTTGAATGAAAACTTGATTTTATGTCGAAACTTGTCGAATGATTTTAGTTGTAATTTTTATTTTAATAGTATATAATATTAGTATAATAAATCAGGAGGTATGAAGAACATGCAAGAAACATTAACCATGAAAATTGACAAAGATTTTATAATTGAAGTCACAACAGTTTATAATGATGGTTACATCATGGCAAAAGTCAAAGAATATAACAATCAGAATAATTATCTTGAATATATGAATAGTCCTTTAAATGGTTGGGAATCTGTTTTTGGTAGGATTGATGATAAAGACTTTAAAAAGGATAATTTAAGAATAAGCTGGAGAAGATCAGGAAGAGGAAAAGCAAAAGAAGAAACATGGAAAAAACTTTATATAATGCAGGAATATTTTATTAATAATAGTCCTGATGCAATAGCTATAAGAAAAGAATATATAAAGAAATAGAACAATTGTTTGCATAAAACTGGTATTTGATGTATAGTAAAATTTTAGGAGGTTTTGATATGATAAAAAAATTTATTGATGAAGATGGAAACACATATATATTTATTGAGTCTGATAATAGAATTATTTTGTGGTTAAATGGTAATTGTGAATATACTGTAAATACAATAATATCAATGCCGGAAAATTTACAGGATGCAAGAAGATCAAGCAGTTTAAATATATGGTATCCAATTAATGATATAATAGGGTAAAATAAAGAAAGGATTTGCTCATATGATTAGAGTTGATTTAAAAAAGGGAGAATCTATTTTTTGTGATAATATGTATATATATGAAAATGAACTTCATTGTTTTATAGGTTTAGAATCTGTAGGAAAATCAGAAATAGCAAATGTAACTGAAATTTATGAAGAATAAAACATTTGATAAAATGACGAATTTATCGCATATTGTGACCGCTAAAAAGGCGGTTATTTTCTTTTTATTTTGGTTTATAGTATAATTCTATTATTGGAGTACGGGAACGCTTAAAACGAATTATAAAGCGTTATTAATAATGCAAAAATTTATTTTAATATTATATTGACATATAGGTATGCTTATGTTAGTATTATATTGTGATTATTACATATTGAAAGAGGTGCTTTAAATGACTAACCATGTTAAAGGACTTGAACCATTAGAAGAATTATTAAGCAGGTGGAAAGAATCAGAAATTAAACACTATAAACCATTAAAAGAAGAATACGAAAAGACAGTAAACCAATACAAAGAATATCAAAAGTTATACGGCGAAAAAGTTAATAGAAATACATGGACACCTGAAGCAATACAATTACACAATAAACTATATGGTACTAATCAGTATTGGGACGAAAGAAAACTAAAAGGATATGAAAGAAAATTAATACAATGTTATACTATGGACGAGATAATTAAAGACATTGACAAAGAAATGGAAATCCAATATCAGGCATTTATTAAAAAGGTTGAAGCAAAAGGCGGTAAAATAGTAGAAGTAATTCGCTGTAGTTGGAATGGCAAAGGTAATATTGACGGATTAATAAAATGTGATAAAAATACTGTAAGTATTGATACAATAATTGCTGGAGGCTACAATATACAAAGATTACACTATAGGACATTAATAAATGTATGGAAGGGTTAATCCCTTCTTTACTTTTTATAGAAAACAAATTTCATAACATTAATATAACAGGAGGTTTTGTTATGGCAAATAAAATAAATAAGCTGATAGCATTAGCAAAGGATCAGGCTGCTACCATTGGAGAAATTTACAACGCTATGGAATTAGCTTGTAAAATGTCTAATGGTAGAATAGTTAAAATGCAGAATGAGTGGGGAATTGCCTATTATTGGGATAATATCAGTAAAGAAAATTATATTTTCCATAGAAAAGCCACTGAAGAAGAAATAAATGATTATATACAAGACATAATAATAACCTATAAGTTAGCATAACAGACAGCTGGAGATCATTCCGGCTTTTGTTTTGCTTATAGAATGAGCGAAAAACAGCCTTGTTTTCGTTTGTTTTGGCGCTGTGATATACTTATACCATAGTCCAGGTTAAAGCCGTATATGGTCAAATAACTAGCATATTACCGATGTAAATTTATTTTATTAACCTATTGCATACTTGCTGGAATTGTGTATAATATAAGTATAGACATTATTTTATTAATAGGTGGTGTTATTAATGATAAGATATTATCATCTTGGCAGCGATAACGAGATAGCAGACAGGGAGACGGCATTAACTTGTCCAGAGTGTGGAGAAAGTAAAGATATTGATTACAATGTAGCCGGAAATCGTACAGAAAAAGAATATGCCTGTCTGTGCAATAAATGCGGTCATATGTGGGATTTTTATACGATTGATGAATAGTTGATAAAATAGTCTATTTATGTACAAAATTTAAGGAGGTTATGAATATGAAAAAAGGATATTATTTTGCTGAATATGATGAGGAATCAGGCGCATATTGTGTTTTCCATACTGATATTAAAAGCGGTTTTGCATATGCTAGTTATTCAACTATGATGGAGGCTGAAAGGGATGCAGACAGCAGAAACAATAGATAAACAAAAGCTAATTGAATTTTTGACACAAAAAGAAAATGAATGTAATACCGAGATTAAAATGTCAATGTGTTCTGATAGTTGGAATTGTGGCAAACTGGAATTGATTGAGGAAATATTTAAGTATATTAATAATCAGGGTGTATAGAATTTTGCATTTGTGTACTGTAAAATAAAGGAATATATGGAGGTATAAATTATTATGAAGAAATGTATTTGCATTAAAGATTGGAGAGATTATAAAACAGGAGACGAAGCAACCTATTCAATAGGCAAAACAACATGGTTTTTAGGTGGTCAATGTATTACATTATTCGAATTTAAAGAACATTTTAAACCAATTTGATAGAATCAGCCTTTTGTGTACTGTAAAGACTTGGTAAAAACCAAGTCTTTTTGTGCTAAATAAATATTAAAATAAATTTGTTAAAAGTATTGCATTCTTTTCTAAAGAGAGTATAATAATAAACATAGTAATAAATTATATTATTAAAGGAGTGAAAACAATGGTAAGAATTAAATGGATTGAAGACAAAACCGAAAATTATAGAGGAAACCACTCTCCAAAGCTTTTCAAGGTGAATAATAGTAATTACATATTTGGCTTTAATGCTTGCATGACTTATAAATCCTTTAAATCATTAGTAAAAGAATTTGCACAGAAATATAATTCAAATACCGTTGAAATAATAGAAGATAACGGACAATGTAATATGATAGTATGCGCTAGATTTAATAATGATACTGAAAAATATGATTTTATTTTTAGAATAGAATTACCAGTAAATGATGGGGAACGCAGACAATTTAAATATTATGAAGAATCAGTGATATTCAACAATAAAACAGACAACACAAAAACATATAAAGCCTTATATGCTGATGAAGATGCAATGGAAGTATTTACAGCTAATTCAGAAAATGAAGCAATGCAAACAGCCTTTAGTTATGAATCAGAGCATGGGATACTTTTCAACGTGTTTGTATTGGATAATGAATATAACGAGATTAAAACAATTTTATAAGAGCCTAAAAAGGGTTTTCTGTTTTGATAAAATTGTTGTTTTTGAATCAATATTTAAAATCAGCCGGAAATCTATCTTAAAAGGTATATTTGCAGTTTTAAGCTACTATAATATTACTAATATACTATGTTGATTAAATATACCTTGTAAGGTTTTAGCTTAAACTTGGAGCATCAAAAAGTAAGTTATCCTTATAATTTTATATCAATCTTATATTGAGCCGATATAGGCAGTACAATAATTATTGATATACTATATAAGATATTACTGGAGGATATCCGGCAAAGCTAAAACCAAATAAAAACCATTTAATTACAGTAGGAAAATAAAGAAAAACTTAGCAAATAGGAGATAAACAGAGTAAAACCAGAATAAACCAGTATAATATAAGTAAAATACTATAAAAATAGTATTGCAATACTAAAAGAATGGTGATATACTTAAAGAGTAGTTAAGACATAAGACTTGAACCGAAAAGGCAAGCAGTCTAAAAGGAGTTTTAACAATGAAACTTTACAAAGAAGAAAGTCTTTCAAATTTTGAATTCTGGAGTGGAGCAAAAGACAGAGCCGAAAAATTAACCTCAAAAGAATTAGATCAAATTGAATCAATGCTAGAAGACACTTATCCCGATGGAATGAGCGAAACCGAATTAAACGACTTATTCTGGTTTGATTTTGAAACCGTTTTAGAATGGATTGGAAAAGAAGAATGTCCAGATTGTGGTGAGCTTTTTGAATCTGGTGAAACTTGTGAATGTCAAGAAGAGGAAACAGAGGAAGACGAAAAAGAAATAAGCGAAGAATAACAGCATAATAGGGGAAGTGATTCTTCCCTTCTTCCTTACAAAAATTTGTGTAAATCCTGAACTGTATTAACAGCAGGTAACAAATGGAGGTATAATACAATGTATAACGATACTAAAACAATCTATAACAAAAAGCTTTATGTAGGAATTAAAAACACAGGTAAAAAAATGTATGTTGAACTTGAAATTAATCAAGAAGCAGAAACAAGAACAGCACAGACAACAACACATGAAACAATATCAGGTTATAAAACATTATCTATGTGCAGTAACGGAGGACAAAACAGGGAAGAAATTGCCGATATTAATAATTATAAGGAATTATTTATTTCTGAAAGTGACTTGCAGACTATAACGGCAATATGGGAAAAATGGCATCTTAATGACATGAAAGCAGCATGTATTCATCAAACAGCATTTAATTGTAATTTACCAAAACTTGCAACAATTGAAACGGGAAAATGCCCGAATGGTTATAAATATGGTAGTTCCTGGCTTGTTGAACCTTTGCCGGAGGAAGTTATAACACAGATCATTTCTATCTTTGAGAAGTATAACAAGCCGGAACACACAGAACAGAAAACCAATACGGCAACATTTAAACAGTTCCAGGTTAAAGCCAGCTACAAAGGCACAAAAAAAGCAGAATGGTCAAGCGATAACTTCAATAATCATATGGTAACAGTAACCAATACAGAGACAAGCAACAAGATCACGTTTGAATTTTGGGCAAGCATGACACATCCAGAGCTTAACAGGGAATACGATATATTAAATGCGTTCTATTGTTTTGTAACGGATGCAATAAGCGGAAGTTATTCTTTTGAAAATTTTTGCTCTGAATTTGGTTACGATACAGACAGCAGAACAGCAGAAAAAATATATCGTAAGTGCAAAAAACAGCTTGAAAAACTTAATAAAATTTATGACGGTGATATTTACGACCTATCAAACGAATTGCAGGAAGTAGCCGGATAAAATCTTAAAGGGTTAATCCCCTTTATAAAATCACTATAACAGATTTAAATATTTGTTGTGGTGGTTTTATAAAAGGTATTAATAAAATAAATTATAACAGGAGGGTAATACAATGTTAAAAAAAGCTAATATCCAATGGTCAGCAAAACAGCTTGTAAAGATGATGGAGAAAGAAAGTATTAAGTTTGATAATGCAATTCAAAGGGGTCTATGTTGGGATAATAACAGAAAATCTTTGCTAATACATAGTATGATTGAAGGGTATCCCATCCCGGCATTTTATGCAGCTAAAGATGAAAACTTGTATCAATTTTTAGATGGAAAACAGAGATCAAACGCTATAGCCGATTATATCAATGGTAAATACACTATAAAAGGAGTGCCAGAGGTAACAGCAGAATCAGATGAAACAATTGATATTAACGGTAAAACTTTTGAACAATTGCCGGAAGAATTACAAGATACTATAAAAGACTATAGCCTAACAGTATATTACTTTGATGGTATTACAGACGATGAAATAACAGAAATGTTTTTCCGGCTCAACAATGGAAAACCCTTGTCAGCAATTGAACTAACCAGGGTAAAGGCAAAGAGTATTGATACAATAAAAGAAATCGGTCAACATGAAATATTTACTTCTGCCTTAACAGAAAAAGCACTCAATAAATATACCAATGAGGATATAGTTATCAAGTCCTGGGCATTGCTTAACAGTGATAGTCCATCATTTGAAACAAAGTCTATCCGTCCATTAATTGAACAAGCTGACATAACAGAACAGCAAGCGGAACAGATTACAAAGGCATATGATGTAATATTCAATGTTTACAACGACATTAACAGCGTAGGGGATAAGGAATCCGGCAAAGTTGCAAAAAGAATCATAACACGTACACATTTATTGTCTTTAGTACCTGTAGCAATACAATCAATAAATGACAATATAAATGTAGATCAGTTATCCGAATTCGTAATGAGTTTCTTCAACGGCAAAAAATCAGCTACAACAAGTGAAACTTATAACACAGCAGCCGGAAGTAGTTCCGCAAAGGCTGAAAACGTCAAGAAACGTATAACAGCTATAACAGAAGATTACAAGGCATATTTCAAAAAAGAACAGAAACAGCCGGAACTAAAAGTAATTAGACCAGAGTCAAAAACTTACGACAATGTTTCGGATGATGAATGGGAAGAATCTGCAAGATATTTACCGCATGAGGTAACTGAAGCTTATTCCTGTACTATATAACAAAAGGGTAGAAATACCCTTTATAAAACTACTATACATATTATGGTAGCTTTATAGATGGTATTTTGATATAATATAATCAGTAACATAAATACTAATGGAGGTATAACAGCATGACACTGGATGAGCAGAAACAACTAATTGAATTAATGTCGAAGTATAACACAATAGACCGTAAAATTATACAAAGTAATCTTGTATATCATATAGATGCTTCGGGATACAAGAATAAATTCATTGCTGAAAAAATGAGGGTAACAGATCAGACTATATATGGTTGGAGAAAATCAGATAAATTTAATATACCGACATTTGAAACAGCTTTAAAACTTTGTGATTTACTGCAAATACCCATAACAGAACTACTAAAAAATTAGTATGGAAATACGAATAAAATAGTTGACAACGTGAAAGAATAGGAGTACAATTAATAATGTAAGGTAAATAAATTATTTTACGAATATGAAAGGCGGTTGACGGTATGAAATGTAAAGATTGTTCTAAATGCACAATATCCCATGAAGATAAGGATGGTTATATCTATATGTGTAAAGCCGTAACAACAGGCAATGGAGGAACTACGCACCCGATAATTGATCTGGAAAATGAAGATTGTTATTTAAAGGTTTAGTTTAAAGGAGGTTTTATTTAATGGTTAAAAAGGTAATAATGGGAAGTAAGTTTTCGTGGACAGAGTTATCAAATTCTGATTACTATGGCGAAGATATAACAGATGAACAAGCGGAAATCATTGCTGAAGATATAGTAAAACGCTTTAATATTAAAATGGAAAATTTAAACTACCCTGTACAATGGATGCCGGATGAATCAATATTGTTAATAGATAAAAATTTTGATTATAAAAATATTGATTTTGAATCTATTTTAGAAAATATAGAACCAAACTATAGTATATTATAACAGCAATGGTGAATTTTATCAAATTAAGGAGGAAATTTTTATGAAGATGGTTATTACAGTAAAATCAAATGGTGGTTATGGGATAGCAGTAATAGATACACAGGGAAATGTTTTTTATGAAGACGGTGAAGGATGGTTGGCAGAAGATTTAATAATAAGTTTACCTGCCTGTATTTCTGAAGCCGAAGAAAAAGGATATAAAATTGATAACAAAAAAGAGTTAATGGAACTTTATGAAAGCTCTAAGTATAACACTCCAGATGAATGGGATTATTTTGAATCTGTAGATGGTTTTGCTAAGTTTATGATTTAATAGAGTAAGATATTGGATTAAATATTTAGGCTGATAACAGCCGGAAAGAAGGGTTACTATGAAACTTATAATAACAGCAATCAATGACAGTAAAGAGATTGCAACTTTAAAAATTGAAGATTATGAACTTGAATCAGGATTATTTGATACAGAATGTCTCAAAAAGATAAACGGCGAATATTATTATCACACAAATTGTGATACTGCGGAAGAACTTAATGAGTATATGTTTCTTAAGGGCATGGAAGGGACATCTATTTGGAAAAAAAGTAAAGTAAAAACATATTATTACCAATCAATAGGAGAATGTATAAGTCAGGTTTACAAGGTTGAAGCAAATAGTTGGGATGAAGCAAAAAAAGTAGCATTTGCAGATATGGACGAAGGGGATATTTTAGCGGAATGTCCGACAGATGCAGTAAAAGAAGATGAAAATTACCCGGAATACCATTACATTGACGAAGATATGTGTACAAATTATACTAAACTGTGCAAAGGAACTTGGGTAACAACGGAAAGTGGATCAGAATACTGGGAAAGTAGAGCATGGTATTTTGACGATGCAACAGAAATTTATCTAAATGGCAAAGGTGAAGAATTTACTAATTGGAAAAAAGATAATGAAGATTAATGAACTGAAATGGGACAATTTTTGTAAAAAGAAAGGGGATAAAAATATGAAAAGATATAATCCTGAAACAATGAAGGGCGTAACAGAACAACATCAAAGGTTTATTGATGAAGCTATTGAAAAAGGATGGGATTTATATTTAGAAAAAGGTATAAAGGGATGGGATGAAGATGGAAATGAAATAAATATATCAGCTAGGATAGTGAATGAGGAAGGTTTATTTATTGCCAACGTGACAACTAATTTACCTGAAGAAGATGAATTTATAAATTATCGGTTGTGATGAAACAAGGTGTTGATTCAATAAATTTAAAAAATAATTGAAAGGTGGAAAATAAAATGTTAACAGTAGAACAGAGAGTAAATTATAAATTAAGGGAATCTTTTTGGACTCCATATGAACAATATGAAGAATCAATCGGTAGGAAGTTTATTGTATTAAATGAAGTAACAGATGTAGACGAAGAAATTAAAGGGGAATTGTTTAACATTGAATTCACTGATAATGGAGAAATAATACAAGCGTGGTTTGAAGAAGTTTATCAAGATAGTTGCGAAGTTAATGGAAAGAGGATTTAATATGAGTAAATGCAGATGTAAAAAGTGTGGTAAATTTATAAAAGAAAAAGAAATATTTTATGATAGTAAAGATACATATTGTGGTGATTGTGCTTTAAAAATTATGGTTGAAAAATATGGTTGGACAGAGGACAGAGCATATCATCATTTAGAACAAATACAATTTGGGAACGGCATAAGATGGTAGCATATAATTTCACAAGGTTTAAACCAAAGTATAATTTTGAGTACAGTAAAAATATGTAAACAATAAAGGAGAGTGTTTATCATGTTTACAAAACAACAGTTTGAATCGTTTAGAATAGAATCTGAACAGGCTTTACAGGCAATTGCACAGAAATATAATGTCAATATAAAAGCTGGTAAAATTAAATACACTAATGATAGTTTTAATCTTGATTTACAGGTATCCAAGAAAGAAGTAAATGGCAAGTCTTTTGAGCAATCTGAATTTGAAAAATATGCTTTTCTATATGGTTTTAAACCTGAAGATTATGGAAAGAAGTTTACAATGTCTGGCAAAACATTTACTTTATACGGTTTTAAATCTTCAGCTAGAACCATGCCTGTGTTAGCTAAAGGATCAGATGGAAAGAATTACAAATTTGGGACGGAAATTAAAAAATTGTTAGCATAAACATAAAATAAATAATTTGCAAAACCTATTGACAATAAAACGGAAATTTGCTATACTTATATCATAGAAACAAAGAAAATAATTGAAAGGATGGTATGAGTTATGGAACAGGCAGTAATGATAGGTAGGAGAGCAGTTACATATCAACAATTTGTAGATGCTGTCAAGAAGTCAAAGCGTTATACAGAGGTATGCGACAATTTAGGACTTAATCACACAGTAGCTACAACCAAACAGGTAATTAAAGATCGTATAGCAGAATTGCAGCTTGATACTTCACATTTTGAATACAAGTACACAAAGTCAGACAACTACGATAAAGCAATGGAGTTTAGACGTAAAGTATTCAATATTCATCCAATTAACCAGGCATATTATGAAGCAATGGAACAAAAATTTGCAGATAAGCCTCAAAGCTTTTCAACTTACAAGGTCGATTGTGGCGGTATCCTTGAACAGCTAGAGGACAGGGATTTTGCAACTATAACAATTAAGGATATTGAAGACTATGCCGGAAGAAAAGAAAGTGCAGTATTACATATTAGATCAATGATGATTCAAACAGTAAAAGAAAATATTAATGGTGCAATTGATAAGGTAAGTAAAGATATGTTAGTTTGGTTGATATAACAGAAGGGGTATAGAGATATGAATAATAAGGTAAAAGAATTTTTAGACAAAGCAGAAGGAAAAGAGTTCTCGGTATATGAAGATATAATTCAATTTGGAAAAGAAAATGCAAAAGTTTATAAATGTATAACACCACATTTACTAAAAGACATGAATCTTGAATATCAATTACGTGATAAATCAGAATGTCCTAATAAAGATATGTGCGGAAAATGTCATGAGTGTGAATATATGATTCAAGCATTTTCTGAAGACGGAACGTTTTTCTCATATGGTATATATGATTTAGTATGTGCTTATTAATAATATAACAAATGAACAGATTGGTGTCAATATTAAAATAACAAAACAGGAGGTAAAAGTATGAATGCATTTGAAAGGAAGTTTGAAGAAATCACATTGGAGGCAAAGAGACTTCATAAAAATATTCCTGTAGGAATAACTGCATTACACAACATATATGCAAATATGAGCAATGACGATAAAAACAATCATTTGTTTATAAATAAATTCCTCATAGTACTATATAACTTGTTGTGAGTTTGAACAATTGGACGGTTTTGTAACATATTTATAATAGATAGGAGGTTGGAAAAGTGTCTAAGTATAAAATTAGTATTGAAGAGTGGGATAGTATGACGATAGCAGAACAGGAAGAATACATTAAATGTAATAATATAGAAATAGGGTATTCAACAAGCATTGCAGATACATTAACAAGAGGTTTTGGAAAATTAGATTGGAATGGTTTTTGGGAGTATCAATGTAAACAGATTTAACAATTGGACGGTTTTATTCAATAACAGGAAGGAGAAATGATTATGTGGAATTTATTTAATACTTCTATGCCAAAAGATGATGGATGGTATCTTTGTACCGTAGAAGTAAAAGACCAACAAAGATATATAATGGAATTGTTCTGGTATTCTGATAGACAGAGGTTTATTGATAATATTCGGCAGAATGTTTGTGACACATATACTGTCATGAGTATAACAGGCGAAAGATTATATGACATAGGACAAGATAGAACAAATAATGTAATAGCATGGATGGAAAATCCAAAACCATATATGGAAGGATTTTTAAATTTTAATAATACAAACATAAAATAATTGTGGAGGTATTATAAATGAAACAAATGGTTATTGACTTAATCAATAAGGCAAATGAAAAAGAGACAATAACAGACATCGTATGGGTGGACAATGGAGAAATTCAAACAGAAAATGCAGAAGCATATCAACTTATATTTGATTTTCTTGATTTACTTGGTATTGAATTTACTTCAGGAGAACCGGAAGAAGAAGGAGAAGTTTATTATATATATTTTGATTAATATATGGTAAAATTAGTATAACAGCAGCCAGAATAGATTGCATGAAAAGATGGTTTGATTTAAATAGAAAGGATGTAGAATATGCCAGACAGAGAAAGAATAATTATAATGTGCCTTCATTGTGGAAATAAACAAACTGTAAAACTTAACGATTGGACTGTTAATGCAAAATGTCAGAATAAAAAGTGTAATAAATGGTTTGATGTTATAATTAATATTAACATCAACTAACAATTTTATCATAACAGAAAGGAGTAAAAATTATGTATGATAAATATAAGGTAGTAGCTAATACCAATGAGGGAGGATTAACTAAGGGTGATAAATACATAGTAGAGAATCAGCACAATGGGAGAGTAGATGTGTATACTATTCTTGGACATTATTTAATGTCACATAGGACTGATAATTTTATTAATTGGGAAAGAATAGAAGCTTAAATAAAACAATTATTTCATCATAACAGAAAGGAGCAAATCATGTCGGACATAAGAATAAAAGTTGAAGAGTATATCAAGGAGTTGGAGATTGAAGTTAATAGATTGACAATTGAGATAGAAGCAAAAGTCAATAGAATGAATACAACACAAACTGCTTGTATAAAAACTAGGATTGATTCTTATACAAATGTTATTAATGATTTAAAGAATAGGTTAATGGAAGTCATATAACAGCCGACAGGCTATAACAGGAGGGTATTATGTTTGATAACAGTATTGAATTACATACTAAACTAGGATGTTCTCGAAAAATAAAAATTGTTCGTAGTGAAATTGATGTAGATTACAAAAAAGAAGCAGGAAATTTATATAACAGTTTAATAAATAGCTTGCCTCATGGGACTATGGTAGAACTTAAAAAATTAATTAATACAAATATTGCAGATTAACACAAAACCATGATTTCATTTAAATGTCTCTTATTATATATTATAATAAGGAGGTTGTATAATGAAAATAGGTTGTGTGGAATACAAAGTATTTGATGAAGTGGAAAATGAGTTTAAAAGGTTGAAGGAAATTATATCAGATTTAAAATGGCATAAGGAACAAAAGGATATTGTAATGTCTGAATTGTACGTATACCTTGAAAACAAATGCTACTATGATAAGGCATTGTCTGATGATAGGGAATTAAACAAACTTTTAGAAAGAATGAGCAGAGCAATATGCGGTGAGTATTAATAGGGGGAGTAATCCCCAATACATAACAACATAAAACAGTAGTTTGGTCAAAATATGGAGGTGTTTATTTTTATATGGATGATTGGAGAGAACAATACACTAATTGTCATGATTGTGCAGAGTTTCAAGATAATAAAGAGCCTACGAATATGTGTAAACAATGCATGTGTTTTAATTGTACGTATGATAGAGATAAGTGTTTAAAACATCAATGGTGTGATCGTGAAAAGATGGAAATAGAATTACTATCAAAATTACTGTAAGTGCTTGACGAATTTATTTTACTATTATATAATAATATTAAAATAAAAAATATTGGTAGTGATATAAAATGAGAAAAACAAAGTATAGATATATTCTAGAAAGACTTGAGCTAGTTAGTACATATAATTATTCTTATAAGTGGAAGCAACTAATACTGAGTAATGATTTAGAATATTTGAAAACTATAGCAAATACAGCTAAAGTATTTAGGATTATAGATGTATCGACTGGAATAGATGAAGTTTATAGAACAGCACCAGAATATCATTATGATTGTGTTGCTATAGCTTCACAGATAAACGCATTCGGATATTAATATAATGTGACAAAAGAAAGGATTTATAACATATTAGGAGGGAACTATGTCAAACTTAATGAAAGTGGATAAAGAATATATTATTAATTATCTTAAAAGAAAAGGTTATGTTTTATTAAACTCAGATGGTATTATTATAGAACCAGATGAAATTGAATCAGATGTGATTGTGGATTTTCATGCTTGATAAGGAGGTTAATCATGACGGAGTTAACTAAAAAACAAATAGAAACAGCATTAAAAGATATAAATTCGGTTAGACAAAATGTGTATAATATATATTGTTTTGTTAACAACTGTGATAATCGAACAGAAACAAACGAAATGATAGTATATGATAATACGGTTCCAGATAGCATAAGGGTAATTAAACAATTATTATTAGAAAGGATAAATGATTATGAATAATATAATAACAATCTTTACTTCAGAAGAACAAAAAGAAATAAAACAGGCATTCAAAGAAATACTAATTAATAGTTTTAAAGATGAAATCGAAAATTGTAAGGAATGGTATTTCTGCAATTCTGAAATAGAAGAGGTTATTAGTGAAACGATTACCGAACTGGTATATGATATAAAGGATGAATTTAAAGGTGAACTAAAAAAGAAACTTATGGCTGCGTTGGATAAAAAGAAATTGTGATCAAAACGATATTTGGTATTGATTTTAGGGGGTTGTTATGAAAAAACAAAAAGAATGTGAAAATTGTAAATGGTTAGAAAATAAATGGATGTGGAATTGCTTGTGTCCTAAAGGGCAAAAGAATATGACTGAAATTTGTTGTGATAATTGGGAATCAGAAATTGAAAATTGACTCAAAATGGTTAATTCATATTAACAGAAAGGAAGTGTAATAAATGAAAGCACTTGATAATTGTGAAAATATGTTTGGTAAAATGTCTCCAATTATGAAGAAGGAAATTAAAAAATACATCAATAAACCTACGTTTGACCAATGGGATGAAATTGCACACTATATAATTAATCCTGATGGTCAAATGAAAACAATATGGAACGCAGTAATTGACATTGAACCAGATTTTCCTCATATGGGCAGGGCAGAAGATTTAGAGGGGAATGTAATTAGAGAGTGGGAAAGAATACCCGAACCTTTTACAGTATTACAGGCCATTAAATACGCTACAGAATAACAACATAACAGGAGACTAACATGAAAACAAAATGTGTAGGCTCTGACATATCAAAAGAGAAGTTAGAGGACGGTATTAACAAATACTTTTACTCAACAGGATATATAATAACAGAGGACAACAAGGTGTATAACACACTTAAAAAAAAGTACCTGGATAGATACATTGTAGTAGTCAAAGGTGGAAGATGGCAGTTTAGAGAGATAACAGAAACTAAAAATAATTAGGAGGGAATTGAAATGTTAAACGGCATTGTCACAAGGAAGGAATATTGTGTTTGTGGCTATAACAAAAAGGTTGGTATGAGTGGGTTTTATTCTGTTCCTAAAAAGTTTATTAAGGAAATACAAAAAGGTAGTAAATTATTTTCTGAACATTGCGGAGAAATATCAGAAATTGAGGCGTTAGGTTTACCGCATGAAGTTGAAGACACAGGAAGAGAAGAAGATTTAGTATATTACAATAGAAAAGTTGTAGGGATCTGAATAGAATGTGAATTTGGATTAAATGAAAGGAAGGATTTAAAATGTTGTACGGGGTTGCATATACAGGCGTAAGGTTTGTAGTCAAAGAAGGAGTTAATGCCGACGTATTGTTTTATGAAAAATTTTGTTCTGCGATTTTTAAGACTAAAGCAGAGGCGTTAGCATATTGTAATTCTCTTAATAGTTTAATTGATTAACAACAGAATATGATAAAAGACGGAATTTGTATTAAAATAGGAGATGATGAAATTGAAGAAAAAAGACTATACTAAAAATTTTATTACAATGTGTGATAAATGTGAAGAGCAAAATAAAATACCTAAAAATTTTAAACTAGGTGGATTTTCTTCTGTATTAGGTAAAGGGAATTATTATACTTGTTGTGTTTGTGGTAATAAATCAGATAATATGTGGATTTTAGAATCTTTATAAAAGGCGAATTTTATATTAATATAGAAATAGGAGATTACCTGCAATTGACTTTTACTGGAAGTTATTATATAATAATTTCATGAGTTATTAGGAGGGTTATTATGTCTGATAATAATCAAATTACTCAAGAAGAGTATGAAGTTCCATTATATAAAGTTTTGCCAGACCTTATGAAAGACAGAAATGTAACAATTGATGACGTATTAAAAGGAACAGGCATACCTAAAAAACGATTGCAAACATATCTCAAGAATGAAGCAAAAAGATTACCCATAATTCATGTCAACGCATTAGCTAAATATTTTAATGTGTCTTTTGGATATATTATGGGAGAAGGGTATAGTCGTCTATTATATAAATTAAATGATGGAACTGTATTTGATCCTGGCAATGAGTATGTAGAATGGGCAGATAAAAAGTTTGTAGAGTTTCTTGTAGAAACAGGGAAATTGGAGATAGAACGTATTAGATATTTGAGTGAGTAAATAAAGAGCTGGAAATTTATATCATGCATAAAAATGTTAAAATAAATAATAATAAATATTGACAGATGCTTTGCTTTGTGCTACACTATAATTGTAATAAATTAGTAAAAGGAGTGTTGAGAAATGCAAGATATAACTAAAATTGGAGTAGAAATGTTTCTTGATAAAATGGTAAAGGAATTGGGAATGAGCGAAAGAAATGCTGAAGATATTTTCCGATGTTTGATACATGAAAAAGACATACAAGAATATTTATTTGGTGAAACTAAGAAAAGAGGAAGAGAATATTTAATGCAACTGCCTAAAACTAAGGTTAAGATCAAAGAGTGATTTCAATCAAAGTTAAGGAGTGGATTTTATGAAATATATTTTAGAATTAGAATTTACAGATAAACCAGAATGTAAAAAATGTATGCTGAGTAGACCAACAGCTAAAAACTTTTATGATGAAAGTGTATATCAGTGTCAGGCTATAGGTTTTACTCCAAGATGCCCAGAAGAAGGATGTATAAAAGATTGCCCTTTAAAAAGTGCATGAAAAAGTAAATCTATCACAAGTTAGGAGGATTAATTATGATAGTTTATGTTGTTTTAGAAAGAAATAGAAATACAGACTTTGAATATTGCGGAGTGTATGGGACGAGAGAGCAGGCAGAAAACAGAATAGAAGAATTAATTAAAGAATTCTCTCTTGATATTAATAATTTGTATATTGAAGAAGTCGAGATAAAAATGTAGTTTTGTGTAAATAGAATTAGTAGAAAGGATGGTATTCTAAAATGATCAAGGCAATGTATATAAAGCAAGAAAATGATATTTTAGAATTGTGGACGATATTATGGGATTATAAAGACAAAACAGAAAAGTTAGTTTTTACATTGACTACATCTGATAAAAAGTTTAATGATATTTTAGCAGAAAAATTAGCTTACTATATGACTTTAGGATATCCTTTAATAAATAAAAATATTGAATATGAAAAATATGTAGAAAAGGCAGAGAATAACTGTAAAGAAACATTATCTTATGAGGAATGGAAAGAAAAACACAATAAATAATTTTTAAATTAAATAGTAATGAAAGTGCAGTTTGATCAACATATTGAAAGGAAGGGTTTTATGAATATTGATAATTGGCTTAGAAAAGAAGCAGAAAAATTAGCAATAGAAGCTGATAAAGTAGAAAAGAAACTTAAAGAGGCTATGAATAACGGAAGTTATGATAAGATTCATGATCTAAACATTAAGAGAAGAGAACTAAATGCACAAGAAATTAAGTTGTATGAACTGATAGGAAGATTAGATGAAATTAAAGATTAACATCATACTTTGATATGATTCAAACAGGAGTTAAAAATGGAATCTGAAAGAAAAGAAAAATTACTCAAACAGATAGATAAATTAAAAGAAGCAATAATAGAAGATAAAAGCGATTTTTATAAATACTTTATTGGTGATATTGCAGAAGAATTAGTTCTGTTGAAAGCAGAACAAGAAAAGAAGGATTAAATCCAAATACTCATTTCATCACATAGAAAGGAGATAAGATGTCTAAACAATATGTTTTAGTGAGTCAAGGTATTGAAATATTTAGGACAAATGATAAAGAATTCGCACAAAAAATTATGAATGAACAAAACAAAGAATATTATGACTACTATGAAAAATGTGCTGACAATAATGAACCTGCGGCAGATAATGAAGTGTTTTTATATGAGGAAGATGATTGTGAATAAATTAATCTTTTTATCATGTTATTACTAATGCACAAAAACGCTATAAATTATGCAAATAAATAACAACTTGATGGGATTCATATTTCGTCATAATAATAAAATAAATAATTGACAAATACAAAAATGAGTGATATACTTATAAATGTAAGGAGGTCAAATATATGCGAATGCAAGGCTTAACGGCGAAGCAACTAGGGGACTTACATATACACAATGGATGGATACCGAAGCACCAAAAGGGATCACACATTACATATACTAAACCAGGTAATATACATATTATAACTTTGTGTGAACATAGAACAGAACTCTGTAGACCAATGGCAAAACGTTTACTTAAAGAAGCAGGTATAAAATATCAATATAATTGATATGGAGGTAATACATATGAAGTGTAGCAATTGTAAAGCCGGAGAATACCAAAGAACAGGCGAGATATACAAAGAAAACGGAGTAAAGTTAGAACGTTATATCTGCTCTAACTGTGACGATGAAAAATTTCTACAATTAAAGAATAACAAAAGAAAAATATACAGACTGAAACACAAATTACAAGAAGCTGTAGGGTATTTGATAGCAGCAATGATAACTTGGGGATTTATATGGGAAATATTTACCCATCATGCAACTTATTTTACTACAATGAGGTAAGGGGTGTTTAGTATGTGTAAGGCAAAAAAGTATTTGGAGTCTCTTGAAGCAACATTTATTCAAATTGATGTAGATTATGAACATTATAAAAAAGAAGAGATTAAATATAATAATTTACAGCAGGATATTTTACATATGATTGAAAGTGAAAGTTTTGATGCTGCAAGAGGTTATTATCTTGCTAAAACTTTGAAAGATTTAAGGATTGAAAGACGCAAAATAAAGAATGAATTATATAACTTAGAAAAATTAAGAATGAGAACTCATAATATGAAAAAACAGATGGATAATTATGAAGTCTCTCTTGAAAAAGCACAAGATAGGCAAGACAATCCAATATACAATGTTAGAAATTCTGATTTGACTAATGTTACTGCGCTAATAGGTAAAAAGGATAATAAATTTGAAAATATATTGAGAGATTTTAAACAGAAGCAAACAGAACGTAAAAAATACAAGTTTGCATAGTTATTACAAAAGAAGTATATGATCTCAAGTTAAAATATGGAAAGGAATATTAATACCTAGAAAATTCGGTTTCAGAAAGGATTATATAATTGAAGGTAAAATTACAAAAATTATTGTTATTAATAGAAAAAGTGAAAGGTTTGTAATTTTAATTGATACCGAGGATTTACCACGATTTATTGAAGCAGATTTGAGTTGACATGTAAGATATGATAAATGTACGAAGGGGTATTATGCCAGAGCTATAATATATCATCATCAAACAGAAAACGAAAAGTATCATGAAGAAACAATATTAATGCACAAATTCATTATGAAGGCTTCTGATGGATATGTGGTAGATCATAAAAACCATAATCAGCTAGATAATAGGAAAGAGAACTTAACAATAACTGAGCATTATAATAATTCTACAAATAGAAAATCACGAAATTCTAATAATCAATCAGGTTATAGGAATGTATTTTGGAATAGTAATTTAGAAAAATGGCAGGTATCTCTTTGTAAAAACTATAAAACTATAATTGTTGGTTATTTTGATGATGTACATGAAGCAGGTAGTGCGGCAAGCAAAGCAAGACAAGAATATTATGGAGAATATAAAGGTAAAAATTAATACATAAATATAAACTTGAAATCAAATATGTGTTTTCTAATGATTTTTTAGGAGGTTTATTATGCATTATTTTATGATTAAACTTTTAAAGAAAAATGAAGGAGAATATGGTTATAACGATATATTTATTCCTTGTTATGTAAAAGTTAAAGCACAGACAATGTATCAGGCTGAATTGTTGGTTAAAGGTACTTATGGAAACAAGGATGACTATAGGATTGATTTAAAGTCGAGTTATATGTTGCTTGAAGATATATCATTATAGAATTGTGCTTTGGGTTAAAGTGGAGGAACAAATTATGGCTATAATGAAAAGGGAAAATTATATTTTATTGTTTATTATTATTTTAACTATATTATTAGGAGCAATAATAGTAATTCCATTCAAAGAAAATCTATTTGTTTACGGGTTATTACAAAAAATTATAGGTGCAATATTAGCTATTTGTATTTTGAAATTATTAAAATAGAATTCTAATTTGGTTTAAATAGGCGGTGCTGTTTATGATCCCAAAATCAAAAGCAATCCATTGTATTTGTTCGGCAAATTGTAATTGCTGTACGCAAAAAATAAAATGCTCAACATACCAGAGAAATAGACACCTTTTAAAAGAAGGAATTAGCAACCTAGAAATCAGAATGAGATATATTTTAAATTAATAATATAATAGTGGGGTATAGTTATGTGTTATGCTTGTCAAAACCCTACAAAAGCAACTATAAAGTACTGTGGTAAAGAAATATGTGCAGATTGTTTGAAGATGATATATGAAACCACTCCAAAAGTATTAAATATATGTTTTCTAGAAGATTGCTTTGAGGAATTTGCATAATATTGTTTAATATCTCTTGTTTATGGATATACTCTTGTATATAATGTAAGTAAATATTATATAAGGAGTGATATTATGTACGAGGATATTACATACGAAGAATTAAAGGGTTTATCAGAAGATAAAAAAGTAGAAGTATGGAAAGAACTACATAGTAAATATTCTGATGATAAAGAGTTAGCTAAAAAACTTGGCGTAGCTACGATTGCGGTTATTAATGGAGTTCGTAAATATGCATTAGGTGAGCATATTGGAAGAACTAAAAAAGAAGAAGTACAGGAAGAAGCTAAACAAGTAGTAAAAGAAGAATCTACTCAGCCTGAAGTACCTACTATTCAGCTTATAAAACCAAAAAGGCAATATAATCGTAAACCAAAAGAAGAAAAACAACTTGAATCTATTACAGATATGAAAGAGGAAATGGTTGAGTCTGTAGCTGAAGTAAAACCAGAGCCTATTAAGGTTAATGAATCAGAGTATAGCATCTTACTCAAGAAAGAAGTCCTGGGTGAAGAAGCTCAAGCACGTATAAATAGTATTGCTAATACTCTGATAAAAGATCAAAAGTATGAGATAGAAATACTGATTAAGGAAATATAACCAGCATATTTGCTGGTTATTATAAAAGTAGTAAAATAAATAAAATAATATATTGACAAGAGCATTTAACCATGGTAATATAAGGATATGAAGGAGATATGAGTAATGATAAATAATTTAAAAGATATATATAAAAGTATAAACAATAAATTCCCTATTCATGATTGTACTTTAAGAGACGAGAACGAGAAGGGTATTTATAATTCTAATAGATCATATTTATGTATGATTATTGATAAAAGATTTGAGGAAGAAGCAATTTTTAGAATAATGAAACCTTATATATGGACAGGAAAAGAATCAGGAGAAAAAGAATTTAAAGATGATTTTGGTTGGGGATGGGTCGATAGTTCAGGCAATTTTATTGATAATTTTGAGAATCCTATTCATGGACAAAATGATGATGAATATGTCATTGGATTTGTTGAATATAAAGATAATGGTGATAAAGAATTGTGGCAAAATATTAGAAGATATATTTAAGTTATATCCTCATGCTACGATTGAAGTAAAAGTTACAATGTATATTTGAATAAAATGAGATTTTCATCAAAAGTGGAGATGAAATAGTATGAAGTATGAAGTGCCGGAAATAGCAGAGAGATTTTTAAATTATTTAGACGTAGAAGAGAATAAAAGTGAAGATACAATATTATCTTATAATCATGATTTAAAAATGTTTTTTGATTGGATTAATAAAGATGTTACGGCTATAACTGAGGATGATATCAGAGATTATATATATCATTTAAAAAGTATAGATAATATAGCATCTACTAGAGCAAGAAGAATATGTACCTTAAAAAAATTTTTTTGGTACTGTAATGAAGTTAAAAAGATTATAAGTATAAATCCAACTCTTAAAATAAAAGTGCCAAAAATAGATAAGAAGGAAAGGGAAGTATTGACTCAAAATGAATCTGATAGATTAGTAAGAGTAATTTATAAAGATCAGAGTGAAATAGGTATTAGGAATAGAGCCATTATTCTTTTGTATCTAAATATTGGTTTAAGGAAATCAGAAGCAAGAAATTTGTTATTAACAGATTTTAATGGAAATTATATAAAAATTATTCGAAAAGGGAAAAAAGAGCAAAATCTTTATATAAATAACATTGCAGTAAATGCAATAAATGATTATTTAAAAGTAAGAAAAAATACATCAAATTATTTGTTCACAACAGCACAAGGCCAAATATCTACATCTACTATTGATTTAATAATTCAAAATTATTGTAAGGAAGCTGGAATACCAAAAAATAAGCGAAATCCACATATTTTAAGACATACTTATGCTACTAAAGCAGCAAAAAAAATATCTCTTGCTGCTTTACAAGAAATTCTTGGACATAATAATATAAAAACAACACGCTTGTATATTCATGTTGATGATGAACAATTAAAAGAATGTGCAAATGCTGTAACTTTTGGAGGAATAAATGATTGAACATTTATAAAAAACTACTTGACAAACAATTATATTAATATTATAATAATAATTACCAAACGAAATATGGATAAAAAGTAAAAGGAGTTGAGGTTACAATAATGATGGGAGTGGTGATTAATGGAAGTGCATAGGGGAGATATTTTTATAGCTAACTTAAAAGAAGGTGAACTACCTGGTGAACAGGGTGGCCAAAGACCAATAATAGTTTCATCAAATGAGTTAGCAAATCAGTTTAGTCCGGCAATAACAGGTATTCCAGTGACTAGTATATTGAAAAAAACCGATCAAAAAACTCATGTACTTTTAGGAGAAGAATGTGGACTAAAAAAACAATCAATGGCATTAGTTGAGGCAAGTATGCCAATCAGTAAAGAACGTTTAATAATGAAAGTAGGAGAATGCACACAAGGAGTGATGGAAAGAGTAGATAGAGCAATACAAGTACAAATGGCATTAGTCGAGCCGTTTAGCTTGAATAAGGTAGCACAATTTGTTAAGGCGATAGAAGATAACACTAAAATGTATCAACAATTACAAATACTTGGCATAACAGGTTTTGATGGAAATAGCGTCAGAAAAGCTTTAATGGACGAATTCCGTACTTATTGTAAAAAATATGGTTATGATTATAATAAGGTATATTCAAAATATAAAAACATTATCGCCCCTGAAAGAATGGTTAAATGTAGTTAAAACAAAATAGGGGGTTGCAATGATGTATAACGAAGAACTGGAAGAAATACGTAAATTGTTTGGTAAGGATGAATACTTAAATTGCCTGGAAAAAACAAAAATATTATTACAAAAAATAAAGAACAAAAAAGATTATTCAATACTTTATTTTTGTAACTTCATGATGGCTTACTGTTTCTTTTATCTACATGATATAAAAAATAGTATTAAGTATGGTCATAGAGCATTAAGTTATGTAAGTTTTGTATATGAAAGGATTAGGACATATTGGTTATTAAGCTGGTGTTATGAAACATATGATCTTGAGCAAGCATTAAAATATATTAATGAAACTATAAAAAGTTGCGCAGAAATAGAAAATTCTGAATGGTTATTTCAAACGTTATTTCATAAAGCTTATTTGCTAAACGATATTGCTAAAGCAAAGGAAATATATTCTAAATTAATGGGATTTGATTTTCCCAAAGGACGAGTTGATGAAATAAACGCAGATATGTGTATTATTTGTATAAATAATAATGAATATTTAAATGCACAAATTTACATCAATAAAATTTACAATAAAAAAACTAAGGTTGAACTTACAAATAAATTGCTTGAGTGTTCTCAAACAGTCTAAGCATTTATAAATAAAGTAACGAAAGGAGAAAACACCATGTTTAGTGAAGAAAAGAGACTCGGTCCTCCTACACCTCAGAAGCCTAGACCCCCAAAGGGCAGGTAAACAAGCTGTTAATTATAGGGAGAATTTTTTCTCCCTATAATCATAAAATAAGTTGTGAGGTAAAAGTATGGATAGTAACTATATGAATGATTATTTTGCTCAACCAGATGTTTGTAAAGAATATATTAATGCTGTATCTGATGTTGGTTTATGGAATACGGAAAAGAAAATATTTAATAAATATATAAATAAAGAAGCTAATATATTAGATATTGGTTGTGGAGCAGGTAGAGTGAGCGTTGGTTTATATCAAGATGAATATAAACATTTATTTGGTATTGATATTTGTGAACAATTGATTGAAAAGGCAAGGAATATTGTAAAAGAAAGAAATTATAATATAATTTATAAATGCAATAACGCTACGCAAATCGAATTTGAAAATGACTTTTTTGATGCTGTTATTTTTTCTTTTAATGGACTTGTTCTAATACCAGGAAGAGAAAATAGAAAACGAGTATTGCAAGAAGTTAATCGCGTACTTAAAAAACAAGGTATTTTTATTTTTACAACAGATGATCGTAGAATCCGAAAAGAATATAACTGGTTTTGGAAATTAGAACTGGATAAATGGTGTAAGGGAGAACAAGATAAAAGAATTGAAGATTACGGCGATTATATAGATAGTGTATCTGAAGGTAATATATACTTTTATTTCCCGACATTAGAAGAGGTAGCAGAGGTGCTAAATAAAACAGGTTTTACTATTGTAGAACATTTTAAACTTAATAGCAATAATGAAACTGACAGAGTATTAGATTTTTATAGGGGAAAATATAATAGTGATGAAAAAATTAATTGTCGTTTTTGGATAACGAAAAAAAGATAAAGTAAATTATTATATACAAAAGGGTGGTTTAAATGTGGAGCAAAAAGGAAATAAAAGATAGTTGTGAAAAATACAATTATAAATGTCGTATATTTCCAAATGCAGTATATATCACATCTCTATTTGATGAATGGATTATTGAAGAATATAGACAAAAGTTGATTTTAAGACATTTTAACAAAAAGCACAATATAAATCAATCTCATGTACAATATAAATCAGAACAAATTTCAGATATTTTTTATCAAATACATAAACATGATATGAATAAATTAGGTAGAAGGTGTTGTATATAATTGTTTACAAATGAAGAAATGTAAACAAAATAGTACAAAAATAACGCATAAAATGTCGAATCATGTCGATAGGTTAGTATTGTTATTATAATAATTAGGGAGTAAAATGAAAATATGTTTTCACAAATAAAAAATTTTTCACTACTTGATTTTAAAGGGGAGGTCTGCTACAATAATATTACGAACACATGTTCTGCAGAAAGGAGAAAAAAATAATGTACTGTATTAAAGACAATCGAGGGAATTATGCATCTCAAAGATCATACCAAAGGGATAACAATAAGTGGATATACATAAGCTGTACTGGACGTTGTGATGGATTAAGATTATATGCAGATATAAATGAAGTACAAAACATACTACATAGATTGCAACAAATCAGCAATAAAATCAAATTAATTATTAGTTTTAGTATAATGGAGGTTAGCTTAATAGATATACCTTTTGGGGAAATAATTGTACAAAAGTGCTAAATGATAAAATAATGAATAAATCCATTGACTCTAGGGCACAATTATGCTAAGATAATACATAATATAATTATTGAGAGTGGGTGGATTTTTTCATGTTAAAAGAAAAAGAGACACAATTAAAAGAACGACTTAGAAATATAATTACTGAAATAGGATATATGAATGATGTTAAACAAGCTATCGGTGATGAATTTAAGTCCAGAGGGTTGAATGCTTTAAGGGCTTCCTGGGCATTTTCAGAACGATTGGATTTAAATACATTAACTGATAGTGAAGAAGATATTAGATTTTTATTTCTATTCACTTATTCTCTTAGTAATGCCTTGAAAGGTAAAACAGACATTGAAATAAATGTTGAAGATTATTTTACTAAGGTTGAATGTGATAAGTGGAAGGGATATAAAGAAGAAGTATCTACATCGAAAAACATATATCCTATTGTTTTTGAAGATGTACAGCAGGTTAATGAGAAGACTTGGCAATTTGTAATGTCGATACAACAATTGAATAAATTAGATGCTGAAAATTTATTAATATATAATTTCAGAACACAGCGTAATCCTAAGATAACTGTAGCAGGAGAAAAAATAAATTTAGATACAAATAAGGTTAATGAAATCAAAGAAAGACTTTTAGATGGTAAACAATTTCCAACAACCATTAAGTTAAATGTTTTACGTACTGGTGAAGATAGAATTATATATAATAGTAAAAATAGAACCTTGACTATAGAAGAAGGTAGTTTTATTAATATTATAGATGGTTATCATAGAAAAGTTGCTAGTGCTTTGGCTTGCGAAAATAATTCTAATATCCAATTTAACTGGCAAATGACAATTACAAATATGACCGAAAAAGAAGCTCATGATTATATGGTTGAAATTGATAAACAAAAACCTATTAAACGAGAATATATTGAATCCAAAGACTATAATAAGTCGGAAAATCTTATTGTAGATGCTATTATGGATGACAGATTGTCTGAACTTGCTAAAGTTATGAAGGATGATGATTCTTATATTAAATTAAATCGTGCTTTAACAAAAAAGAGTATTATTGCCCATGCAATAAAGGAAAATTATGAAGATGAGTTAAAAGTCGGTATCAATATCAGAAATATTGCTAGATGGATAATAGAAGTTACTGATTATCTTATGGGTTTATATACTGATGAGTTTATTGTGAAGCCATATCAGATTAAAGAATCAAGCAATATTAATCATAAAAACATATTTTATGGTTATATTGCTTTATCTAAAGCTTTATATGGTAATAAAGATTGGAAAGAACTTCTTAAACATAAAATGGATTCTATTGATTTCGACAAAAACAATACCTTGTGGAGAGATATCGGATTGATAGGTACAGGAGATGCTAACAAGACATTAAGATATAAATTATATAATCTATTTAAGGAGGGAATAGTGTTATGATAGAATTTAAAGTTCAATCTGATATAAAAAATGAATTTTTAGAAACAAAACCAACAGGTACGGCTCAATCCATGACATTTATTTTACGTCTGGCTGATGATTATGAAGATACTATAGGTAAAAGCATATACAATATGTCGCACTCTGAATTAAGAGAAATGGTTGCAATGCAATTTAAAAATACTAGTACAAGAACTATAGCAAAAAATTTGTCTATTCTACGTAAATATATAGATTTTTGTATTGATAAAGGTTTAGTTTCACATATGGAGAATCGGTTGGCAACATTTACTATCGAAGAAGCTGGAAATTTTGTCAATTTACAAGCTTTAAAATATCGTTATACAAGTCCTGAACAACTAAAAGAATATCAAGTTAAACTAATAAATTATCAAGATAAAGCGATTTTGGAAGCTGCATATCAGGGAATTAGGGGAAGAACACAAAAAGATGCTACTTGTGAAGAAATAATTAATCTTCAAATAGATGAAAAGAGTGTTGATTTTAAGAATAATAGATTAATTCTTCAGAAAAACAATGGAGAAATAAGAGTAATTCAAGTAAGTGATAATACAATGGATTTATTTTATAGAGCGCAGCAAGACGAAGAATATATTGGAAATAATGGAGAAGAAACAACTAATGTAAAAGTGCCTATTAAGAAAAATTATGTAAATAAAGTTGGGAATTATGTTTTTCGTGTGCCAGGGAAAAACAAATATGATTTGTTTAATCCTGTAATGCTTAACTCAAGGATGCATAGAATTCAAGGATATGTAGGTAATAAATACCTTACTATTAATTCACTATATTTTTCCGGCATGATTACTATGGCAAAACAAATGTTAGCAGAAAAAGGTAGTCTTGAGATTGAAGATTATATTAAAATTTGTGAAAGATATGATTATGGTAGTGGTGATCCGACAAGATATGTTTACAATTTAAAAGACCTTGTACAACAATACTTAGCATTGGAGTGGTGATTATGATATTAGAAACAATGCTATATAAGCGAAAGATATTAAATCATATTAAAGAAGGTCTTACACAAAAGGGTTATACAAATAAGACAATAGTCGGAATTAATGCTCAAATAGATGTGCTAGATGATTTAATTAAAGAAGAAGGATTTAATGTGCTAAATGAATTATTAAGAAAAACTAATTACCGATTGTTAAAAAGTATTGATAAGGGAATAGGAAGTTTAGTTACTATTGTTAATCAACCAAGTGATTGGTATTTATGTAATTTAGAAGATAGTAATGAAGAATGGTTAAACCCTGAATCTTTAATATTTTCGACTGAACGACTGACTTTAGTGTTCACAAAAAATAAATTAAAAAACTCTTTTAGCTACACAAACAATAAATGGCAATAGGATGGTGTGTTATGGAATTTGGAGATAAACTCGATATATTAAGGGAAAGAGCAGATTGTAAAAATTATGCTGACTTTGGAAAAAAGTTAGGCTTACCTGGAGATTGGCTTTTAGAATTACGGAAACGTAAAGATTTCAAAACTGTTAATTTAGAAAGACTTATGGTAATAGCTGATTATTTTCACATAACTTTAGACCAGCTTTTACGAGACAGTGAAGACAATTACGTTATTAATACAAAAGAAGGGTTGAATGATAATGATATAGGGGTTATGCTTAATAAAATACAGGATCAGCTTAAACAAGATAATAACCGATTTTATGATATTGAAATGAATAGTGAATTATCACAAATAACCATTGATGCTCTTGATGTTGTAAAACAATTAATTAAGCAAATTATTTAGACGGTTATTCCGTCTATACATATTTCTTTGGCGTTAAGCAATATCATCTTAGAGAGTCATACATAAGTTAGGGAGATGATATTGATGGTGTTCAGAAAGATAAAAAAATGGGATTTTAGAGAAACGTGGTTCAACAAGAGCCGGAAAACAGGGATAATTGCATATATACACCATACGCCAAAGAGTGCATTACAATTGAATGGTTTTTATCATTTTTCAATTTCTTGTACCGAACAAAAAAGAAAAAATTTACTTAATAGTGATTGTATTAAATATAATAGTCTAGACGAAGGAATTAATTTTGATACATATGAAGCATGTAAAGATGCTCTTGAAAAATGGTACAAGAAAAATTTATAGGGGCATTACCCCTTTATTTTTTATCATTTTGTCGAATATATATAGAAACGACAAAGGGTTGAATGCTAATGAGATTCAAAGAAATTAAAAAGAGACATTTATACAGAACATGGGTTGGCAGAAATAAAAATTGTGTAGTTAAAATTAAATGTTTAAATCATCAGTATCATTTTCAAGTAATTTTTAAAGATGAGAGGCAGTATCAATCGTCATTTTATGAGGATTTTGAAGAATGCAAAAAAGCAGCAGAAGAGTATATAAAGAAATAATTTTGTTTATAATAATATTAAAATAAATGTTGACAAAAAAGCAGTAACATGATAAGATAATATTAGGTGGTAAATAAAGGTTATCCATGATATAATAGGAGGTATAGCTATGAAGTTTGAAATTGGTCAGGAAGTTGAGACTACTGTTGACAATGCGGCAGATACAGGCTTGGTAGAAGGGACAAAAGGAATAGTAACAAATTTATATGAAGAAGATCAAGTTGTAGAATTGGATGTTAATGGCGAGACTGTATATGTTATGGAGGATGAAATTGAATAGGGGTTGAGATATACCCCTATACATATTGATTTGAAATTTGCATTTTATTAAAAGAGGAGGAAATATTTAATATGAATAATACAGGTATTATTAGAAGAATTGACGATTTAGGTAGAGTAGTTATACCGAAGGAAATCAGGAGGACTTTCAATATTAAAGAGGGCGATCCATTAGAATTGCATATTAGTAATGATATGATTTGTTTTAAAAAGTATATTGCAGAAACAGATTATATTAATGCAATTAATGGTATTATTGAAACTTTGACAGAAGATATGGACCTTAAGAATGATACAAAAAATATGCTTAACAATAAATTGAAAGAAGTTCTCGATTTACTTATTGTAAATAATGATTAAGATGAAAGCAACTTTTCATCATGATATTGGAGGATATGAAAATGTATTTTGAAATGTATAAATATTTGAAGCCAGGGCAAATTGGGAAATTTAAACTTGATCAATTTGAAATTAATGAAAAGAATAGACCTTTGAGATATTATTTAGAAGAATTTAAGAGTTGAAGATAAAAAAGAAATCTTAAAATGGTATATACGAAATAAATTATCTTTTGATTCTATAGGTAAAGCATTTAAAGATCATGAGAATCTTAAAGATAATATTACATTAAAAGAGCTTGAGAATATAGTAAAACACGAAAAATATGCTCATATTAGTTCTAGTAATACGTGTGTTCATGCTGAGAAAGATTATTATAAGGGTACTAGATGTATTGATGAGTGTATTCCTAATAATCATAAATTCTGGAGTTTTCCTTACGGTTATTGGAATAAAGTTATAAAACATAATAAGGTCGTTTTTGGATGAAACTGCTATTTGGAATAAAGGTGAGATAATGAATTGTAATGATAGAAAGTTACTTAGAAAAATATATTGTGAAGAACGTGAATATGTTATTCGAGGTAGAAGAATGACCGATTTAGAAAGTAAAATATTTCATGGATGGACAGATTTACTTAATGGAGTAAGTCAAAAAGAAATAGATGAAATACTTAAACCTTATATTAAAAAGTAAACCAAACTTATAATCTATATTAAGTTAGAAGGAGTTTTTTAAATGGATGCAAAAGAGACAATTGAAAAGTTAGTTCATGCATTATACGTAGCTACCGATAGAGCAGTATCAAAAGGCGATAAGTTAGTTGACTTAGGCTATAATGATATGAATAGAGGACAGTTTTTACATTTAGTTAATGATGCCGTTTATGAAGCTAAACATTGGATAGACATTCCTGATTATAATGATTTTTAAAAGTTTAAATAAAACAGCGATTTTGTATTATGTGAGGGTTAAGATGATAGATAGTAGTGAAAAATATTTTGATAAGATAATAGGGCATTTAAACAGGAAAAAGGCTAAACCAAGTTGGAATAGTGATAAAAAGCCCGTAAAAGCAACCTATAACTTTGATAATAAACTTGATACTGAACAAAATTATATAATGATGTTTGTAGATTACAATTATTATAATATGACTATAACTTATGATCCGAATAAACATAATCCTTATAAAGTTTATATAGAACATCAATGTGTGTTTGGTAGGGCAAGGCAGGAATTAGGAATACATTATTGGGAAGATACTTGGTATAGGCAAGAAGATGTTATAGAATATATAAGATATAAATTGAGATAAAACGGGGATTTGTTAACAATATATCCGGCATTAGGCGAACAGAAGAAGCCAATAACCTAGTTCAAAGTCATTGAAGGATGGCTGGAGGTCATCGTACCATACTGCTATAGATGGCAGGATATATTAAAATTATTAGTGAAATAAAATCGGTATTTCGTGAATAGTTAAGGAGGTTATTATGGGATTTATTGCAAATGGAACACATGATAATAAGTTATTAGAAGATGGTTGGATTTCAGTAAAAGAAAATCCACCAAAAGATTTCAAAGATGTGTACTTGCGTTGTAAATTAATGATGGATGAATTTGTAGTTATTGGTCAAATAGTTGGAGATATGCGTGTAAAAAGTGATGGTGATCCTGATATATTCTTTAGAAGTGCGGTTTTATCTTGGAAACCATTGATTGAAACCAATTAGACATTTTATTAAAAAGGAGTGTATAAAATGAGTGAAGAGGAAAGAGGAAAAATGCAAAGCCTACTGGCAGAAAAACTAACCGAAAGAGATAAACTTACGCATGAAATAATAGAACTTCAACAACAATTATTTAAAGATTGGATTAAAAATAAATGAATAATTACAAAATGTAGATTCAATTATGAAAGGATAGTAGTATGAAATGTAGTGAATGTGAGTATGGAGAATTTTTGGATTTCTTTAATGCTTATACATGTAAAAATAAAGAATGTAAAGATGTTCCGATATTTAAAGGTAAAACAAAGCCTCATTGTTGTCCGTTAACTGGAGGTAAAAAATATCATAGTCATGGAAACAGAAAAAATTATATTGAAGTAAGATTACCTTTAAGGGGTTAAAACAAAAACATCAATTGGTCATAATATATTAGAAAGGATTTTGATATAAGTGGAATTACCATTACCTAAATATAATATTAGTCAAGAATTTATATATGGAAATAATCTTGTAAAAATAATCAAAAGAGAAATTATACTTGATTATGATGAAGGAAGTCATATAATATATTATTCTCTTATAAGATTCATTGATAATAGTTGGGAAGAAAAGAGATTTGTTAAAGTACCAGAACAAGAGTTGGAATCTACTCTTAGTAGACAGAGGGATATAGTAGTTTCATCATTAAATAAAGAGCTACCTAGTTGGTGGAATCCTAAATTTAAAATTGGAGATATTTTTTGTATAGGAGAAACTAATTTACGAATTAAAAATATTGAATATATAAATGATGACTATATTTATGTTTTCTCAAAACAAAAGATTAGTGGTAATTGGAGTAATAATAATTTTCAGAGAATATCTGAAAGATTATTAACAAGTATTTACAATAAAGTGTCTTATAGTGAAGAAAATATAATAAAAATGTGTAATGAATATGGCTTTAGATGTAAAATAGTAAATAAATCTATATATATTATTACGCCCATAGCAGAATGGCTATTAAATTTAGACGGGACTGACATAATATTATGGCATAAAAATTATTTAGGAAATACAAACCATTATCATGAACAAAGGGTATATACAATAAGAGAAACATGTTTTGATGATATTATTAAATATATAAAGCAGCATGATACTGAATGAGTATATAATTTTTAACATTGAGGGAAATATGTATTTTTGTGTATAATATATGATGGAGGGATGTTATACATGAAAATTGAAGTAACTAACCATGCAAAAATAAGATGGTATGAACGATTTGTAAACAACGGAAATATTGATGGAGATCAGATTGCTGAAGAAATAAGATATGATTTTGGTTCTGCAAAACTTGATAAGCAACAAACTGATACTGTTGCAATTTATAAAAGTGAGAAGACATATTTTGTTGTTGATGAAACTTTAGAAGATGAAAAGGTTATTATAACTGTTTATCCAGTTAATGAAGAATCTGAAGAGTATTTATTTAAGACTAAGAAAGATACTACCATTGAAGAATTAGAAGATATATTGGAAAAAGATGAATCCTTTGAAGTAAGAGTTTATAAAAAAGTGTTAGAAGGAGAGTTAGATAAATTCCCACTTAATTTTTGGAAAGAAGATATTGGAGGCAATAGTTATATTGGAGCTAAAGAATGTACAATTTATATGTATAAATACATTGGATGGAGTTATTCTGATATAATAAATGAATCTGATAAAAGTGTATTTAGGGATAATAAACTAGGTGGAATGATTAGTACTTTGTTTAATAACTCCTGGCATATGGCTATATATAATGCGTATCCAGAAATTAAACCATATATGTTAAAAAAGAGTGGTAGGATAGAAGAGTATTGGAAACAAGATGGTATTGAAAGAGCTAAAGAATTTGGGGTATGGTTAAAAGAAGAATTGAGTCATAAGGGGTATAAGTTTACTTCTAAAAATGTATTGAGTATTAAATGGGCAAAGATATTTAAGGAATATAAAATGCAATCGTTAATTAAGATAGTTTTTGATAATGATTTGGTTCAGTTTTTTAATACCGTTTTTGGTTCAAATATTAATGAGATTGATCTTATGAGATATGAAATGCAGAATTCGATTAATAGGTTTGATGGGTTACAAATGTAAATTAAAACAGTATTAATAATTAGGTAGAAATAAAATTGAGGGTGAAAAATGGATATATGTATGCATTGTGGTAAAGAAATAAAACCTACAATAACAAAAATTGATGAGAATACTTATAAATCAGATTTATTTGAAGCAAGCATTAGGGGAGGACTAGGTAATAAGGAATTGGGCAAATGTTGTGAAGAATGTTATGAACTTTTAAAGATTGAAATACAAAAAATATTTGCCACTATAGGTGGAAGAGAAATGATATAAATTCATAATTCTATGAAAAGGGGTACAACAATGGGATCAAAAGAGACTATTGAAAAATTAGTTCACGCTTTATATGTAGCCACTGAAAGAGCAGTAACAAAAGGTGATAAACTGGTTGATTTAGGTTATAATGACATGAATAGAGGTCAATTTTTATCTTTGGTAAGACATGCTATTGCAGAAGCAGAACGATGGATTGAGATTCCTGACTATCACGATTTTTCAAAGTTTAAATAAAACACGAATTTTGTGTACAATTGAGGTGATGGTTTTGGTAAATGATTATGGGGATATACCCACCATTGTTATATCACAAGTAAGACATATTACAAAGTCAGCAAATAAATGTTTATGTGGGCATGAATGGATTTATGGAGTAATAAACAGAGAAGGTAAATCTAATAATATTACATGGAGAAATCTTGAAAGTGTTACTTGTGATATTTGCAAAAAGATATATTTAGATGAAAAGTAAATTTGGTGTAAAGGAGAAAATACATGAAGGTTGGATTAAAAGATATTAATGGTATAGAATTACAAGATGGACAGCATATTAAAATTTTTGATAAGAGAGATAACGAATATAAGGTAGAAGGAGTTATTAAATACGTACCTGCTGCATTTATGATTTATCCCGATGATGGTTCTCATCAACTTCTATTATATTGGTATGTTAGAAATGATATTGTGGAAAATTCATTAGAAAGATATGAAATCGAAATAATTTAATAAAATATTGCTTTTGTTATGAGTGGAGGTTATTATGAAATTAATACGTATTTTTGTAGATGAATTACCTAAAAATTGTGGAGAATGTTATTTTTGTTATGATAATTATTGTTTGCCAAAAGGTTTATGGGTCGAGCAGCAATGGGTAGATAGATTTGCTGATTGTAGAGATAAAAACTGTCCATTAATAGTTTGTGTAGATGAATAAATTGGTGAAAGTGAGGATATTATGAATATCTTTAAAGAAAAAGGTTTTTGTAATAATTGTAGTAGCTATACTGATGTCTATCGTATTATGCCAGATAGTAATATAAATATCATAGTGTTATGTAAAAAGTGTGTTAAAATTTTAAAAGACAAAGTTAATACCAAAGAATGATTCTGTTTTAATATGGTAATACTATAGATAAAAACTAGGAGATAATAACATGCAATATATTTTTTTAGACCTAGAAATGAATCAACCATATAAAATTGATCCCCTTACTAAAAGATTATTACCAGGAGAAATAAATAAAATAGTACCTCAAGAAATAATTGAAATAGGAGCTATTAAACTTAATGAGGATTTAGAAAATATAGGGGAGTTTCAATCATTTGTTAGACCTGATGTATATATGAAGCTTCATCCTAAAATTAGTGATATGACAAAAATAAAAATAAAAGATTTATATACAGGACAATATTTTGGAAAGGTTCTAAAAAGTTTTACAGATTGGATAGGAAATGAAAGCTGTATAATTTATGTTTGGGGTAGAGAAGAAAAACAAGTTTTAATTGAAAACATTCAATTTCATAGAATTAGATTCGAATATGTGCCTTGGTTAGATAGTATTATCAATTTACAAAAGAAAGCTAATGAAATATATCGTAGACAATATGGAAGAAATGATATTGGACTTAAAAGAATGTTAACACATTATAAGATACCAATAGATATTAAGCAACATAGAGCAATAAATGATGCTATATATTTATCTAGAATATTTATAAAAATGTTTTGTAGATTGAGATATAAGAGTATAATGAAACTAATACAATTAGAATAAAATATTGGAGGAGCGAATCATGGAAAACAATAAGAAAAGACCTAAACCCTATAGACTTATAATTTATCAAGAGCTAATGCCAGATTGTGACTGTGAAAGGTGTCTTGGTTGTTCACTTTTGGAAATGCAAGATTTTGTCGGCAAATATAATTGTGATAATTTTAGAAGAGGTGTAAAAGATAACGAAAGAAAATAATAAGGGAGATGCGAATGAGAAAATTGAATTTTAATCAAATTAGTTTATTTATTATGAATTTAATATTACTAGTAGCGATAATTTATATTGCAAATATAAATATTAGATTATCTAATGAAAACACTAATCATATAAATACAATACAGATACAAAATGGAGAAATAAATAAATTTAATAAAGACAATAAAGTTTTACGAATTCAACTAAATAAGGAACAAAAGCGAAGCAATGATTTGTCTTTACATAATGGAAAACTTGAAAACACAGTCAAGAAATTTATGAGTACAGGTAAAACCCCTAAAAATTATAGATTACCTAAAAAGGTATCTAGAGGGAGCTATGATAGGTATAGAGATAATATGACTCTCGTTGGTGATTTTCTTTGCACTTATTATGCACCTAATAAAAAAGAATGCTCATCTGAAAAAGGAATCACAGCAAGTGGTAAACCTATAGTGCCTGGAGAGACAGCAGCTATTGATCCGTTATATTGGTCATTCGGAGAAAAGTTTTACATTGAATCATTAGGAATTATTGTAGAAGCATGGGATACTGGAAGTGCAATAAAAGGTAAGTGTAGAATAGATATTGCAACTCTGTCAACTTTCATAAGCCAAAGTGGTAGTTTTAAGTCAAAAGTATATTTAATAAAAGATTAAATAATAATAAAATAAATATTGACAAAGAAATGTAAGAGATATATAATGATAATAGGGATTAACGATATATCTTCTGTCCAAGAGGATATATGGGTAAGTACTTCAAGGTACTTACATAGGATTAGGGTTAATATATTCGTGAGGGGGTAAGCGAATAAAAATGCAGCTATGGCGAAATTGGCAGTACGCAGAGGACTTAAAATCCTCTGGTAGCGATACCGTAACGGTTCAAGTCCGTTTAGCTGCACCATATCACTCATTAGCTCAGTTGGTAGAGCATTTGACTTTTAATCAAATGGTCTGGAGTTCGAATCTCCAATGAGTGACCAATGGAGCGAGGACTACTGAAAAAAGCGATTCGGTGTACATGGCAATTCAAGCGTCCGAGAGAATGTATATAAACCGAATGATTTGCTCCATTTAATATTGCCACTTAGCCAAGTTGGTAAGGCACTGGAATTTGACTCCAGGATTTTCGGTGGTTCGAGTCCATCAGTGGCAGCCAGACGGAGGAATGATATGTCTGTACCGTCACAATTGAACGTACAATGTATAGTTCAAAAAGCGTTTGTAGGTATCGCTTTGAATAACCTTCAAAATATGTAATGAGGAAATATAGTTATGAAACATATAAATATGAAAGAAATTTTACAGGATAAAAATAAAACTAATGACTTTATCAGAGATAATACTAAGTTGGTTTATGATGTTATGTATAAGCATTTTTCAAATCTTATGGACACATATGATGCTGATGATTATATTCAAGAAGGTATTATTGGGTTATATGATGCTATGAAACGATATGATGAAAAGAAAAACTGTGAATTTTCAACATTAGCATATATCTGTATAAAGACAACAATTATTAAGTTGATTACGTTAAGAGGACGGAAATATAATTCAGTAAATTTAAATAACATATCAATTTATAAAACTATATCGAAAGATGATGAAAGTTTACAGATAATAGATATTATTAAAGATAAAATAAATATTGAAGAAACATATTGTGATAAAGATGAAATATTACATAAGAGAGAGGAAATTATAAGAAAGTTAAATAGTAATTTGTCTCCAAAGAGAAAAGAAATACTACAACATGCATTACAAATGAAATCACAGGCTCAAATTGCCAGAGACTTGAATTGTTCAAGGGAATATATAAGAATAAGTATAAAAAGTATTTTAGAAGAAGCAAATAAAATTTGTGCATAAATTACACTATTCATGCAATGATAGGAGGTAAAAATAAATGACTAGAGTAGAATTAGCAAAAGAAAAAGGAATTGAAATAGAAATTAACCATTATTGTCCATCAGTATTAGGTTCTCAATTTCCAGAAAGTGATATTGAATCCTCATTTTTTGATGATGATGTTTACAATGGTATGAATTGGGCAATTGGATGTAGAGGAATAACTTGTAAAGAATGTTGGAATAAAGATGTGACAAAAGAGTAATTCTATATACTTTTAAGAAGGTGATATTATATCAAGAAATTATCTCAACACGAAATTGATAAAATAATAAACAACATAAATGTAACATTATTAATAGAAGGGTTAACCCCTTCAGAAGAAGTGGAACAATTGGGTAGAGAATTTTTAGCTGGAATAGTTTCTAGCGAAGAAGTAGAAAAAGCAATTATTAAAATAAAGAAGAAATATATTGATAAGGAGGTCAAACTATGTCAGAACTCATTGAATATAAAAGAGTAAAAGTTCGTAAGGATCATAAATGCCAGGGATGCGGTAAGACTATACATAAGAGTGAATATGCACACGATAGTGCTTGCTCAGACGGAGAAATATATCATATATACGAATGTGATGATTGTTATCAGTATGTAAAAGATGTCTGTTTAAAATGTAAGGATTTTAGTTACTGTATAGGTGAAGATTATCCTTATGGAGCTTTAAAAGAATGTCAAAGAGAGAAAGAAAAAAGTAATAGTAATTTAAATTACATATTGAATTGAGTTTATTGTAGGAAGTGTGTTTTATGAATAAGAAATCTAGCATTACTCGTAGAAAAGTTCCTATAAAACAAACTCCCGAAAAAATAATTAAAGATATAGTTAAAACTCATTGTGCTAATTATGTTAGTGGTACATGTGTATTTAATGGAGAGTGTAAGTTATTAAAGAAACAGTATGAAGAGTGTAGGTATTTTGTAAAGAATATTTTGCTTATATTGAGCGAAGATCAGAAGAAGATATTTGAGGAATATGAAAGGAGGAAGGAAAAATCAAATGACTCAATATGAAAAAATAGAAAAATGTCCTTGCATGAAACTTGAAGGTAACAAAATTATATGTAGTTATTGCGAACAATATAATAAAAAAGAACCTTGTAATCTCCATATAATAGGTTTTGACGAAGATGGATTTTTAACTGCTGTTTGTGGGTGGGATTGGCAGATAGTGAAAATGTATAGTGATGGTAGTTTTGAACATGTTGGTAGGATACAGGAATGTTTAAATATTATTAAAGATAATCCTGATATAGTACTTAAAAATAGTGCAGTTATGAGTATTAGAGAAATAAGTAAAGCATTAGGAAAGAATGTAATTGTGAGAGAGTATATAGGGAAAGAAAAGTATAACTATTAATATGAAATTTGGAATTTATATGAATATAATATTTGACATTAATTAAGTATAATGATAAAATAATTATATAAGCAAGGTGTAGGGGAGTTATATGGTTGCTGCCCACAACTCCCCACTCATGTTGTCTCCTAAGTGTTGATGAATATAGTTTACCATGTATGTAAATATTTATCAAGAAAGGAGACAAAAATATGAAAGAATTATCTCGTAATGTCTTAATAAGTTTTGCTTTTTCAGTAATAATTGACACAATACTCTATAACAAAATTAATTTGTCAATGGTAATAATAATACTCACAAAAGCAATTGTAGGTATATTACTTTACAAAGTAATAAAATAAATGAAGGAGAAAAAGATGAATATAATTGATGATGCTAACAAAATAGTTTGTAGAGAAGATAAATATGAAGGTAAATGTAAATTTACAGTAATGCAGATTATGGATGAATGGTGTGAAAGAGTATCCGATTTTCATGAAGAACATGATAAAGAAGATATTTCTATTATGTTGAAAGTCGATTCTGAGCTTGAAGGGTATTGGCTTATGGTAGCGTATCCTAATGGTAAAGTATTGAGAGATTATATATGTGAAGAAGCCGTACAAGATTGTTATAAAATGATGAAAGAAGAAGAACCACAAGAAGATCATTCAATAGATGAGGGTTTAATGGTTTGTGTTGGATGGAGAATAGATTCGTTTAGAGATAATGGATATGAAGCAGATTGGCTTGATGACGAAGAATATGAAGATTAATACAAAATAGTTCTTTTATTAAGGAGTTCAGAAATGCTACTATATATTATATGTAAAAAATGTAATAGTAAAATTTACAGAAAATACACAAAGAAAATGTGTCCAATGTGTGGAACTATTTTAAACACATTAAATGAAGATTATGAAGAGATTAAAAATAAGTGTACAAATATTTAAAAAGGAGATAAATATTATGAGTCAATGGAAATGTTATTATTGTGGTAAAGAAGTACAAGAAAAAGAACAGTGTAATTGCGAGAAATCTAAAGAAGGATGGGGGTATATTACCACCAATGCAGTAAAGTCGGAAAATGGCTATAAATGCCCTTGCGGTAATGAAAATTTTACAACTATATCTCATATAGATTTTTCAGATAGTTATTCTAGTACATATAAATGTAGTAAATGTGAAAATCATATAGGAGTACATTTTCAAAGAAAAGATAGTTGGTTCTAATAAATTATTAATTAAGAAAGGATAATAACATGAAAATATTAAAAGCAATATTTACAATAGTAGGTATAATTGCTGAATCAGGAATAATATTTTTGATAAATTATTTTGTATTCTGGTCATTGTTTATTAATAATCAATCAGCAATATCACTTCTATTAAGACTAACTATATTTATATTTTTTATAGTTATGTGGATTATTACAACTATTATAACATTTTTAGATTTAAGAAGGAGGTCAACATGTCAGAATTGCAAAGAGCAAAAATAATAAAAGTTTTGGAACGTGATAATAACACTCCTAAATCATTACATAGGTGGATGCGTGAGATTACATATTATCCAGAATTCATTCAAAAAAGTTATCAGGCTATTATGTTTTATGATAATGGAAATAAGATGACAAGGACTTCTTATGTCGTTGACATTCAAGAAGACGAAAACAATCTTGTGTTTACTACTGAGAATAGCATATATTATTTAAAAAAGTTTATATAATATTAATATAAATAATATTGACAAAAACAGGATAGAGTGATAAGATTAAATCATAGGGGTTATACATATTATGAAAGAAATAAAAGCTTATAAATGTCACTGTGGTACTTTATATGAAGATCAGAGTGAAATACGTAAATGTGTCCAGTGTGGTAGAGAAATATGTGATGATTGTGCAGGATTTATTAGTATGTTGTGTTGGAAATGTAATGAGAGTATGGAGGAAAAATAATGTCAGCCTTTAAATTTGTATTATATATGATTGTTGGTATTATATTAACTGCTGGTAGTGTTGCTTTTACACTTACATTCTTTGAGCATAGCAATTACGCAATAGTAATAGATATTATATGGTTATTCGGGTTTATGTTTTGGTATCCCAGGCTTTATGATAAGTTAAGTAAATCGTGTTGAAACATCCATTTTAAGCAAAGAGAAAGGAGAATAAAAATGAGTTCGGTAAAAATTTATCCTGTAAAGAAAACTACATGGCAGAGAATTTATTCAATATTAGGATTTTGGATGTATTATTCATATGATAATGACGGAAATAAAATAGCAACAGTTTATTGGTGTTGTTTCCCATTTTTGTATCTTAGGAAATTTGACTTGTTTTCACATAAAATTACTTAAAATAAAACCTTCATTTGGTCAAAAAGAAAGGAGATCATTATGAGAAATGCAGAAGAAGCAAGAAAAGTTGTTGAACAAGGTCAATATGAAAAAGCAAGTAGGCAATGGAACGATATTGAAAAGGAAATAGAAAAATGTATAGATGAAGGTAAACGTTATACTAGTTTTAATGGGACAATAGAAAAACCTAATAAAATAAAGTTAGAAAGTTTAGGATATAAAGTGGATTCAGGAAGTCAATATAATGAAAGTTATTTTTCAGTAAGTTGGTAAGTTTATCAAAATATCAATTTTGTGTCCATTAAAAGAGGTAAATAAAATGATAGAAATTTTAGGTGCAGAACTTGATAAGGCATTTGAAGAACTTAATCTTTATGCCCAAAAAATGTATCAAATAAAAAATAAACATTGGGAATACTGCGAAGATTATCAAGTTTGGAGATTATCGAATGAAGACTATGATAAACTATGTGCTATTTCAGAAAAAAATTGGCAAGATGATTGGGGTTGGTGGAGATGGTCAGCAGGATCAAATTTATGTAGTGTATGTCATAGATATAATATTAATGGTCATTACATTAATGCCTGGGATGGATATAGTAGACAAGATGATAAAGACTATCCTTGGGCTAGACACTATAAAAATTTGCTTCAATATTTTTGTGATGAATTAGGAGTAACTACTGAAAGAAATATTTGTGCAGTAGCAGTTGATTTAGCAGCGAAAAACAATATGACTATGGCTGAGTTGTTTCAAAAATATCAAGGTTAAATAATATGTATAAGGAAGGAGTATTAAAATGAGAGCAATTAAAATATATACGACACTAGATCAAGAAATATCTATAAAGCAAATTAATGATGAGCAAGTAGTATTAGAAGTTAACAATTTACCTGTCATTGTATTAAGCAATGATGAATTAATTGGTTTGTCAAATGCCTGTGAACAAATTTATGAAGTTATCAATAATGATAATTGTTGATAGAAAATCTATTTCAAGTCAAGTGAGGTAATTATGAATTATAAAGATAATTTTTTAGATTGGTTAGAATTAACGTGGTATCTTATATCCGAACCTTGGATTAAATTATATAATTTATTCCTTGATGATGTTGTTCCTAAATGGTATATTTATTTATTATTTTCTTATAAGTTAAAGCATATGAAGGAATGTGGTAAGCAACAGAATATATTTGATTGGATAGAAGCAGTTAGAAAGAAACATAAGATTACTGATAAACAGGCAAATAGATTGATAAAATTAACCAAAAAGATACCAGAGCATAAAATAAGAGAGGCATACACACCTGATCCAGATAAAATGTTTGAATAGAAAGATTCTTTGATGTCAAGTAAAAATTTAGGAGGATGATTATGAATAATAATTTAAGATGGCATGTAAGTGATGATTGTATTTATGATGTTAATGGGCAGCTAATAATTGAAGCATCAGAACATTATATGGGAGATGAACTTAGACTAATTGTAAGTGAACACAATATGTTAATCAAGGCTATAGAGTTACTAAAGAAATTTGCCTTTGTTGATCCAGATGAATGTTTAGATGATAGGTGTTCAATGGCTCAAAATGTTCAGGATTTTTTATGGGATACATATGCTGAAGATTGGTTAGAAGCAGAAATAAATAAAGGTATTGAAGATAATGAATAAATCGTGTTGAAAGATTGGTTTCATTGAAACTGTAAGGAGGTTGAAATGAGCAAGGAATGTAACACAATGGGATGCTTAAGAAAATTTAGGGAAAATGCAACAAGTGATATTAGCCGTTGGTGTGGTATTTATGGAAGAGAAAAAGAAAGTAAATTAATACATAATAGTAAAGAATGTCCTTATTTTTGCGATAAATTTTATGATTATGAATTGAAAAAAATTATTGATAAACATGAAGAAGTTCATTGGATTAGTGAAGAAAAAGATACTTCTTGGGATAAACATAGTAATGGTTTAAGTGTTGGTTTATTTACAGGGATATCAAGAGAAGGTTCAGAAAAGCAAGATAAAAGACAAGAATGGGAAAATGAACATATAAATTGTGATAAAATTGTATGCCCCTATTGTGATTATGAGTTTGAACATGGTGACGATGATTATACTTATGAAGACATGGAAGAAGAAAAGGAATGCCCAGATTGTGGTAAAAAGTTTAATTGCGTAACTAATGTTTCATATTCTTGGTCAACAAGCAAATTAGAAGAATATGAAGAAGATTAATAATATAAATGTGTTCAAAATGTTACTTCTGTAACGATTTGAAAAGGAGAAGAAAATGACTTATAAATCATTAGGATGGGATACGACTATCGCCTGTACTCCACCTGGAAGATCAATGTTTGATAATCGAAGTTGTAGAGAAAGAACTGGTTGCACAAAAGAATGTATTCCAAAGACATTAAAATGTCAATGGTGTGATAGTATGAATTCAAGTTTAAATGTGCTTGAAGAAATTGAAACAGGTAAACATATAAGCATATGTAATAAATGTAAGGAAACTATTAGAAATAATATAGTGAGAAGTTAATATAAAAGAATTATTTCATTAAAAATTAAAATAAGGAGGATTTAGAGTGTTAAAAAAAGCATTATATCATAGTAATTCTGATTTTGTGGGTGCATATTGGAATGAAGTAATAAAATATTGGAATAAAACTGAACAAAATAGCACCACTAATTTAAAGGAGGAAAAGAGTGTGGAAGAAAAGTTATACGAGTATTTAAAGGAAAATGAAATCGAAGTTGACGAACATGGTAATTTTGAAATGTATGTTGTTGTAGATGTAGATGATAAAGATCATGAAATAGGTTCTATATTTCATGGTGAAAAGACAGAAGCATATACAGAAAAAAGAGCATATGATGATTTAAAGGAAAATAATTATGGTAAAATTTATGCTGGTATGATTACAAGTGGTACTATTACATACAGTAACATTTATTATAATCCAGTAACAAAAATAAGTAAAAATACTTCAATTAAAGAAGATCTACTTACTATAAAAGACAAAATATTCAAAGTTTTGGTTAATGAAGAAAACGTAACTAATGTAAAGAATGATATAGTATATGTAAACAAATATAAGGTCATTGAATCGGTTGATTTAAGGTCAGAATTGAAATTCAAAATTTCTTCTATTAATGAAGAAAAGGTTGTAGTATTACTTTACAATAGTCTAACTGAAAAATCAAAAACAATTACTGTAGAGGCCTATGCTCCTATTTCTCTTAGCGATGTTAAATCTGCAATAGAAATGTATTTACAAGACGATGAAAATAATGTAGCATTGATGAATTCATTAGTTGATGACGGAGCAGTATTATAATAAATAAAATAAACATGGGTTAATAGTAAAATATTAACCCATATAATCAACATGGAGTAAATATGTATAAATGGAATGATGAAAAACTAAAAAAACATTATGAAAGAACACTTAATTGGATTAAACAAGACCATTGGAAGTTTACTGATGAAGAATTAGCAAATCCTTATCTTGACAAATTGTCACATCAAACAAAGAGTTTAAGGATTATGAGAATGATTACATTAGCTTATAATCTTGGAAAACTTAAAGGAATAAGAGAAGTAGATGAAGGTAAAACACCAGTGACGTTAAGTTAACACAGATATCTGATTTCATCTCAACCAAATAGAATAGGAGAATATCTATGAAAAACATTAAATTTACAAATAATCCAAATTGGAATCCAATTAATAAAATAATACCTGGAGCAAAAGAATGTCTCAAATCAATTGTGTGGAAATTAAATGATAATAGATTTGGTGCATGTATGTCTAGGCCATCGAAAAATCAATATCATTTAAAAGCTAAAGAAAAGATTGTATTAAGTATTACAATTATTAATAATGATGATGATAGACCTTGCTTACAGTTATGTTTTATAAATTATACGGATAATGTTTATATAGATAATATTAATGATTTTCAAGATACTCTTAGTACATGGTGTGAAAAATTTATAACTAATCCAAGTTTCGGAAAAGCTCATCAAAATTATATTAGAAAAGATATTTACCCTATTGAAGTTGTATTGAATAAAGCTATTGTTGATGGTAAAAAAGATAATGAAGATTTGGTAGAATTTGATGGTGACAAGATTCATATGGCAAGTGATAGATATAAAACATTTATAAAAAGCGGAACAAAATGTGTTTGTTGTGGATTACAAGGGAAATATTTTGCAAAAGAACGTGATTGGAAATCATTAAGATGGCATTTCAATTTATATGGAATTAATGAAAAAGGTGAAGAAATTTTATTAACAAAAGATCACATTATTCCTAAAAGTAAAGGAGGTCAAAACGAAATTTCTAACTATCAAACTATGTGTTCTATTTGTAATGAAGCAAAAGGAGATAATATTTAAAATTTAATTTAACATATTGAAAAATAACTATTGACATAATAGCAAAATAAATGTTATCATAAAAGGAGAGAAGTTAATTGAGTTACAATGCATACATAACTAGAATTAAAGATTTAAGAAAACATACCAATGCTGATAGGCTTCAAGTAGGAACTTGTTTTGGGAATTATGTAATTGTAGATTTAAAAACACAAGATAATGAATTAGGCTGTTATTTTCCTACAGATGGTCGTTTAGGGATGGAATATTGCGAAGCAAACAATCTTCTTCGTAAAAAAGATGAAGCTGGAAATAATATTGGAGGGTATCTCGAACCTGATAAAAGGCATGTTTCAACTTTAAAACTTAGAGGAGAAAAATCAGATGGACTTTTTATGCCTTTGAAAAGTCTTGAGAAGTTTTGTAATATAGAAGATTTACATGAAGGAGATGTTATTACTACTCTTAATGGTATAGTAATTTGTGAAAAATATATACCAAAAAGAAATAAAAGTAATAATCAAAATTTATCAGGTAAAAAGCATAAAAATAAGATTATTGAGAAAGACTCGTTTCCTTTTTTTGATGAACATATTGATACGGCTCAACTTGCCTATAATATGCATCAATTCAAAGAAGGGGATACTTGCTATATAACTCTAAAAATGCATGGAACATCTCAACGAACAGCTTATACTATGAAAGAAACAAAAACAATTGTGCCGTATTGGATACATAAAATATTAAGCTTTTTTAAAATTGAATTACCTATTAAGAAAACTTGGGATTATATATCAGGAACTAGAAGGGTTACTTTAAAGAATTATGATAATGGTTATTATGGTAGTGATGATTTTAGAAAGCAATGGCATGATTTCTTTGTAGGTAAACTTCGTAAGGGAGAAGAAATATTTTATGAAGTAGTAGGTTATGACCATGACAGTCACACAATAATGCCGGAATGTAGTAATAAGAAAACGAATGATAAAGAATTTATCAAACAATATGGTGATACAACTAGATTTACATATGGGTGTGGAGTAGGTCAAAATGATATTTATGTTTATAGAATGACTATGACAAATGAAAATGGAGATGTCATTGAATATCCCTGGCATTTAGTTAAACTTCGTTGTGAACAGATGGGATTAAAACATTGTCTTGAGTTTGATAAGTTTATATTTACAACACAGGATGATCTTATGAATAGAATTAATACATATGTGGATGGTGCTGATCCTGTTGGAAAGACTCACGTTAGAGAAGGGGTGGTTGTAAGAATAGACAATAAAGAAAAGTTTACAGCATATAAACATAAGAACTTTTCGTTTAAGGTTCTTGAAGGTATAGTTAAAGAAAGTGATGTTTTAGATATGGAAGAAGAAAATTCAATTGAAGGTGCTGTTAATGAATAGTAAAATAATAAATAGGTTACAACAACATTATAATGAAGTAGAAAAAATGGGTTATGAAATTGTAGGGGTATTCCTTCAAGGTTCTCAGAACTATGGTTTGGCTTATGAGAATAGTGATATAGATTCAAAGGCTATTTTACTACCTAGATTTGATGATTTTGTATTAAATAAGTCTCCAATAAGCACTACTCATGTTCTTGAAAATAACGAACATTGTGATCTTAAAGATATAAGATTAATGTTTGATTGTTTTAAAAAGCAGAATATTAATTTTGTAGAAATTCTCTTTACAAGATATAAAATCATTAACCCTAAATATGAGAAATTTGTTCAGAGACTTATTGATAATAATGAAAAAATTGCTCATTACAATAATTATGCTTCACTAAATTGTATTAGTGGTACTAGTATGGAAAAGTATAAAGCCCTTGAACATCTATATCCTACAATCGTTGATAAGATTGAAAAGTTTGGGTATGATCCAAAGCAATTGCATCATATTATTAGACTTAATGAATTTATTAAAAGGTATATAGTAGGAGAAAAGTATGACGATTGTTTAATATCAAAAAACAAGGAATATTTAATTGATGTTAAAAGGGGTGTTCATACTTTAGAAGAAGCAAGAATAATAGCAAAGACATTATGTGATGAAACTTATCAGATTAAAACTGATTATATGAATAATAATCCTGTTGTAGTGGATAAAAAAGTTGAAGAAATATTAAATGAGGTATTAGTTGATATTATGAAGTTTAACTTTAAAAATGAATTAAATGAGGTTAAATATGAATAAACTTTATATGATGGTAGGCTTGCCAGGAAGCGGTAAGTCTACCTATGCAAAAGAATTATCCATAAAAGAAAATGCTATCGTATATGCTTCAGACAATTTAAGAGGTGAACTGTTTGAAAATGAAGATATACAAAATAGAAATAATGAGTTATTTACGGAATTACATAAAAGAATTAAGCAGGATTTATCAGAAGGTAAAAATGTTATATATGATGCTACAAATATATCATATAAAAGACGTAAGGCATTTTTAGAGGAAATCAAAAAGTTTAATACATATAAAATCTGTTGCTTAAAAGCTACGCCTTATGACAAATGCCTTGAACAAAATGAAAATAGAGGCAGATTTGTTCCAGAACATATTATAAAGAAAATGTATTTAAACTTTGATATTCCTGCTTACTTTGAAGGTTGGGATGAGATTCAAATACATTATACTGATAATACTAATGGTAATTGGAATGAATTATTTGCCAGACTTGATAAAATAGATCAGGATAATCCTAATCATACATTCCCAATAGGGATACATTGTAAGTCATGTGCTACCTGGGTATGTAGTGATAGCATTCAAAATCATATTCCTTTGGATGAAAATATATTAAAGGCAGCTATGCTTCATGATATAGGTAAGGAATTTACTAAGCAATTTAAAAATTATAAGGGTGAAGTAACCGATATTGCTCATTATTATCACCATGAGAATATTTCAGCTTATGACGCTTTGTTCTATCTGAGGGGTATAGAATGTGACTCTATACTTGATATATGTCAATTAATAAGATATCACATGCAACCATTCTTTATTAACACTGAAAAAGCAAAGCAAAAGTTTATTAATTTAGTTGGTCAAGAGTTTTATGATAGACTAATGATTTTGCACGAAGCAGATAAAAAAGCCAAGTAAAATGTTAATGAAACTTTCCTTTTGTTAAATATTAAAATAAAGAAAGGATATTACATATGTTTACGAAAATTTTGAAAGGCATCTTAACTGTTATATTAACTATACTTTTGATAGTAGGTATTTTAATAGGATTGGTAGCTATTGTAGTAGGAATTGTTTGTGGAATTAGTCTACTTTCAACAATACCAATTGGGGTTATTATTTTAAATATAATCGGTTATGGATTGTTTATTATTACCGGGTTAGTAAGTATACTTTTTATAGGAGTTTACGCTTATACAGTAATTGATAGTTGGTTTAGTAAAAAGTGTAGAAAAGTTTGATTTGCTTCAAATATTTTAAAAGAAAGGATAAATAATATGAATTATTGTTATTGTAAGGAATGTGAAAATTCAGAGTATTATCAAGCAATCACAGAAGGTACGTGTAAAATTTGTGGTATAAGAGTTGTATCACCCCATACCCCTACACATGTTATATGTCCAACTTGTTCATTTAAATATAATTTGTGTGAACAATGCGGGAAATCAATGGAAACAAAAAGTTAATGAAATTCTGTTTTGGTGTAAATATTAATAAAATAAAGAAAGGATAAATTATGTCGAAAGTAATTAGAAGAGGTGTATTTGAAACAAATTCAAGTAGTTCCCATAGTGTATCTATTAGAAGGGGAGATATTAAAAATTCTTATTTAACTGTCAACCCAGATGATAGTAAGATTCATGTTTTGTTTGGAGAATATGGATGGGGAATTGATACTTTAACAAGCCAATCTGAAAGATTATCTTATCTTTGTACTATGCTAATAGAAACAGAAGGAAGAAAAGTAACTTCTGTTGATAAAATTTACGAAACAAATGGATTTAAAGAAATTAATAAGGCTATTGCTGATAAGTGCAATTGTGATGGTGTATGCTTTGATAGCCAAATACAGATGAAAAAAAGTTATGATGGTAGTTATTATTATTTAGATTTTGATGGTTATATAGATCATCAATCTTGTGAAGATTATTCAAATATTGATGATTTTCTAAAAGATTATAATACTGATATTTTAAATTTTGTATTTAATGACGGTGTAACCGTTATTATAGATAATGATAATCATTAAGGAGGATAAGTAAATGAGAACAATACGTAGAGGGGTATTTGAAACTAATAGTAGTTCAACACATAGCATTACAATGTGTTCAAAGGAAGATTATGACAAGTGGGAAAAGGGTGAAGTTTTTCTTGACAGAAATTGGAGAGCAGAAAAGAAATTCATTTCTAGAGAAGAAGCTATTCAAAAGTTGAAGGATAGTGAGTATTATAAAGATTTAGATTATAATAATGAAGATGAGGTCAATGAAGCACTGAGAGAAGAAGATTTATATACTTCAGAAAATTATTTTGATGGTGATTTGGAGTCATTTGAAAGCACGTATACAACTAAAAGTGGAGAAACAATAGTTGCGTTTGGAAAATACGGATATGATGGTTGAGGAGTTAAAATGACTAAATTATTAGGTAAATACATAAACGGTAATTATAATGTTAGTATTTATTCCGATGGAACTAAGGTAAGAGAAACCTTAGTTCCTGAAGATACAGTGTTTATTTCTGAATTTCCTGAATGTATGGATATTAAAATAACTAATCAATGTGATATGAATTGCCCATATTGTCATGAAAATTCTACAATAGATGGGTTACATGGAGAGTTATTAAATAATCAGTTTATTGAGACTTTAATACCTTATACAGAATTGGCTATTGGTGGTGGTAATCCTCTAGTTCATCCACAATTAATTGAGTTTTTAAAGTTGTTGAAAAGTAGAAATATAATTGCTAATATAACTGTTAACCAGTATCATTTTATTAAATATAAACAGTTAATTGATATGATATATTCTAAAGATTTAATTAAGGGGTTAGGGCTATCATTTACACATTATGATGAAACTTTTGTAGAGATGTTAAAAGACTATCCTAATGCTGTGCTTCATGTAATCAATGGTGTAGTAAGTTATAAAGACCTTATAAAAATGTATAATAAAAATTTGAAACTCTTAATTCTTGGATATAAGAATATTCGTAGAGGCATTGATTATTATAATCAGGAAGTAGAAGATAAAAAGAAAGTTATTTATGATAATATTTGTGAGATTATAAACGGATTTAAGGTTGTTAGTTTTGATAATTTAGCAATAAAACAACTTGATCTTAGAAGAATTTTTACAGACAAGGATTGGAATGAATTCTATATGGGTGATGATGGACAGTTTACTATGTATATAGATATGGTTGAAGAAGAATTTGCATTAAGTTCAACATCACCAAAAAGATTTAAACTAATGGATAACGTAGTTGATATGTTTAATGTAGTAAAATCATTGTAAAGTATATACTATATATTGTATTTATAATAGTAAATCATACTATATATAGATATAAAGTTGTGATAAAATGTATCTTTCATAACAATATTAAAATAATAAAAATGGAGGTTTGATAATTATATATGTCAAATACATTTGAACTAATTGGAAAGTTTTTTGTTGGTAAAGAATCAGAAAAATTTAAACCATATGAAGTTACCACTTCAGCAAAGGGTTGGACAACAAATAGATTTCTCTTTAATGTTATTGCAGGAGACAATCGTCATATGCTTGAATCCAAAGGAGGATATTTTGCTGATGGAAATGGTAAGATATTTACTTTTTCAAAAGCAGGTAAAGATGATAATGGAAATCAAGTAAAAGGTGAAAAGCTTGAAATAGCTTGGAAGGATAGAACAAAGCCTGAACTAATAGAAAATGTAGCAGAATTTAAGAAGTTTGTAGTAGACCTAGAGGAATATGGTAGAAGGTTTAAGCTTGAAAAAGCTGTTGAAAAGAAAAAGGAAGGTACTCTAACAGAAGATGAATTACTTGAATTAGGGGTAGATGATATAGAAAAAGCTTTTGAAGATAGTAAAAAGAAACGTAAAGAATTTATTGCAGAATCAGATTTTACGGAATATTTACATAAGGTAATAACTTCTGGAAAAGTAGACGGAAGACTATTTAGAGTCAATGGGAATATTGTTAATTCAGAATATAACGGTAAATTCTATAGAAAATTAGTACCTAACAGAGTTTATCTTGCTGAAAAGGATGCTCAACCTTCTTCAATTGGACAGTTAACAATATTTTTTAATAAAGATAGTTTAGATAACAATAGTCTAAAAGACAAGAAAAAGTATTATATTAACGGATATGTTAGAGATTATGACAATAATAGAAAAATGGATATTCCATGTCCAATTCAAGTAGTTGTTGATACCAGTAAAGATGAAGAAAATGAAACAAATAAAAAACTAAACAATATGTTTGTTAAGCAATTTACAGTTAAAGATAAGGTTTGGTATGAACTAGGAATTAAAGTAAAAATGCTGGATGGGGCACAAAAAACAGATATTACAGATGATATGCTAAATGATATTCAAAAGGAATTACTTGAATTGGGTGCAATTACAATGGATGATATTCGTAAAGAACTTGGTAAAGATATTTACGGAGAAAAAATTCAAGAATTAATTATTATCAATGTTGCTAGAGGATATTCAAAGGGAAGAAAAAATACTGTGTATATTGATAATGATTTTGTAATTCAACCAATTGAAATTCTTGAAAAAGAAAACAAACCTAATGAGTTAGATGAAGAAGATATTTTTCAAGATATTGATATATAAAAATTAGGGGTGAAATTCCCCTATAAAATATTAAAATAAGTATAAAGGAGAAAGATATGAGTTTTAAAAAACCATCAGTTAGTAAAATTATTTCAGATATTAAAAATCTTACTATATATATTAGAACACAGAAAAAGTTTGGTAAAAGTACCTTGTTTCGAGATGTTATACTTGAAAAATATGGTGATGCTCAAAGAGGTTTACTTGTTGGTATAGGAGCAGAAATGGGATATACCTTGCTTGATAATTTAAATCATACTCATGTTGAGACATGGCAAGAATTAGTCGAATTAAAAGAATGGCTGATAGAAAAAAAGGGAATAGAACATAATATAGAAATGATAGCATTTGATGTTGTCGATGAATTATTACCTATTGTGGAACAAGAAGTTGTCAGATTGTCGGTTATTGATACAAAAAAACCATGTAAAAGCGTTAAGGGAGCTTATGGTGGTTATAATGCTGGAGTTGAGATAGTAGTCAAAATGACAAAAGATTATTTTCTTGATTTAAAGAAAGCTGGTATAGGGGTATGGGGAATAGCTCATACGAAATTTAAGAATGTAAAACAAAAAGGTGATATTGATGACGGATATATGAGTTTATCATCAACATTGAATTCAAGTTATGAAGGTATTTTTGGAGATATATTTGATTGTGTTCTTACAGGATATGTAGACAGAGCTTTAGAAGAAGAAACTGTTATAATGCCAGATGAAAAAGAAAAGAAAATAAGACATGCTACGGATCAGATAAGAAAACTCTATCTTAGGGGCAATACTTTCATTGATGCAGGATGCAGATTTAAAGACGGTTCTGTGCCAGAATATATAATATTTGATAAACCTAATATGGCAAAAGATTTTATTGCTGTTCTTGAAGAAGGAATGAGATTATCAAAATCCGATGTAGTTTCAGTTGAAGATTTTAAAGAAATTCAAAAGAAAGATAAAATAGATGCACAAAATTTAGTTGAAGAAACAATAGAAACAGAAGAAAATCAGATTGAAGAAATTTCTGATATAGAAAAAAATAAAGAGTTGATTTCTAAAATCACAGCAAAATATAAACTTGCTACTGCCGAACAAAAAACAAATGTAAAACAAATACTTGGGAATTACAAATCCACTAAACTAGACCCTGCACTTCCTACGAAAGCATTTGAAGAAATCCTACAATTATTTGCATAAGTAGATAATCAATATAATAGAAGGGGTTTATTTTAACCCCTTCTTATCTATAAGAGGTGATTGATGTGTTAGTTAAATGTAAATGTCATAATAATAAAATTGAAAGAGATGCAGCATATAAGGTTGTTGTTAATAATAAAAATGAATACTATTGCAATGAATATGAATATTTAAAAATCAAAGAAGAAAAAGAAAATCGAATTAATACTTATAATATAATAAATGATATTTTTGGATATGTTGTAATTAATACTATTTTATTTAAAGAAATTAATGAAATATCAAAAGTATATTCATATACAAAAATTTATTCTTATATAAAAGAAAATTTAGATAATCTTAACAAGTTTATGAATAAAAATTTCAATAATGAATATGGAAAAATTAAATATTTTACAACAATTATAAAAAATAATTTAAAAGATTATATTATTCCTAAAAGAGAAATTGTTAAAATATCTGATTCAGAAATAATTGAAAACAAATATTCAATAAAACCACGCAGAAAATCAATTGAAGATTATATAAAAGAAATGGAGTGATATTGCATTGAAGGGTTTTCTTAGTGGTTGTGAAAAATATCCTGAAGAACTTTTACATGGAAGAAAGACTTTTGAAGGTAATGTTATTTCTTGTATATGGAAAGATATTCTTTTGATAGATGAAGCAAATCTTGAATCAAAAGATTTTATTACTGAAGATGGTATTTTTTATTATAGTTTAGCAAAACAATTAAGAGAAAAAGGTTTTAGTTCTTTAGATGAGATAACCGTATTGTCTAGTATTTCAGAAACAGTTGAAATAGGTTTTCAAGAACGAGGTGGATGGAATGCCGTACAAAATTTAATTGATATTATCAATGAAAAAAATTGGGATACATATTTGGACATTTTATATCGAGAAAATATTATTTTAAATTTATATAATAATGGGTTTAATTTACTAAAACCAATTGATGAAAATGGAAAGACCATAATTCCATTAGAATTATTTAGAAAGATGGATAGTGAAAGTGTTATTGATTGGTATGAAAGTAAAATAAGTAGTTTAGGAACAGGATATTCAAGTAAAATATTAGAAGAAGGAGAAATTGAATTTGATGATGAATTCATAAATAATTGTATTGAAGGATTAGAAAATGGTGTTCCTTTTGATATAGCAGGAGAAGATATTAATGGAGAAGAAATGAATTGTTTTCCATTTTTATCAAGACAATTAAATGGCTTAATGGATGGCACAACATCCATTTTAGGAGCTTATTCCTCGGTAGGAAAAAGTACCTTATGGGTTACTGTATTAATGGGATTATTATATAGAGGAAGAAAACCATTAATAATATCGAATGAACAAAAAATAAAAGTTTTTAAAATATCATTTATTATTTGGATTTTATCAAAACATTTTAGATATTTTAATTTAACGAAAAAGAAAATGTTAAGTGGAGATATAAATGAAGAAGATAAAAAGTATCTAAAAAAAGCACAAGAATATTGGAACAAAAACTATAAAGGGAAAGTAAAATTTATTGGAATACCAGATGCAGATATATCCTTGGTAAGGAAAAAAGTAAGAGAAAATGTGTTAAAACATGGATATGATACAGTTTTATATGATACTTTAAAGTTAGATTTTGCAGATAATAATAATGAACAGCATTTTATATCTTTAATTAAAGATAGCAGAGAACTTGATAAAATGGCAAAAAAATATAATATAATAATGCTCTGCTCTCTTCAATTAGCAATAAATACTTTAGGTAAATTATTTTTAGATGCTTCTGTATTATCAATGTCAAAACAAATTAAAGAAGTATTAGAAAATTTGTTTTTAATGAGAACTGTATATCCTGAAGAATTAGATAAAGATAATAAGAAATTTTATCTTAGACCATTTAGAAGAAAGAATATTGCTGGTAAATGGTGCGAAGAAGAATATAATCCAGATGTAAATGCAGTATGGAGAATTTTATTTGTTGATAAAGCAAGATCAGGAGAAAATAGTTCGGATAATGGAGTGGCGTATCTATTGAAATTTGATGGAGCACATGGATTATTTTCTGAAAGTAGTATGTGTAGACCTAGACATGGAATGATTACATAAAGAAAGGAATTTTGTAATGATATCTGATATTAATAAACAGTTATTAGATAATCCAGAACACATAAAAAATATATTAGAAAAGTTTGGATTTTGTAATATTGATATCAGAGCAAAGGAAATTCGGTGTGGTATAAATGTAAATAGTAATTCTACTTCTATAAGAATTCAACTTAATGACTATCTTAACGCTGTTGATTTTGGCAGAGATATTCATGGGAATTTAATATCTTTTATAATGAAATCTAAAAATGTATCATATAAAAATGTTTTAGATATTATTAAAAATGAATTAAATATTTACCAATATTCATATGTAAAAAGAAATTCTATTTTTGATGGTTTTTATGAAAGGATCAAGAGAAAAACTAATAATATAATAGACATGAAAATATATAATAATGACATATTAAATAATTATATTATAAGTCCAAATTTATTATTTTTAAGAGATGGAATTAGTCTCGAAACACAGAAAAAATTTAAGATAGGAGTAGATGTCATTTCTCAAAGAATCACTTGTATTTGGTATGATTTTGAAGGAAATATAGTCGGCATTACAGGTAGATATTTGGGAGACTATGAATCTGATGAAGTTTCAAAATGGATGCCCGTAATACCACATCCAAAATCTCAAACTTTATATGGTTATGTTGAAAATTATTTATATTTACAAGAATGTGAAGAAATATATATTGGGGAATCAGAAAAATTTACTATGCAATTGGACACTATGGGAATAAATACTGCGGTTTCATTAGGAGGCAATACAATTCATGTACCGCAAATTAAACATTTAATATGGCTTAATCCAAAAAAAATAATACTTTGTTTAGATGAAGGATTAGAAGAAAAAATAATTATTAATCAAATTAATAAAATAAAAACTATGTCAAAATTTGTAGACATAAAATTAGGTTATATATTTGATAAAGAAAATAAAATTATGCCCAAAAATTCGAAATGTTCACCTTCAGATTTTGGAAAAAAGAAGTTTTTAGAATTAAAAAATAATTTTGTGGAATGGATGGTATAAACTTTGAAAAATATTTGGAAACTTTTAGAGCCAAAAGAAAATTATAATGATACTGATTCAATGACTGATAAAATATTAAAAATAAGAGGGATTATAGATAGAGAGAAATTTTTACATCCTAGAGAAGATGATGTTAATAGTCCTTGGAATTTATCTGATATGAAAGAAGCTACAGATAAAATAATTTATGCTTTTGAAAACAATCTGAAAATTGGTATTTATGCTGATATAGATACTGATGGGGTAACTTCAGCTTCTATTCTGTATAAATATTTAAAAAATTTCAGAATTGAACCTATAATATTATATCATCAAAGGAAAGAGAATCATGGGGTTATTGTTAATAACGTTCCTAGAAATTTAGATTTACTTATAATTGTAGATAGCAGTAGTAGTTCAGCTAAAGAATGTAAAGAATTAAGTGAGTTTATGGATATAGTGATACTTGATCATCACGAAATTGAAAGAAAAAATAATTATGCAATTATAGTGAATCCACAATGTAATGATTATTCCAATAAATTTTTAAGTGGGGCAGGGATAGCATATCAAACATGTAGAGCAATAGATGAAATTATGCTCACTGATTTTGCCGAGAATTATATAGATTTATGTGCTACAGGACTAATTGGAGATATGATGAATGTAATAAACCCTGAAACAAGATTTTTGATTCAAAAAGGTTTACTTAAAATACATAATAATTGTGATAAAAATTTAATGGCAATATTAAAATATTTAAAAAAAGATTATAAACCTAATGCTGCCACAATAGGATTTTATTTAGTTCCTTTTATTAACGCAATAATTAGATTAGGTAAAATTGAAAATATTATAGAAATTCTTATAACAGATGATGAAAAAGAATTAAAAGATTTAATTAAATCATGTGGAAATAAAAATGATGAAAGAAAAACTTTGCAGAGTGACATTGTTGATAAAATAGATTCATTTGTTGATTTAACACATAAAATAATTGTTGTAGACGTAACTGAATTAAAAACTAATAAAACTTTAAACGGTTTAATAGCAAATAGCATAGCGCAAAAATATCAAAAATCAACATTAGTTGTAAGTTTAGATGCTAATACAGACTTGTTTACTGGTAGTGGAAGGGGGTACGGCAATGAATTTGACTTTAAAGAAGTATTATTAAAAACAGATTTATTTGAGAGCGTAGGAGGACATAGTGGGGCGTTTGGAGTAGAATTTCTTCCGGTAAATTTCAAAAAGATATTAGAAACAGTTGATAATGAACTTGAAAATTTAAAACAAGAATATAAGATAGAAGCAGATTTTATTATTAATGCCAAAGACATTACATGGGATTTAGCTTATGAAATGCAAAGATTGTCTTTTATTACTGGAGAAGGATTTAAAGAACCTTTATTTATTATTGAAGACTTGCCTGTAGGTAATGTAAAAACTATGAAAGACGTACATTTAAAATTTAATGCTGAAGATTTGGAATGTGTTAAATTCAATGTAACTCCAAAAGAAATTCAAGAAGTAGAAGAAGCTATATGTATAGATATATTAGGAAGTATAAGTGTTAATTCGTGGTATAATTTTGGAACTAAAGAAACTATAAAAACAAAACAAGTAATGGTAAGAGATATTAATATTTACTAATATAAATATAAGGAGAATACATGAAAGAAATAATTCAAAGCATAATACCTAATCTTACATTTAAATTTCCATATACTGTAGAAGATTATTTAGAAAATCTTTATGTTGAAAATTATCACAATCATAAAGATTTTTCAAATGCTTCTACTGCTGATTGTGCAGAATCTATTGAAAACTATGCAGAAAAAACATTAGAATATAAAAGTAAATGTTTATTCAGTGGTGATCATGGTAATCAAGGAAATCAATTTGAAGTCTATAAAACTGCAGAGAAAAATAAATTGAAATATAGACATTCTGCTGAAGCGTATTGGGTAAAAGATAGATTAAAAGAATATCCAGAAATTGATAAAGAAACTGGAGAATTTAAGAAAGATAAAACAGGAGAAATTAAAACAATAAAAGACAGAACCAATTGTCATATATGTCTTATTTCAAAGAATTCAGAGGGTAGAGAGGACTTGAATTTTGCTCTTTCAATAGCTAATGAAGATGGATACTATTATAAGCCTAGAATTGATTTAGAATTATTATTTAACATTCCGAAAGATAATATGATAGTGACTTCTAGTTGTATAGCGGGGTGGAAATATGAAGATGCAGAAGATATTTGGTTAAAGATTTATCAATATTTTGGAAATAACTTTTTTTTAGAAGTCCAGAATCATGATACTCCCAGCCAAAAGATTTTAAATCAAAGAATCTTAGAAATGTCTCGAAAATATGGAATACAAATCATTTGTGGATTAGATAGCCATTATGTTAAACAAGAAAATTCTAATAAACGTGACCAGATATTAAAGTATAAAGGTATTGTATATGAAGATGAAAAAGGTTGGTATCTTGATTATCCTAATAGTAAAGAAATATTTGCACGATTTAAAAAGCAAGGTGTTTTAAATGATAAAGAAATTCTTACAGCTATGATGAATACAAATGTATTTGTCAATGAATGTGAAGAAATAGTTTTTGATCGTAGTTTTAAGATACCTTGCGTTTATCCGAATAATACATATGAAGAAAGAACTAAAATATTCAAAAAAATTATAAATGAAAATTATAAACATGAAACACTGAAAACACCTGAAAAGGTTAAAGGTATTAGATATGAAGTAGGAGAATACGTAGATAGTGGTGTAGTAGATTATCCATTAACTAATTATCATATCATTCATAAAGCTGTAAATGAAAAAGGCGGGATACTTACAACAACATCAAGAGGGAGTTCTGCATCATTTATAGTAAATAAACTTTTAGGATTTACCACTATAGATAGGTTTAATTGTGAAATTCCAATATATCCTGAACGTTTTTTGACTAAAGATAGAGTATTAAGTGGACAAATGCCCGATATAGATTTTAATGTTGCAATACAAGAGCCTTTTGTAGAAGCCACAAGAGAATTAATTGGAGAACATAGTTGTTATCCCCTTATGGCTATAGAAAAATTGAAAGAAAAAGCAGCATGGCAATTATACGCAGGAGCAAATGATGTTAAACCTGAAGTTGCAAATGAGATATCTAAATTCATTGATAAATATAATGATAAATTAAAATATGCTGAAGAAGAAGATAAGGAATTTATTCATATTGAAGATTTTATTCCTGAAGAATATTTGGAAATATATAAAGGAAGCTTGGAATATCAAGGAATTGCAATTAATTTGAAGTGCCATGCTTGCGGCTTTCTATTACTAGAAGGAGATATTAGACGTAAAATTGGATTAATAACTGCTGTATCAGAGACTACAGGAAAACGCACTCTTTGTGCGTGCATAGAAGGTAATTATCTTGACGAATTTGGATATGTTAAAAATGATTATCTTATAGTAGATAGTGTTCATTTGACATATGAATTTTTTCAAAGTATTGGACAAAATGTACCTAGTTTTGATGAATTAAGAGCAATGATAAAAGATGATAAAGCAACATGGGACATATATGCCAAAGGTATTACTTGTTGTGTAAATCAACTTGAAAAAGAAGCTACTACTAAAAAGATGAAACAATATAAAGCTATTAACCTTGCAGAATCTAGTGCATTTATAGCAGGGATTAGACCAGGTTTTAAATCTCTTCTTGGAACATTTTTGGCAAGAGAAAATTATACTACAGGAGAATCTATTATTGATGATTTACTTTCAGATAGTTATCATTTTATGTTATATCAAGAATCTATAATGAAGTTATTATCATTTCTTGGTGTACCTATGGGAGATGCCTATGGAGTAATTAAAGCTATTTCTAAGAAGAAATTAAAAGGAGAAAAATTAGAAAATTTAAAAAATACTTTAAAAGAAAACTGGATTAAAATATTTAAAAACTTGGATAATTTTGAAAATATATGGAATGTAATTGAAGATTCTGCAAGATACGCTTTTAATGCTCCTCATGCTCTGTCAATGGGAGGGGATAGTGCTTATCAGGCCTGGTTTAAAGCACATCATACAGCAAAATTTTATGAAGTAGCAATAAATCATTATCAAAATAAAGAGAATAAGAAAAAAATTGATGCACTTATAAAAGAAGCTTTAATTTTTTATGAATACAAATTAGGTGATTATGAATTTGGTAAAGATAATAGAAGAGTTAATGTTAATGAACAAAATAAAATCATTTATCCTAATATGTCAAGTATAAAAGGATTTGGGGAAAGTGTTTCACAAACATTATATGAATTAGGAAAAAATGAATATAATAATTTTTCGGATATTTTAGAAGCATTAAAAGGCACAAAAATTAATAAAACTGTGATAGATAAATTAGTTCGTCTAAATTATTTTAAACAGTTTGGAGAAGTAAAATATTTATTAGAAGTAATAAAATGGACAGAAAGATTTAAAGAAGTAAAAGAAATATCTAAAATTAAGATTGAAGAATATGGATTAACATTAGAGTATGTTCTTCAATATGGAAATGAAACGGCAAAAAAAATTACAAAATTAAGAACGGAAGAATTACTTAATGATATTATTAGCAATATAAAAAATATACCATTAACACTAAAAGAAATCTTTGATAATCAAAAAGAAATTTTAGGTATTATTACTTATACCAATGAAAAATATTCTCAAGATATATATTATGTATCTGATCTAGAAGTAATGAAATCTATTGTGAAAGCTAATATTTATAGAATTCGAGATGGAGAAATTATTGAAATTAAAATGTGGACTAATCAATATGAAAAAAATCAGTTTGTTCAAGGTGATTTTCTCTATGTAAAGAGTTTTGATGTGAAACCTCAAAAAGTAACAACAGGCGAAATTAATCCAGAAACGGGGAAGAAGATATATAAGGAAGTTGAAGGAACTGAGGAATTTTGGATGCCAAGATATCAAAATATAACATATAAATTTATTAGCGAGGTAAATAATGATTGAAAATTTCAAGTACACCGAATCAGAATTAAAAAATATTTTAAAAAGTATAGTGATTTTAGTTGATACCAGAGAGCGTGAAGGTAAGAATGATCATATTCTTAAATGGTTTGATGAAAACAAAGTTCAATATAAAAAGGCAAAAATACCAAATGGAGATTATAGTTTTTATTTACCTAAGAATGAAGAGTATGGATTCATAAGAGACACATATTTTACTGATAGTATTTGTATTGAACGTAAAGCAGATATTGATGAAATCATAGGTAATTTTGCTAATGATAGAGACAGAATAGAAGATGAATTTTTGAGACATAAAGGAAAGATGATTTTACTTATTGAAGATGGAAGTTATAATGATATTAGGAATGGTAAATATACAAGTAAATATAATTCTAAATCAGCTATCGGAACTCTTCATTCGTTTTATAATAAATATGATGTACCATTTATATTTATTAGTAAAGAAGACACAGGTTGTTTTATCTATTGCAGTTTTTATTATCATCTAAGAAATAAAATTATTAAATAATATTAAAATAAATAATTGACAAATACAACAGAAAGGTATATACTAAAAATAGGAGATAGGTATGACAGATTTTTTAGAGCAGAAAGAGTATCAAGGTGGAATTATAGTTGAGCAATATAAATGTCTTAATGATCTTTATATTATTACTAGAGTAGAAGGTAAATATAAGCTCTTCCTTGATAAAAAGAAGATTGGTGAGAGTAAGGACGTAAATGTATTACATGAGAGGATACCTGATTATAGATAAATTAATTTAATAGTATAGGAGAAATCCTTTATTATACCAGAAGGTAGGGTTCGAATCCCACTCGTTAACTGAGGGCTGGTGTGAAGGGAGTTAGAGTTCGATTCTCAATGATATGTGTTGCAGACAATAATCTGTAACTAACTCTGGTGAGACAAATAGTTCGGATGGCTCATCCGTTAAAGTATATGCGGAATCATATACAGGAGCATAATATTAAAATTGACATAAATCTACCATTTGGTTCAAAGTGGAGGGAAACATGGATAAATCCAAAGAGTTAATTGAATCTTGGAAGAAGTTAAATGATAGTGCGAATAGTTTACTTCAAAAGCATACATCTTTTAAAGCATATAATAATGTTAGATTACAAATGGATAAAATTGAAACTATTTTGAGAGATGGATATGATATTGATGTTTATAAATTGATATGAAAAATATGTTTTATAGCGATTTTAGGAGGTTAAAATATATGGGTTATATGACTACTATTACTATTTTAAATGATGCATATCATGAAATGGAAAAGAATAAAGAAGAATTTTTCGATAATATTTTAGTTGGAATGAATGGAAGAACTAGATATCATAAAGACTTCCAAAGAATTAATTGCTTTGGAATAGGTAATTATTGCAATCACATGTATGTAGCTCAATCAAATCATGCAGATGAAGATAGGCTTTATCTTGTTGGTGGTAATACAATGAATACTTTTGGATATGCAAACGATGATAAGAATATAGAATATCGTAAAAGATGTTTAAAAAGAGCAAAAGAGATTCTTAAATATGAAGAGCAATTAATCAAAGAATTAGAACAAAAGAACACCAAATAAATCTTTTATAAAATAATGGAGGCGTTATATATGTTAAAATGGGCAGGAAAGTTATTAACAAAAAATTATACTAAAATACCGTTATTTACAGTTTATTTTGATTTGAATCTATATAAGAAGTCAGGCTCAAAGAGTAATTCATGTCTTGTGAAATTACATCCTGAGTTAAATAATATCTATATTAAAGATCAGATAAACAATATAATTGACTATATTAGAGATAATTATGATATGGAGAAGATAAGTAAAATATGAGAATTATTATTGCAGGTGGAAGAGATTTTACAGAGTATAAACTGCTTGATAAAGAATGTAATAAAATATTTGTTCAACTAGCACAAGAAGGTAATTTTTCTGTTGATGTTAATACAAGCAGAAAACAAATAGAAATAATATGCGGTAAAGCAAAAGGAGCAGATACTTTAGGAAAGCAATTTGGTAAACAATATCAATTACCAATTAAATACTTTCTGGCTGATTGGGATGGCCTAGGGAAGAAAGCTGGCTATATAAGAAATGAACAAATGGCTAAATATGCAGAAGAAGATAATGGTGTGCTAATAGCGTTCTGGGACAAAGAAAGTAGAGGCACTAAACATATGATAGATTTAGCAAACAAACATGGTTTAAAAGTATTTGTAGTTAATTATTAGATCATTACCAAAACTGTCTTTCATTCAACTTAATTAAGAAAGGTGAAAATTTTATGAATTAAAAATTTTTGACTGTTGGCGAGTTAATAGAATTATTAAATAAGTATTATAAAAATATTAAAGTATCTTATATAGAAGATTATTACGGTATAACACCTATTGTTGGAGTTAGTGAAATTGATGGGTATATTAATTTAGATGGAGCCTGTTAGATTTCAGAATAAAAGCTGTATTTGGTCATGATTTTTAAGGAGGATATATGAGAGAAATAAAATGTTTTCAATGTGAAATATGCAATAGTATTTATAAACATGAGAGAAAAGCAAAAGAATGTGAATCTGTTGGAAAAGAAGCACCACTTGCTAACATAGGAGATATTTTACTTTATAAATATAATATTGGTGGATTTGAATGTGAATATGAAATAAAAATTACAAAAATTATTGATAAAGGACATTATCTCATTTATAAGTTTATGTCAAAATTAGGAAACGGTTGGGATAAAGGTTTATATGGAAATGATGAAATATGGGGCAATGAAGAATTTAAAAGAGGAATAAAATCATGATAGAAAACTTAGTTCATAAACAAATTGCAAGGGAGTTAAATAATTTGGATAATAATAAATCTCTTTGTGGACAACGTAGGAAATTAAATTTATATGAAGATTATAATAATATGCCTAAAGAAGAAATAGATAAAAATATTGAGCTGTTTAAAAACGAATATTATTGTAAATGGCACTTATCTAAAGAGTATCAAGAAGCATATAAACTATGGCTATGGTATAACTATCAATGCGAATTGTTTGATAGCCAAGTATGTACGGGTAGAAATGAATATGAAGATTATATGCCAGCTACAGATTTAGAATTTAAATTGTCTAATAAAAATGCTGCTAATTACTTTAATTATATATTAGGAAAAAGAAAAGAACTTAAAGAGCAAGGTATTGTAATTTCGGAAGAAGAATGGCAATCAGCGAAAAGATATTTTAGTAGACATAAGTTAAAATCTTTAGAAGAAGAATATAAACATTATTTTGATAGTTAGTATAAAATCGTGATTTGATCATTAAAGGAGATAATAATTTATGAGTGATGAAATTTGGGAAGAAAAATATGACGAACAAGATAAACAGCATAATAATGAACCTCTTTGGAGAAGTAAAAATTTTGATGATACAATAAAAATAAAATTGTGATTTGTTTAAAGGGGCCACATATGATTGATAAAATAATTTGGAAACTAAATATACTAATTTACCAATTGAGATTTAGATTGTGGAAACATTTTGATAATCTTAATATTGAAAAACATGTAAAATTACAAATTCAACATGGATTGACATATGATGATTTATGCCCTAAGAGATGTTTTTGTGGATGTAAAGAACAAATAGAATATGGACATGATTATCTTGAGACTACATATAGAGGAACACTTTTGGAATATTCAGTTAAATGTAAAAAATGTGGTAGAGGATTAGGTCATTGGGCATATGGTTACTGGCAAGTATAAGAGAGGTATAATAAAAAATGAAAAATTGTTTAAGTTGTAAAATTAGTGATGAATGTGAATTTGGAAAAGCAGTTAATACTTTTCAAGAATATACTGAGGGAGAAGATGGAGTAGGAACAGTTGTACATATTACTCTTGAAAGCATTCAACAGTATGTGAATTGTTCTTATTATGAATAAAATATCGCATAATTAATGATTATGCTATAAGGAGGTAATAATGAAGTGCCAGGGAATATGCGGAATGCATAATAGATGTGTAGGAGAAGTAAAGAAAGTACATGTAGAAGATTTTTATAAAGATTGGGGAGAATTTTATTATTGTGATTATGCTATTCAATTTGATGAAAGTAATGGATTTACTGTTACAGTAATTGAATAGATCAAGAATTTTATGCACTATAAAATGAATTGAGAGGTGAAATATGTTTTCACTAAGAGATTTAATAAAAAATTTTTATCCAACACAATATTTAATAGTTCATATAATGGGTGGTGATGATTTTCATGTAATTACACAGTATCTTGAGGAATCAAATCCAACTTACTTAGATTTTAATGTTAGAACAATTGAAATTCATCGTAATGAGCTAGGCAAATTAAAGGATATTCTAAAAATAATTGTATCTGAATATTAGTACGAAATTGAACATTTGTGAAGAAAGGAGATTTATAAATTAATGGAAAAGCAACATATTAATGATTATTTTATTATGCTAGGTAAAGTATTTGAATGGATTTGTTATGAATCAAAAGATGAGGTAGAACTGTCAGCAGTTTATTATAAAAATAACCAAGCATTAATGAAACCTTTTCCTATGTGGGATATGAAAAGTGGACTCTGTATTGGAACCATCATGTCTGCTTGTAAAGCATTTGATAAAGAACATGGCACTGATTTTTATGATAAATTTATGTTTGCAAAAGATAATGGAGTAGAACATACAGATTGAAACGAAATGGATATTTTAAGCAAAGTGTGGTGAATTATCATAAACGGAAAAGTATTTATAGACTATGCTAATATGGCTTATAGTTATGCTTATGATAAATACAACATGGATGAAAACGGAAGATACATATCAAGAGAAAATAGAGTTACACCACTATACAAACAGTTAAAATATAAATCTTCTAGTTATATTGAACCAATAGGATATGCAAATGCTTTTATCCATCCTGAAGATAAAGATACTGAATGGTTAGAAGATTTAAAACATGAACATTTTGAGTTTTAATCAAACGACAATTCTGTTAAAGAAAGGATTAATATTATGGAATTTAGATCATGCAGAAGTTGTGCATATAAGCATAATGATAATTGGTGTCCAATTGAAGATGATTATGTAGAATCTTCAGATTATTGCCCTGATTATAAAAGAAAAATAGAATAAAAGTGACATTTCAATCAAAGTGGAGGGTATGTGAAAGTAAAATTAATAAAAGATTATATGTGGAGTGGTAATGATTGTTTTTATAAAAAGGATGATATTTTAGAAGTAGAAGAACTATTAGGATTTACTCAATGCTATGCTAGATACTATCAACATATGGATGGTTATGAAACATTTGATTGGATACCAAAGATTATATGTGAAGTTATATCATGATAAATCTTTCATTTCATACAAACTCAGAACTATATTAAGAATGCAATTGCTATGATAAAATTAAAAAAGGAGGTTTTAACTATGTATGATATGTTATTAGAAAAAGCAATTGAAATAGCCGTAAAAGCTCATAGTGGACAAAAGGATAAAGCTGGAGAATCGTATATATTACATCCTTTAACTTTAATGATTGGATGCAAAAATGAAAAACAAAGAATAGTAGCAGTTCTTCATGATGTAATAGAAGATAGTGATTATACATTAGAAAATATAAAGAATTTGGGGTTTGATATTGAAATTATTGAAGCATTAGATTGTCTTACTCATAGGAAAAGTGAAGATTATTTTGATTATATAAAAAGAGTTAAAACTAATGAGTTAGCAACATATGTTAAATGTTTAGATTTAGCGCATAATGGTGATGTTAGTAGACTTGAAACTGTAACTAAAAAGGATGTTAAAAGAATTGAAAAGTATGCAAAAGCATTACAAATACTTAGAAATATGTGAGGTGGTTATTTGTTACCAGTATTTAAAGAATATATACAATTCCTAAATGATAGTGGTATAGATATGGGATTAAAGGAAGGTTATTGGTGGATTGATAATCAAATAATAAAAGGATTTGATTCAGATGGTAATATAATTAAATTTGCCAGAATACATATTGACAATGATTTGAAATTATCCTATACTAAATATAATAATAATATAAATATAATAACATGGTCGCAGTTAGTTAATAAAAATCTTGACAGACTAAATGAGTTAGAATTCAAAAGTATTAGATTATTACGAGCTTATGGATCAAATACTGATAGAACAATTATTAATACTAATTCAACTGGTAAAGATAGTATGGTTAAAACATACTTGGCTAAAAAATCCGGACTAACTTTTGATACATATTTTAATGTTACTACAATGGATGTGGCTGATAGTAATATAATGGCTAAAAAACAACAATATAAATTTATACGTCCAAAAGGAAAACATAAAAGTTTTTATAATTGGAGTGAAGAAGAAAATATTATACCTTCAAGATTAAATAGAGTTTGTTGTACATATTTTAAAGAAAGTCCTACTATAGATAATTTTGATGATAATGCTAAATTATTGTTTTTATTCGGTATGAGAAATGATGAAAGTAATAATAGGTCTACATATGGTGATGTTTGGATAAATGAAAAATGGGGTAAGAAACGTGATTGGATAGGTATATTACCTATAAGACAATGGACTGACCTAGATATATGGTTATACATATTTAGAGAAGGTATTGAAATAAATCAAAAGTATAAAAAGGGTTATGATAGAGTAGGCTGTGGAATTGTTTGTCCTAATTATACGAAGTCAACATGGGTACTAGATAAATATTGGTATCCAAAGATGTATGAAAGATGGAGACAAAGACTTGAACAGGATTTTAAAGACAATTATAAATGGATTATAATGAACTGTACTTTAAAAGAATATGTTCAAGAAGCATGGAATGGTGGAGTATATAGAAAAGAACCAACACCTGAAGGTATACAAGAATTTGCTGATTATAAAGATATTACATATGAAGTGGCTGAAAAATATTTCTTGCGTACATGCTCAAATGGTTGTCTAAATAAGCGTGGAAACATAGCTACTATAAAAGACAAAGATACTCTTGCCATGAATATGAAAATGTTCGGAAGAAATATTGATAAGTTTATGTGTAAGAAATGTTTAATAAAATATTTTGGATGGACTAAGGAAGATTGGAACAATAAAGTTAATGAATTTAAACAAAGTGGTTGTAAATTATTTTAAAATGATAATATAATGTTTGCATAAAATGTTTGTTTTGACAAGACTTAAAGAAGGGAGAAAAGTATGAGTTTAACTAAAAAATATATAGAGAAGAAATATAATTGTTCATTACATAAAGATTTTGGATTTGATGATAGGTATAAATTTTGGAGAGCATTTTCAAATGATGAAGATAGTAATTTATATGCTGAAGGATGGACATTATCAGAATTAGTAGAAGATATTGAAAATTGTATAAATAAATCGTGTTAAAATGCATGTTCTGTATCAAGTCGGAAAGGAGTTTATATGTTTCAATTTATTAAAAATATAATTAGCAGTATTAAACATTATTTTCACAAAAGAAAAATGACTAAGTTTATAAGATTTTATAGAGAACATCCTGCCGAATTTGCAGAGGAATATTTAGGATGTAAACTATATCCATATCAAAAAGAATTAATAAATGTAATGAATAGTCGTTACAAAAGGTAAATTTGATCACGATTGAAAGGTGATATTGAATGAAGTCTTATGAAATTAAAACTTATTCAGAAAGAGAAAAGTTTTTACAAGAAAATGAGAGATTAGGATATAGAAGTTGTGGTTTTGAAGATTTTGAAATATCAAACATATGGATATGTGAATTGTTTCAAAATAAAGCAACAAAGGAATATTCTTTATTTATTACAAGAGATAGTGATGAAGCATGGATTGTTTTAACATTTTAACAAAAGGAATATTCTATATCAAGTTAAGGAGGTAATCATGAAAGATAATAAAAAAATTGAACAAACAGTTAGTGGATTAGTGGATATTGTAGATACTCTAATGAATGTAATGAACCAAGCAATTCCAGGAAATAATTATACAAATCCTGAAAGAAAACTACTACATGAGTGCCAAGATGCTATGAAAGAATTGAAACATAATTGGCAAGATAAATTTGATTGAAATTGACTATTTGTTAAAATATTGAAAGGAGAAATGTGATGCAACTTTTAGGTGCAAGGGAATTTATAAAAATGCCAACAGGAACTTTTTATGTACAATATTGGGAAAACACAATAGAAGAATGTCTCCAAATTATTGATAAATTTAAAAAACACCCCAATAAATTTTTAAATATACAACCTGATGATTTACATGTTTTTGGTGATAATTCTGGTTCAATGAGTTTTTCAGGCGATAAAGAAGAGAATTATATATTTTATTATGATGCTAATGTAGTAGGAGATGCCTGTCCGTCCACAACTCTATATCTGGTAATTGATGAAAATGAATTACCTGATGAAATTTCAACTTATGATAGTAAAGATAATATTGTCAAGATTTCTAAAGAAGATATTATTAAAATAAGAAACATATTTGTAAATGAAGTACATAATGTGTATAAAGATATATGGGCTGTTGAAGAGTTAGACAAATTATCTAGATATGGTAATAAAATTGTTGATATAAAAATAACTAATTATTTAGCCAAATAATAGTTTTAATCAAAATGAAAGGGGTTAGTATATGAGATTTTATTACGAAAACTATATGGGAGATTCGGGTTATTTTTCAGAAAATAATTTAGTTAAAGCAATATATACGGCGTGGAATATTGAAGCCGATTTATATTTACTAAATGATGATATTAAAAAACTTAATGATAATGCATTATTTTCTAAACAGTGTAAAATAGTATTTTGCCCACAAGAAGGTAACGAATTTAATTCAGACGTACTTAAAGAATTTGGATACTATATGGTTGATGGTGAAGAATTCAGAGAAATCAGAAGAATAAAAGATAATGTAGAAGAAAAGCATGAATGGTCAGAAGTAAAGAAATTGATTTGAAATTTCCATTTCATTCTAAGTGAAAGGAGTGAGTCGTATAGATAATGAAATTTGTGAAGTGTGCGGTAAAGAGATACCAGAAGGTAATGGAGATGAATTTTTAGATAGAAGTTGTGGTTATAGATATTGGCTATGTGATGAATGTATAGTTGATGGAGATTACTATTAATTAAAAAGAAAGGAATACATATGTTAGAAGAACTTTTACAAGAAATTGAAGAATTAAAAACATATAAGAAAAAATATGAATATGCTTTAAAAGATAAACAAAGAATGTCGGATTTATTATTTGAGTTAATGACTGAGAAGTATAATAGAACATCTTTTGCAGAAAGAAGATCAAATTATCGAAAGAGTACTTGTAGTGCTTGTAGATATCAAGAATATTGTGATTTAGAAATACCAAACAATATTCAAGAGCCAATTAAGAGTGATGAAGCTTGGATACCTGGAACTAAAACTTGTGGTAATTTTGAATGGAGTTAACATAAAAGATGTTATATGTTTAAATAGTGAAAGGAGAATTTTATGTCAGAATATAAAGTAAGTAATTTTATATCTAAAGAGTTTGAAACTATTATTAAGGATAGTAGGGAATATCGTGCTTACGACTTAGGCATGGCTTCAGGATTTTTTCACCTATATAAATACATGATAGTTGATATTGGAGAAGAAAAAGCAAAAGAACAGTTTAAGTTATTCATGGATGGTAATGAAAGAATGTATGAATACTTCAATGAATTACTTAGGCTTGATAAAGAAGAAAATACAAAAGCAGAAGATATGGTTGAAAAGCTTAATAAATATAAAAATAAATGTGAATAAATAAAGAGTTTTATTCAAATATTTAAAATATTAATATAAAAGTGAGGCGAATTACAATAGAAGGATGGCAGTTAAAACAATTACAATCACTCCCCATAGAAATTAAAATAGAAAAAACGAAACAGAGAATTAGAGAGTGGTATGAGTATTGGAATGGGCAAGTATACATATCATTTTCAGGGGGCAAGGATAGTACAGTATTATTACATATTGTAAAAAGCTTATATCCTGATGTACCAGCAGTTTTTGTTGACACTGGACTTGAATATCCAGAAATAAGAGAATTTGTTAAGACAATAGATAATGTTATTTGGCTTAAACCTAAAATGAACTTTAAAGATGTTATAGAAAAATATGGCTATCCAGTTATAAGTAAAGAAGTTTCATTAAAAGTAAAGTCAGCACGAAGCACACCCAATGGATATGCTAGTCAGAGTTTTGATAGAAATAGTCCTAAAAATATCAAACAAAACCAAAAATATAGTTGTGCAAAATACAAATATTTGTTGGATGCTCCTTTTTTAGTTTCACATCAATGTTGTGATGTAATGAAGAAAAATCCAATAAAAAAATATGAAAAGAAAGAAGTAAAATATGCAATTTTAGGAACTATGGCTTCAGAATCAACAAACAGGAACACTCAGTATTTAAAATACGGCTGTAATGCATTTGATAAAGCAAGACCTACAAGCCAACCATTGAGTTTTTGGTTAGAAGAAGATATTTGGAACTACATAAAAACTTTTAATCTATCTTATTCTAAAATCTATGATATGGGTTATGAACGCACGGGATGTATGTTTTGTATGTTTGGTTGTCATCTCGAAAAGGAGCCAAATCGTTTTCAAAAAATGAAGATTACTCACCCTAAATTGTATGATTATTGTATGAATAAATTAGGGCTAGGCGATGTCCTTGATTACATAAAAGTTAATTACAAATAATTTTAATTATTAAAAAGGAGGAGAAATATATGAACAATTATTATTCATTTTTTATGTTTTTCGGATTACAGATTATTGCACTATTGCTTCAAATAATTTGTATTAAAAAAAGATATTATAAATTATCTATAGTGTTGTTATTTTTAAATTTATTATTGATTCCTTTAACACAAATATAAATAATATTGATTGTTATACTATATATTGAGAAAAAGAAAAATTTAACCACAATACTATAGAAAAATATTTGCATAAAAAGAGAATTTTATCACAAGAAAGGAAAATTATTATGAAAAAAGTTCTATATTATAGAGAATATGATTCACCAATATTTTATGGATATAAGCCAGAACATAAAGTTAAATCCTACGTTAAAATTATAATGGCTTTCGATTTCAGAGAAGGATTAAGGTTTTGTGTTACAGTCCCTAATATATCGTATTGTTATAGGAATCCATTTAAAGCTTTCTTGAAAATTCTTGAGCATGAGAGTATTGGAATGGCTAAGTACAATAGACTTAAAGAAGATGTCAGAAACAAGGATTTAGTTAACAAGTTGTTGTAAAATGTATTTTTGGTTGCAAGCTAAGACAATAAGGAGGGATATAATATAAGTGGTTTTATAGATTTATCGAATATGGTATTTGGCGATTTAACAGTATTAAGATATGCTGGAGAATCAATGTGGATATGTGTTTGTTCATGTAAGCCCGATAAAGAAATTAAAATTAATGGTGCTTCTTTAAGAAGAGGTTTAAAAACTCATTGTGGTTGTAAAAGACATTATAGAAAAAGAAGTGAAATAGACTTTCCTATAGAATATGAAAATAAATATAAACCATGTTCGAAGTGTGGATTAGAAAAGGAATTTAAAGAATTTTATTTTAAAGAATATATAAATACTGAAGGAAATAAAACATATTATTTTAATCCTACATGTATAGAATGTGAAATTATAGATGCAGAACAATGGGCAAAAGATAATCCAGAAAAATTTAAAGCAGCAGTTAAAAAATATATGAGTACTGATGAATTTAAAATATGGGAAAAAGAAAAAGAAGAGAGAATTTATCATACGAGAGTTAAATGGAGACGTAATAATACAGATAAACAAAAAGTTTATACAATAAAAAGAAAACCTAAAAAGCATATAATATATGATGAAGAATGGAATGATTGTAAAAATTTCTTTAATCAGAGATGTGCTTATTGTGGACTTCCAATTGAAGATCATTATATAAGATATGGAGGTAAATATTCATATACTCAACAAGATTTACAAAAAGATCACACAATATTTGATGGGAAAAACGATTTAAGTAATTGTATTCCTGGTTGTAAATCTTGTAATATAAGCAAAGGAGAAAAATCACTTAATGATTGGTATAATCAATTGAACCCCAATTATACATATGAAAAATATCATCAAATCTTTTTATGGTTGAAATATGAATATAAGAAACATATAATGCCAAAACGTAGATATAAAGGACAAAGAATTAATGAAAGACTAAAAGAAGTAGAATTAAATAAACAAAAAAATAAATAATAGTGTGAAATAGAAAGAGGTTTTCATGGACATAGATGAATACATAGAATTTTTAGATGAACGATATTCAAAAAGCGAAGTAATAGAAATATTAAATGATTTGTTATATGAAGTTAATAAGTATCCTAAACAATTTTCTCAAAAATTAGATGATAAGATTAATACATATGCTACTGACAATCAAATCTGTTCTGAATGTGGCTGTAGTGAATTTGAAACACAGAGATATATAGAAGATACGGACGCTGATGGGCAGAGAGGTAGAAACGCTACTTATTATACGTGTAAGAATTGTGGTAATACTTTATAATAATATTAAAATAAATGTTGACAACAACAGTAAATCTATTATATAATAAAGATAGGAGGTAATGTATCTTGTCAGACTTTTCAATGTGTAACAAAACGACTTGTTCCAAGAGAGATTTATGTGAACGCTATATGAATAAAAACATATCTCTTTCACAATCTTGGAGTTATTTTTCAGAGTGTAAACCACCTACATTTCAAGATTTTAAAGAAATAGATGGTAAATCAATGAGAAAGGAAGGATTTATATGTGTTGTGACATAGACGGATATATTGATGCTTATGTGGCAGAGATTGAAGAAAAAGAACAATTGAAAGAGGATCAGAAGAGACTAAGGATTTGGGAAAAGGATATGAAAGATAAGTTTCATGCAAATTTGGATGATACATATGGTGATGCCCTAGAAGAATTAATAGATAAATATCCTAATATGACAGTGGATGATATATGTCTAGTAGGAGATTTCTTTGAAATATTTAAAGTAAAAATATTAAAATAAATAATGGAGGAAGTAATGACTGCAATAAGTGACAATGCTCAAAGGCTATTAGAAAAAAGATATTATTTAAGAAATGAACATAATGAATTATTAGAACATTCATGGGATGATATTTGTAAGAGAGTATCCAATAATATAGCAAGTACAGAGAAAGATAAAGAATATTGGCAAAACAAATTTTATGATAAAATGGTTAATATGGATTTTATTCCTTCATCTCCGTGTTTATTTAATGCTGGAGCTTCTTCACAGCAATTGAGTAGTTGTTTTGTATTAGATATAGAAGATAATATTGAAAGTATTTTTAATACTATAGCAGAATGTGCAAAAATATTTCAACGCTGTGGTGGTGCTGGATTTTCGATGTGTAAAATAAGACCTAAAGGAACACCTTGTAAATCCTCTGGTTCAACTGCATCGGGTGTTATTTCTTTTATGACAATATTTAATGAAGTTGTTAATCAAGTAAAACAAGGAAACAAACGTAATGGTGCATTGAAAATTGACCTACCAGTTAATCATCCTGAAATATTTGAATTTATTCATTGTAAAGATGATACAAGTAAATTAAACAATATGAATATTTCGGTAAGTTTAACAGCAGAATTCATTAATGCAGTAGATAATAATTTAGATTGGGATTTAAAATTTAACAACAATACATATAAAACAGTAAAAGCTATTGATTTGTGGAATGAAATTATAGAATCTGCATGGAAAACAGGAGAACCAGGCTTAAGTTATCAAACAAATATGAATGCCGGAAATATGAATCCCCACATTTATACAGAAGTATATGGAAATCCCTGCCACGAGTTTGTAAATATACCATATACGAGTTGTAATCTAGCATCAGTCAATTTATTAAACTGTATAAAAAATGGAATTTTAGATGAAGATATTTTAAAAGAAAATATTCAAACAACATATAGATTTCTAGACGATATGATTACTGTTAATAAATTACCATTAAAGAAAATTCAAGATATGACTAACCAAGTTCGTCCTATTGGATTAGGAACAATGAGTTTTGGAAACCTATTATACAAATTAAAGATACCTTATAATTCTAATGAATGCTTAGAATATGCAAATTATTTATATAATTTGATATATAATATAGCACTAGATTATAATAAAAAATTAGCACAGGAAAGAGGAGAATATCCCCTATGGAAAGGAAGTAAATGGAATAAAGAAAAAAATATTAAGGTAAGAAATTCTAGTATGCTATCAATAGCACCAAACGGATCAATTGCCTTTATAGCTAACACAACTGGTGGCATTGAACCCGAATTTGCTTTGGTTTATACTAGGCAAGATAATGAAGGTTCCACATATTTTGTGGTTAATTCTATATTTGAATCATATTTAAAAGAAAATAATTTATTCTCAAAGGAAATTTTAAACAGAATAAATAATAATAATGGTTCAATTCAAGGAATGGATGATATATTCAACAAGGAAATTCAAGGTATATTTGTTGTGGCTGGTGATATATTACCAGAATGGCATGTAAAAGTATTATCAACTATTCAAAAATATGTAGATTTATCAATATCTAAGACAGTTAACATGCCTAAAAATGCTTCTAAAGAAGATATTGGTAATATTTATTTATTAGCAGGAAAATCAGGAATTAAAGGAATTACTGTGTATAGAGATGGTAGTAGGGAATTACAAGTATTAACTACTGGTTCAACTTATATAGACAATAAAAATGAAGTAATTGAAACAGAATTACCAAGAGGATACATAGAAGAAGTGCCAGACGATTTGACATATCGAAAATATAAATTACAAACTGGATGTGGAAGTTTATACTTTTTCTTAGGAGTGGATGACATTGATAATAAAATATATGATTGTTTTACTAATACTGATGGTGTGGGTGGTTGTACAGTTAATACACAATCAAATAGTAGATTGTTATCTGCTGCTTTACGTGGAGGAGTGCCTGTCGAATATCTAATTCAACAGTTAGAAAAGGCTGGAACGTGTCCGAGTTATCAATATGTTAAAGGAAAGCAAAATGGTATTAACGTAATAAAAGGTATTGTTAAAAAATATCTTCCAGAAGAAACATATAAGCAAATTAACGATTTGGCAGGTACTCCTTTAAGTATTGGTAAATCATGCTCTTCAGCAATTGCTAATGTTTTAAAAAATGTAATTAAAGAATTATCAAATGAAGAACATGAGAATATTTCATATACTATTGCAACAAACGATGAAATTATTGATATTAAAAGTTCACAATTAAAATGTCCTGAATGCGGTGAAAGGTTATGCAATGAAAACGGATGTATAGTATGTAGAAATTGCGGATATTCAAAATGTGGATAATTACAAAATAAATTAAGGAGACAATAAATGAGCATAAATAATGAATTTGAAATGGTAAAAGAATTTCATAAGGCTTTTAATCATCCATATGCCAATAAACCTACTTTAATGAATATGGATAGAGCTATTAAGAGAATTGTATGGATGAATGAAGAGATAAACGAATTTTCTCAAGCAACAAAAAATCAAGACATTTATGAACAAGTAGATGCTTTAATTGATTTGATTTATTTTGCTTTGGGTACTTTAGTTGAAATAGGTGTAACTCCAGCAGAAATATTTGCAATAGTTCAAAAAGCAAATATGAATAAACTATTTCCCGATGGTAAACCTCACTATAATGAAGTAGGTAAAGTTATAAAACCTACCGGATGGGAAGACCCACATAATAAAATAATTGAAGCAATTAATAATCAGGGGTAAGGCTCAAACCTTCCCCTTCTCTTAAAGGGAGGAATACATATGTCACATAAATGTAATTGTTATTGTATTCATTATCATGTTTACGAATATTCGTTTGATAGAGGTGGGGAATGTTATCATTATCAAAAAACTATAAAAGAAATAAAAGAGAGATATCCTGATATTTACAAAGAATGTCCGATATATAAAACCCTAAAAGAAGTAGATGAGGAGTTAAAAATATAATGAAAAAGTATTGTAGGTTTCTTGAGACTATTAAGGATGAAGAAGAAATTGTTTTGGAAAAGGATGAAGAATATCTAGTGACTTATGAAGATTCTGATGCTTATTATTTCAGTAAGCCTATCACTAGAGGAATAGATAAACAATACAAAAATAAATTATTTAAGGTGGTAATATATGAAGAATAAAATAAATGAGATATGTGATACAATAATACATATTTTTGGAGTAGCTATACTATGTTATTTGTCGTTATACTTATTCGATATACATGTTCCAGATAAAATTATAGTATCAATTTGCATGTTAGTTACTGGATTAGTTGCATTATTTAAAGAAAAACAATAAGTTAACAAAGGAAGATTTTATCACAATTTTAAGAAAGGAAAATAATATGGGTGGTTGGATAGGTGTAGATTTAGATGGGACATTGGCTGAATATAATGGCTGGAAGGGTGCTGACGTTATTGGTGAACCAGTCCCTAAAATGTTAGATAGAGTAAAAACATGGTTAATACAAAATCAAGATGTAAGAATTTTCACAGCAAGAGTAAGTAGCAATAATCCAAATGCAAGAGAATCTGCTATTGCTATTAATGCTTGGTGTTTAAAGTATATTGGTAGATTGTTACCAATAACATCCGAAAAGGATTACGGAATGATTGAATTATGGGATGATAGATGTAAGCAAGTTATTCCTAATACTGGTATAGCTCTTGAGGAATTAATCAAACAGGGGAAAGGTTTATGAAGAAATTTAAAACACTGACTAAAGAAGAATACTTTGCAAAATTCAGCGATGTTGAAGTCATCACTGATTACGACACTGTTTTAGATATACTTGTACATCGTAGATATTGTGTTAAATGTAGAGAAAAATTAAGTGAAACTATGAATGGAAATTGGTATTGTGAAAACTGCGATACATATTATGAAGATATTAGAAAGGATTAATTAAGTGAGGTGATAATTTGCTTAAATTAGCTCATACATATAAAGACAAACTACAAGCTAAATATTCAGAAGTTGTTTTCCAAGAGAAATATAAGTTTTATAATTGCAGTTCATATTGGGATTATGAAGTAAAAATTGCTGATGATTCTTGGAATAACATTCAATTTGTTAGTGTTGATGAAAAAGACAATATTCGTGGTTATCTTGTTGCTCATATTTCTAGAGCATCAGATAAAGTATCTGGATTAGGAATAATTAATTTTTACGATACTAATATTATATTTTCAAAAGATTTGTATCAATTTTTAAAAGATTTATTTGAGAAATTCAATTTAAGAAAAGTAGAATTTACAGTAGTTGTAGGGAATCCTATTGAAAAAATGTATGATAAATACATAGAAAAATACGGTGGGAGAATCATTGGTGTAAGTAAAGAAGATAGTAAATTACAAGATGGAAAATATTATGATCTAAAGTATTATGAAATATTTAAAGATGAATATTTTAAACATAAATCATGATCAAAAAGCAATTTTATGACATGTTAGGAGGAAAATATGTTTAAGAAAATTAAATTTGAAGTAGCAGATGGTAATGTAGTTAGTACTTATGAAGGTAAAGATAAATCTTTAGAAGATGTAATTAAAATATTAAAAGACCCATGTGTAATAAGTATATCAGCTACTAAAATGACAAGAAGTGAATATTTCAAAAACAATAATAAAATAAAAGGAGAAAAAAATGAACATTGAATTCAATATTTTCAAATTAAAGCCGGAAAGTGATACATATAAAAGATGGTCAAAAATACAAAATATGAATAAAGACATTAATGAAGATTTAAATAATTGTCGGAGAAGAAAAGTTAGGAGATAAAAATTTCATTAAAGTAGTGCCTATTAATGATGGACAAATATGTATGATAGGTGGATTAAAAATTAATGAAGCTGCTTATTATGTTCCTGAAGAAGATTTATATAGACCAACAGATGAATATGGTGGAACTTATTTAAGTGAATTTGATATTCCTAAACAATATATAAGTGTTGGAATAGTTGAAGAAATACAGAGGGTTCATGAAAGAATGACATCAAATAAAGTTAAGACCAATGGGTAATTTTATTTCAAGTAGAGGAGAATTATATGAGAGTTCAATTAAATAATGACCAAATAAATCAGGGTGTTGATGATGTATTAAAGAAGCTTTTTTATAGGTTAGAGCAGAAAGGTTACGGAACATTCTCCAGCAGACATGAAATATTAGGAGTTATGGCAGAAGAGTATAAGGAATTTGTAGATGCCATACATAGTAAAAATTATGACAACATGAAAGAAGAAGTATTAGATTTAGCTGTAGCTGCAATATTCGGTTATGTTTGTTTTGAAGAAAAGACTATTGAATGGTAAATCATTATGGAATCGAAATTCTATGTAAAGTGAGAGAGGTCTTATGAAAAAACAAATACAAACTTTATCCACGAATATTAACCATACATATTTTGTTTCTACTGCATTTAGAGAGAGTTCTTGTAGTGAATATCCTGTAAAGTATTATGAAGTATTTGTATGGACTTTAGATAAAGATGGACAGTTAGATAAAATCATCTATCAAGGCAGTAGCGGAAGTTTCTTTGAGAATGCTTATGATGAGCATATGAGATTAGTGAAGATATTCAGGTATTTAGTAGAAAGAAAATTAAGATTAATAAAATAAATGTAAATATTTTACTATACTTAAAATTGAAGATTTATACAAATTGATAAAATAATTAAGAGGTTAAAATGAATATAGGAATAATAGATTCAGATTTATTAGATATCGGTACTCGTCATCCTAATTTAGCATTAATGAAAATAAGTGCTTATAATAAAGAAAAAGGCTTTAATGTAGAATTACTTCACAATTATAATAATATAAATGATTATGATAAAGTATATTTATCTAAAGTTTTTGACTTTACAAAAATACCAGTAGACATTACTCAATATGGCAATTTGGTCACAGGAGGTACAGGTTTATATTGGGATAAATCCCCAGAGTTATCTTATGAGATAGAACATCATATGCCGGATTATCATCTATATGATGAATATATTAAGATGGATGTAGCAAGAGGCATTAAGGAAAATTATTATAAAGATTTTCAAGAATACTCAATAGGCTTTGCCACTAGAGGATGTTTTAGGAAATGTTTCTTCTGTGTAAATCAAAAATATACTCATGCTTTTAGACATGCGAAGGTAAAAGAATTTTATGATCCTTCAAGAAAATACATATATCTTTGGGATGACAATATATTTGCATATAATAAATGGTATGAAGTATTCGATGAATTAGCAGAACTTAATAGACCATTTCAGTTTAGGCAAGGGTTAGACATTAGATTAATGACGGAAGATAAGGTAAAAGTTCTAAAGCAATCTAAATGGAAAGGAGATTATATTTTTGCATTTGACGATATAAAAGACAAAGATTTAATTATTGATAAGTTGTCATTATGGAAAAAATATATCAATAAAACTACTAAATTATACGTATTTTGCGGTTTTAATAATGATGTCGGGGATGTAATATCTACTTTTGAAAGAGTAAGAATACTTATGAAATTTGGTTGTTTACCATATATAATGAGACATGAAAATTACGAAAAAAGCGAATATAAGGGCATATATATAAATCTTGCTAGATGGTGTAATCAACCTGATCTTTTCAAAAAGAAAAGTTTTAGAGAATTCTGTGAAATGAATCAAGCACAAATTAAAAAGGGAGTTAGTTCAACTATGAGATATTTAATTGATTTAGAACATGATCATCCAGACATTGCTGAAAGATATTTTAATATGAAATTTGAAAAGTTAAACCAATATAGCAATAAAATAATAAAATAAATTATGACCAAATTCGTCATTGGTGCAAAGTTAGGAAAGGAAGTAAACTATATGGCATTAAGAATTAGGAAAGATGGAAGAGTACTATGTGCAGCACACAATCCACCAGAAGATGGAGATTTATATTTAGATGATTATATTCATGCTTATCTTGGTTGGTGTGATGAACATCATGCAGATACAAGACAACTTGATAATTATGATTGGGAGAAACATGAATATATAATTAGTGGTAGATAAAATGAATTCTATGTTTTCTTCAAACTTATAGGAAAGGAGTTAGTATGCTAAGTATAGCCGTAGTAGGATATAATTACGAATTATCATATGCAGAGCAATAAGAATTATAGCAGAAAGCGATAATTCAAAAATTAAGAAAATTAGAAAAGATATTATTGAAATGAATGATGGAACAAGATATAAGTCATTTCCTACATATAATCATGCAAGAGGACATTCTATAGATCAAATAATTATAGTTGATGATAATAGGTGGGAAGTATATCAACAACAGGCCGAACTTATTGATTGGCTTAAATATAGATTAGAATGTACATCATGTGTACCAGAAGAATTTCAAATACAAGAATTTGAATATTAGAACAAATTACACGCTTTGTCACTAAAACTATATATTATTTATAACGAATAAGTTCAAAGAAAAAGCGGCAAATATAATCTTTGCCATAAAAGTTTTGAAAGGAGTAATATGAAACAATCAACTATTAAATTAATTGAACAGAGATTCTTAAATGACATTTATAATATCAATTATAAAATAAGAAAAAATAAAACTGAAATCAATAGACTTGCTAAAGAGCAGAAAGAACTAAAGGAATCCAGAAAAGGATTATATGAAATTATTAACTTAATTAAATCGTGACTAAAACCATAATCTATTGTATTTTCACAAAGCAACTTAAATAGGTTACAGAAAGGTACTTATGCCGCATAACGAAGCAATCCAAAAATTTAACAATATTTCAGATAAATTAAAAGACATCTATACCGATATTGGAGCCGGAATATGTTTTGCACAAAAAGCCTGGGATGCTCAAAATGGTAGTTACAATTTAAAGAAGATTAAACAATATCAATATAAAACTAGTATACCTAATATGATAAGCGATGCACTTAAAGAATCAAACTATAGGCAATCTTATGAATGGCAGTACGAAAGAGAATTTATTTCTGACAATATGAAAATTGAAGTAATAAAGTATGACATTGAAACCTCAGATTGGTGTGTTGTTAAGATTGATGAAGTGGAAAAGAAGATCAGTAAAAAATGGTTAAATCAACTATATCAAAATAAAAAGGAGTCATAAAAATGATAGAAGTAATAAAGTATGCAATTTATAATTCAGAAGAAAAGATGTATTTAGTTTGTAATGATGAATATACAGAAGATATTTCTGAAGCACTTTTATTTGATACTTATGGAGAAGCATTAGATTATAAAGACAAGATGGATGAAAATCACCTATGTTATGTTGAAGCTGTACAAGTGACTTATAATACGAGAAATATAATGAGATGAAAGTCGTATTTCATCAAAAAGAGGACGTATATGAATTTAACTATACTTATTAATGATACTTATGAAGAAGAAAAAGCTTTATATGATGAAGAAAAAAAGATAATTATTGCTAAAGGAGATTATTATCACGATAAAATTAATGAACATATTGATGGAATAATTGCTGGAATAATCTATTGTGGTATTGAAGTTAAGGTTAATAGAAAAACTATAAAACCGAAAGATAAATTATTTAAAGCATGTGAGTTTTATTATTGTAAAGATTAACATAGATTATTCGATTTATGAAAAGTGAGGTTTATATGATTGTAGAATATACCTGGAATACATATGAATTAAGACAAAAGAAATGTTATGAGTGTAAATGGCTTACCATGATTGATAACTGGTCTGGACATTGTGATTGTCCTCATAATAATGTCAAAATAAGAAATAGACAAATTACAGATAAAAAATGTGTATGGAAGAATGCAGATAAAGCAAATTAAGTCAAAAGATTCAATTTATTCAACATTAATAAAAGTTAGGAAGTGTGAAAATGAAAAATATTATTAAAAGCACTATATTAGGATTGATCTGTATAATTGGAGTTTTATCTGTAATAGGTGTTATTTATATAACTATGCCATATTCCTATATTATAGGATTAACATTACTTATTTTATATGTCTGTTATTTATTAGGAGAACAAATTAAAGATTAATTGTTTAAAACAAAATAGAAAATTCATAGTGAAAGGAGATTTGTTTACATGAGTATAAAAACAGTATGTTCAAATTGTGATTTAGGACTAAAAAGAAAAGACTGTAGTGAAAATGAATTTAATATATGTATGGCTAGATATTATGTCTCAAAAATAAATAATATGTTGCCTGAAACAATAGTAGATGAAGTATTAAAGCCGTCTTTAGATTTAATAAAATATAAAAATGTCACTGTAGAAATGGTTAAAAGCTTAGAATAAAAGAGCGATTCTATAACGAAAGGAAATGAACTTATGCCAGAAGTGTTTATGTGTATGAAATGCTTTGAAATTTATAAACCTTTATATATTAAGAAAAATAAAATTACATATTGTCCTAAAGTAAAATGTTTTGGAGATGTTGTAGAAATAGATGAATTATTTGTATTACCTATTCGAATTCTTAACCAGAAAGGATATAAAACTAAATATTGTTGTAGTGGTCATATGATTGATGAATATATAAATAGTTATATTTCTTTTGACGATAATGTTATTAATTTACCTAGTTTACCTAAAGGATTTTATTTAGATGATAATGATTATTTATCTAAACAAAATATAAATAAAACAAATATAACGATAAGGAGAGATTTCAATTCTTATTTTTCAGGCGATTATTTAAATAATGTTCAAGTATGGAGTAAGCTAGATAAATCCGAATCGGAAATATACAAAGATTTATTACAAGGGTCAGTAGATATTTTGGATTGGGCAAATAGTTTACCTGAATTAAAATAAAAGATATACTATATATAGTATTTGTTGTTTATAGTAATACTGCATATAGATATAAAATCGTGACAAAATCCAGCTTTTATACTGATTATATGAAGGAGATTTATGACATATATAGATAAGAAGAATTTTGATATATTTTTTCATACAAACGATATTAGAATTGAAGCCCCTATATTTGAAGTTGATGAATTAATAGCTCCAATTATTTCATTACTAAATAAAAAGGGATATAAAACTCAGTATTGTTGTAGTGGACATTATAATGAAAGTAAATTTGAAGGAAGTGAATTACTTCATGATAATTGTTATATTGTATTTAAATCTATAAATGATTTTAAAGATGTCACACAAATAAAAATACCTCAAGATTTCTTGCTAGAGCCTAATGAATATGGAAATGAACAATTTACTATAAGAAAATATTATAAAACTCATTTAATTGATAGATATTTTGAAATAATTGAGACTATGAAAGATTTACTAGAATGGGTAAATAAATTACCTTGGAAAAAGTTTTTTATAAAAATGTGATTCTATACAGAATGGAGTTGATTAAAATAAAAAATCATCAATATATAAGACAATTACCAGTCAAAGAATTGGCTGAACTTTTAATAAAAATTATAGAAGTTAATGAAGGTGATGAGGGTATAGATGGTGAATGGCAAGATTGTTATATGACACACTATGTATCGCCAAATGGAACTTATAGTTACGATTATGAAGATGCTTTACAAAATACAATTGATTGGTTAAATGCTGATAAAAGATAATGGAATAATGGATTTGTATCAAGTCAAGGAGGTTATATGGAACACAGAAAAATGAAATTTGATGAATGTATCAAATTGAATGCAAAGGCAAGAAATAAGGGATATATAGATAGCATTACTGCAAAATTAATTAAATACTACTCTGATCCAGATAAAAAGAAAAGAATCAAGGAAGAACATCTTTGCAAGTCATGTTATTACGTTGAAACAAGTAGAATAGGTGGTTCAGCAATAACTACAGTGATATGTGCTAATTGTAATACTGAAATGACTTTTGGTAATACATGTGTTGATATTCTTTGTGATAAGTGTGCCGAAGAATTAAAAGTATGTAAACATTGTGGTCAAAAGATGGATTAAATAGAAAGAGATAAGACTTACGCCTTACCCTTTCTATCGCCTTTAATCGCTTATCTCCATCTCACAAAGAGAGACATTTAAAGTATAACATAATTTGGAAGATGCGACAAGAGTAAGTTTTTACCAAACAACAACTCTAACACAATATTGGAGAGAATTATATGGATTATAAAAAAGCATGGGAAAAATTAAATATTAAATTAACTAATGCAGATAATTATTATCATAAACAAATGGATGAAACAACTAACGATAAAGAAAGACTAAGATATGAGCAAAAACTTGCCGGAATAGAATTAGTAAAACAATTTATGTTTGATATAGAAATTGAATTAGAATAACCGTTTTCATCAAAACAATAGGAGTCAAATATGAATGGACTCATACTTGACTCCTATTTCTCCTGAATAATATCTACAGGAGGTGACTAATACCTGTCGCATTATTAATTATAGCATAAATTTAAGTAATTATGCAAAAAGATTTTATAGAACTGTAATTTTGTTAGATTCGGAGTTTTGTTAAAAGGAGAAAATATGAATACTGAATTATATGAAAAAATAATGAAAGACCCTGTACTTAAAAGCCTTTATATAACTGGTAAAGATTTAAGTAAATTATTTAATATTACTCAAAAAAAAATTGATAAAGCATTAAAAGAAGCAAGAAAAGAATGGGATAATGAACTTGATTGTGAAGATTATTTTATTACTGATCCAGAGGAATATGAAAAACGTAGACAACAACTTGTAAAAGAATATAATGAAACAATGCAAAAATTGAAAGACAATAATATGTTATTATAAAATGGAGTTTTGGTATAAATAATTAGTGTATAAAAATTTAGTATTAGTATATACTAGTATAATATTTAAATATCATTTCTTGAGAAAGGAATAATTATGAATTATATTATACTAGATACTGAATTTAATAAACCAGCTTATTCGAGATTGAACGTACAAGAAATCATCGAAATTGGGGCAGTTAAATTAAATGATAAGCTTCAAAATGTTGGTGCTTTTAAAATGTTTATTAAACCGCACATTTATTTAAGTTTAAATAAACATGTAGGCAAAATTACACAAATAACTAATGAAGATTTAAAATATACAGTCACATTTGTAAGTGTATTGAAGTATTTCAGAACATGGGTTAATGAAAATGAAGAGCATATATTTTGCTGTTGGGGATATGATGATATAAGGGAAATACAAAATAATTGCAAATATTATAATATTAGTTATAACTGGTTTAAACCTTGGTTTAATATTCAAGATGCATATATGAAATTATTCAACTTAGAAAAAAATCCAAGTTTGAAAGATACAGTAGCAAAACATAATATTCAAATAGATGATCCATTTCACAGAGCATTAAATGATTCGTTTTATACAGCAAAAATATTTTTAAAATATTTCAATGATTTTATTCCAAGAATCAATGAATTAGTAGAGAATAGATATGTTACAAAACGCACTGATATAAGACAAATACAATTAAAAAAATCTAAATTAAGAGTAAGATGTCCCAAATGTGGAAGATTTATAAAACCAGATTATAAAGGGTTAGTAATTAAAAATTCATTATATTCAATAGGTCGATGTATAAAATGTAATAATTACATTTTAAGTAATGTATTCATCAAAGAAGGAAATGATAAGCAAATTGAATATCAGAACTTTTCAAACATAATAAATAAACAATCTTATAAACAACTCGAATATAATTATCTTAATAGAACTCCGGCAACTTGTGTAAGGCAATTTTAAATATCAAACTACTTAGGTGGTTTACAGACACTACAAGACGTATATTTACGTTTTTTAGCATCAGACAAAGTAATTTTAATTTTACTTTTACTAAGATATCTGCATGTAGAAACATGATATTTATTACCTGTCTTTGTGACGTAAACATAAACTGTTTTTGTTGTAGTAGCTGCGTTAATTACCGTAATGGTTTGTGTCAACAATAGAACGGAAATTAGTAATGCTGTTATGATTTTTGTAATCTTGTATTTCATATTATAATCTCCATTGTAATTATTTGGCTTGATTATATATCAGTAAAAAGAAGAATGCAAATAATTTTATATAATCATAAAATAAAAAATGCTTGACAACAATTATATTAATATTATATAATAAAGATAGGGAACAGAGAAAGGAGATTAGAGTTTGAAAAGAAAATTGGTCATAGCATTTTTACTAATGATGTTTGCTGTAGGTTTATACATATCTTATCAGAATAACCATAAGACTAATACAGTTGACAGTACACAAGATACCAGATTATCAGAGCTACAAACAGAGCTAGATAAATATAAACAAAAGGAACAAAATGATAAAATAAGAAAACTTGAATTACTAAAGCTTCAAAAACCTGAAATTATACTTAATCGTTTGGAGCAAGTGGGTAAGCTGATTGTTTATGAAGGAACATACATATATTCTGAATGTGTTCGTGAAAACAATTGGTATTCCAATAAGGATATTACCCTAGAACTTAAATATAATTTCGGTATAGGGATAGACCTAGGTAAGATTACAATGGATCAGTTTATTGATGATAAAGTTGTTTTGAATCTCCCTGTAAAAGATATTATTGTACAATACATAGAGTTAGACAATAGTTCGAAGATAGTAAGTAATAAGACTTTCTTAGCAACACAGTATAAGCCGGAAGAAGTTAAATTGTTACTTGACGATGCACATGACAAAGTTAAAGAATCAATAAATAATAATAAAAATATATTTGATGCTGGCATAGGAAGTTTAAAAGTTGATTTGACTAATTTGATTGTGAAGTTGGGGTATTCGGAGGTTTTATTTAATGAAATTTATGAGTGACAAAAATAAGAAGTGTCCATTGCATAACTTTATATTATGGGATTATACTGCAGGATGTGTGGGTATAGGAATGTTCATAGGCTTTGTTCTAGGTTTACTATATAAAATAATAAAATAAGTTTTTATAAATAATTAGTTTCATATGGAAGGGAGATATTTTATGTCTTATTGCTCAATTGATGAAAACAATAAATTTGAATGTGAAGGCTGCGGCTATTCTGAGTTACAAGAAGGTGAAGAATCAATAAGTTTTGAATGGGAAGGTATAAAAATGTTAGCGTGTCCTAAATGTGAAAACATTTATAGAGATATTAGAAGTTAAAATGAAATTTAAGTTTTATATAAATATAAAAGGAGAAAGTCTATGAAGAATATATCTAATTGTGAAATAGACGCAGACAAGTGTACTAAATGTCCGACTTGTAATAAACCATCTTGGTATATTATGAAATGTGAATGTGGATATGTTTTTTGTAAAAACTGCTCTGTATATCAAAATTCAGATGACGCAGATACTTCTTTATTTCTTGAATGTCCTAACTGTGGAGCAGTTCAAATATTTGTATGAAATACTTGCTTATTATAATATTAATAAAATAAAAGGAGAGTTGGTCAATAATGGCAAAAGAATTTTTGTTTAAACATTTACTACCAACAGTAGGATTTTTTAGTTGTTTATATTTCATATTTGGTAATTGGGAAAGTGTTTACATTGGATTAGTAATTGGATGGACAATAGTTGTTTCACTAATAATAATCGGATTGAAAAATAAATGGTTTGAATAAAACTAAGATTTTAAGTACAGTAAATAACTGGAAGGAGGTCAAATATGATAAATGTAAACGATATTATCACTGAAGCCTTAACTTGTGAAAAAGAATGCACTAATACATATCCTTTAAAAGATTTCAGTATTGAAGAATTAGAATCGTTATGCAAGAAAGCATATAAGGAAGATATAAATATTGGTATTTGTACCGAATATAGTAATTTTCGTCAAGGTGTATTTGTTGACGTAAAGAGAAAGGGTGAATAGATATCGCTAAAGTTTATTGCGAGTATAGTAATTGTCCAAAAGCAAATCAATGTAAGAGGTATCTTGAAAAAGGTGATACATTGATATTGTTTGAAAATTTGTGTCCTTATCAGGATTATAAGTGGTTTTGGCAAGCAGAACAAAGTATTGAGAAAGTTAATTAATAAAATAAATAATATAAGGAGATACATAATTGATTAAAGTTGAAAATATATCCGTATATAATATTGAAAATGCAATTAGGGGTATGCGTAACCCTCTTGAAAGTTGGGATAAGTCTGATAGTTTCATATGGAAAGAAACTAATGAATTTGTAGTTGGGGCAGAAGATATGAAATTAGCTGTTCGCCTCATAAAAGCAGGTTCAGATCATTCAAAGTTTGTTAGACAAATTTTTGTTTCTATGGATATTACTGCACCTATGACATGGTGGTGGGATGCAGATACGTATAAGATTGCTACAGTTAAAAATAGCACCAGTAGAATGCATAAATTAGGAACTAGATTACTTACACCTGAAGATTTTAGTTGGGATGATGAAGAAGGAAACATAAATTTAACTTCTTTTAGACAACATATATTAGACGATTTGAATAGACGCATTTCAGAATATCAAAAAATAAAAGAAACAGACATTCTAACTGCAAAGAAAATATGGAGAGAAATTATTTTTGATTTACCTGATAGTTATAACTTCCTATCAACATGGACAGGTAATTTTGAAAACCTTAGAAATATTTATCACGCTAGAAAAAATCACAAACAAAGAGAATTTAGAGATTTTTGCAAAATAATTGAGCAGTTACCTTATAGTGAATTGATTACAGTGGAAAGGGGTTAATACATAGATAAATGAATAACTTACTAATATGTTTTATAGGGGAGTCAGGTTCAGGTAAGTCAACAATAGTTGATGAGTTAGAAAAAAGATTTGGTTATACATCAATTCAATCATATACAACCAGACAACCTAGATATGAGAATGAGAAAGGCCATGTGTTTATTAATGATGTAGCTTTTAATATGTTAAGAAATGATCTTGTGGCTTATACTCTGTTTAATGGTTTTGAATACGGTGCAACATGGCAACAAGTAGAAGCTAATGATTTATATGTAGTAGACTATAGAGGGTATTCAGAACTATTAGAAAAGTACAAAGGTTTTAAATACATAATTTCAATTTATGTAGATGCTTCTGAAGATGAAAGAAGAAAGAGAATGTTACATAGGGGAGACTCTAAAGAAAAGGTAAATGAAAGAATTGAGCATGATAAAATAGCTTTTCTAGGTGTAAAAGAGAAATGTGATTATGTTGTGGAAAATAATAATATAAATAAGGTGATAGATAAGATTGTAGATATAATTTATAAGGAGAGTGCAAATGACTAATCAATTATACATATATGAAGCCGGAGCGTTAACTTACCCCTTTAAAAATAACCTTTTTGATAAAGCAACTCAATGGAGAGATAAACTTGATAAATTTGCTTTAGATAATGGAATACTTACTTTTAATCCAGCAACAACTTTTTTAAAAGAAAAGAATCATACATATTCAGGAGCAATGGCAGTTAAGCAAAATGATTTCTATCTTGATAAATCTAATATCATGATAGTGCAGATGGATTATCTTGATTTTTCACCTGGAACACAATATGAACTTACAGTCTATAAATGGATGAAGAAGCCTGTAATTGCTTTTAGGCTTGATGGAGAGCCATTTCATTGGAGCCCTCATATTATGAGTTGTATAACTGAAACTTGCGAAAGTATTGAAGAAATTATGGAATTATTGAGTAATATGTTTAGTCAAAGTTTTAAATAATAGCAAAATAAATTAAAGAGGTGTAAATATGTTTTGGTTAGGTTTTATAATAGGAATATTTGCCGGATGTTTTGCAGGAGTGTTGATTATGAGTCTTATGGCTGCTGTCAAGAGAGGGGATTATGTATCTAAACTTGAATAAAAATATTAATATTCTTGACTTTATTATATTACTACTAATGTTACCATTTGTTCTACTTTGGGCATTGATTTGTAAATTTGTTGATTGGATAAGTAAGATGTAGATGAAAGTTATCTTTTCTGTCAATATTAAGAAAGAAGGTGAAGAATTGTACGATTCAATAGATGGTAAAAAATCAGGAACACTAAAAGAGGTAGGTATCAGTTATGCTACACTAACCAAAGATATCCAAAGTCAGCAAAATCTAAATTATGTTTTTGTTGATAATGAAAACATGAATTACTATGGATGGTATATTAAATTCCTTGCTAGTAAGTTAAATGATTGGGAACAAATCAACAGTAAAATGACAATAGAAGAATTCATTCAATACATATTAAATAAATCTTAACAATAATACGGTTTTATAACGAAATAAATAGGGGTAGTTCCCTTAAATAACTAGAAGGAGAATAAATATGGAAGTAAAAATAAGTTGTGAAAATATGATAACTAAACTATATGTATTTGGAAAAAACGGATTAAGTATTGAAAATTTTCCTACAGACAAATTTCATAAATACGGTAATAACTATATTGAATGTTATGACCATTTTAGGGAGGAAGGTTATTCTGAAGAACATATAGGGAAAGGAATGACTTTATTAGAAAGCGTTTTCAGAGATGATGAATGCGAAGAGTTTCATCAATTATATACAAAGGCAATAGAGTATTTATTAAAACATTGTGAACCTAAAATTACTGTGTACTAAATAATAAAAAGTTTATACAAACCTAATTATAAATTTAGGGTGATGACCAACATCAGAAGGAGGACTCATATGAGCCTTAACGAAGAAAATAATACTGTAGAAACATTTTCAGAAAGTTTAGAAACAAAAATTCAAACTATAATATCAGAATGGAGTAAAGATAAATTTATACGAGATATTCATCAACTTGAAAAACATATGGATAAAGATATTCAAGTTATATTGATTAGAATGTTTTTACAACTTGGCAGAAATGGCAATCTACATGATAAAACATTTGAATTTATTAATAAAGATGAGTCAATTTTATATATTCAGCCTAAGATAAAAAATTATGTAACTTTTAAGAATAGAATTAGTGCTGATAAATATATGAGTGAAGAACTATCAGGTAATGACTTATGTTTATTACTAGAAATTCAAGAAGGTAAAATTATAATCTAAAAATAACTAATAGTTAGGTTTGTATATTAAAATGATATTAACCTTACCCACCAAGGTTCAATATAAATAAAAAATATAAGGAGAATAAAAATATGAAAGAATTGAGCGAGAGAGTTCAGAGAGAGTTTAATGCATGGAAAGAAAAATATGAGATTCCTTATAATATGGAATTTCAGGTAAAAACATTATTAAAACTTCAAGAAGAATACGATGAAGTTGAAATTGGAAGTAATACTACAAGAACCAGAGAAACATTATTACATATGATAGATGAAGCACAAAGACATTTATACATAAAAGAAAAACCTAGTCCTAATAAAATAATGTATATTGATGTTCTTGTAGCAGAAAGAACAAAACCACTTAAAATTGTTATTTATCATGAAAATAATATGACCATTTTACATTATGACAATTTCTCAATGAAAGATTATGCCTCCTTCATAGTAAATATGATTGGAAAAGATGAAATTGCAACAATCTATATTGATACAACTAGTTTGGGAAGGGCACTTTATGATGAATTAATAGATGTTAAAGGTATAGAATTAAGAGAATTAAAACTAAATAGACCATTTAGGGTATAAATCAATATCTACTGAAGTGGGCAGTAGAATATTAAAAATGATGATGAATAATCACTTTCATAACAATATTGGAGGAAAAATGAAAAGAAATATTTTACAATCACTTAAAAAATCTTTAATACAAATGAAACTTATTCGAGAAGGTAAGTTGCCTAAAAAGACCTGGGATGAATTTAAGGAAGAGTTAAAACAAGAAGATATTGATATTCAAAAGGCAATTAATACTTTGGAGAATATAAAAAACATTGATTTAAAAGAAAAGTATAAGGATTATATAAAATAATAAAATAAAGGAGAATAATAATGAATCAAAAATTTAATTATGTATTTTGCAAACACCGCAATGATTTTGACTATTGTTATAATCATTGCGAAAAAGATTGTCCTTCTGTTAGTAATCTGTGGTATAAATTTATTAGATATCCTATTAGTAAATTTATTACATTTATATTCGGTAAAAAATTAATATTCAAAATTAAATATGATATATTCGGTAAAGTGAAGAACTATTTTCATAATATTCACATTAAAAAGTTACAAAAGAAATATCCAGATTTTAAAGAAGAAAATGAATATGATGATGGTTATTATAAATTCATATGGGGTGTTAAATCCTGGGATGATTTAACTGGTAAAGATTCATGTTTATATACAGTGAACGATATTGATATTACTTATAATAGAGATACTAAACTATATTACCTCGGAATAGAAACGGCTTATTCGTTTAGAGATGAAAATCAAAAACGTGGAGAATGTAAATATTTTAAAAAACTGCTAGATGCATTTACTAAGTTTATGGATGACAATGGGTATTCTAAAGAATTCCAATATGGCTTCTTCTGTAATCAACCACCTATTATAAATTCTTCAGCAGATAGTATAGAGGAATTATATTTTAACTTTAAAGTTTTTGTTGATGGTTATTGTAAATTTTATGGGTATGAAGATACAAAAGAAACTAATTATGAACAAGTTTTTCGTGATATCAGTGATGAAGATATGAAAACGATAAATGACATGATGGATGAAGAATAATATTAATATAAATATAAAGGAGACTTAATAATGAGAAAATTCAAAAGTATTGGGGTTACCCTAGAAAATTGTGAACATTATACGATACCAGCAAAATGTATTGATAAAATGCTTGTTGATGGATTTAAAACGAGATATTTTATTCAAGGAGATTATGGAGATTGTTCTAAATATCTTAGAGCTTATTATTTTAAACTTAGCTTAAAAAACACAAATGAGATAATACCATCTTACGACTTTAGCAAACCTTTTAATGAAAGAATACATACGGGTGGAGACATTACTTCTATAACTATAGAATATGAAAACAATAAAAGTTTTAGTTTTTATGTACCTTGGAATTATAAAGATCAGCAATACAATTCATGGCAAATTGTAAAAAAGAATGACGATGGTTATATAGATATTGAAATCAAAAAACCAAAGAATGTTTAATATAAAGACAATTTTGTAACAATATTAAAATAAAAAATTAGGAGGACAATAAAATGAGAAGCGCAAAAAAATCCGATTGTTTCCCATATACTATGAGTACAGTTTGCTATTTTGAAGTAGATAAGAAAGGTAATACAAATCGCATTCACCATAAAAATAAATCTGACAAACAAGAAGTTTTTGAATCTTATAAACGAGCATTAAAGAAAATTACAACATTATATGCTGTTTGGCCTGGGAATTGGAGTAGTGACTTATTTATTATTGATGACCTTGATGCTTTTGCTAAAGCGTTCGATTTCAGATGATAAAAATTAAGAAAATATCATCAAAACACAAAAGTTATAATACAATACATAGAGCATATATTTAACTAGGAAACAATATATGGGAAAGTGAGGTATTTGTGAATAAGCAATACGTAAAATTTGGATTACGTACATATGAAAAGATTGATAATATATTAGAACATGTTGATGATAAAGGATTCAAAACACAAATAATATTTGATAAAAATAAATGTGACAAAACAAAGGAACAATTACATAATGAATTTATAATTAAATTATTAAAAAATTAATAGAAGTCTCGCACTTCTATTTTTTATGTTATAATATTTATTATGGTGGAGAAACTAAACTACTAACGTAAAGGAGTATATATACTTATGAGAGCAATAAATTTATATAGGTGTAGTACAGATATGCAAGATTTAAAAGTCCAACAAGAAACATGTAGAAAATTTGATAAAGAGAAAGAATTCGATATATATCTTGAAATAGAAGAAGAAGATATAAGTGGTTATAAATTATCTTTAAATCAAAGAGTTGGGTTACTTGAAATATTAACTAGGGCTGAAAATAAAGAATTTGATGTCTTGGTAATTTACATGTTCGACCGTTTGGGACGTAGGGAAGATGAAACACCTTTCATTATTCAAAAATTATATGAACTTGGAATTCAAGTTTATACTGCAAATGATGGTCAATTGATTCAAGCAAATACTATGGAATCTAAGTTAATAAATTATTTCAATTCTTGGGTTGCTAATTATGAATCAGTTAAAACAAGTATAAGAGTTAAGAATAAAATTAAATCACTAAATAATGAAGGAGAATACACAGGGGGAATACCTCCATATGGTTATGAAGTTTATCAAACAGGAGAAATTAAACCTAATGGAAAAGTAAAATATAATATAAGGATTTGTTCTTCTGAAGCAGAAATTGTAAAATTAATTTTTAATTTATGCATTAATAAAAATTATGGTTCTGGAAGGATAGCAACTTATTTAAATTCACATGGATATAAGAATAGACCATCTTATAGTATTAATGAAAATAAAGAAAGAATTGCTAAAGAATGTCCTTTTAGAAATAATTCAATAAATAGAATAATTAGAAATTCTATTTATATAGGCCAACAAAGATATAATTGTCATACAAGTACTCAAAATAAAACTATTATTAATCCTAAATCTGAATGGAAAACTAAACCAGTAAGAGAAGATTTAATAATAATAGATGAAGATACTTTTGTTAAAGCTAATAATTTAATGAGTATAAGAAAAATACAAAAAGGATTTGAAATTAAAACATCAACTAAAGGTAAGTTATTATGTTCAGGAATAGCATATTGTCATTGTGGAAGTAAATTAAAAACTGATTATTCTATAAAAACATATATTCGAAAGTCCGATGGTCAAACAACAAAAATGCAAACATTGAGATATACTTGTAGCAATGGAAGAAATAACCGGAAAGATCATGATGGATCATTACATTTCTCTGGAATAAAATATGATAAATATGTAGAAGATACTTTAAAAGATTTTCTTTGTAATATAGATTTTGAATTATTAAATAAAAATGTAAACATTTGTTTAGAAGAAAATATCACAAGAATGAAACAAGAAATACAGAATCTAAATAAAGAAAAAGACCAATGTAATTTGCGAACTGCTAAATATCAAAATGAACTTGATAAATTAGTATTGAGTGAAGATGAGGATAAAGATTTTAAAATGAAGACATTTTTTAATGGTATGAAAAATAATGAAAATAATATTAAACTTTTAGAACAAAAACTTAATAAATTAATAGACTTGGTAAATAATTCTGAAAAACAAGAAACTAGTATGAAAAAAGAAATAAAAAGTTTACTTGACATTAGAGATAGATTTGATAATATGAATTTTGACGAAAAGAAAGCTTCTATTGCGGATGCTTTTAAACAAATAATTTTTTATAAAAACAAAATACAAGTAATTCCAAGGGCAATGGTGTTTGATATATGAATATAGGTAGTATAAACGCAACCAAAACAACTCTTTCAGTTGCGTAAATACTACCTATAAAATTTAATTATAAAAATTTCTGCTAAACAGAGTCAACAGTAAGGCTAGAGGGGATTTTTCGTCCCCTTAAACCCTTGCGGCTGTAGTCTTACAAGACATGATAAAATCGTTGATTTATTAACTGTAAAATATTTACTGTATGAAATAGTCTACGATATCATCCACTAAATTCACAAGTTCTGGGTCAACTTTAATTCCATTCTCTCTACAAATAGCTAATGCTTTTTCAGATACCAAATCTTTCTTGCCCTCAATGGTTCCAGCATCTTCATATTCATCTACAAAATCTATAGCATCAATAACATATTTTGCTACAATATCAATATTGCCAGAATATTTTATTTTACTGTTCTTAGCTATATAAACAAGTAATCCAATGAGTTTTTTACCTAAGTCGATTTCTTCGTCTTTTATATTAAATTTCTTTTTAAGATATATTCCTAGAATTGCTACACCAAGTACGATAATTGATATAAGAATCCAATATCCAGCACCTAATAGAATATCCATAATAATACCTCCTTAATATTATTTATTTTACTAATTTATGATAATTATCTAATAAAATCTTTAACCATTCAGGATTACACTGTACTTTCCCACGCAATACGTTTTCCCAATATTCTGAAGATGTAATAGCTTTATCTAAAATAGCATTATCAATTGTAATATCAATAGCATCACGAGAAATATCATCTGTTTTAGGCGTAGTAGCATCTCCTGAATCAGCTTTAGCATCTGTGTCTATATTCGAAGTTCCTTTTTCAGTAGGTAAATCATATTCCATCCAATCAAGCAAACCCCAATATTGCCATGCTCTTTTAGATAGTTCTGTTATAACTGTTCCATAGTCAACTCCTCTTGCTTCTATCACTTTTCCATTTCCTATGTATATTCCGACATGACCCATACGTTTTTTACTAGGTGAATACATATAAAGAGTACATCCAGGTACTAAAGGCATAGATTTTATTGTTCCACGTTTAGTACATTGATCATAAGTACCTTGTGCTGAGACATCTTTGTAAATACCTTCTAAATGTTTTCTTGCTGATTTAATTAAACCAGAGCAATCATAAACTAATTTATTAAGCCATTTAGCACATTTACCTTTCGTATAGTCACCATTCAATTGATAATAACCGTTTCCCATTAGATTACCATATTGTTTTTCTTTTGCTTTAAGTAAGTCAATAGTACAAGTAGTATCAAGTAAACCATATACATAACCTGTACCAACTTGCTTTTTACACCAATCAATTACTTGTGAAGCTGCAACCATTTATTTCACCTCTTTATACGGGAGATTGAGAATTAGTTTGATTATTTATAGTTGTTTCTTCAGTAGTACTTTTCTTACCCATTCTAAACATATCGCTTATGTTTATTTTCATTAGGTTTTCAGCACCACTCTTTAGTATATATGCAGAAATTATAATAAGCATTTGAGTATGAGCATATTCCAAAATGAAAGTGATGTCTTTATTCCAAACCATGTAAGCAATATTAGTAAAAATGAAACTTAGAATGTCTATTAGAATAACCACAACGGCTATTTTCTTTGAGAATTCTAATAGTTTAAAACCCTGAAATAATTTCATTAAATCACCTTCTTATTTAAATAATGATGGTAAAACTGTAGAAGCAACTAAACTAACTCCTGTAATTATCGTTCCATACAGTAAAAGTTTACCTTTTGTAATTTCCACTCTATTATTTGAACTTTCTACTTTTCCTTCAAGAGTATCAACTTTTGTATTTAAATAATTTAAATTTTTATCTATTCCTTTTAAAGTTCCGCTTACTTCTGCATTAACTTCTATTTGCCTATTAAACATTTCATCAATTTTTTCATTACGTTTATCTTGTTTTTCTTCAATTGTTGTTAATTTTATTACTGCATCTCTTACACTTGTTAAATCCTCAACTTGAGTTTTTAATGTAGATACATCAGATTTTAACGTAGCAATTTCTCCCTCATGTTTAAAAACTGTTTCTTCAACATTCATAATATTGTCCTCCAAATTTTATTTTGTTGTTTGCATCACTCCCTAAAATATGTTATACTTATTATGCTTCATCGGATTTTTAGGGGAGTAGGAGAGAGGGTAGAGTTCTCTGGGGAGGGATACCTTCTCTCCTTTTACGTCTATAAAAAAAGAACGGTAAATAAACCGTTCTCAAAAGAAAATTAAGATGTGTGTACTAATATTAACTTGTACAAACTTATAGAAGTTTATACCAAATACTAATTTTATGATATGTGTTGTCTATAAGATTGTCTTATAGTTTCATCGTTTAATTGAGTATATAGCTGAGTTGTGGAAATCCTTTCATGACCTAAAAGTTTACTTATTTCTTCAATCCTCATTCCGCTATTAATGAGGTGAGATGCATTTGTGTGACGCACGAGGTGGCAGAATACTCTTTTATCTATTTCAGACTGACAACCAATTTTAGAAACAATTTTTTCTATTGCTCTTTTACCTAACCTATTATGAGGTTTTCTATCTGAAACAAACAACGCACAATTATTATCATCTCTACTATGTAAATATTTCTGTAATATCACTTCGGTTTTATGATTCAGATAAACAATTCTATCTTTATCTCCTTTACCACATACCTTGAGGCTTAATGTTTGCCAATTAATATCAGATTGATTGATCTTTATTAGCTCACTCACACGAATTCCTGTAGCATAAAAAACCTCAAATATTGCTTTTTCTCTTAGTGTTGTGCAAGATTCTCTTATTATCTCTACTTCCTTTTGAGATAATGGACTTCTCAAATGTTTACCAACTTTTATTTTACTAATATTTTGCATTGGATTTTTAATTAAACATCCTTCATTTTGTAACCAAGTGAAAAACGACCTTAATACGGCAACTTGATTTGCAATTGAAGTATCTTTAAGATTTCTCTGCATAGCACTAGCAATATATTTACGAATATCATTTGCTTCTATATTCTCAACATTTTTATAAATAAACCTAGCAAAACAATTAAGTTCAAGATAATAGGCTCTTAATGAGCTATCAGCTAAACCTTGAACCTTTTTAGCAACTAGAAATAATTTGATATAATTATGTATGTTTGTTACTACAACTAAATCGGTTATTTCTTTTGGTTTATCTGTAAATTCTTCATCGAGTATAATATGTAATTGATTCATTTGTGCTTCTGAAAGAAAAGTTTTAGCTTTTGCTAATATATTTAGTTTTATTGGGTTTTCCATAATCTCTCCATGTGTAATATTATTTATATTAATATTATTATATTACACATGGAAGAAAATATGAATATTAAATTATTTTAATATGTTTACTTACATTGAAATAATTCTAAATAATTTTCCCAAATAGGATATATTTCTCTTTCTCCAAAAAATTTGTATCTTATATAATCTCCTAACCAAATACAAAAAGGAATAAGAGGTAAGAATACCAATAATCCAAAAGGAATAGATATTAACCCCAATATATTGCCAAAACCCGTATAGTACCATATAACTATTCCTAGACTTCTTAATATATATCCACTTAGAAATTCAATAACCCAAATGATAAAAAGTCCAATGAAACAATTTTGATACATTTTCAACTGATAAAACCATTTGTATTCTGTTAAAAGGTCGAGAATCATTCCACATAAACCGCCGATGATAATCATTAACCCATGAGTCCACCCACGATATAATCCTTCAAGAGAAAAATACACCATACCTATTACTAGAAAAATAAAGAATTCCTTTTTACAAAAAATAAGGAAGGGAAGTATTAATTTTCCCTTCTTATTTTTTAATAAATCTATTAGATTCATTTATATCACCATATCCCAAGTCCATGTCTGAAGTTCTTCTACAGTTCTTGCTTCATCCAATGCCCACATTCTCAAATCATAAAACTTATTTTTCTTTTCAGTTAAATGAGTTTCCATATCGCTTCCAAGAGTAATCATCTGATTAGGGGAAAAGGGGAAACAGGCTAAAGCATCTTGATTCTTCCATGCTAAAGTTTCTAATTGTACATCAGCGAGTTCAGGATTTGACTGTTTAATTAGTTGAGCTTTAAAAAACTTTCCCATTATCCATTGCTGATCTTCATCTTTTTTACAGCCAAAGTGTAGCATTTCGCCAAGACAGTCAGAATAGAATTCATTAATAATTTTGTATTCACACATTTCAGACATTTCTTTAATTACTTTTTTTCTTATATTTTCAATAGGAAGTTCAGGACAATCCATTTCAGTAATAAGTTTATAATCTTCTGTCGTGATTCTACCTTCAACCACATGATTGTAAACTGTATTATTGTTAATTTTACCTATTTTTAGGAGTTCTTTATATCCACGTAAAACTATATGGTTCATATTAAATTCCTCCTATGACAAACATCCAAAGCTCGCTCAAACTATTTCCCAACTCTCCAATGGCTTTACTATTACTCTCTTGACCTGCTATTAAATTAATTGCATGGCTTTCAACTATTGACGGAAGTGTTGACAAAGAACTATCATAATTTGCTTCCCAATATACTATGTCACCATCAGCTAATGCCGTAGAGGTAAAACTACCTCCTCCACTTGCTATAGTACAAGTTGAAATATCAATATTTGAATATTCTATTGAGTTATCTGCAAGTATCACAACTTTCTGTACCTTTTGAAGTGATTTAATAGCATACCCTGAACTGTTTGTAATACCGCTAGCATAAACTGATTCATCTTTAATAATATTTTCTATAATAATACTACCGTTTGGATGAGATAACAAAACTGAAGGACTGATTTTTGTTACAATTTCCTGCGCTAAACAGTAATTTAACGAAACAGGGTTGTTATTATAATAAGTTTGAGCAGCAGCCAAATCAACGAAAGTACCCTTGGCAACAATAAAGTTTATTCTGTAAGCGTCAAGGAAATAGCAACCCGCATAACTTGCATTATCCCATGCTCCATTATTTGCCGCTATTTCAGGTATAGATTTATTAATAAACCCTATTTGACCGCTTACAACGGTTTCTTGCCCAATTTTCATATTGGGATAAACAGCAGATATTAAATCAGATTGCACTAAATCAACATTTGCTCCGCTAGTATTTATCATGAGTGCTTTTGAACCATCAAAAACAACCTCATCACTTACCCTTTGCCTACTCACTCCCTTAACCAAATCAATCTCATCACATACACCATTCGGGAGTGACTTCCCCGTCCCTTGAGGCCAGGAGACAAAGGATTCGGTTGCGGTGTAGGGTTCGTAGGGGGTAGCTGTGGAACCGAGTTCGAGTTGAGCTGTATCAAGATTATCAGTAAGCATATTGAACCTGACATAAAAGGCATTAGATGGTGCCGTAAATGCTTTATTATTATTTGTTGAATCCTCACCACTAATATACAATTTGTTGAAATCGTAAAATGACACGCCAGCTACCGAGGTTATATTTAATATTGTACCAAAATTGGAAATATAATAAGCCGCTGATGGTTTTATTGGAATATAATCACTGTAGTACATGGTTGTAACGCCAGTATTTACTACACCAGTGCCCGAATTTACCATTCCAATCTGTGCTTTACTCTTATCAAACATATTCTTCCCTGTTGCCGTTACCTTTACGGGGCCGGTGTGCTGTGTGCCGTCAAACCAGTTGGCATAGCGTTTGTCACAGTCAGCAAGCGAGGGTTCATTACCTGCACCAAAACGAGCGGTGAGGTCTATTGCCATAACTTCTTGGACTTCCATTACTTTGCCGTTAGCGGTTGCGGCATCGGCGTATCTATGAACAAACAAAAATAGAAGATTACCCGTAAATGATGGAGAGACAGTAAATACACCACTGAGATTATATATCTGGTTCTGTGTTGGGGTAAATTGTTCTTTAAAAGCCCCACCTCCACCAGTTGTTCCTCCTGCATGTATTTGTAAAACAGTACAGGCCGTGTTTGTAACTTTTGATTTAGCTCGTACATATATAATATGGTTAAGTAATGAATAACACGGTATTGATGAATATTGTGCAACATATGGGGAGTCTGAACCACCATTCCCAATTACTGATAATATATTGTTACTGGCTGATATTGTAGCATTAACACCATCCCATCCAGTAGTTCCGACTGCAAGGTTGCCATTTGTAATTTCATTTGTTTCGGTATTACCCTTTAGCGTTAGTTCGTTAAATGTCGATTTAACGACCCCTACGTTTGGAAGCGATATTACCGATGCTGTGGTGGTTGTGGGGGTAGAGAAGTCAGATACTTCTTTATTAAGTAAAATAAAGTCTGTTCCATCATATTCCAAATTAACAATACTACCTATAGTTAATTCTCCACCAGCTAAATCTACTTTAGTGCCAACAGAATTAATTATTTTAACAGTTTTAGCACCCAAAGAATTAAGATTTATAGTAGTAGATGATGTATTAGTAGCTAATACTTTCATATTTATTTTTAGACCACCATAATAAGTTAATCCTGTGTATGTTGCTGTAATTACATTAGCTGTACCAGCAGCATTCAAACTATATACTCCAATTTGAGCATTGCTATCCGCAGCTTCTATAGATTCAACAACAGATGATAATGTATTTAAAGCATCAGATACTTTTGTACCTATTACATTTGAATCATTATTAACTTTACTAGCATTATGATTATCTGCTGTACCTGCAACATGATTAATTAATTGTGTATTAATTGCATTAAAATTATTATTGATTGGAACTCTACTAGCTGGCGATGTAATTGTTTCAATTGTTGCCATTCTATTATCACTTCCTTTATTTTTAAATGTAGGTGTACCTATAAAAAATTTCCATTGATGCTAATGTTCCAGTGCCAGTTACTTCTATTATATTTATATCTCTATCTATTTCGATAAATTCACCAGAAAACTGACTTGTTTTTAAAGCAGTATAATCATCACTATAAATAGCACCTCTAAAGCCATTAACTCTAATTATTTCTGAAGCGTTTAAATGAGATATTGTAAATTCTTGATTGGTTGTAGTGTTTTTTATTTTAATATTACTACATTCTGTTGACGCAACTACCTTAAACTCACTTTGACTATAATAATTTCCACCCTGATACTGTTGTATTGAAATAGCGGTACTACTTAAAGGTGTTGAGGATAAACTAATTGAAGATGAAGGTATGTCTTCCATCCATCTCATTCCACTTTCAAAATATAATGAAGGATATGAGGGATGATCCTCCACGTAACCCGGTAAATTTAACGAAGTAAAATCACTGTAATAAAAAGGATCAGTACAATAAAAAGGTATTGTGAAAAACATATTATATATATCCAAACCATCACTGTTTTTTAACCAAATGAAATCATAATTAATTTGTCCATCAATAAAAGCATTTATATAGCGATAAGGAAACCGACTTAATATTAATTGTTTACTTGTTCTATAAGATAACGCTCTTTGTATATTTCTACGTTCATTATCGGTAACCTCACAAGCAAAACACTGTATGGAAAATTTTCTAGATTGATATCTCTGTCCAAAATAATATCCACCATGTTTTCCAAAAACGTCTTCTTGATAAATTTCGTTTTCAGGTACTAATATTTCATTGCGAAGACCGTTATCTGTTTGACCAATATAAACATTATGAGTTGTTGCAAAATTTACACCACCTAATGTAAAACTTTCTAAATCTCCAAATGAACGTGCCAACTAATTCACCACCTTTTTGAGTATAATAAAAGAGTCCAGATTAATTTTTCTGGACTCCCCATGTGATAAAAGTGAAATTTTGTTAATATTTATATTCAAATTTTTACATATAAAAAGACCCCATATTAGAGGTCTTAATTAATTACATTATTGAATTTTTGTTATGTTTATGTTATACTTAAGTCACCTAATTATTTATTGACTTGTTGAAGCAAGTCTTTTTTCTTTGTTTAACCTTTTTCTTATAAATGATATTCCTGATGGTTTAACCAAACACTTTGAAAATGTTCCACCTTGATTTACAACTTCAATTACTTCAAAATGCTTAGAAAACTGTGAATACGGAATATTATTTCTAACACCTTTCATTAAAATTTTTTGATTTTTTAGCCAATTGTAAAGTTTGTTTCTACCTAAATCTGGTTCTTTAAGAACATTTGCTGCTTCGTCCATATCTATCCCTTGATTTACATTTAGAAATTCATTAAACATATCAATTTTAGGCTTCTGCTCTTCTAATTGCTTCTCTGCATCAATACGTTTTTGTCTCTCATCCTTTAACTCAGTTGCAAGTTTAATTATAAAATCTGGATTAGACAAAGTTTTTTCTATTACATCGGAAGTCATATATGTACCATGTTTACGAATGGAAGGTAAAACTTCTGAAGTCACCCATTTTTTAAATTTTTTAGCTTGAGGCAAAATACTTCCAAATATCGCTTCGTATAATCCACTCTCATTTATTGCCGCTAAAATTCTGATGTTTTTATTAGACTCAAGGGTTTCTCCGTTTTGGCGTAAGCCTTGATATTCTTCACTTTGAGGGTCTATTTTGCAAATATCATCCTTATCAATACGTTTATACATTGAATCTAATTTTTCATATCCTAATATTTGCGAAACATCTTTTGCTACAAACCAAGGTTCTTCATTTTTTATAATAATTCTAATTTTTCCAAATTCCTCGTTACCAAAAACCATTAATTGATTTTCCATTATACTCTCCTTTCATTCACTTTAAATTTTCCATAATACCCTAACCTAAATAGGGTAGAGGACTATCCCTAGCATCCATGTTTTCACTTCACTTAATATTAATATAAATAAGCACATAATTATATATATGCTCATTATATAATATTAAAATAATAATGTCAACATAGATAAGAAATATTTTCCTGAAAAGAGATATCATTTATATTATCTTCAATCCCAAAGACTTCATCCAAACAATCATCACATAGTCTTTTATTTATTGTTTCACTATCAAACCTGCTACCATATTCGCCTGTTTGATTTATAAACCAAACCTGTTCATTCTCTAATGGTTTCTTACACCTATCACATATAGGTATCACTGGTCTTGCTTCCATACAACAAACAGATAGGGTATAGGTACTTGTTTTAATATCAACCACATCTGAATACATATCTTTATCATTGATATTTTTAATTTCTGTTATCTCATCTAAAGGTATGTAAACTATTGCTTCTTCTTCAGTTTCATCTTGCAGAATTAAGTAATCATCATCGACTGTCCATTGAAAACGCTGATACATGAAGCAAAATAGTGGATCAACCATTGAAAGTTCTACCTTGTGACCTGTGAACTCGTTTAATAGACTAACTTTTGACTTAATCATAAATAAGACCCCTTTACAATATTATTTATAGGAAAATTTATCCTACAAATCAATTATAGAGAAATCTTAAAAATATGTCAATAGATATATTAAAAATATTTAATAGTAATCTTAAGTCTAATTGTCATAAATAATTTCATACTTAAACAAATCATCAAGCGAACAATCTAAAAATACTGCAAATTTAACAACAACATCTATAGTTAAATTATCTGCATGGACAATTTGATTAAGTCTAGCACTACTCATGTCAAGTTTTCCAGCTATCCATTTTTTCGTTGCACCAGTTCTATCTTGGTACTCGTTAATTTTTTTATCTATATTATTTATTATCTTAATTTGCATTTAGCCACACTCCCTATCATAATTATATATGTATAATAAGGAATAGGGAAGGGGGTAGTATGTTTTTATAATAGCATAAATGCAAATAAGTGTCAACATTTATTTTAATAATATTAACTATAAAAAAGACATATTTAATGAGAAGCCTAAATATAGTTACTTAAAATTTCTTTAACTTCATTTATCGGTATAGACAAATTAATATCATTTGTTTGATCGAGAGTACATTCTATAATACCAATTAATTCACCTTTGGTATTTATTATTGCACCTCCTGAACTACCATCTTTTGTAGAAGCGTCAGTCTGAATATATTTTTGTCCTTTATACTCTCTAAAGCCTGATATAGCACCTTTCGTTACAGTATTAAAAAATCCTAATGGGGAACTAACTGTAACTATATCATCCAATAAAGATAATTTATCTGAATCACCAAGTTTTACTGGAGTAATAGTAGTTTCAGGTATTTCTAGCACAGCAATATCTCTATCTTTATTACTATATAATATTTCAGATACATCAAAACTATATTTATCATACTCAGGTTTATAATTATCTTTCATTTTTAAATACTTATTGTTGTCTTTTAAAATATTATTTTCAGCAATAATTTTTATATTTGCACAATTAACAACTTCATCTATTACATGATAACAAGTTAACAAAATATTTTTACTAACGATAATTCCTGAAGCATTTGATTTTAGTACTCCATTATCATCAACAATCTGTATATATACTGAATATTGAATATCTTTTAATAAAGTTTTTAAATATTCAGTATTTGTTATACTTTTTATAGCTAAAGTATGATTATCAATTCTTGTACTTACATTATAAGTATTAATCATAATATCAAGTGGAACATAAATATCCTTATTATATTGCAAAATTGGTTTATCTATATTTATCTTTTTGTTGTTGACATTAATGATATCAGCAACTTTATATAGTTTATATAACTCATAATAAGAATATATGGGCATAATTAAAATAAATGTAAATACTAAAACAAAAGTAATAAACTTCTTCATAAACAAACCTCCCAACTATTGACATTATATCTCAACGTAAGAATAATGTCAATAGTTTTGAGTAAGAAAATTATTATATTACTATTATCTAATTTCACCACCATAGGCAGCACTTTCATTAGCAATTGTTCCTGTAGGTTGTGTATTCATTTTACCAATAGTAGCTGTATAAAATGCAATAAGTCCCCATTCATCAGCATTACCAATATTATCCCAACTTGTAATTGTTGCTCCATATACAGCTTGAATTGCCACTCTAACCTCTGATATTTTATTATAAGCTATCATTGCATAACCATTATTTATATAAAAAGCTGTACGATGGATACCTGTTCTAATATAATGTATCATCTTAATAGAAGTCAAACTAACTTTCATATTATTTACTGCATAAAAACTTGCAGTTGTTAAGCCGCCATCATTGTGTTCTTTTGCCGAATAAGCTGAAAAATTTCCGACCCCTACTGAACAATTATTATTCAAAATATCAACCCAAGGTATGAAAGCAAAATTATTATTAGTGCCTCCTAATGATACTGTTCCCGACCCAGTAAAATTTTGTATTATTATCTCTTCGGTTGTAATAAAATTAGGATTGGTACTTGTTGATTCATAACAAACTTTAATTATAATATAATGATTTATTATTTGTGGAACAGTTGATAATGCTTTAGTTATTGTTTTATAAGGATTGTTTTCTGTCCCATCTCCTATTGTATCACTACCTAGTTGATAACCATTAAAACTACTAGTTGATAAAGTACTTACGACTCCACTTCCATCATTACCACTAGCGTACACAACAAAAACAGTTGCATTACAATTTGTATCAGCTTCAATAGCAGTTTTTACATTTAAAGCAGTAGTAACTCCATTATTAATATTGACTGTAATTTTATATGGATCACCAGAAGTACCAGAACCACTCCTTGAAACTGATAATGAACCAGTAGATATATATTCAATTTGAGTATAATTACCATAAACCCCTTCTGCTTTAGCGATCCATACTAAATTACTATTCGCAGTGCCAAATGTTGTCTTGTAATATGAGTGCTTATTTCTAACATATATGTATCTATCTGCCGTAGTACCAACAGTTCCCTGAAAATTACCTGTTTTGGCATACAAATTACCATTTTGATCAACTCTAAACGGAGCAATATCACGATTAGCATATGAATCACCAGCCCAAAACCTTGTACTAGTTGACAAATTTCCAACATCAGTCATCCCGGCATTAGGTAAACTAACTGTACCAGTTAGTGTCAAACTGCCATCACTACTCAATTGAAAGGTTTGAATTCCATTTTTATATCCAACTAATCCATCTTTATTAAAAAGAACAAAATTTAAATTTGGAGATTCAGAAGCTTGAGCATATAAACCAATTTTATTCCAAAAGAACTTAGTTTCTCCACTGATAATATTGATATTAGAAACATCCAAATTTCCACCTAAAAGATTTTCTAAATTAAATCCAAACGTTCCATTAGAACTATAAAGAGTATTCCATGTAGAACCATTATCATTAGAGAAAAGTATATCTCCACCATCAATCCTAGTTAGATTATTTGGGTTTTGACTACTTCTCATAACAATACCATTTTCCTCTAAAGTAACTCCATTGTTTATTCCATTAAATACAGTTATAGGATTATTATTTAAAGTATTTTGCAATGAAAAATTATTTACAGTACCATCAGGGTTAATAGCTATTCCAGACCTTCTTAGGTTTTGTTCATTTATCTTTATAGTATCACTACTTTTAATTAATTGCCTAAATAAATCCTGAAATACTGTCGTATAGTTGCTAATTTCTATTTGAGTTTTTCTATCATCTTCAAGATTTTTTACAGTTTTAGTTATTTTTAATGGTAAATTTACGCCTAATAATTCATCATAGGCATATATTCTGTCTCCAAGATGTATTTTTTCTAATTCATATCCTGTAAGAGATGATAAATCAAGAACAGACATTTCAAAAGTTATTTGAGGGTATGCATTTTTTCTAAGCAAAGCAACAGAGTCATCATACAAATCCTGAGAATTTATATATGCTGTATCTTGATAACGTCCTTCAAAAATATAGCCATCTAAATCTATTTTAAATTGATTTTCTATATCCCTTTTGTTTTTATAATATCCACCAGGACATGTATTAGGATTGTCATTTATTTTATTAATAGTTGCTGTCTGTCCAGACAGAGAAGATGAATAATTACTTGATACTTTTATTCTGGTTTCACTGTCAACTGAAACGATATACTTTATTGCATCATTAATAGTTATCTTGTCATATTGTTTATATCCTGCTGTTATAAACTGCGTACCAACACCAGTAACTATATTTGAACCACTTGTAATAGAAACTGTTCCTGTAGCATTTGAAGACACATTCCCATATAATGAATTTAAATAAGAATAAATATTTGTATAATTAGTTTCTAGTGTGCTTTGTAAGCTTGTTATTCCTACAATTTCTACTCCCATTGTTTGTCCAGATGCAGTAGTAGTAAATACTTCACTAGTTTGTAATTGAGTATCACCTAGAATAAATCTCGCTATTCTTGTTTGACCAGAAATTGTTACTTTATCATAATTACTAATACCTGGATTACCAATTGAAAATGAAGTACCAGTACCAACTATTTCATTAGAATTAGTAGTGATACTAACTGTTCCAGCAGCATTATAGCTATAACCATTTGTAAGATACGAAACTAGATTAGTAAGTTTATTTATTTGATTAGTTAATGTTGTATATTCTGCATCTGTTGCTTGATAATAATTTCTTTGATTAGTTAGTCCTGTTATTTGTTGATTATAGCCTTGGATTAATAGTTGTTTAGTATCTAATTCTGATTGCACTGATAAAACGCTAGCTTTAAATGAATTTAAATTGGTTAACGTATTATTTATATTAGTATTAACTATAGTAATATCATTGTTATATTGAGTAATTTTTGCTTGTTTTGAAGCATCTAGTTCACCACTATCAATAAAATATTGAAAGTTTTGTATAAATGGTTCTTTTATAGGATTGACATCATTTATATCTATAGTTCCAGTAGTTTCTGTACTACCTCCATAGCAGTACATCCGAGTTAGGAGATCGTCCGATATGCAAGAACGTTTAATATTTTTCAAATTCTTTTTATATCTGAATTGTACTTGACCTGAAGCATTTCCTATACACTCAACCATATCTACTGTTTTTGTTAATATCCCATTAGTTAAACTCATATTAAACCTAAGATATGCACTATTACCATTAGTATCAGAAAACAATTCAGAAACCTTTTGCAACATATCAATTGTATTAGTCTGATCTTCATTCTTAAAACTACGAGTTTTAGTATCATATACAGCATCAACAGTACCAACAGTCCATCCCGAACCTGATAATATTTGAGTTAAAATATTGGTTGCATTATCAACCATATCAACAGATTTATCATATCCGCGTTTAGTTAAATCAAAGGCAGTATGTTTACACTGAATATTAGAAAAAAGTGTACCGTTGATATCATGTATATCTTCTGTACTTTTTATTCTAAACCAAAATTGTTTGTTTTCATCATCTATATAAAATACATATCTTTCATTTTTAACATATGTCCATCTATGATTTTCTATTTCTTCACCATTTACAGTTATATATAATGGAAGAATAAAAGTCAATTCTGGTATGCCTTTGCTATCTTCAGTTAAAATTATATTATATATTTCACCATCTATATTAGACATTTTTTTAGATTTCAATATTACTAATTTATTAAAATTGGTATCATATAGTTCAATTTTCAATTTATTCTCACCTCTCAAAAAAATAGGGGAGAGGTAGCCCTATTGAACTACCTCTTAGGTACAATTACGTTTCCACGACCTATAATTTGCATTTCTTTTTTAATTTCAGTGCCGACACGTTGAGTTACTTTTGTTATATCCATATCATTAGCAATAGAAAAACCATTTAGGTTTACATTTATTTTAAATTCTTGCGATGTGCCAGAAGATGCACCAGCTATAGAATAATTAGGAATAATTGGTCTAATATTGTTCATTAAATTCATAGCACTGTTAGGTAAATTACGTACAAAATCATATAGTTTTTTACCCTGTTCAGCATTAAATATAGTCTCAACTGCACTAGGCTTACCATGAAGAAAAGCAGTGCCAGTAAAATCATTAATGCCACCCGTTGCATAAGGAGTCGAATTTAATTGACTTCTTAAAGCTTCTATTTGCCTGGATACTGGCCCTATTTGACTTAATACTGAAGCATTTTCAGCATCACTTTTTAATCTACCGCTTGAATCATATAACGATGCTAATAAAGAAGCTTTTTGCGATTCAAGTGAATCAATTTGTGCTTGTAAACTTGCTCTTGTGACCGTAGGAGTGGAAGGTTGAGATGAACTTGATGAATTATTATTTGTATTCGTATTAGTATTCGTTCCAGACTGTTGTTGGTTATTTGGTGGTGTATTAGTAAATCCACTTGTTAATCCATTAGCAATACTATTTTGAATATTCGCTAACGCTTGACTTAAATCAATATCTCCACTAACCAATGCCGCTAAATTAGGAGGTAGAGATGAACGAATTATATTTGCTTGTTGCGCTAAAGCATCCTTTTCTGTTTGTGTTTTAGCAACAGCCCATTTCATTTTTAAGTCTATGACTCGCATCATTTTATCAAGATTACTTACCAAATCTACTAATTCATTATTAATTTGAACTTTTCCCGATCTAATTTGAGATATTAATGAATCAACAAAAGCAACACCTTGTTTATTCCCCATCTCAGCATATTTATCTTTAAGAACAGTTAAATAATTAATAAGTAAATTCTGTTCAACATGCTGTTCACTTTCTAACAATGCAAGTTTTTCTTTCCAACCATTAACCATTGCTTGACCTTGAGCATATGCAGCTTCTTTAAACTTTATGGAATTATTCATCAAGAAGCTAATTATACTATCTTGAGAACCACGCATTATATCTGTAACTTCTTGACTAATATTAAGTAATCCTTGTTTAGCTTCCCAATATTTTTGATAACTAAGTTTAAGTAATTCATTCTGTTTAGCAATCCACACAGCATTTTGTTTATCAAGAGACTTCTCTAACGCATCAGTTTCCTCTTCTTTTTTTTGCTCTAATAAAGTAATCTGATCATCGTAATTATCACTTTGAATTTCAAGATTGCGTTCCAAATCTTTATCATGAATTTCCTTAGTTAAATCGGCTATTTCGCGGTCAAGCTCAAATTTTTCTTTCTGTCCCTCTTTAGATGTATCAAGAGAAACTTTATTATATCTTTGTTGAAGTTTTGCTAATTCTTCATACCTAGCTTTTTGGTCATCAATAAATTTTGATTCATCAAAATTACGTTGATTTAATTCTTTAAGACGTTTTTTACTATCAATCTCCGTTTGATATCTATCTTCAATAAGCTTCTTTTCTTCCTCAACCATTTCTTTATAATCATCAATTTGTTGATCATATTTGTCTTTAAGAGCTTGTTGAACATCATCTTCAAGAGAAACACGAGCTTCAGCAATAGTATCATACATCTCTTGAATTTGTTTAACCATTTCAGAAGCTATTTTCTTACGTTGAGATTCAAGGTCTACAATATCAGATTGTGTTTTTAAAATCTTTTCATTAAGTTCATTTTCTAGACCTTTAGATTTTGCCAATTTACGATTAGATTCATAATAAGCAAGGAGATTGTGCTGTTCCTTTTCTTGAGCATCTAGATTTTTAAGTTGTAATTGGTACTGATCTTCTTGAATAGATTTCTGCTTTGTTTCTTGTTCGGTTATATTATTTAAGTATTTCTGCTCTTCTTTGAGAATATCTGAAAGTTGAGGCTCTTTAGTTGAACCCTTTTTACTACCACTAAAAGTTTCTATTGTAACCTTTTTGATAGCTGCTATTTTTGCATCAAGTTCACTAATAATAGCATTACTATCAAGTCCAGCCTTTTGAAGCCACTGATCTGTTAAGCCGTTTGTTTTAGAACCATAAAACTCTTGTTGTAATTTTGTTAGTGTTAAGTATTTTTCTTTCTCAAGAGCTAATTCATCAACAATTGCTTGCTTCTTTACTTCAAAGACTTGCTTAACTATATCACCATTTTTGAGAGTTAGGTCACTAGTATTAGCTATGTATGTGGCGATATCCTTGTAATTTGTAATTAATGAAAGCATATCGTCTGCCGAGAGTGATTCACCTTCGTGAAGGGTAGAATAGGCTGAAGATAGAGTAGAGAGTTCTTTGGTTTGATCGGATATGGTGGAGTTAAGCTTTTCTAAAGAGGCAGCCAAATCTTCTGTTTGTTGAGAAGTATCTTCTAAAGAATCAGAAGTCTTATTAAACAAATCATTGATAAATGGCTCAAAATCAGCCAATCTACCTTTAGAATTAGCCAATTGCATCATACTATTATATAAATCTTCTACCTGCTTAGTTAATCCTGTATTATTAGGATTCTTAGCAGATTGAGACATTAAGTCATTGACTTTTGAAATGTTAGCCTTAAAAGTATTATAAAAATCTTCGATATTTTTTTGTTCTAAGTATTTGTCTATAATAGATTGATTCTCTTTTATTAACCCATCTACTCTATTAAACTCATCGGTTAATTCAGCAAGTAAACTATCACCAATATATCCCTTTTTCTTAGTCTCATAATACTCTCTTTGTTTATCTATAACTTTTTGTAATACATTTTTATATTGTTCTAAAGTTAATGATTCTGAATTAATAGCACTAGAATAACTTTTTCCAATAGCATCTTTTACAGCATCATTAATCGTACTTCTATCAGTCATTCTACCAATAGACATAAATGTTGAACCAACACCAAAATTATACTTTGACGATTGATTCATTTCTTTAACTGCTTCTTGATATACAGACTGTTGACTTGTGAGATAATCCTTAGCTTTTTTAGCTATTACTTCATTAATAACGTCTATTTGATCTTTATATTTACCGTTTACTAAATCAATTGCATCTGCTTCAAGTCCATATGTCTTTACTAATTGGTCTTGAATAGATTTTAATTTATTTTTTGATTCAGTAGTTAAATCACCAGATTTAATAATATCAACATATTGCGTTTTTAAATTTTGTAATGACGATACTTCTTGTTCCAATTTAGAAGCCGTTTCTGCTGCTCGTTGTTTGATTTCCTCTTGTTTAGCGTTAAATATATCAATTGCAGTAACAGCAGTTAATATAACTGTAGTTATCATACCAATAGGATTTGACAAGAAAGCTATTTTTAAAGCATTCCATGATAATGTTAAACCTTTCGTAGCTGTTGCAGCAGCTATTTCGGCTTCCGTCATTCCGATTACTGCACCACGATTAGCAATTATAGTAACTCGTAAATCTTGTAGCCCTAACTTAAGACCACCAATCCATTTTGTTACAGCAGTGCCTTTCCACAAAGCAAATACTGTTATAAGCGAAGTTACTACCGTTTCAAGATTACCAAATGTATTAATTAAACCAGATAAAGAATCTAAAGTAGCTTTTATTAAATTGGAATTCAGTGATGATTGCCAAAAACCCTCCCAAGATGCCTTTACAGCATCTAGCTTGGCTGCCACACTATCTTGATAGATTGCGAATTTCTGGTCTGCGACTCCGGCTGAATTTAAAGCAGTTTCATAATTGGTAATTGATGTAGAATAATTATCCAATAAAGTAATTAATCTGTTACGTTGGTATGTTCCACCTAATGTTGTAGCTATATATGATTTCTCATTTTTTGTTAGAGTATCCCATTTAGCACCTAAAGTATCTACTACATCAGCTATTGGCATCAATTGACCTGCTGTATCCGTTGCTGTTATACCAATCTTAGAAAGTGCTTGAACTACATCATTTAACTTTGTTGCGTCCTCAGAATTAAATCCAGTAGATTTTATTTGTTCATATCGGCTAATTAAACTATTTAAACTTCGACCAATAGTTGACGAACTTTCTCTGGTAATACTGGAAATTGTTGCCAGCCAACTTGCACTTTTTTCCAGACTTAATCCACTATTTTCGGCTGCACTTGCTACTCGCTGAAGTGATTCGCCTATTTCATCCGCACCCGAAGCAGTTGTGTCCCCTAACAGTGCAAATATATCAATAATTTTTTGAACGCTTTCACCAGTAGCATTTGCTGTAGCAGTTATTATTTTATCACTATCTGCAAGCGAAATACTTGAAATCTTAGCGTATTTAATTATAGCTTTCATTCTTTCTTCTACTTGTGATTCATTTAAACCTTGCCTAAATAGATTTGCTGCTTCTGAAGTAACGTCTTTTGTACTTACTTTCATTATTTTAGATAAATTATTGTAGGCTAAAGCTAATTTATTTACTTCTTCTTGATTTTTGTTTGTAACTATACGAATTTCATTAAGGGCATTATCAAGGTCTGTAATATATTGAATACCTTCCTTAATTTGTCTCCACGTTCCGTAAACCATCTGAGTGCTAATACCCCAAATTGCAATTTTCTTACCTGCAAGTTCAAGCATTTGTGCAAAATTATAACCATCTTTCGTAGTATTCTTTAAATGGCTTGAAACTTCTGAAACTTTGGTTTTTAAATTATCAAATTGTAATCCAACTTGTTTAATGGAAGTAGCATTATTTCTTAACTTTTCAAACTCTTTATTTAAGATTTCAATTTCTTTTTTAACACCCTCATTATCAAAGACTTTAGGTGTTTTAAATTGCATCCGTTGAAGCGAATTCTGTAATTTTTTAATATAAATATCAATCTCTTCTTGTTTAGGAAGAAATCCACCATTGCTACCCAAAGGAACTTTACCTAATTGTGTTTGAACTTTTTTGACAAATGCATTTATTTCTGCATCTGTTGGCTGAGATAAAATAGTTTTTAATAAAACGCCGATTTTATCCAATGATATTCCTCCTCTCAAGAATATAAAAAAAAGAGAAGCAAAACTAATAATGCTTCTCTTGAATAATTTCAAATATTTGGTTATAATATATTAAGGTGGTGTTAATATGGAATATATATTTATTGGTATAATTTTAATGATAATTATCTATATTGTTATATGTGCCACTTACGGAAGATCAAATGCAAATAAACAGATGAAAGATATTAATAATCAATTCATTCAAGACGGAATGATTGAAATATTTGGGCTAATACATTTGGGTGGATACCCCTACTTTAAAGCCAATGAAAAAATCTTTATAGAAATAAGAAAAGATAATAACTTATATTTCTATAAAAATAGAAATGAAATTATTAATAAAATTTCAATTAATCAAATTACACGTTATGAAATAAAGTCTGAATCAGAGATACAAAAAGATGTCACTTTAACTCGACTCTTTGCATTAGGTATTTTAGCTTTTGGTTTAAAAAAGAAGACTGAAATTAATAATAGTTACATTCTACTATCATATGAACAAAATGATGTACAAATTGATTGCCTATTTAAAAATTATTATAATGGGCAACCTTTAGGAAATTTTATTAGTCTATTTAATAAATTAAAGATAGAAAATAGGGGAGAGTGCGTATTATAAATTTACGCACTCTTTTATTCTGAAATATTTTTTAAACACTTCATCAAATGACTTATTTTTAATCATATTAGGAAATAAAAAAATGCATTGATCATAATACCCATTTTTATAAAGTGATTTTATTTTCTTTTTAGTTTTATTAGCATATTTATTAATTATTTTATTATTCTTATTAATATCATACATGCCAAAATATTCAATAAAGTAGCACTTTCCATCAACCAGTATTTTCCAATCAAACCTCCTAGTATCATTTTCGATTAAGTTTGAATACGAAAATTCCTTTATATAAAATATATTATTAACAATAAAATAATTGGTAATATCTCTTTCCATTGTTGATCTACATAATTCACCATTCATGTCATACATTACCTTACCAAAACCACTATTGTTAATATATAAATTATAATCAATATCTAATAATTGACAAATATTTTTTACTGACCTAAAATATTTTTTATATGTAGTAGCTGTCGCTGTCTTACCATTTTCATTTAAATCATCATCTGTGGGAATTCTCTGTAGTTGTTTATACAAGTTATAAAAATCAGTTAACATAGATTCCTCAGTTCTTGCTAAAGTTGTTGAACCTGTTGGTATCCATCCTAAACTTTCAATAATTTGATTATAAGATAATCCATTAAAAACTCTATTAAAAGCATTATAACTAAAACAACAATTATATTTTTTTAATTCTTTAAACATTGGTGGTCTACCTATTATATTATGAATTCTTTTAATTTCATTTATTATATCCTCTTTAGTAATATCACCATGAATATTTTGTACTATATAATCAAGAACATATTTTCGGCAAATATCATTATACTTTATACCTAAACTATTTTCTAAAGCCCTTCTTTTTAAACCTTTATGTATAATATTATCATATTCCTTCACTGTAGGACATCTATTTAACTCGTTAGCTAATTTTCTTAACTCACAAATAGATATATTTATTTTATTAAGTGATTTTAAAGAAGGTTTTTTACTTAATTCTACTAATTTACAAGCTTCTTCATAACTTCCAAAAGTTTCAGCATACCATCCTTGATGTGGTTTAAAATTATAAGTCTTAAAATCTTCTCTTGTAGGTATTCTATCTAGTTGATTATAAAACTCTTTTAATTTATTTAATGCTTCTTGTTTATCATAATAATGATACAAATTTACATCCAAATCACATTCAGCTAAAATTTTAGACCATGACAAAGTGCCAAAAACTCTATAAAATACAGTTGTACTAGGAATTGTTTTATTACTATTAATATCTCTTTGTTTTGGAGATATACCCAACTCTTTAGCATAATTAATTAAAATAAGTTTTAACTTTTCCTTTTCACTCATACATTAAACCTCCTATGGAATAAATTATTTTAATAATACCTATGTAAAAATAAAATGAGCCGTCCATAGGAGAAACGGCTCATCAATAATAGAGTAGGGAACTCCCCTAATTATCTGCGCTGATAACCTCTACTAAAAATCTATAATAAAAAGAACCCATATCTCTACAGATTCAATTATTTATCAATATTTAACCAATTTTTATTTGACAAACTTCTCCATATAATTTACACTAATACTAATTAATAACAACTATTCATTTGTGAGGTAAAAAATGAAATTTAGAAAACGCAACATTAGTCCAACCTGGATACCTGATTATGTCCATACGGCTCTAAAACGAGGCCATACTTTCACCATCTATTTCAATGACAAAAAATATTTTTTTTGGTTGGAAGTTACGAAAGATAAGAAAATAGTTTATAACTCGCTTAAAAAGAAAAAGACTTTCAAAACACTGGAAAAAACTGAATCCTTTGCGGAAGAATGGTCTGGTAAGTATGTTAACAATAAAATCAACAGAAGACCTAAACTATCACTACAAAAAAAATTCAAACTTTTGGTAAATGCTATCAATCTAACTTTTGATACCCACCCGGAATACGAAGGGATATCTGAATTAAAAAAGCTATCGAACACCCTATTTCCCCACTAACCACCATCTCTCCCCATCATACACCAACACCACAACTCTCCCACCAACCAAACACCTATACCTGAATCCAATCATCCTCTGTTTCAATTCCCGACAATTCACATAATCCAAAACCCTCTCAACCTTATATTCCACATCATCAACCACAATAGACAAAGGCTTAACCATACCGTTCTTATATGATATAGCTATCACCTCTATAGGTTCACCTGGATCACAAATATCAAATTTGTCTTGCTCTGATTGTCGTACCTCAAACCCGAATGGCATATAAAATTCATCTCCATATCAATATCGAACGTCTGTTCTATTATTATATGCTAGATGGGCTTGGGTATTCAATAGAAGATTTTAGATATGAAAAAGACCTCCGGGTTGGGGAGGTCTTTCTTGAAAAGCTATAAAAGCCATGTCTATAAAAAATAGACTTGATAACATTATTACAATACTATAATACCATCACACATTCTATTTGTCAACAACTAATTGTCTAATATTTATAGAAAATTGTTCCAATATTTTTCGCTGAATTTCAATAATCTTTTCGTTTTTAATTTGACCAACTTTTAAACCCAAACGAGCTTTATCAATCGTAATTATTTCTGGAATGATTATTCGTGAGGGACTTTTATCTAATTTTCCATATTCTAAATCTGAATTTTCTAATTTTACTAGATATTTAGGTACAGCATTGCCATCTCCTTCAATTGGAACAGCATTAACCTTTTCTGCAAACAAATTGGTTTTTTCATTAGAAATAATAATAACCAAATGATTATTGCTTAATTCACTGCCTACATTTTCTGTTATTATAGCATTATATATTTCGCCATATTTAGGCTGCATAGGGTGAAATTTTTGAGGATGTAAATTACATTTCTTTTTATTCTCTATTGAAAGATAATGCAATCTGCAAACAATATATAAATTTTTAATAAGCCTCAATATTTTACCATTTGAAATACTACGCATACCATTAATAGCATAAATAAATGTATTCATAATACTTCTCTTTTGCATTTCATTAAGCAATTCCAACGTATGGTATGGTACAATCTTTTCATCTAGTTCAGAAGATTTTTCACACAATTCAGTACTTACATTCGTATTCTCACTCATCCCATCAACCTCCACACAAAATACTACTCATATTATACCACCTTTTGGCGAAATGGGAAGGATTTTGGAGGGAAGGGTTGAGGAGGGTTGGGGATGGTTGGGGTTGTAATGGTTAATTAGTTAGACCATCTTCAACCAACCAAACGTCATAATCACCGTAATATTTATTTAAACATCTTATAATTATCACATTCATCTCTCCACAAACAGGGTATAAATCCATCCCATATCTATCAGCAACTTTATTTATTTCAGTTTCACAATCATCATTATAATTCACGCTTCGATAATCCGCTATTACTAAACACTTTTTACCTTTGTATTTTTCAACCATATCATCAGAGTAGGTTTCTATAATCATTTCACTTCACCTACCTTAATTTCATCAGTTATGACCCTACCGTCAAATCTCAACTCATCTTTATCCACAGCTACAATTTTAAACTGCTTATCTTGCTTCAATTTTTCGTTCATATGTATCAAATGATCTAATAATTCACGAATACTTCCTGTAGTATCAGGGTAGAGTGTAGCACCAGAGGTATAACCAGTTACAGATGAATAAAACCATTTTGACGGTTTCCCACGACCTTGAGGTACTTGTTGGAAGGTATAATAATCTACGAAATGATTGTCTTGGTCTACGATACGATAATAGATAGATGACATATGATTGACCCCTTTACATAAATAATGGTAAGTTTTACCTTACATCATTATTATATGACAAGAAGAATATATATACAATGTATATAAAACGTATAAACAATGTATATAAGCCCATTATTCTTTGTTATCTTTAATATTCTCAAGAATGCTTTTATTTTCTTGTTTTTTTAGTAATCCATGTTCTTCTAATTTATCAGCGAAGTCATTAATACTTTCTCTAATTACACTTTCCAAAATTTCTTCTGTAACTGTATAACGAGTTTTAGATTTTACAGAGTTTATATACATCATTGTGTCAGACTTAATTTCTCTAATAATTAATTGTCTAACATATTCAGATACAGTAGTGTTATGTTTTAAAGCTATTTCTGCTATAGCTTGTTTTAAATCAGAATCCATACGTATTATTAATGTATTTTCTTTATTAGATTTTGATAATGGTTTCTTACTTGGGAATTTATTATTCTTATCCATTTACCATACCTCCGTACAACTATTATAACCTAAATCTGTATGTATGGGAATAGGATAGGGGATAGAGGATAAACGTATATACAATCTCAATATAATTATATTAGAATATCTATATGTATATTACAGTTTTGTAGGAATTGTAGCTTTAATTTAGTTAAATCTTTGTACTGAACTAGGGTTATTTTACTTTCAGCATAAAGTTTATTGGAATAATTGATTAGGTTAATACACATGGATATTAGTTTTTGTTTATCTTGATATAAACACATAAAGCACCTCACACAAATTTATGTATAAAGTGCCTAACTCATTGTATACCAACTTAAAAATATTGTCAATATAACTATAAAAATTATATTTATTGACATTAATAATATACAAGCGTACAATTTAGCTGTAAAATAAATCTATTAAATAGGAGGTCGAGCTAATGGCTAATATTAGGCTTCAAGATTTGACAGCTATGTTACACAATACTTCTCGCTTTAATGGAAATCAATTTGATATGGTACATGTTGAGATACTTCTTCAAACTGATGTACCACTTACACCAGAACAACAATGGTTTTTACCAAGTGGAACTAGCGTGAGTGAACCTGTACTTGAGATTTTTAAAGCAACAAATCTTGAAATGTATCCTATGTCTGCCCAAAAAGTAATGGAAGGGACACAGGATATAATCCAACAAGCAGAAGCAGGTAACTTACAAGAGGTTATTAATGATGCCAGTAAGTTAATGCTTCGTGCCATTATGATCAAGAAAGCATTTACTCCTGTTTCTGGTTCACAAAATCTTTACCATCTTGCTTATGATTATAAGTTATTTCCAATTAAAGGCACTAACGCTTTTGATTTCAAAGTTGTATTGCCATTTGACGGGCTTGGAATGCCTGGAGGGAGCAAAGTACAAATGACTGTAATTATGCCTATTGGAGCTAATATTGATCCTGCTGTAACTGAAGGTATTGCAGTAAATGGTCAAAAAATTAATGAACTTGTACAGCCAGTAGGTACTACAGGCAGAAATATGGTTAGTTTTGAATATCAAGTTACTGACCCGAAATTTACAATAAGATATCAATATTAAAATGGGGAGATGTTAACTCTCCCTGTCATCCTTAAAATTCTTCAAAGAAAATTCATAAGTTGCTTGACAATTCTGATTCAATGCTTCAACAAATTTAATATTATGTTGAATTCCCAAAGCTTTTAATGCTTTAATTAATTTTTGTGCTTCAATTTCATAGTAGGCACTGATTTTTACGAAGTTATTCTTTAGTAAAAAGAATATACCTCTTTCAGCAGTTGTAGTATCCAGTTCATGAGAAGGGATACTATGATAATTAGTTTTCAATCCATCACAATTCATTTCAATTTCCTCCTTGTATTTTTTATTTTATAAATAGGGAAGACCCTATATGTGAAACAAAATAGAGATTTTATTCTGATTTTATTTGCTCAAGAAGTTGTCTTTTATTAATCATATCTTTAATTTTTTCACGTACCTGTGCCTTTGAAACAGGCTTTATATAGCTGGCACGAGTAGTTTCAGTACTTTTGTGATTACCCATTTCAGCTGCTAAAGAAAGATCGCCTGTCTTTTCATAAATTCCATTCAAACTTGTTTTTCTCACACAATGGCTGTGAAAATCTTCTAGACCAAGTATCGTTCCGATTTTTTGAATTCTTCTCTGTAGTGTTCCCCTAGCCATTTTACGGAACTCATGCCCATAACGACTAATAAATATAGCATCTACTTGAAGATTATCTAAATCTTTTCTCATTTCAAACCACTCTTGAATATGTTGAAGGGTTTCCTCTGATATGGATACCTCAACGTGATATCCACGTTTTTCTCTTATGTCAGTAAAAACACAATTATCCATGTCTAAGTTACTTATTTTAAGTCTATCAATAGCACCTATTCTATTTGCACTATCTAACATAATCTCAAATAAAAGTTTATCAACAACATCGAATTTCTTTTCATCCTTTAGACCTTCACGTACTTTTTCTATTTGTTCATCAGTTAAAAAATATGAATTAATAATATGCTCATCATTAGCATTTTTCATTCTATCAAGTTTCTTATCAAAAGGATGTCTATCTATTAATCCACGTTTCATTGACCAAAGATAAAATGTTGAAACAGCAGCTAATTTGTTATTGACTGCTTTTTTATTATTCTGTAAAACGTCAACACAGAAACTAATAAACCCTTCCATTATATCAACAGCATTTTTAAAGAACTCTTCAGAATATAAATCAATATTATCCCATTCTTCAGAAAGATAAACTAGAAATTGCATAAAGTTGGAAGAATATGTGGCAAAAGTTGAAAATTCAACATCTTTGTTTTTTATAATATTTGATTTGAGATATTTATTATATTTAGCTTGATTTTCAGGATTAATTTTTGCTTTGCGCTCTTCGGTAAAATACTTAATTTTAGTTATTTTAGCCATTAATAACCACTTCCTTTTTAAAATAATCATCACTAAACTCATAATACATATTAGAATTTATTTTATTAATTAATAACTGTAATAAATTTAAATTACTTATAGACCAAAAATCTTTAGGGTAAAGGCATATTAAAGGAATATTATTTTCTTTGCATATACTAATTTTTTCTTTTGCTTTTGTATAGTAAGTTTCATTATCTTGTATCCCAAAGATTTCAATGTAATTTATTTTATTTTTATAATAAACAATAAAATCAAATTTATATTTTTTATTAAAATTATATATTACATCTTTGTAATAAGTATCTTTATCAAATTGAAATGAATTTTCTTCTAAAATAGTTGCAATTCTATATTCATATTTCGATAAACACTTTGTTTTTCCTTTAGTTAATATCCATTTCTTTTTAATTTTGTCTTTTGGAAACCCTGCCAATAATAAAGAATTTTCCATACCACCAAAGATTTTTAAATATTGTAAACTACAACATGTAAATTCACATGCATCTATATCATCTGCCGTAGGAATATCATTTATATATTGACCTAGCTTTTTCAAATCTAATAGCATTTCTTCGGGAGTTCTATTAATACCCATTTTTGTGGGTATCATAGCGCACAAAACCTGTAATTTATATATACTACCAAAATGTTCAGCATAAGTTTTAGTAGCATAACATTTATTCAATTTACTATATTTGTCTATTTCTCTACTATTAGGAGTGTGGCCTAATTCTTTAGCTAATAATTTAAATTTAATAATCATATTGTGTTCCAATGCTTGATTATTAAATTGATCAAAATTATAACCAATAAGATTATAGGCATTTTTTATACCACCAAATCGTCTTTGATATATACTACTATGAGGTAATTGTTCATGTAAATCAAATTCTCTTTCACTTATTAAATATATATTATTTTCTAAATGATTTACTGTTTCTTCATTTAATAAATTTAGTAATTCTTGATCTGTATAATGTTTTCTATTGAATTTATCATCATCTGTACTAATATTTAATTCATTTAATATATTTTTCAAATTTCCAAACCTTTTATAATATACACTAAATGATGGTAATCCATTCATAGGTTTTATTTCTTGTTGTTTAGGGATTTTATTATTTTTAATATAATAATCCTTTAAAATATTTAATAATTCATCATCTGACCAATTTTCTTTCATATTATATACCGTCCTCTCGTATAATACGTCCTAAAAACAAATAAGCAGGAAGCACTAGGACTTGTGTTTATCGGCTGTACAGACCTATCCTGCTGTATGCAATCCATTTGATCACACAAAAATAGACACCTCTTTTGAGATGTCCACTATCTACAATCAAAATCAAAAAGAGTGGGGAAGACCCCACTCATATTAGCTTGCGATACATTTGAATCCTTTCTTAGTTAAAGCACTCATGAAATGTTGTAATAAGGCTCTATCATCTATAAGACGTTCAGTTAAATCACCAACAATATTAAATTCACCCCAAGAATATAAAGGAGAATCCTGTCCAAATTCGATCCAAAATGGAATCATTAAACGAACATCTGTTCCAGTTGTAATACTTTCATGTTTAGACCATTCGTGTCCATCTGTTGGATATGTATTCATTTTGTCAGTATCATAAAAAACTTCTGTGATAAATTCATTACCGTTTTTCTTTAACGGACGTACGCTGATACAATCAACCAATTCCCAGGTTCTAGTGTACCAATCTGTACCAGAGTTATCTTGAGCATATCCAGGTCTGCCATAAAATTTAGCTTTAAGTTCTGCTTTTAATGCTTTCTTAACTTCTTTAGCAAATTTCATTATTTCTTCCGATATAATTTCCCCTAATATTAAATCTATTTCTGATAATTTAGTTATTTGATAATTTGCCATTTTTACCACCACATTTCAAATAGGCAAGGGTAAACCTATTTATATTATTTTTTAACTATATATTTTGGAAGTTTGGGATAACCCCACAACAACACTCCAAGATTAAAGTAAGTAGAGTTCCAACGTATTTTCACACCCAAAACCATACTTACCCTAATTTCAAAAATTTGAAGTAATTCAGCATTTCATTTAAAAACAAACTTATTAATATATTGGGAAATATTGTATAATATAATCACATATAAAGGGGGTTGAAATAATGAAAAACAAAGATAATTATTTTCAATTATTACGAGGTATAGCTATATTATCTGTTGTATTAATACATTCATTCAATATAAAATTTAACGGAAACTATAGTAATGACATTACGCAAATTATTATACGCCAATTGATTAATTTTGCTGTACCTCTATTTTTATTTTTATCAGGATACTTTGTAAAATTAGAAGAAACTCAAAACCCATTAAAATTTATTTATACTAGGTTATTAAGAATAATTCCTCCTTATCTAATATGGTCAATAACACATGCAGTAATATTTCCTCAATATAATCCAGATAATATAATTAAAAAATTATTCACTGGTGGTACTTCAATGCAATTATATTTTATAATTGTTTTATCACAACTAATTATTTTGACACCAATTATGGTAAAAACGATTAATAATAAAGTAATTAAAATATTTATATTCTCAATCACACCAATTACTATAATATGCACTTATATATATACGTTTTTCACTAAACAAGTTTTCCCATATACATTTTTCCCATTTACATCTTGGATACTATTCTATTATTTTGGTTTACTAATTCGAAATTTGAATATATCATATGATTTTTTCAAATCAAAACTAAAACTCATTATTCCTATTTACGTTATCTCAATTAGTTTTTCTATCGTTGAAGGAATATTAATATACAATAATCTTAAATTATTTGATTTAGCGATTTCTCAACTCAAAATAACTTCAATCATAACATCATTTGCTTTAATATTGCTTACACTAAGTTTAAAAAATTCCTTTACTATATCTTCTCATAATATTTTAAGTAAAATAGGAGATTACTCATTCGGAATCTTTTTTATTCATAGTATATTTATAATGCTATTCAACACATTAAATGTTTCAAAATATATAAATAGTCAAATTATCTTTACTTTTATTATGTTCTGTATTGTTAGTTTTCTTTCATTTATAATAATAGCATTATGTCGAAAAACTATCGGAAACAAAATATCATCTAATGTTCTAGGATTTTAGGGATACACTTAGTATCCCTAAACAACATTTCCTACGGCATCTACCCACGTTGCAATATCTCCTGCACATGTCCAAACAACAATATTATCAACAGTTGTTTCATTAGTCGTTGTATTAAAAGTTGGTATCACACCACCACTTGTACCTGCTGTTGTACATTTATATACCTTGCCTGAAGATACAATTAAATTCCCAACATTATAGTTGTATGCTGAAGCCCACACGTTATTAGTCCAATATCCTCCGCTTATATATTTAAGCCAAATAGGTTTTTCTAGTGTTGTATCCCAATATTGTAACCCATTATAAAGATTTGTAGAAGGTCTTTGTGATGTTGAACCACGCAGAGCTATTGGTATTTCTTTAAAATCGCAATCAGATACATAAGTACCATTATTGGCTGAAACAACATACCCTAATATGTTCATGTTAGAAGGATTGTTAATTAATAAAACATCTCCAACATTATATTTGTTATCATCATTATGACTAATTCCTTCTGAATCAATAAATTTTGTTACATTATCCAAATAAATTGCCTTATCAATAAACGGAACATCAAGAGAATCCGAAAGACCTCTTGAACCTAAATAAGGCATATATTTATTTCTACGAATATTAATATTTGCACCAGTAACAGAAATTTTCCCACTTATATAACTATTAGAAGCTTGCTTTGTGTAAAGAAGTTTTGGATTATCTTCACCCTCATAATTTTTTCGGTAATTTATTTGACCAATATCAATTGCTCCATAGTCATTAATGGATTCAGCAGAATACAAATAACTATTACCAATAATTTGTGAATCTTCAAGAATAGATAATACACCAATTTTAAATTTACCACTTCCATAAAATACTGCGCAATCATCTATATTCAAACTATTTGCAGCGTCACCAATCTGTCTCCATATTGATAAAGATTGTATATTAATAGTATATGGAGCAGTAGATTTAACAATATACTGTGCTTTAGGTGATTCCGTTCCACAATTAAGCATTACTAGTCCAGAACCTACAGTATCAAATATAGTTCCTGTACAATTATCAGCATACACTGTATCCAAACCTGTATATGCAGCACAAATCCTATACGGATTATGACAATTAATTGCATAAATATTTATAAGAGTATTTGATGTTCCGCTTGCTGTAATATTATCAAGCCAAAGAGCTTTTTCAGTACACTTTATTACTATATGTTCAAAAATATTGCCATAGCAATTATCAAAAACTATACCGGAATACCCGAATATGTTTAAATTTGATAATTTCATTCTTTGACATGCTGCTCCGGTTATAGTCATTGATGTATTTGAAGTAGATTGATTTATTATATATAAGTTTTCAATTATTGTACCAGTTCCTGAACCCCCTATAGTGTCAGTACTATTTAGTCCGTTAAATAATATTATTGTAGCATCTATACCGTTAACTTCTGCATGTACACCAGATAATGTATTCCCTGTTGTAGTCTTTACTATTTTGGTAGTTGCCATATCATAACCAATTAGTTTAATAGCTTTGCCTGACCAAAAGGGAATAGGAGAAGATTCGTATTTTGTCTTTAACAATAATGGTTTAGATATATTGTATGTACCATTAGGGAAAAATATTGTCATTACATTATTCTCAAAACACCAATCAATAATAGCTTGAATTGCAGCCCAATCATCAGTTTGACCATCACCTTTAGCACCTACAAGTCCTGTAGGTGGATATTTAACATTGATAAATGAAATAGATAACCGATCATTTGATTTTTTAGCTAAACCTCTCGCAATTTTATCTATAGACATTATTCAACCACCTTACCTTGTATAGTAAGATTACCGTTTAAAGAAACTATTCTTACACGAAAAGAGTCCCATCCTGTTAAGTCAAAACTCCAATGCTTACCGTCAGTTTGAATTGCAGAAGATTTTAAAGTTGAATTTTTTATATCAAAACCTTCAATTGCTTCATAGTCTCCTACTAAACCTTTAACTTCAAAAGCAATTTCATATATAGTTGATGTGCCAGCGATTGATAAAGCCAATGTTGTTTCTGAACCTACATTAGAAATTTTATATTCTGAACCATTGCTTACTTGTGTCTCTGTATTATGAAAAATCCAATTTGACCGTACAGACATAATTATATTCCTCCTTCTTTATAAATTCTTAAATTTTTTGATTCTAAATTGTTAAAATGCGCATTGCAATGAATTAAAAACAAAATATTAAACTGCACAGGCATTTGCACCACAATTATAATTATTTAGTACTTCAACTGCTGTTAACGCTCTATTATACATACTTATCATCGAAATTGCTCCGTATAAATAGTAATTATTCGGACTGCAACCTATCCAACCCCTAGTTCCTGTTCCTGCATAATTTGATGTTCCTGAAGATATTGAGCCGTTTGATAATACACCGTTTACGTAAATATTCCATGTGGACACATTTGCTGGATCAACTACTTCACAGACAACATGATACCATTTATTCATGTCGGATTGAGTAAGTACTAAAGCACTATATCTATAGGCAGAAGTATGCCCGTAAAACATAAATTTTCCACCAGTAAAACACAAATAGGGATAACCGTAGTCGACTAAACTAATAATGCCTTGAAAATCTGAAGGTCTAGTAAGATATACCCAAGTTTCTAAAGTTAATACACCTGTTATTTTAGGCAAAGTGTAATCACCATACATCATCGAACCATTAACTTTAAGTGCATAAGGGTCTTCTGGTGTGCCAGTTCCTTGCCATCCTGAAGTACTATTATATGCAAATCCTACGAGTGAAGCATCTCTATTTCCTATCAATTCTTGCCAAACAGTTACTTGAGGAGAATTTGTACCTGGAGAAGTACCTGTTGCTTTTGCTCCCGACATATGAAAGAATAATCCGTCAGCAACTAACGCTTTTGTATTTAATATATTAATATTATTTAACATAGTTTTATTAATTGCATTTTCACCAAAGTAAATTTTCGATATATCTACACTCCCAAATTTCATATTATCACCCACTTATTAAATACACAATTTCGAGGTCAACAGAATTAGCCGCAACAAGTGCATCATATTCAGCTTGAGTTAAAACAATAAAACCTTTTATCTGCCCATTATTTGTAATAACATCCAAGGTGATGTTAGCTTTATTCGCCATTCCCCTTGCATATTTATCTATTGGCATCGGCATACCACCTCCGTTTAATTAACAATATTACGTTTAATTGTTATAGAACAAAAATAGAAAGGTAGAAGAAAACCTACCCTAAATTTTAATGAAACGATAATTTGATGTACTATTTATTTATGTTTACTAAGTTTTTGAAAATTTCTTTATTTTCAGGTGATATACTATCTAACACTTTTGGGAGTTTGTTTAGGATTTTTGACATTTCTTTTTCTGTAGGAATTTTTGAGATGAGTTTATTTAAATTGCGGTTAAGTATATTTCCTAGACTATTACCTATTTCAATCTCCTGATGTACACACCTATTAATTAGCATTTCAAGATATTCTATTTCTTGTTCAGGAATTTGATTAATTATATATTCCCATATGTTTTGAGATACTAAATAATCATAAGTATCATATATATCGTCTGAATCATCTTCGATATTTGTATATAAAGTTAAAATCATAATAAATTTAGACATTTCAAGTTGCATATAATTTATATATTTAATTCCATCTCTATCTTCAATACAATTTTTTATTATACCGTCTATTTTTATATTTTCTGTATCAGAACCTTTAATAAAAGCATCTTTAAGTAGAATTGATATATATGGTTTTATTTCTAGACCACAATCAGCAAACATATTTCCAGATTCAATATTTTTCTTTATTTCACTAAATTTCATAAATTATTAATCCTCCATAATTATATTATTTTAATATTTTAAATTTACTACATTTAAATTCTTGAATATCCTCTTGAACTCTTCCTTCTTTGGCTTTTGTTAGTAAACTACAATTTCGATTGTATTTAGCACATTCGATGCAATTAGTCTCAAACTGTTCTAATTGAGATATATTTTCAAATATACCTATGTAGTTAACTGGTTTAACCTGAATTTCTATTCTTGGATTTTTAGAATCATAATTAATTCCCTGAACTCTTTCACATAACTGTACATCATCTATCCATACAACTTCTGAATCTGTAATAGCATCTGCTAGACATTTAAAATAATTGTTTGCATCCATATCTGTACGAGGAAAGAAAAAGTAGCAATCCATGTAATAATGTTGGAATTTATTATCTGACTTAACCCAGTTTTGAAGTAGTGCTTGTTCTTTAATATATTTAATGAATTCTTTTTGATACTTTAATGCTTCAGAAGTTTTGTAACTCATTGCCATTGGCTTTCCGTGTTGAATTATTGCACGATAAGCGAGATAATGATTTACGCTAGGGGGTATAGGAGATGTAAGTTTTAGTATTTGAAATATGGTGTTCACCACCTTTGAAATTATTGTTATGAAACTGTGTATTCATGTTAAATTTTTAAGATTTGTCTTTTGAAATAAAAATAGAAATAAATTTGAAATGAAATAAGAAGGGGATAGGGGAGTGGTTGTTTTAGCCACTAAGCCTATTACCCTTAGATAGCTTGTTGTATATCTTTTTTAGTTATTTTACGAAGTTTGCCAAGGTCAATATAAATTATTTGATTATTATATTTTATATAGTTGTTATCAATATTTATTTCAAAATATGTTCTTTCATTATTTAAATGATAAACTCCTAAGTTAAACAAATAATTTAATATTTTTTTATTAGGTAATTTATCTTTATTCGAAACTATTCTAATAAATTTCCAACCTCGATTTTTTAAAAAATAATATCTTTTTAAATCTTTGTTTAGTCTTTCATTTTCAGTTATATTACCAAGATGTACCTGTAAATCATGGCCTGAACCATCATACTCACAAAAAATTTTATTTTCTGTAAATGCTATATCTAATAAATATTTACCTACAGGATAATTTAATATTCCACCAAATAAATCATGTAAATATATTTGTTGAGTTGATTTTATTCCAGTATCATTTGCAAACATAGTCTCTCTTATTTTAGTTATTCGTTTTTCATATTCCCCATCCACTTTCATTTTATGATCAACGCCATATTTTTTTATATTAGTTTGCTTACCTTTTAATACTATTTCTTGTTTTTTCATTGGATTGTCTACACCAAATTTATTAATAAAAGTATTTTCACGTTTTTCTATGAATTCTACTATATTAGAAGCATTATTTTTACCATAAATTATATCCATACTATCTGCTAATTTTAAATGCCAACACTCTTCACAACAATCTTTTTGAATAATTGAATTCTTATTTTGTTGTGAATAAGCATATTTGGGTTTTGTCATAATATTTCTATTACAATAATCACACAAAACATCTAATAACTCGTGACTAGAATCAGGTAAATCTTCAACTTTTACAATAATTTCTGCATTATAAACCCAATTATATCCTTTTTGAATATAATATTTTTTATGATTTTTACATAATATTTTAATTTCTTTAGTTAGTATCATATTTTATACATCTCCTTTACCAATGTAACCTTACAAAAATAAAAAAGGGGAGAGTGGTAAGGCACTCATTCACAGGTTAATTACTCCCGTTTACCCCTATTAAATAATTTTATTATGATATTGGTATTCTAATCATTCTACCAATACTATTGCTATTAGCAGGTTTAATTGCTCTAAAATCAAAATTAGATACATTAGCATCTTTTTCTTTCTTAGTTGAAATACTAAAATTACCACTAGGCAAACATTCATCTAACTGAATTTGAATTCTTGCCAAAGGTGTTTCATCTTCAGAAATCTCCAGCGTTTCCAAAATACAAACACAACCATCTGCAAAAGAAGTATTGTTAATATCCAAAGAACTAGCAGTTGCACCAGTAGTATATTTATATCCTCTAACTTCATATTTTGCTCCAACAACCCCACCAACAATTGTTACATCTGCGGTCGAGATAGTATATCCACTTGTGAGAGCAACTTCAACACCAGTAGTTGCATTAAATATTTTTAGACCACTACTAGAAGCAAGCGGTGTATTATCAAGCGTAAATCCAATTGCTGTTCCTGCGGCTTCACCATCTAAATCTACACAAGTATATATTTTCGACGTAGCCCAGGCAGTAGTGGCTCCAGTTGAAGCTGTTACACCTAATTGATTAGCAATCCAATCCCACTTAAATGTAATTTCTGATACTGACAAATCAACATCTCTTTTACTGTGTAGAATTGCTAACAAAGCATCTCCACGACCACCACGAACTTCTTTAGAATCAACGGCAATTTTCAAATCTGCGCTTTGAAGAGTAGTACTTGCTATCAAATCACCAGTATCCGTTTGTAAAATTATGTCAAAAATATCGGCTATGAGGCTCATAGTATAATTCCTCCTTATTTATTTTATAATTGTTTAAATTTATTTAATTTTTCTGAACTTACAAATAAATCGTCATACGGACTTTTGAAAATATTAATATCTTCCGCAAAATCAACAATAGACATTTTTTCACTACTTACAGTTGCAAATAAAGTATCAGTATCATATTGCTTTATTTTCCTGATACGATAAAAATCAGCATATATTTGATAAATTGTATATTCTAATATTTGTTCATAAGATATTCCTTTATATACTGATACAGTAGTAATAATATCCTCCATAGAAATTTTTGTACTATTTTTTGATTTTGCTTCAATAACTTTATTAGCCCAATCTTGAACAAGTTTATTTTTAAACACTTTTTGTTCAAACATTAAATTTTGTTTCATAATTACTTCACGTAGTTTATCATAATTATGACTTGATATAAATTTTGATTTATCAACTAAAAATCCTTCATATTTTTCTTCAGAGATAAATTTTACTTCTTTATGTGTAACCAAAGAAAATAAGGTAATAAAATTTTCTTTTAATTGCTCTATATTTATACCAAGATATTGAACACCCATAAATATTAATGCTAATAAAGGATATTCAGTTGTTTCAAAATGATTTTTTGATATATATAAAGGTTGTGATACTTTTGAAAATTCATCGTAATCTTTTAATTTGATTGGATATATTTCACCTATACCCTCAATATATTCAGGTTGAGCAAATATATATTTTAAATCAGACATATTTATCTCAACCCTTTCATAGACGATGAATTAACATCAATTAATAATGATAAGCCTGAAAAAGAATCATTTACTTTAAATATTTTAAACTTAGTAATAGTTACATCTTTTATTCCTGCGACTTTTTGTTGGTCAATTAATTGTGAAAATTCATCGGCTATACGGAATGTTCGAAATTGACCTAATCCTGATAAAATCCATTTATCAATAGGAGTTACTATATCCATTTCATACGTTATTGTACTTAATGGATAGTTATCTAACGAACCTAATAATGGATTTAGAAAAACAATTACTTTTTCTTCCATTATTATTTTTTCATTATAGGGAGCAACAATAATATTACCATTATTAATCAAATCTATTGAAACATCAGCATTATTTAAAGGATCGTCGTTAAGATAATATATATATTTACAAATATTTTGATTACCAATAAACAACATTAACAATTTAATGAGGTTGTTTTCTATATGTTTAAACTTGAAACTAGTTTCCATCTACCAACCTCCCTACAAATTACTTCTCAACGTAATTGTCTTTTCAATATATTCGCCACTTACCCTATCTGTTGCACGTAAAACAATTGAATATCTATAGCTATTACACTTAATTGAACAATTAGTATCATTAATAACCGTAAATGTATAAGCGGTACTTGGTGTTGTTCCGGCACTAATTGTAAAATCATAAGTAGCAACACTTGCTATCCCATTAATATATTTTTGTGCGATAAAGACCTTAGTTGAGGTTTGCTTAATTTCGGTGTCAGGTTGAATACTACCTACTAACGTATAAGTAATATTATCCACAACTACATCACTTATATTAACCGTGATAGTATCTGATACACTTCCATATGTTGCAGTAAACACAACACTTCCCGTAGTCACAGGATTTACTAAACCTGTGTCTGATATCGTAGCAATTTCTGTATTCGAACTACTGTACGAAACAGTAGGAGTAGGGGAGAGTATAATATTGTTCTCTTTAATTTCACAATTCAACTGTAGGGTTTGTGTAGTATCAATACTTATTTCTGAACCATTTAAGATTGATATAGCATAAGTAGGAACTACTTGCTGTGCTTCCGATACTTTTAATTTGATATACAAAAGTCCTGGTTGATATATATCTTGTATACTCAATACTTGATATGATTTGATACCTAACTGATATATATCATTTTCGTCTATCAATCTATTAGTGACGTTATTAGCAACAATTATGATTACCTCATCACTTTGCACTGATAGGTATTTGGTTTGTTCAACGCCCATATTGGTTAATACTGATTGAGTTAGGGTTATATATGGTACTTGTGATAAAATGTGGTTTTTGTTAAGAGTTAGGGAGGAGGAACACTTTTCTATGATACCTGTAGTGTATATAGTTTTATCTTCATCAATATTGATAATAAGCCACTTATTATTATTCCACGTAACCATATCTCCAATCGAAAATGTTTCATTTGGTTTTGATAGTATACATTTTTTATTTGGTTGCTTATTAATTGCATTTTCATCTACTATTTGAACGTCTTGTGATACACCTTTGATTAATACGGTATTAAAAGAAGGAGAATCTTCAAAATCAGCAAGAATATCATATTTTATTTGGTTAACTTCTCTTTCTTTTGATGTTAAATTAGATTGAGATATTTTACGAAATAGATCATAAGTACCCATTTATTTTAAGATTCTCCTTCCTTGTTTATTTTAGTACTTAAATTATGCTGGTGTTGCAGATTTCCAACCACCTTCTGTATACTTAGTCACAGGAGCGTCAGCTATATACCAAACTCCTTCTATAATTATAAATGCAGGGCAATTCACAGGAGTAGCATAAACACCATTCTCTAAATGATCATGACCCCATGCTCCATTTGTCATTGTTTCTGTTGTTGCAATACTATTTCCAGTAGTGCCTACCCAATTATACTTAACAACAACCGTATCTCCAGCTCCATCAGTTGCAGTTACATCAGAGTCATTAGTATTAATAGCATTAACTAAAGCGGTTACTGCATTAGCAGCAGTTACCGTATCTAACCCACCTGAAAGTTTCGCTGCACCCCATGCTGCATTTGCACATGTTTCAGTTGAATCGTAAGCATTTCCGGCAGTACCTTTTGCAATTGAAGTTACAACCACTGTATCACCTTCACCATCAACAGATGTTACAACTGCATCTTCATCTCCTGTAATAGCAGAAACAAGAGCAGTAATTGCAGTTGTGGCAGCACAATCAGTAGCATTAGCTAATTTTGCAGCACCCCATGCTGCATTTGCACATGTTGTAGTTGAATCTATATTATTTCCAGTAGTACCTTTAACCCTGGAAGTTACAACTACAGTATCACCCTCACCATCAACGGCTATTACAGCAGCAACATCTTGATCTCCAGTAATAGCTGCAACAAGTGCGGTGACCGAAGCAGCAGCAGTTGCTCCACCAGAAATATCTACTCTTACATGGTCAACTGCGGAAACATTATTATCAGTATCAAACTCGTATGTTCTATTACCAATTACGACAGTTTCACCATCAGAAGTAGCACCAGAAAAAGTTAAAGTACCTGTTGCGGCAGTTCCACCAGCAGATATATCTACTTTTACATTACCTTCAGTAATAGAATCATTAAAATCAAATTCGTAAACTCTTGTACCAATAGTTACGGTTTCTGCATCAGCAACTACGCCTGAGAAAGTTAAAGTTCCAGTTGCTTGATTTCTTAAATTAGCAACATCAACCTTAATTCTTCCTGCTGTAATAGAATTGTTAATATCAAATTCGTAAACATTTGAGCCAATCGTACAGGTTTGAGTATCACTGACCACCCCTGAAATAGTAAGAGTACCATTTGCTTTAACTCCAGCTACAGGAGCAGCATCCGCAAACCATTTTTTAAAAAATTGTGTGTATTCTGTGTTTAATGCCATGCCTAAACACTCCTTTCAAATTATTTTTGTTTATATTATTTTATTTAATTGAACCCTTCGAACCCATCAAAACTGTACGAAATAATCATAGCATCAAGAGATTTTTTAGTTTCAATTTTAAGTTTTGTTAATTTATCAATAAGATTAGCAGGACTTGAATTGTCATAATCTTTTGGAGTCATTTTATCTCTCAACTTTTCTTCTTTATATAATTGTTTTTCAACCCAAATATATTTCATTGCTTCACAGATTATCCATTGTTCCTGTTCGTCTATTGTTTCATTAAATTGTTTCTTTGTATCATCAACATCACTTAAATCTTTTTTACAAGACTTAAAATAAACACTTTTTGCTTTACTTAAAAATAATTCTAGTAATTCTGTATATTCTTCATCTGTTAATCTGCTTAATAATTCACTATCATCTACAAGTACACCGTACTTATAGAATATATCTGAATAAGGTGTACTCATTATTTTCACCTTTCTTTATTTAAACAATTTCAAGCTTGGATACAAAGATTGTAAATAATTCATTTTAGTAGCATCATTAAACTGACCTTGCTTATACATATAAACTGCACGTTCAAGAATAACTTCTATTAAGTCATCTTTGCTTTTACTTACTTTGTTAACAAAAGTATCATATTTTGTGGAAGTTAAAAACTTACCGATATCTCTAGGGTCTATACCACCATTATACAATTCGTCAAGATTTAAATTATAAAGTAAATCATCAACTTTAAAATCTTTATCATCAAATGAATTTACATCAGTAATTACCATATACGCCTTTTCAAGCATTTTAGGACTCTGTTTTTGCAAAGATTTTATATCTTCATAACTACAATTATCATTATCATCTATACCTCTAAAAGATATATATGTATGAGTTTTACCCTTTTTATCAGAAAAAGTCATACCACCATTCAGATTAGAAGTTAATTCAATAACCAAATCATTAGGTATTTTTTTTCTACTTTTTATTGCCATAAAAATAATCCTCTCTTTTTTATTACTTTATTACATATAAAGAGAGGAGGGAATTACTTCCCTCACTCTTATATTACTTCAATTAAGCAAATTTATAGAAACCATACTGTCCATCTTCAACTGTTAAAGCAGCAGCACCAACCATTCTTCCAAAAAGGAATTCAGGCTGTCCATCATTTCTAGTTGAACCATCATTATCCCTAACTTCAGGCTCACCTTCAAACATTACTTTAACTATTTTTTCACCATTATCAGGAAGAATTATAACTGAAGCATCGTTAACTGCCTTAGTGGTAGTTCCAGCTTTATATGCCTGTGGGAACATATACATAGGATTACCCCTAAACATATCATAGAAACCAAACTCATTAAACCTTCTCTTTTCAGCATCAGAATATCCAGCACCGTCAGAAATATTAGCCAAAGCTATCTGAGTACCAAATATCTGAGCCTTAGTTGCACCAGTAGCAGACAATACCTGGGAAATTATTTCAAGCATAGTTTCAGCAGCGAAAGCTCCAGTATGCTTATAAGGAGTACCTATAGCAGCGTAAGAATTATACATTGTATTGTATATTAATTCTCCAACATAAGCACCAAAAGACTTGGTAACTCTAGCTATAACTTCTGTCCAGTCTATTTTACCGCTGATAAAAAGATCGATTTCTGTAAAGACCTTAATCAACTTTTTCTGAGTAGCAATAGTGAACGAGTTACTAACTATTGTCTGTCTTTCAACATCATAATTACCTCTTGCAACAGTATAAACTTTGAACAAATCATTATTTGCAACTGTCCAGTAATTTTTATCACCCAATGCTCCGTCACGAATTTCTGCCATATCACCAAAAGCACCATCAAGACTAGTTTTGAGAGCTACAGGCATAGTTTCAGCAACTATTGCATAAACATCCCATTTATTTTTTTGGAATCTATAAAAATTCCATTCTCCACCACATGCTTCAACAATTGCAGCACGTATGGCTTTATTCATTCCGTCTACGCTATAATTATCAATAGCTTTTCCATTGTAAGCATCAAGAGACAATTTTTGAATATCAGATAAAACTATAGTGTTCATAAATCAATTATCCTCCTTTAATATTATTTATTTTACGCTTTTATACAAACTATTTTAGTTGCAGCTACACCATTAAGAGTAGTTTTTTCTTTCACTTGGAACGCAACTGCTTCAGTTCCACCCAATGCAGCAGCTGCAGCCATTTTAACTGCACCAGCAGCAGGAATTACATACTGATTAAGAACTGTAGCGCCAGTGATTTGAGCATCTTCAATAGTTACAGTAAAACCAATATAAGGAACATAAGCTCTACCAATAGCACCAATTGCAAGTGAAAAATCTCCTTCTGTCTTTTCAGCTTCATAACTCAGCGGAACGCAAGCTACAATAGCCATATTCAAATCTGTAATTGCAGCAGGAGCAGCAACAGTATAAACACCAAGATTAGTAGTCATATCTTGAACACCAATTGTAACCAAATTTCCCTGATTGAGTTCAGCAGCACACTTAATATCATATATAGGGCAAGTTGCTGATACTTTGTTTAAAACTATATTAGCCATATTCAAATTTCCTCCTTAATTATTTTATTATTATTTACTTTCCTCAATAAATTTTTCATATTTACCATACCTAGACTTTCTTACATCGTTCCCATCAATATTAATGACAGGAGCTACAATTTTTTCTTTTACTTTCTTAGTTGTTTTGTTGAAATTCAGTTCTCCCAATATAGCAAGTAAATCTTTTTTTAGATTTTCAATATTATATTTCATAATATCTTTTTCTACTTCAGATTTAAGTAATGCATATTTTTCATTGTCTTTAAGATTTTCTTCAAAATCAGAAAATACTTCATTAATTTTTTCGGTGTGAATGTCTAATTCCTTTTTATCTTTATAGTTAGATAATTCTTCATTTGAAGTTTTAAGAGTACCAATTTCAGTATTAAGAATTTCAATAGTTGATTCATATTCAGATACTTTAATTTTAAGTGCATCAAAATCTGCATTGGGTTTCTGAGATATTTCTTTCTCTCTATCGTTAAGGGCATATTCCACAGCTTCTTGAGGAAGTAAATTGAATATTATAGATTCACCTTCAACAAAATCTACAATATCAAATTTCTTTCTTATTTTTGAAACAAAATCTATTATAACTTTATCCCCATTCATAGAATATGTAAATCCATAAAGATTCCAATTTTCTTGCCTATCATAAGCAAAAACCATATTATCTTTGCAATCTACATATGAATATCTTGAATATTCATCACCCCATCTGTCTTTGTATTTTTCTACTCTTAAAGCATTTGCTAACTCTTCACACTTTTGAGATTGTAACATAGAAAAATGCTCTTTAATCTTACTTTCAATTTCTTCCAAAGATAATTCATCTATCTTAAACGAAATACCTTCAAGAGTAAGACTATATTTTTTTAATAGTTCTAATTTTTCATCCACTAGACTTTTACCTCCTTCTTCCTTATTTGAGCTTATATTATCAACCTCTGAAGTAGAGGATTGAGTCATAGAAAATTGTTTGAATTGCTCCATTTTTTCTTGAATTTCCTTATGAAAAACTTCATACGAAAAATCAATTTCAATTGAAGCATTTTGCATTGCTGGATATACATTTTTCCCCAATATACACGCACCATAGAACTTGAATTCTGTAAAATGAAATAGATTATCAGATTCAAATTGCCCAGAATAATTTTCATCTAACTCCATTGATTCTGCTTTAACCTTATCTCTATTCATAATATCAATAGGATCATCAAATTTTGTCCACAGTAAACCTTCAACAGTAACAAATTCTCTCTCTATTCCATCATCACATACTCTCATTTCGAATTTAGCATTATTTGACTCAGGAATAGTGCCACAAGCCTGACCTATGTATTTTATCTTATACTGACCGTCTTCTTTTACTAATACACTTCTATGATCCGAAGCATCTTTTTCTCCTTCAGAATTCTTTTCTACATAAATCAAAATAGGAGTGTTGGCTAAAGATGGTAATGCTTTTTCAACAATTGATTTATCGAAAAAGCTTCCGTTGTAGTTTTCGTTTAAATGCATCAACCATATTTTAACCTTCTGAAAACGAGTATCATTTACTTCATATTCTGCAAGTTTTTGAAACTGTATTGGTATATTTAAATTAGGTTTAGTATCATCCAAACAATTCACCTCCTTTTATATATAATTTAACATTATTTATACTCCTGAGACTGTTCACCATTATCACTTATATTGCCTTTTTCACCGGTTGGTCTACCGTTTTTTTTATCTTCAATACCAGATTGTTGACTTCCTGGTATCATAATAGGTAAATAATCGTCTATTTCAATTATTTTTTCTAATTTAGCAGTTTGAAAGAAATCGTAAATTTCTTTACCTGTAGAAACAATAAAATCAAATCTATTACCTCCAGACTGTAAATTAGTTCTACTATTTTCTATATCCTCTTTTTTATTAAGTTTATGAGTCTGTAAAAATTCAGCAAAAAACTTTAATGATTTTAATTGATATGATAATATCGCATTAAAAAACTTCAAAAATGGATACATACGATTAGCATCTGCCTGAATAGAATCCTTTAAAGCATTTGATGATGATTTTTCATTATTAAATATCAAACTTGAAATACCACTATCATCTTGAACATTCTTTTTAGATTGTTCAACAAGATTAATTTGTGTTTTATTTGAAGTATCAAAATTTATTGCTTCTTTTTCAAAAGGAGTGGTAGAAACACTGACATTTTTAGGCACATGTTTTTTATCACTTTCATGATACTGTCTAATTACTGGTTCCGGCATTAAAGGTTCGCCACTATCCTTATTTGTTGGTATTTTATTATGTACCATTTTAACTGAAGAATCTTTAATATCAGAATTTAAATATTCTTTATCTTCTTCCAATTGTAACAAATCAGTAAAAGAATTTGCAAAATAAGGATAATCATGAACTGTAAGCATACCATGAGCCAATAAAGCAAAACCTTTTTCCGATACTTTAAATTTTAAAGCGTCTAAAGCGTCATTCTTATCCTTAATTTGGTTTTTTTTAGATTTTTTATTTTCTAAAAAAGCATCGTAAGCTTCTTTAATTTCATTAGGTAAGCTTTTTACTACATCTTTATTTAGTAAATCCAATCTAATCTTATACCTAAATAAATTATTAGAATCTATTTCATATACCTCACAAAATCTAGAAGGAATTTCGATATATATGGTATTATCATTATCGGTTAATGTGTACCAATAAGTTTCGCCCTGTACAAGAGTACGCTCAAGCATTTTAGGGAAAACACTTTTAACCTGGCTTTGTTTTGCTTTTTTTGCTGCTGCCATTAATCTATTAAACATTGTAACTTTACTATCTGTTAACTCAAAAGGAGCAAGCGTATAATTAAATGTCATTATGTTAGCCAAATAATCAATTTCATTTTGATATGCAGAACTAATAGAATATAAATAATTAGACATCTGTTGTAATATTTGATAATTAGTATTTGGGTTACGTAATGCTGTCTCTATTTGTTCTTTAGTATATGCTCTTTGCATAGGTTTATAATTCATGCTCTCAGCATATATTTGTGAAGAAGCAAAATAGTGTTTACCTTGTTGTTGATTATTAGTAGTAGATTCATTTGGTTTTGATTCTGGTATATTAACTTTATCAATAAATTCAGAGTTGTTTTTAGGGGGTCTTCCAGGCTTCCGTTTTTGAGTTTCTGACACGAGACTGTCACCTCCTTTTAGTTATTTTAATAATATAAATTAGTATAAACAATATTCGAGCCAGTTTATTTTACTATCTTTTTTACCTGTAATATGTTTTCTTCTTAATTGTTTTAAATACCAACCTAATAATGCTAAACAATAAGACCTATCATCATGTAATTCATTAATCTTTTCTGTAGATAAATCATATCTATAATTATCATTAGTACTAGTATATTTATATGTATATATTAATTCTTCCTTTGCTATATCAATATTTTTCAAAGCCAATTCCTCTTCAAAATCCAAGTTTATCTTCTTAAAAGCCATTTCATTTTCTTTGCCGATATTACCATTTTCATCTTCAACATCAATTAATTTACCTGTTAATACAGGCAAATTTAAAAAACCTTTTAAATCATATTCATTTGTAAATGAAACTAAATCTAATTCCATCATTTCAAATAAAGCATCAAACATTTCCTTTTTATACTTTTGAGGAGACATTAATTTCAATTTATCCACTGCATTTGGAAATTTAGATACGTGTTCTTTACATTCTTCTTTATCAATAAATCCTTTATGTTTATTTCCTTTTTCATCAGTCCAATCTTCCATAAGATAATCTGCTATAGTAGTACCATGTCCTCCAGCTCCCGCATCAATCAAAATACATTCAATATTCTCATAATCAGGATTTCCTTCACCGTTATAATTCAATATCATTTGCTTTAATAATTGAATCTGTTCTGGTGTTCTCATTGGGGTCTTTTTCTTTTTACCTATATCAACAAAACTTACTCCATTGCAAACTTCTAGTCTTTCTCCAACTTTTTCATCATTAATGATTTCACCAATAAGACACACAGAATTGTCATATTGATGCGCTGGATCATAGGCTATTATAAATTTTCGTTTACCATGTGGTTCATTCCTTAACACGGGCAATCGAACAAATGAATTTTTAACAATCATTGCTCTTTTAAATATTTGCTTATCGCCACCATCAATAGAGAATTTATTATAAAATTCTCTCATTGCTTTTTCTTTATTTTTTCGCATTTCGGAATCTATATCATCTCTATTTAGCAAAGGTACAGGATATACTTTTCCATTATATGTAGCATTAATCATGATTTCGCAATTTAAGTCACATATAAAATAATTTTTATCTCCCATAAACATTCTCTTTGCATAATCTTTGTACAAAGAATAATAATAACTATCAGTACTAGAAGCTGAAGAAATAAATAACCTTTGATTAGGTATTTGTTGTGGAAATGTTGTTACATCCATATTTCCACCAAGTCTAAATGTTGAATTCTGTAACAAAAATGGAATTGTAGATACTACATATTCCTCTTCAATCCATCCACTTTCATCATACACATTCAAACTTGACCGCTTTCCCTTATTATTGACTATCTCTCCACTTAAACTAGTGACTGAAGATCCGTTAAATAATTTATAGTTAAAACCTGATTGAGAATGAGTAAAACCATCTGTATTCGCATGAGATTTAACTAATTCCCCAATAAAAAAATCAGTTAACCCTGAAAAACTCGCAATTTCCTTCTTTGCAATTTTTTCTATTTTTAAAAAGGTATCTTGGCTTTGTGACGAAGAATTACTCAAAATATATGTATTATGACCATTAATTAAAATACCTTTTGCCATAATAAAAGGGGCAGAAAGTGTTGATTTTCCACCATTACGAGTCATGCACCATAAATTATATGGTTTAAGCCAAGAATTCATAAACGCATATTTTTGTGCATCTAGAAATTCAATTCCCATAAACCTTTCACAAAACTTAACAGGGGCACTTAACCCCCATTGTATAATTTCCGATAATTTCAAATATGCTTCAAGTTTTTTTTGAGAAAGCTGAACTTCTGAATTTCTTATAAAATAATCCACAAAATCAGCCTCCTTTGGTATCTTTAAGCATTGTATTAGCAATAATTAAAAGTCTATTTTCTTCTTTTATTTTCATAAGTTCACTATCAAGTTTTTTAATTAAATCTCTTTGTTGTGAAATCATATCAGTATAATCATTTTCATCAAACATTAATTGTTCTAAAATGCTCTTATTACTAAAATCAGCTATTTGTTTCATAGCTTCACAAGTCTCTAAATTAAATAGATTAACTTCAGCAGATGATAATCCTATTTCATTCAATTTTTTAACCATACCATTCAGTGTATTGCCACCTTTTGACTTATTATTATTGTGATTAACTGATATACCATTGTCTTTAGCCATAGCAAGAATAGAACGATAAATTTTTTCTTTAGCTTCGAATAATGATTTTACTCCTCCAACTTGATTAGCAACATTGTTAATATCAGAAGTAATAATAGTTAATGCTTGATTTAATTTGTCTATTTGGTTAAAACTTTTAACAATTTCTATTACTATTGGTAATTTAAAGGAATCATCTACCGTCTCCTGATCTAGATAATCAATTAAAGTATTGTATAAATATTTTTTATCGACAGGATTTTCATTTTCAAAAGGGTCATATCCAACTATTCTAATTACATCGTTTTCATTTTGTTTATCTTCTTCAGTTAACTTTATATTATTTTGATCTGGAATATTATTACTTATAACCACATCTAACAATGTAGAGTCATTAAAAGTTTTGCTTGCATATTGGTGTAATGAATTAACTTTTTGCATATATATAGAAAATATATTATTGCCACCATTTTTAGCTTGCATTTCTACGCTTGAATATAAACTTGCATCAAAATACAAATCTAAAACTCTACAGGCATAATACAAAGCGATTTTACAATCTTCATGTTTTCTCACTAAATATTCATAAAATTCAACACAACATTGTCGGCATATTACCATTCTTTGATTATTGCTTTTTAATATATATGAATTTGATAAATAAAAATCCTTTTCTTTATTTTTTAATTCACCGCAACATACACATTTAAACTTATTGTCTTCTTTTTTAGACTGTGGCGTATTAACCACAGATTTCTTAGGTCTAGGAATAATATCCACTCTCCTTTAAATCTATTTAAAAAATATTAACTAACTTCTCTTAAATCTTTTTCTGTAATCTTTCTGCATTTACCATAATTTATATCATTACTTTTATCTCCAATATTTATATTATAATGCCAATGTCCATTTTCGTTAATTTTAAACCAGTCTAATGCCTTATTAAATTCATCTAGCAATATATTATCCATCGGTAAATAATCTTGTTTAGAATTAATAAATATTTGTTTCCAACCATTACGTTTAAGAATTTGGTATCTTATAATTTCTTTATTATCAAAATCTTTTTGACTTAAATTTTTATACTTAACTTGTAAATCGTGACCACTACCTGAATATTCTAAAGCAATTTTTAATTCAGGGAAAGCAATATCTATTGCATATCCTTTTGTAGATTTATCAACATAATTTAGCTCACCACCAAATAATTTATACAAATATTTTTGCTGACGAGAACATTCAATACCATTATTAAAAGACATATTTTGCATTGCCTTTTCTTTTATATTTTGATTTTGCATTGGATATTTAGTACCGTATTTTTCTAAATTTATATTTTCAATTTTTCTAATAATTTCTTTTCTTTGATATTGATTTTCAACACCATATCTTAATAAATTTAGTTCTTTGTTCTTTAT
>Ga0196970_1000062_pt1 | contig 173762 bp, 151 predicted proteins | sample S1v_513CmetaG_FD_148672 | JGI IMG/M metagenome (GOLD analysis project Ga0196970, IMG submission 148672) | Soil microbial communities from Anza Borrego desert, Southern California, United States - S1+v_5-13C | ecosystem: Environmental > Terrestrial > Soil > Desert | place: USA: California... | reverse complement strand
GAACGGAGTGGGTCGAGGTGAGGGCCGGATAGGGAACGCGCTGTCGGACGAATTTCGGGAATTTTCTGGATCGTGCCGAATTTCCCTTGATTTTCAATGCCGTTTTGCTCCGCCATATACGCCCCATATATTTTCGGGCACCGCCGCCCCCCATCGAATCTATACGCGGCTCCGGATCATCCTTGCAGGGTCGGACCACCCGCCAGCCGGCATCACGGCGGACGGGCGGTCCGGCCCTTTTCCGTTCGACCGGAGCCTTGACCCCATGCTCGACCTTCTGTTCCTGGCGCTCACCGTCGGCTTCTTCGCCGCGGCGGTTGCCTATGTCCACGCCTGCGACCGGCTTTAGGGGAGGCGGCGATGATCCTCGACTATGCGCTGGCCGGCCTCGTGACCGGCGGGCTGCTGGCCTATCTGGTCTATGCCCTGATCCACCCCGAACGGTTCTGAGGAGTCCCATCCCATGACCGTCAACGGCTGGATTCAAATCCTGGTCTTCCTCGCCCTGGTCGTCGTGGTGACGCGGCCCCTGGGCGGCTTCATGACGCGCGTCTTCACCGGCGAGCGCACGCTGCTCTCCCCCATCGTCGGACCCGTCGAGCGCGGGCTCTACCGGCTTGCCGGCGTCGATGAGCGCACCGAGCAGCATTGGGTCACCTACGCCGTGTCGATGCTGCTGTTCAGCGCCGCCGGCATGCTGCTGCTCTACGTCCTGCAACGGCTTCAGGCTGTCCTGCCGCTGAACCCGCAGGGCATGGCGGCGGTGCCGGCCGATCTTGCCTTCAACACGGCGGCCAGCTTCACCACCAACACCAACTGGCAGAATTACGGCGGCGAGACCACCATGGGCCATCTGGTCCAGATGGCCGGGCTGACCTTCCACAACTACGTCTCCGCCGCCACCGGCATCGCGCTGGCCGTGGCGCTGGTCCGCGGCTTCGCCCGCGCCTCCTCCCGCACCATCGGCAATTTCTGGGTCGATCTGACCCGCGCGACGCTCTACGTCCTGCTGCCGATCTGCCTCGTCTACGCCGTCTTCCTGGTGTGGCAGGGGGTGCCGCAGACGCTGGCAGGCTCCGTCGACGCCACCACGCTGGAGGGGGCGAAGCAGACCATCGCGCTCGGCCCCGTCGCCTCGCAGGAGGCGGTCAAGATGCTGGGCACCAACGGCGGCGGCTTCTTCAACGCCAACTCCGCCCACCCCTTCGAGAATCCCAACGCCCTGACCAACCTCGTCCAGATGCTGTCGATCTTCGCGCTGGGCGCCGGCCTGACCAACCTGTTCGGCCGCTTGGTCGGCGACGAGCGGCAGGGCTGGGCGATCCTGGCCGCCATGGGCCTGCTCTTCGTCGCCGGCGTCACGATCGCCTATTGGGCGGAGGCGCAGGGCAACCCGGCCTTCGCCGCGCTCGGCATCGACACCGCCGCCGGTAACATGGAGGGGAAGGAGACCCGCTTCGGCATCGCCGCCTCCGCCCTGTTCGCCGCCGTCACCACCGCCGCCTCCTGCGGTGCGGTGAACGCCATGCATGACAGCTTCATGCCCTTGGGCGGCATGGTGCCGATGATCAACATGATGCTGGGCGAGATCATCGTCGGCGGCGTCGGGGCCGGTCTCTACGGCATGCTGCTGTTCGCCATCGTGGCGCTGTTCGTCGCCGGGCTGATGGTCGGCCGCACGCCGGAATACCTGGGCAAGAAGCTGGAGGCGAAGGAGGTCAAGATGACCATGCTCGCCATCCTTTGCCTGCCGCTGATGATGCTGGGCTTCACCGCCGCCGCCGTGGTTCTCGACACCGGCACCGCGTCGATGGCGAATGCCGGCCCGCACGGCTTCTCGGAAGCGCTCTACGCCTATGTGTCGGGTGCCGCCAACAACGGCAGCGCCTTCGGCGGGCTCAGCGGCAACACGCCCTGGTACAACGTCACCATCGCCATCGCCATGCTGGTCGGCCGTTTCCTGGTCAACGTGCCGATGATGGCGATCGCCGGCTCGCTGGCCGCCAAGACGCGGGCCACGGCATCGGCCGGCACCTTCCCCACCCATGACGGGCTGTTCGTCGGGCTGCTGGTCGGCGTCATCCTGATCGTCGGCGGCCTCACCTTCTTCCCGGCTCTCGCCCTCGGCCCGGTGGTCGAACATCTGGCGATGAGCGCCGGCACCCTCTTCTGATCGGGAACGATCCCATGCAAGCCAAGAGCAAACGGTCCGGCCGCACACCTGCCAAAACGGCGGCAAGCACCCTGCTGGACCCCGCCATCCTGCTGCCGGCCATCGGCGGTTCCTTCGCCAAGCTCGCCCCGCGCCAGATGATCCGCAACCCGGTGATGTTCTGCGTGGAGGTGGTGGCCGCGCTGACCACCCTGCTGGTCCTGCGCGATGCGATGACCGGTGCCGGGGTGAGCGGCTTCGCCATCCAGATCGTCGTCTGGCTGTGGTTCACCCTGGTCTTCGCCAACTTCGCCGAAGCGGTGGCGGAGGGCCGCGGCAAGGCCCAGGCCGCCAGCCTGCGCAAGGCCCGCACCGAAACCAGCGCGAAGAAGCTGGAAAACGGCACCATCCGCAGCGTCCCCGCCACCGCTCTCAAGACCGGCGACCTCGTGCTGGTCGAGGCCGGCGACATCATCCCGTCCGACGGCGAGGTGGTGGAGGGCGTCGCCTCCGTCAACGAGGCCGCCATCACCGGTGAATCCGCCCCCGTCATCCGTGAAAGCGGCGGCGACCGTTCCGCCGTCACCGGCGGCACCCAGGTGATCTCCGACCACATCAAGGTCCGGATCACCGCCGCCCCCGGCTCCACCTTCCTCGACCGCATGATCTCGCTGGTGGAAGGCGCCCAGCGCCAGAAGACCCCCAACGAGATCGCGCTGAACATCCTGCTGGCCGGGCTGACCATCGTCTTCGTCATCGCGGTGGCGACGATCCCCAGCTTCGCCGCCTATGCCGGCGGGTCGGTCGGCGTGCTGGTTCTGGTTGCTCTGTTCGTCACGCTGATCCCCACCACCATCGGCGCGCTGCTGTCGGCCATCGGTATCGCCGGCATGGACCGTCTGGTCCGTTTCAACGTGCTCGCCATGTCCGGCCGCGCGGTGGAGGCGGCGGGCGACGTCGACACGCTGCTGCTCGACAAGACCGGCACCATCACGCTCGGCAACCGTCAGGCCGCGGAGTTCCTGCCGGTCGCCGGCGTCGGCGAGGAGGAGTTGGCCGACGCCGCCCAGCTTGCCTCGCTGGCCGACGAGACGCCGGAAGGCCGCTCCATCGTCGTGCTCGCCAAGCAGGAATACGGCATCCGCGCCCGCGCCATGGAGGAGATGCAGGCCACCTTCGTCCCCTTCACCGCCCAGACCCGCATCAGCGGCATCGATACCGGCGGCACAGTGATCCGCAAGGGCGCGGTGGACGCGGTGCTCGCCCATGTGAACGGGGCGCAGCGCGTGGCGGTCTCCGGCGGACGCGGCGTGACGACCCTGCATCCGGGGGCCGGCGCCGCCGAGCGCGAGATCCTCGCCCTTGCCGAGCGGGTCGCCAAGTCCGGCGGCACGCCGCTGGCGGTGGCGCGCGACGGCCGGCTGCTCGGCATCATCCACCTGAAGGACATCGTGAAGGGCGGCATCCGCGAACGCTTCGCCGCGCTGCGCCAGATGGGCATCCGCACGGTGATGATCACCGGCGACAATCCGATGACCGCCGCCGCCATCGCCGCGGAGGCAGGGGTGGACGATTTCCTCGCCCAGGCCACTCCCGAAGCGAAGCTGCAGCTGATCCGCGACGAGCAGGCGAAGGGCAAGCTGGTCGCCATGTGCGGCGACGGCACCAACGACGCCCCGGCGCTGGCCCAGGCCGATGTCGGCGTGGCGATGAACACCGGCACGGTGGCGGCGCGCGAAGCCGGCAACATGGTCGATCTCGACAGCGACCCGACCAAGCTGATCGAGATCGTGGAGATCGGCAAGCAGCTGCTGATGACCCGCGGCGCGCTGACCACCTTTTCCATCGCCAACGACGTGGCGAAGTATTTCGCCATCATCCCCGCCATGTTCCTCGCCTTCTACCCGCAGTTGCAGGCGCTGAACGTGATGGGGCTGCACAGCCCGGAAAGCGCCATCCTGTCGGCGATCATCTTCAACGCGCTGATCATCGTGGCGCTGATCCCGCTGGCCCTGCGCGGCGTGCGCTACCGCGCGGTGGGCGCCGCCGCGCTGCTCCGCCGCAACCTGCTGATCTACGGGCTGGGCGGGCTGGTGGTGCCCTTCGCCGGCATCAAGGCCATCGACCTGACCGTCACCGCCCTCGGGCTCGTGTGAGAGGACCCCACCCATGTTGAAGGACCTGCGTCCCGCCCTGGTCATGACCGCCGCCCTGGCGGTCGTCACCGGCATCGCCTACCCGCTGGCCGTCACCGGCATCGCGCAAAGCCTCTTCCCGCATCAGGCCAACGGCAGCCTGATCGAGCGGAACGGCACGGTGACCGGCTCCGAACTGATCGGCCAGAGTTTCGCCGCCGACCGCTATTTCCACCCTCGCCCCTCCGCCACTGCCGAGACGCCCTACAACGCCGCAAGCTCCGGCGGCTCCAACCTCGGCCCGACCAGCAAGGCGCTGGTCGAGCGCGTCCAGGCCGAGGCCGAGAGGCTGAAGGCGGAGAACCCCGACGTACCGGTCCCGGTGGAGCTGGTGACGACCTCCGGCAGCGGCCTCGACCCTGCCCTGTCGCCGGCCGCCGCCGATTTCCAGGTGCCGCGCGTCGCCAAGGCGCGCGGGATGTCGGAAGACGCCGTGCGCAAGCTGGTCGCCGACACCACCGCGCCGCGCCAACTGGGCATCATTGGCGAGCCGACCGTCAATGTGCTGGCGCTCAATCTAGCCTTGGACAGGGCCGCGGCGGCCCGTTAGAGATCCGGCGGAGCGGGGGAGACGGAACCGGATGACCGACGACCAGGGCGGGCGCGACCAGCGGCCATCGCCGGATGCACTGCTGCGGCAGGCGGAGCGGGAGGGGCGCGGGCGGCTGAAGATCTTCCTCGGCGCCGCCCCCGGCGTGGGAAAGACCTTCGCCATGCTGCTGACCGCCCAGGCCAAGCGGCGCGACGGCGCCGACCTCGTCGTCGGCGTGGTGGAGACGCACGGCCGCGCCGAGACCGAGGGTCTGGTCGCCGGTCTGGAGGTCGTCCCCCGCCGCACCGTCCGCCACAAGGGCCATGCGCTGGCCGAAATGGATCTGGACGCCATCCTCGCCCGCCGGCCGAAGATCGTGCTGGTGGACGAGCTGGCCCACACCAACGCCCCCGGCAGCCGCCACGCCAAGCGGTACCTCGACGTTCAGGAACTTCTGGACGCAGGCATCGACGTCTACAGCACGCTGAACATCCAGCATGTCGAAAGCCTGAACGACGTCGTCGCCAAGATCACGCGGGTCCGCGTGCGCGAGACGGTGCCCGATTCCGTCATCGACCGCGCCGACGACATCGAGGTCATCGACATCACGCCGGAGGACCTGATCCAGCGCCTGAAGGAAGGCAAGGTCTATGTCCCCCGCACGGCGGAACAGGCGATCCGCCATTACTTCTCCCCCGGCAACCTGACGGCGCTGCGCGAACTGGCGCTGCGCCGCACCGCCGACCGGGTGGACGACCAGCTTCTCACCCACATGCAGGCCCACGCCATCGCCGGTCCCTGGGCGGCGGGGGAGCGGCTGCTGGTCTGCATCGACCAGGACGCCGGCGGCGGCGCGCTGGTCCGCTACGCCCGCCGGCAAGCGGAACGTCTGCGTGCCCGCTGGGGCGCCATCCATGTCGAGACCAGCCGCGACCTCCGCCTGAGTGAGGCGGAGCGCGACCGCATCGCCGACACCCTGCGCCTCGTCGAACGCTTGGGGGGAGAGGCGATGACGATTCCCGGCCGCGATGTCGCCGACGCGGTGGTGGAGTATGCCCGCGCCAACAACATCACCCATCTCGTCATCGCCAAGTCCGGCCGTCCGCGCTGGTCGGAGTTGCTGCACGGATCGGTGGCGCACAGCCTGATCCGCCGGGCCGGCGACATCAGCGTCCACGTCATTGCCGCCGCAAAATCCGGCGACGCGGTGCCGCCCAAGACGGTGCGGACCGAAACGGACGGCCGATGGACCTTCGACGGCCTGCCCTATCTGGCGGCCACCGGCTATGTCGCGGCGGCGCTGGGGCTGGGCCATTTGCTGCATCTGGCGCTGGGGCTCAGCAACATCGCGCTGGTCTTCCTGACCGCCGTCCTCGCCAGCGCCGTCACCGGCGGGCTGGGTCCGTCGCTCTATGCCTGCGTCGCCAGCGTGCTGGCCTTCAACTATTTCTTCCTGCCGCCGCTCTACACCTTCACGATTTCCGATCCCGAGAACATCGTCGCCTTGCTGGTCTTCGCCGTCGTCGCGGCAATCGCCAGCAACCTGACCGCCCGCGTCCGCGCCCAGGCGCTGACCGCGCGCCAGCGTGCCAAGACCACCGAGGATCTCTACCGGTTCAGCCGCAAGCTGGCCGGCGTCGTCACCATGGACGATCTGCTGTGGGCCACCGCCTATCAGATCGCGGCGATGCTGAAGGCGCATGTCGTCCTGCTGATGCCCGACGGCGACAAACCGGGAGACCGCCTGACCGTCCGCGCCGGCTACCCGCCCGAGGATGTGCTGGAGGAGGCCGACCTCGCCGCCGCGATGTGGAGTTGGCAGAACAACAAGCCCGCCGGACGCGGCGCCGACACGCTGCCGGGCGCCCGCTGGCTGTTCCTGCCGATGCGGACCGGCCGCGGCCCGGTGGCACTGGTGGGAGTCGATACCGGCGGCGGCGAGCGTGGCCGGAAAAGCGGCCTGCTCTCTCCCGACCAGCGCCGGCTGCTCGACGCGCTCGGCGATCAGGCGGCGCTCGCCATCGAACGGGTGACGCTGGCCGAGGATGTCGACCGCGCCAAACTCGCGGCGGAGACCGAACGGCTGCGCTCCGCCCTGCTCACCTCGATCTCGCACGACCTGCGCACGCCGCTCGCCTCCATTCTGGGATCCGCCACCAGCCTGACCCGTTACGGCACCACGCTGGACGAGGCGGGAAGGCTCGATCTGGCGACCAACATCCAGGAGGAGGCGGAACGGCTGAACCGCTTCATCGCCAATCTGCTGGACATGACCCGCCTGGAATCGGGCGCCGTCCGTCCGCGCAGCGGCCCGGTCGACCTGTCGGAGATGGTCGGCAGCGCGCTGGAACGCACCGGCCGGATCCTTGCCGGGCACAGCGTGGAGGTCAACCTCGCCCCCGACCTGCCGATGGTGGAACTCGATCCTGTGCTGTTCGAACAGGTGCTGTTCAACCTGCTGGACAATGCCGCCAAATACGCCCCCGCCGGCAGCCGGGTGACGGTGCGGGCGAAGCGGAGCGGCGATGCGGTCGAGGTCCAATTGATGGATGAGGGCGACGGCATCCCGCCCGCCGATGTGGACCGCATCTTCGACAAGTTCTACCGTGTCCATGCCCAGGACCGGCAGCGCGCCGGCACCGGGCTGGGGCTGGCGATCTGCCGCGGCTTCGTGGAGGCGATGGGGGGCGCCATCGCCGCCGGCAACCGCAGCGACCGCTCCGGCGCCGTCTTCACCCTGACCATCCCCGCCGCGGCCGACCTGCCGGCCCTGGAGGACAGCAGCTCATGACCCAGCCCTCCGCCCCCCTGCGCGTCCTGGTCGTCGACGACGAGCCGCCGATCCGCCGTTTCCTGCGCACCAGCCTGTCGGCCCAGGGCTACGACATCGTGGAGGCGGAGGACGGCGACGCCGCGCTGAAGGAAATCCGCCGCCGCGCGCCCGACCTGCTGGTGCTCGACCTCGGCCTGCCGGGCATCGACGGTCTGGAGGTGATCCGCCGCCTGCGCGGCACCGAGCCGGCCGGTCCCGCCGCCAGCCTGCCGATCGTCGTTCTGTCCAGCCGGGTGGACGAGGCCGGCAAGGTGGAGGCGCTCGACCTCGGCGCCGACGATTACGTCACCAAGCCCTTCGGCATGGACGAGCTGCTGGCCCGCATCCGCGCCGCCCTGCGCCACCGGCTGCAGCGCCAGGGCGAACGCCCGGTCTTCCGCGGCGGCGACCTGACCGTCGATCTCGTCCGCCGCATCGTCACCGTCCGCGGCGCGGAGGTGAAGCTGTCGCCGCGCGAATACGACCTGCTGCGCCTGCTGGTCGCCCATGCCGGCAAGGTGCTGACCCACCGCATGATCCTGACCGAGGTCTGGGGCGGCGAGACCGACATCCAGTACCTGCGCATCTACATCCGCCAGCTGCGCCAGAAGATCGAGGCCGAACCCGACCGCCCGCAGCACATCCTGACCGAAACCGGCGTCGGCTACCGGCTACGGGCCGGGGAGTGATCCCCTCGAAGCCCCTCTCCCCAACCGCCAGAATCCCCTCTCCCCCCTGGGGAGAGGGGGATTGCCATCACCCCCTCAAGCCGCCTCCCCCACCGGGGTCGGCTTGGCGGCACGTAGGATCATGCCGAACAGGTCGCGCGGCTCGTCCGGGTCGGCCAGCATGTCCAGGTTCTCGTACAGCCCGGTCCCCGCCACCTTGTCGCGGACATAGCGCAGGGCGGAGAAGTCCTCCGTCGCGAAGCCGACCGAATCGAACAGCGTGATCTGCCGGGCATCGCGCCGGCCGACCGCCTGTCCGGTCATCACCGTCCAAAGCTCCGTCACCGGATGGTCGGGGGCCAGCTGCTGGATCTCGCCCTCGATCCGCGTCTGCGGCGGATACTCCACGAAGATGTCCGACCGCAGCAGGATGTCGCGGTGCAGTTCCGTCTTGCCGGGGCAGTCGCCGCCGACGGCGTTGATGTGCACGCCGGCCCCGACCATGTTGTCGGTCAGGATGGTCGCATACTGCTTGTCCGCCGTGACGGTCGTGATGATCTGCGCCCCCTCGACCGCTTCCTCGGTGGAAGAACAGGCGGTGATCTCGAAACCCTGGTCATGCAGGTTGCGCACGCATTTCTGCGTGGCGGTCGGGTCGATGTCGTAGAGCCGCAATTTGCGGATCCCCAGCAGCGCCTTGAAGGCCAGCGCCTGGAACTCCGCCTGCGCGCCGTTGCCGATGATCGCCATGCAGGTGGCATCCTTCGGCGCCAGATGCTTCGCCGCAACGGCGGAGGTCGCGGCGGTGCGCAGCGCCGTCAGGATGGTCATCTCCGTCATCAGCACGGGATAGCCGTTGCCGACATCGGCCAGCACGCCGAAGGCGGTGACGGTCTGCCGCCCCTCCCGCGTGTTCTTCGGATGGCCGTTGACGTATTTGAAGCCATAGGTGCGGCCGTCGCTGGTCGGCATCAGCTCGATCACGCCCTCCGCGCTGTGCGAGGCGACCCGCGGCGTCTTGTCGAAGCTTTCCCAGCGGCGGAAATCCTCCTCCACATAGGCCGACAGCTCGGTCAGGAAGCGCTCCACGCCGATGTGCAGCACCAGCTTCATCATGTGGTCGACGCTGACGAAGGGAACGAGGTTCAGGTTCGGGATCATGGGTCTAACGCTCCAATCGGTCAGAAGCTGCGGGTCGGGTAGTCGAGAACGCGGCGCCCCATCAGGCTGGCCAGCAGTTCCACCATCAGGGTCGCGGTGCGCCCGCGCTCGTCCAGGAAGGGGTTCAGCTCCACCAGATCGACGCTGCTGACCATGCCGGTGTCGTGCAGCATCTCCATGATCAGATGCGCCTCGCGGAAGGTGGCGCCGCCGGGAACCGTGGTGCCGACGCCGGGCGCGATGCCGGGATCGAGGAAATCGACATCCAGGCTGACATGCAGCAGCCCGTCCGCCTCCACCACCCGCTCCAGGAACGGACGCAGGAGGGAGACGATGCCGTGCTCGTCGATCTTGCGCATGTCGTGGACAATGATGCCCGAGGTCTCCAGCGCCCGCCGTTCGGCCGGATCGACGCTGCGGATGCCCATCATGCAGACATTGTGCGGGTCGAGCCGGGCCGGCGGCGGCGGGAAATAGCCGTCGAAGCCAGCGCGGCCGGTGGCATAGGCCATCGGCACGCCATGCAGGTTGCCGCTTTCCGTCGTCTCCAGCGTGTGGAAATCCGGGTGCGCGTCCAGCCACAGCACGAACAGCGGGCGCCGCATCTCGGCGGCACGCTGCGCCAGCCCGGTCAGCGTGCCGGCGGCAAGGCTGTGGTCGCCGCCCATGAAGATCGGCATGGCGTCCTGCCCGGCGCTCGCCTCATACGCTACCTTGGACAGCGCGGCGGTCCAGCCCGCCACCTCCGGCAGCAGCTTCAGCGCCGCATTGCCATGCGCCATCGGCCGCTGCGGCAGCGGCGCCACGTTGCCGAGGTCGGTGACGCTGTGCCCCAGGTCGGACAGCGCCCGCGCGATGCCCGCCGTCCGATAGGCGCTCGGCCCCATCTCGCAGCCGAGGCGCCCCGCCCCATCCTGCACCGGCACGCCGACCAGCCGGCACTGCTTCGTCTTTGTCTTCTGGTAGGACATTGTTCGGTCTCTTGCCTGTTCCTCTCACCAGCAAATCACAGGCGCGTGGCGGAACGGACAGGGCAATTTGACAAACGCGGTCACGCGGCCTACCAAACTGAACAGCCAAGCTTACCAAATTGGCGGAGGCCGCCGAAAATGACCCTGGACCAGCTGGACGAGAAGTTGATCACCCTGCTGCGCCATGACGGCCGCCGCAGCATTTCCGACCTCGCCATCGAACTGGGCGTGTCGCGGGCGACGGTGCGCGGGCGGATGGAGCGGCTGGAGGCCTCCGGCATCATCATCGGCTACACCGTCATCCTGCGCGCCGACACGGTGGAGGCGCCGGTGCGCGGCATCATGCTGATCGAGGTGGAGGGGCAGGCCACCGACCGGGTCGTGCGCACGCTCAGCGGCTTCCCCGAGATCATGGAGATCCACAGCACCAACGGACGCTGGGACCTGATCGTGGAGCTGTCGGCCGCAAGCCTGCCTGAATTCGATGCGATCCTGCGCCGCATCCGCCTGATCCCCGGCATCACCACCAGCGAGACGAACCTCCTGCTGAACACCCCGCGCAGCACCCGCGCCCGTCTGTAGGCCGGTCCCGCCCACGGACAGTCGGTCATCCCAACGGGCTGCGCCATGGAAACGCAGGGGCTCCCGCCATCGCGGGGGTGACGGCCGGCGGAGGCCTGTGCCAAAGTCCGGGCGCTTCGCCGACGGCACGGGGCGGACAGCCGGTGCCGGGCAGCACAATGAATGGAAGGAACAAGCCGATGAAGAAGATCCTTATGGCGCTGGTGCTGGGTGCGCTGGCGACCGGGACCGCCGGCGTCACCATGGACCACCCCGCCGCCGCCAAGGACGCGAAGAAGATCCGCATCGCGTCGGAAGGCTCCTTCGCCCCGTGGAACGGCATGGATTCGTCGGGCAAGCTGGTCGGCTTCGAAATCGACCTCGCCTGGGATCTCTGTAAGCGCATGGAAGCGGAGTGCGAGCTGATCGCCCAGGATTGGGACGGCATGATCCCGTCGCTGCAGCAAGGCAAGATCGACGCCATCATGGCCGGGATGACCATCACGGACGAGCGCAAGAAGGTCATCGCCTTCGCCGGTCCCTACGGCACCGAACAGTCCACCTTCGCCGTCCTGAAATCCTCCAAGCTGAACGGCGCCGCCTTCGGCGCTGAAAGCATCGACCTCGCCGACGAAGCCGGCAGCAAGGCCGCACTCGCCAAGCTGGCGGAGCTGCTGAAGGGCAAGGCGGTGGGCGTGCAGACCTCCACCATCCAGGTCGATTTCCTGGAAAAGCACCTGCCGGACGTGACGGTGCGCAGCTACGACAAGATCGACAACGCCGCCATCGACCTGTCCTCCGGTCGGGTGGACGCCATCTTCGGCGACCGCTCTCCCATCGAGGCGATCATCCGCAGCATGGGCAAGGACAGCATGACGCTGGTCGGCCCGACCATGACGCGCGGCGTCCTGGGCGAAGGCATGGGCGTGGGCCTGCGCAAGGCCGATGCCGATCTGAAGGCCCGCTTCGACAAGGCCATCGTCGAGGCCGGCAAGGACGGCACCATCGCCAAGCTGAGCCAGCAGCATTTCGGCTACGACGTCTCGGTTCGCTGACGCCGAAGCCGCTCACCCGCATGTCGCTTGGCCGGGGGCCGCAGCCCCCGGCCGTCCGATGCCGCCCGAGGACCGCCATGGACCGCAGCCGATGGATGACATGACCACGCCGCCTTCGCAGCCCGCCGTCCATGGCGAAGACCATTTCATCCAGGTCCCGGGCGGCCGCCTGTTCGTGAAGGACTGGCGGCCGGACAGCCCGGACGGGACCGCCCTTCCCCCGATCCTGCTGTTCCACGACTCCCTCGGCTGCGTCGATCTGTGGCGCAGCTTCCCGGCCCGGCTGTCCGCGGCGACGGCAAGGCGGGTCATCGCCTATGACCGGTTGGGATTCGGCCGTTCCGACCCGCATCCCGGACGACTATCCCTCGACTTCGTCGCGGCGGAGGCGCGGACCGTCGTGCCGATCCTGCTGGACCGGCTCGCGGTCGGGGAGTTCATCGCCTGCGGCCACAGCGTCGGCGGCGGCATGGCGGTCGAGACCGCGGCATATTTCCAGTCGCGCTGCCGGGCGCTGGTCACCATCGCGGCCCAGGCCTTCGTCGAAGACCGGACGCTGGACGGCATCCGCCTCGCCGAACAGGGATTCCAGGACCCGGATCAACTCGCCCGGCTGGCAAGATACCAGGGCGACAAGGCCCGCTGGGCGGTCGATGCCTGGACCGGAGCGTGGCTTTCGCCCGAATTCGCCGGCTGGACGCTCGACGCCGCGCTGGCGGAGGTCCGCTGCCCGGTGCTGGCGCTGCATGGCGACCGGGACGAATATGGCTCCGCGGAGCACCCCACCCGCATCGCCGCCGGGCGCGGAACGGTCCATATGCTTGCCGCCACCGGCCATGTCCCGCACCGGGAATGCGAGGACACGGTGGTCGAGGCGATCGGGACCTTTCTCAAGCAAAGCTGACGCTCGCCGACGGCGTCACAGTGCCGCCTCAACGCGCAGCCTCACTCCGCCCCCGGCATGGCGTCGCGCTCGGCCCGCAGGGCGGCGAGCTTCGCTTCCAGCTTGTCGATCTTCCGGTCGAGTTTCCGCAGACGCTTGCGCGGCGCCTTGCCCTCCGCCGTCGCCGCCACGGCCTGCATTCCCTGCCTGATCCGCTCGTTGATGGCCGCCTTGGCCGCGTCGCTCAGCTTTTTCCAGCCCTTCACCTCGGCCTTGGTGCGGTGGCAGCCCAGGCAGGCCCCCTGTCCGCCGAAGCGGCAGAGCCCGATGCAGGGATTCCTCGTGTCCTTGGCCGCCGCGCCGTCTTTCGATTTCCTGCTACCCAACTTGATGATGCTCATCGCGCCTGTCGCATGATCGCTTCCCTGAGAGCACAATGTGCATCGGAATGCCTGTTCGGCAATGGCCGGGCGGGCATCCCGGCTATCCATACAATGAGGTTCTACGGCCTCACGGCATCGGACATTGTATGGATTTCCAGGCCATACTCACCCATATACGCTGCGACAAACCACCGCATACGCCCGTTCCCGGGTAAAGAATTCCGGCAATCCGCTTGAAGCAATCCGATCAATAATCCATACAAGCTGCATCGCCGAGAGGCCGCTGCTCCATACGCTTTGTCGGAATGCGGTGGCCTGACGGTTCCTTCGTGCCAGGTGCCCCATGCCCAGCGATGCGCCGATCATCACCCGCCGCCCAGGCGAATCCAAGGACCACTCTTCCGCCACTCCTGAACTGCCGTCCGCCTACGCCTCCCATCGCAAGATCCATCCCAAGGCGGTGCGCGGGCGATATCGGCGGGTGAAGACCTGGCTCGGCGCGGCGCTGCTGGCGCTGTTCGCCCTGCTGCCCTTCCTGCGTTGGGACCGCGGGCCGGGCGTGCCTGACCAGGCGGTGCTGTTCGATCTCGGCAGCCAGCGCTTCTACATCTTCGCGCTCCAGCTGTGGCCGCAGCATGTCTATTACATCACCGGGGCGATGATCATCGCCGCCATCGGGCTGTTCCTGGCGACGGCGCTGGGCGGCCGGGTCTGGTGCGGATTCACCTGCCCGCAGACGGTGTGGACCGACCTGTTCGTCTGGGTGGAACGGCGGGTGGAGGGCGACCGCACCGACCGCATCCGGCTGGACAAGCAACCCTGGACCGCGCCCTGGCTGGCGAAGAAGGCGGCCAAGCATGCGGCATGGCTGGCGATCTCCGGCGTCACTGGCTTTCTCGCCGTCGCCTATCTGACGGACGCGCCGACGCTGGCGGTCGATCTGCTGCGCTTCGACGCCCCGGCGCTCGCCGCCGGCTCCGTCCTATTCATGGCCGGCTGCACCTATCTGATGGCCGGCTTCATGCGCGAACAGATGTGCTTCTACGTCTGCCCCTGGCCGCGCATCCAGGCCGCCATGCTGGACGAGGACAGTCTGGTCGTCACCTATCAGGACTGGCGCGGCGAGGGGCGCGCGCCGCTGCGCAAGAGCGAGGGGTGGGACGCCCGCACCCACAAGGGATTCGGCGACTGCATCGATTGCGGCCAATGCGTCCAGGTCTGCCCGACCGGCATCGACATCCGCAACGGCATCCAGATGGAGTGCATCGGCTGCGGCCTGTGCGTCGATGCCTGCAACGACGTGATGGCGCGCATCGGCCGGCCCGGCGACCTCATCCGCTTCGACACCCTCACCGCACAAGCTGCAAAGGCCGCTGCGGCACCGCCGCCCCGCTACCGCCTGCTGCGGCCGCGCACCATCGTCTATGGCCTGATGCTGGTGGTTGTCGGCGGCGCGATGGCCATCGCCCTGGCGCTGAAGCCCAGCAACGACATCGCCGTGCTGCGCGACCGGGCGCCGCTGTTCGTGGCGCTCAGTGACGGGCGCATCCAGAACGCCTACACCATCAAGATCGCCAACATGTCTCTTGAAGACCGCCACTACCGCCTGACCCTGTCCGGCCTGCCGCAAGCGAGCCTCGCCCTGTCCGGCGAGCGCGGAGAAGCCGGCGAACTGGCGCTGTCGGCCCGCGGCAATGCGGTGGAGACCTACCGCATCCAGGTCCGCGTGCCGCAATCGGCCCTGGCCGGCGCCTCCACCCCGCTCGCCTTCATGCTGACGCCCGAGCCTGCCGGCGAGCCGGTCCGGCACGACAGCGTGTTCCTCGCCCCATAACCCGCATATGATGCGGTCAACGCCGCAGGGTGCGGGCCAAGGAAACGGTCAGGACAGTCCATGCAATCCGATATCCCGGCCCATGCCGCCGGAGGCTCCGATCCGGCGGAGCAATCCGGCGCCGGCATCTGGCAACCCGATCTAGCGAACCGCAACAGGCCGGTCTATCTCGCCATCGCCGACGCCATCGCCGACGATGTCCGCAGCGGCCGGCTGGCGGCGGGGCACCGGATGCCGCCGCAACGCACGCTCGCCGACCGGCTGGGGCTGGACCTGACCACGGTCAGCCGGGCCTATGGCGAGGCGCGGCGCCGGGGGCTTCTCGACGCCCGCGTCGGCCAGGGCACCTTCATCAGCGTGCAGCCCGGCCTCGCGCCGAACGTCCAGCCGCCCACCACCGTCCGGCGGGAGGCGGCGCCGGTCATCGACATGACCATGAACCAGCCGCCCTTGCTCGACGCGCCGGAGTTGCTGGACCGCGTGCGCCAGGGTCTGGCCCAGGCCATGCTGCGGATCGACCCGCAATCGCTGCTGCGCTATCCCGACACCGCCACGGCGGCCGGCGGCCTTGAGGAGGATCGCGCGGCGGGCGCGCATTGGCTGTCCCGGCGGCTCGGCGCACCAGATGCCGGCCTGGACACCAGCCGGGTCGTCGTCTGCCCCGGCACGCAAAGCGCCCTGCTCGCACTGCTCAGCATGCTGACGCGCCCCGGCGACACTGTCTGTACGGAGGCGCTGACCTATCCCGGTTTCAGGGCTATCGCCGGGCAGCTGGGGCTGCGGGTGGTCGGCGTGGCGATGGACGGCGACGGGCTCGATCCCGACGCCCTGCGCGCCGCCGTCGAGGCCCATGCGCCGAAGGCGCTCTACTGCACCCCCACCCTGCACAACCCGACGACGGCGACCCTGCCGGCGGACCGGCGCGCCGCCATCGCCGCCATTGCCCGCGACCACGGCCTCCCGATCATCGAGGACGACATCTACGGCGTGCTGCCGCAGGATGCGCCGCCGCCGATCGCGACGCTGGCGCCGGACCTGACCTTCCATGTCACCGGTCTGGCGAAATGCGTGGCGCCGGGCCTGCGCATCACCTATGTCGCGGCACCGGATGCCCGTCAGGCGATGCGGCTGGCCGCCGCCCAGCGGGCGACCATGCTCGGCACCCCGCCGATCCCCGCCGCGGTCGCCACCCGATGGATCGCCGACGGCACCGCCGACGCGCTTCTCGCCGCCATCCGGGCCGAGGCGACGGTCCGCCAGCGCATGGCGCGCGACCTGCTGCCGTCCTCCGCGATGACCGCCCACCCGGAGGGCTTCCACCTGTGGCTCCGCCTGCCGCCGGCCTGGACGCGCGGGGAGTACGCCGCCCATCTGCGCAGCCGCGGCATCGCCGCCGCCGTCAGCGACACCTTTCTCACCGCCGGCCCCGCCCCGGAGGCCCTGCGCATCTGCCTTGGCGCCCCGGTCACACGCGCTGACTGCCGCCACATGCTGGAGATCCTGGCCGACACGTTGGAGCAGAGCCCGGCCCTTGCCGGCATCGTGATCTGAAAGCCACTCTTTCCAACTTTCGATGGTCAGCGGCTTCGCCCGACCTTAGACTTTGGCGTCGTCTCCACAGCCCTGTCCGCCCCACCTCCGACCATGTCCGGCCTTCCGCCGGAAACGTCGCCATGTCTTCGCCCATGCTGCCGTGCCGCCGCATGAAACAGTGAACAGAGGCCGGAAAACCGTTCCACTGTGTTTCAAATGTTCACCCGGTCCCCCCATCGGCAACCCTACCGAGCGGCCCAGGCGACACATCGATGCAAAGAAACTCAATCTTTAACAAAACAAACTGATCACTCCGAAATAATGATGGCATCGCTTCGGGTGCGTGGCTATCGTGACTCCTGAAATTGCGAATCTTGAGACTCGAATACGGTTTTCTACACCCTCGGATTATATCGAAAGGGGTAGAATAGTTCGAGAGTCACAGGCGTTGCTTTAGCGAGGCATAATGAGTGACTTGAAGACCATGTCTCCCGCCGAACTCGATCTGGCGACCCTGATCGTGAAGACCCTGACGCTGGAAACCACCCCGGAGGACATGGACCCGGACGCCGCCCTGTACGGCGAAGGGCTGGGGCTCGATTCGATCGACATCCTGGAGGTGGCCCTCGCCGTCTCCAAGACCTACGGGGTGAAGCTGCGGGCGGATGACGAGAACAACACCAGGATCTTCACCTCGCTGCGCACGCTGAACGACCACATTCAACAGCTCAAAGCCGCCTGATGCCGGACGTCGCGGCCCAGGCCCGGGGAGGCGGCAGAGGTGCCGGAAACGGTGCCAGAAGCGCGCTCGCGGTCGGCGCCGGCCTGTCGCTGGTCGCCCTCTACCCCCTGCTGGTCCATGGCGCCATCGTCGCCGACCTGGATGCCGACACCACCATGGCCCTGGCGCTGGTCCAGGCCACCGTGACCGGCGTGGCGGTCAGCCGTGCCGCTCCCCAATACCGCTGGGTGGCATTGGCCGCCGCCATCGTCCTGCTGGGCCTGTCCTGGCGCTCCGCCCGCGACGGGCTGCTGGCGGCCTCGGCGGTCAGCCACGCCACCATCTATGTCGGCCTGCTTGTCCTGTTCGGCCGCACCCTGCTCGCCGGGCGGGAGCCGCTGATCACCTGGATCGCGCGGCGCATCCGCGGCACCCTGACCGACGGGATGCTGGTCTACACCCGCCGCGTCACCATCGCCTGGTGCCTGTTCTTCGCCGGGCAGCTGGCGATGTCGGCCCTGCTGTTCCGCCTCGCCCCCGACACGGTCTGGTCCTTCTTCATCAACGTGCTGGACCTGCCGCTGGTGGCGGCGATGTTCCTGGCCGAATACGCCTACCGGCTGCGGAAATTCCGCAACCATTCCCACGGCTCCATCGCGGATGTCGTCCGCGTCTTTTCGGAGCGGCCAAATCCCCATGATGCCAAATCCATGACGGCCCAATGATGACGGTCCTGCCATGACGATGCTATCCACCACCCGCCTGCCCCTGATCCGGCACGGCAGTCCCGACGACCTGTTCGCCTGGCACGACGGCCGGCCGGTGACGGTGCGGGACTATCTGGCCGCGGTGCGCGATCTGGCCCGGCGCCTGCCCGACGGTGGCTTCGTGCTGAACCTGTGCGGCGACCGGCTGGGCTTCGTCGTCGGGCTGGGGGCAGCCCTGCTGCGCCGTCAGGTCAGCCTGCTGCCGCCGAACGACACGCCGGCCACCCTGCGCCAGCTTGAGGAAAGCTACCCCGGCCTCGTCTGCCTGACCGATGTCGGGGCCGGCTATGCCGGCATGACCTGCATCGAAGCGGTGCCGCCGGGCGGGCTCGACCGCCTGTCCGCCGCTGCATTGCCCTTCGACGACGATCTCGCCTTCCCGGCCGATCAGGTCGCGGCCATCGCCTTCACCTCCGGCTCCACCGGCCGGCCGATGCCACAGGTCAAAAGCTGGGGAACGCTGGTACGCAGCGTCCATGGCGCCGGAACCGCACTCGGAATCGCCGGGCTGGGCTCCGCCGGTCTGGTCGGGACCGTGCCGCACCAGCACATGTATGGGCTGGAATCGGTGGCGCTGCTGGCCCTGCAGCATGGGCTGGTCCTGCATGCCGGCCGGCCGCTGTTCCCGGCCGACATCGCCGCCTGCCTCGGCGACTTCCCAGGCCCCCGCATCCTGGTGACCACGCCGGTCCACCTGCAGGCCCTGCTCGGCGACGGCACCGCCCTGCCGCCGCTCGACCTGATCCTCTGCGCCACCGCCCCGCTCGCCCCGCAGCTGGCCATCGACGCGGAGGCGAAGCTGGGTGCGCCGCTGCACGAGATCTACGGCTGTTCGGAGACCGGTCAGGTCGCCGTCCGCCGCACCAGCGCCACGGCGGAGTGGCTGTGCATCGACGGCATCCGCCTGCGCCAGGACGAACAGGGCAGTTGGGCGTCGGGCGACTTCCTGGACGGCGAGACGCTGCTGGCCGACGTGATCGAGCTGAAGAGCGACACCCGCTTCATCCTGCACGGCCGCTCCGCCGATCAGGTCAACATCGCCGGCAAGCGCAGCTCTCTCGCCTTCCTCAACCACCATCTGAATTCGGTGGACGGGGTGAAGGACGGCGTCTTCTTCATGCCGAAGGAGGGGGAGAGCGGAACCACCCGCCTCGCCGCGCTGGTGGTTGCGCCGGGCCTGAACACCGAGACGCTGCTGGCCTCCTTGCGCGAGCGGATCGACCCGATCTTCCTGCCGCGCCCGTTGCGCTTCGTCGACGCCCTGCCGCGCAACCCGACCGGCAAGCTGCCACGGGAAGCGTTGCTGCGGATGCTCGACACCCCCCAACGCGACTAGGTGCCGCCGCCGTGCCTCATCAGACCGACATCGGGTTCCCCGTCGACCATCCCACCGCCGCCGGGCATTTCCCCGGCAATCCGGTCATTCCGGGGGCCGTGCTGCTCGACACCGCCTTGTCCGCCATCGCAGCGGCGGAGGGACGCCGGCCCGGTCCCTGCCTGCTGCGCTCGGCCAAGTTCCTGCATCCGGTGCGGCCGGGCGACCGGATGCAGGTCGAATGGCAGGCTACGGCCGCCGGCGGCATCGCCTTCACCGGCAGCGTCGCGGGCCGTCCCGTGATGACCGCCAGCGTGGCGATGGAAAGCGTGACCTCATGAAGCTTCCCCTGCGCGCGAAGCCGGCAGCGGACGCCGCGGCCTCCCCCATCGCCCCGCCGCCGCCGCGCCGCCGCCGCAAGGAGTGGATGAACCGGCCGGAGCGCAGCACGACGACGGCGATCAAGTTCATCGTCTGGGTGGCCCTGCGGCTCGGCCGGCGGGCGGCGAGGCTGCTGCTCTACCCGATCTGCCTCTATTTCGTCCTGTTCTCGCGCAAGCCGCGCGTGGCCTCGGCGCTGTTCCTGTCCAAGGCATTGGGACGGGCGCCCGGCTTCGGCGACCTGTTCCGGCATTATCACGTCTTCGCCGCCTGCCTGCTCGACCGCGTCTTCTTCCTGAACGACCAGTCCGACGATTTCGACATCCGCGTCCATGGCGAGGACATCGTCATCGACCTGATGGAGCGGGGAGAGGGTTGCCTGCTGCTCGGCGCCCATATGGGCAGCTTCGAGGCGATCCGCATGCTGGGCCACCGCCAAAGGGATCTGCGCGTCAGCCTGGTGATGTACGAGGAGAACGCGCGCAAGATCAATTCGGTGCTCAACGCCATCAACCCGCTGCTGTCGATGGAGGTGATCGGGCTCGGCCGGCCGGATTCGATGCTGCGCGTGCGTGAACGGCTGGACCAAGGCCATTTCGTCGGCATGCTGGCCGACCGCACCCTCGACGGGGAGGAGGAGGTCCGCCTGCCCTTCCTGGGCCAGCCGGCCGGCTTCGCGTTGGGTCCGTTCCAACTGGCGGCGATGCTGAAGCGGCCGGTGGTGCTGATGGTCGGGATCTACCATGGTGGCCGGCGCTACGACGTCCATTTCGAGCGGATCGCCGACTTCTCCGATGTGCCGGTGCAGGACCGGCCGGGTCTGGTGCGTTGGGCCGCCGGCCGCTTCGCCGACCGGCTGGAGCATTACGCCCGCTCCCACCCCTACAACTGGTTCAATTTCTATGATTTCTGGAAATAGACCGGGGGGGCGCCTGCCCCGACGCCTGATTACCGCAGGGCTGGCCGCGGCCCTGCTGGCCATCGCCGTGCCGGCAATGGCGGCGGAACCGTGGGGTCTGGAGGACCTGTTCGCCCGTTTCGCCGCGATCGGCAGTTCCAACGCCCGCTTCGTCGAGACGCGCGAGGTCAGCCTGCTGAACGCGCCGATGGAGAGCAGCGGAACGCTGACCTACCGGCGGCCGGATTTCCTGGAAAAGCGCACCCTGCAGCCCCAGGCGGAAAGCCTGCGGCTGGACGGCGACCGGCTGACGCTGACCCAGGCCGACGGGGCGTCGCGCACGCTGTCGGTATCCTCGGTGCCGGAAATCCAGACCTATGTGGAGAGCATCCGCGCGACCCTGCGCGGCGACGTTCCCGCCATCATGCGCTTCTACGAGGTTGCGCTGAACGGCACGGAGCAGGACTGGCGCATGCAGTTGACTCCGCGGGCTGATGAGGCGCGCGCAACCGTGCAGCGCATCGTTATCGCCGGCCGAGAGGCGGTGATCCGCCGGATCGAGATTCTCCAGGCCGATGGCGACCGCTCGATCATGACCATCCAGCCGGACCCCGCATGACCGGTGCGGTGCGACGGGGCGGATGGGGGGCTGGATGGGGCATCGCGCTGTGGCTGGCCGGGCTGGTCGCCTGCGGGCTGCTGGTGGCGCGCACGCCCGTCACCGCCGACCTCTCCGCCTTCCTGCCCCGCTCGCCGTCTCCGACCCAGCAATTGCTGGTCAACCAACTGCGCGACGGCGTCGTCTCCCGCCTGATCCTCGTTGCGGTAGAGGGCGACGCCCCGGACCGGTTGACCGGCCTCAGCCGCGACCTCGCCGCCCGGCTGCGCGGCAACCCGCTGGTCGCAGCGGTGGAGAATGGCGAGCGGACCGAACGCGGCGCCGACGGTGCCTATCTCTGGACCAATCGCTATCTGCTGAGCCCCGCCATCACGCCGGACCGTTTCACCGCCGACGGGCTGCGGCAGGCCTTGCAGAACGACCTGCGCCTTCTGCAATCGCCGGCGGGGATGTTCCTGAAACAGGCTTTGCCGGCCGATCCCACCGCCGAAATCCTACGCCTGACCGACCAAATTATGGGCGGCACCAGTGGCCCGGCCAGCCGTGACGGGGTGTGGGTTTCGGCAGATGGGGCACGGGCGCTGCTGCTGGTGCAGACGACCGCCCCCGGCTTCGACCTCGACGCCCAACAGAAGACGCTGGACCTTGTCCGCGACGCGTTCGATCAGGTTCGCGGGGCGGACGGCGCCGCGCGGCTGGTGATGACCGGGCCGGCGGTCTTCTCCGTCCAGACGCGCGACCGGATCGAGGCGGATGCGACCCGCGCCTCCATCACCGCGACGCTGCTGGTGGCCGGGGTTCTGCTGCTGGTCTACCGCTCCTTGCGCGTCCTGGCACTGTCGCTGCTGCCCGCGGCGACAGGCGCGCTGGCCGGCGTGGCGGCGGTCGGGCTGGGCTTCGGCACGGTGCACGGCATCACGCTGGGCTTCGGCGTCACCCTGCTGGGCGAGAGCGTCGACTACGCCATCTATCTTTTCACCCAGACCCAGCCGGGCAGCCCTGCGCGGCGGACCTTGCTGCGCATCTGGCCGACGCTTCTGCTGGGGGTGGCGACCTCCATCGTCGGCTTCGGAGCGATGCTGGTCTCCAACTTCAGCGGGCTGGCACAGCTCGGTCTCTTCTCCATCACCGGGCTGCTGGTGGCGTTGGCCGTTACCCGCTGGGTGCTGCCGACACTGTTGCCGGAGGGATATTCGACGGAGCGGCCGGCACGGCTGGCACCGGTGCTGACCGCCCTGACCGGTGCGGCCCCGGCCTTGCGCCTGCCGCTCGCCGCCGCGACGCTGCTGTCGCTGGCATGGCTGGTCCATCAGGGGCCGGCCGTCTGGTCGGCGGAGCTGTCGAGCCTGAGCCCCATCGCGGAGGCCGACCAGAAGCTGGACGAGGCGCTGCGCCGCGACCTCGGCGCGCCCGACGCCGGCCATCTGCTGGTCACCGGCGCCGCCACGGCCGACGAGGCCTTGGCCGCCGCCGAACGGCTGGTCGCCCCACTGGAGGCGCTGGTCCGCGACCAGCTGATCGCCGGCTACGACTCCCCCGCCCTGACGCTGCCGAGCCAGGCGACCCAGCGCGCACGCCAAGCCGCCCTGCCGCCGCCCGACACTCTGCGCGCGGCGCTGAACGAAGCACTGCAGGGCCTGCCCTTCCGTCCCGACGCCTTCGCCCCCTTCCTGGCCGATGCGGAGAAGGCCAGGACCATGCCGCTGCTGACCCCTGCCAGCCTGGACGGCACCAGCCTGAAGCTGAAGCTCGATTCCCTGCTGGTCCGGAATGGGGACGGCTGGACCGCCATGCTGCCTCTGCGCGGCGTCACCGACCCGCAGGCCGTTGCCGCCCGGCTGGCCGGCGAGGAGACGGCGCGCGAAGCCGTCCTGCTGAACCTGAAGGAGGAATCCGACCGCCTCTACCGCACTTATCGGCAGGAGGCGCTGACGCTGGCGGTGCTGGGTGCGGGCGCCATCACGCTGCTGCTGGCCGCGGCGCTCCGCTCCGTGCGGTCGCTGGTCGTGGCGGTGATGCCGCTGGCGGCGGCGGTGGTCGTCACCATGGCGCTGCTGACGGCGCTGGGACAGGCGCTGTCGATCTTCCATCTTGTGGGGCTGCTTCTGGTGGTCGGGGTGGGGTCCAACTATTCGCTGCTGTTCGAGCGGCCGGAACCGTCCATCGCCTTGCGCGAGCGCACGGTCGCCTCGGTCGCCATCGCCAATCTCTGCACCGTCATCGGCTTTGGCACGCTGGCCTTCTCCGGCATCCCCGTCCTGCACGGCATCGGCATGACCGTCGCCATCGGCGCTTTCCTCTGCCTCGCCTTCGCCGCCGTGCTGAGCCGGCAGGACACCGCCACTGCGCCGGAGGTGAAGAGGCATGCCTGACCCCATGCGCTGGCGTCCGTCCACCTTGCTGTGGGCATCCGCACTTCTGCACGTCGCCGCCGCGGTCGGCGTCGCGGCGGCCCCGGCGTCCTGGCCCTGGGCATTGGGAGCGGTGGCGGGCAACCACGCCCTGCTTGGCGCAATCGGGCTTTGGCCGCGCAGCAGCCTGCTCGGCCCCAACCTGCGCCGCCTGCCGGAGGCCAACGCCCGGCTCGGTCAGGTCGGCCTTTGCTTCGACGACGGCCCCGATCCGGAGGTGACGCCCGCCGTGCTCGACCTGCTGGACCGCGCGGGCGCCCGCGCCAGCTTCTTCTGCATCGCCGATCGTGCCGCCCGCCACCCCGCCCTTATCGAGGCCATCATCCGCCGCGGCCACACGGTGGAGAACCACAGCTGGCACCATTCACACCGTTTCGCCGCCATGGGCATCCGCGCGATCCGGCGCGAGGTGGGAGAGGCGCAAGCCATCCTCACCAATCTCGCCGGCCGCCCGCCCCGCTTCTTCAAGCCGCCGGCGGGATTGCGCAACCCCCTGCTCGATCCCGTCCTCGCCGGGTTCGGCCTGCGTCTGGCGACCTGGACCCGGCGCGGCTTTGATGCGGTGCGGCGCGATCCGGCGGCGGTGGAGCGGCGCCTGCTCCGCGGACTCGGCCCCGGCGACCTGCTGATGCTGCATGACGGCTCCGCCGCCCGCGACGGCGACGGTCGGCCGGTGGTTCTGACGGTGCTGCCGCGCCTGCTCGACAGGCTGGCCGCCCGCGGGCTGACGGCCGTATCGCTGGAGGGAGTAGCCCCCGATGGAGTGCCCGATGTCTGAGGCCGTCTTCCGGGAACTGGTGACCGCCGCCGCCCGGCCCTACCGCCCCTGCGGCCGCTATGCTTGGCATTTCGCCAAGGGCAAGCTTGCCGGCGATCCCGTCTTCCGCCACCTGCTGAGCCAGCCGCTGCTTCCCGCCCGCGGACGGCTGCTCGACCTCGGCTGCGGACAAGGCGTGCTGACGGCTCTGCTGCGCGCCGCGGCCCAGCGGCACGCCTCTGGCGACTGGCCGGCGGACTGGCCGGCCCCGCCCACCGACCTCGCCACCCGGGGGGTGGAACTGTCGCCTCGGCGGGTCCGGATCGCCCGGACGGCGCTGGGCGCGGATGCCGTCAGCTACGGTGACATCCGCAAGGTCGACCTGCCGCCCAGCGACGCCATCGTCATCCTGGATGTCCTGCTCTATCTGAACCCGGAGGAGCAGGCGGCGGTGCTGGCGCGCTGCGCCGAGGCGCTGGCGCCGGGCGGCGTTCTGCTGCTGCGGGAGGCGGATTCCGGTGGCGGCCTGCCATTCCAAATCACCCGCTGGGCCGAGCAGGCCGCCTGCGCCACACGCGGCCAATGGCGGCAAACCCTGACTTACCGCCCTTCGGCCGATTGGCTATCCCTGATGAACGGGCTTGGCCTGACCGCCACCGCCCTGCCGATGAGCCAGGGCACGCCCTTCGCCAACACCTTGTTCATAGCCCGCCGAAGCAGCGATCCAGTCCATTTTTGTCCTTTCTCGCATGAAATTGCAGATGCTAGCATTCAACGTGCAATGAAAACGCAGACCGACCATAGACCTGTCCAACATTCATAAGAAATTCATCGTGCAGTCACTTGCCGTAAGCCATATGAGCATCGTCAGCAGCCTTGGCGCTGGGCAGGATGCCACCCTGGATGCTCTGCGCAATGGCCGTGGCGGCCTGAAGCCTTGCAGTTTCGAGACGGTCACGCTCGACACGCATATCGGCGAGGTGGAGGGGCTGGACGATGTCCGCCTGCCGGCGGAGCTTGCCGGCTATGAGTGTCGCAACAACCGGCTGGCCGACATGGCTTTGCGGCAGGACGACTTTGCCGAAGCGGTGGCCGCGGCACGGGAACGCTATGGCGCGCACAGGATCGGCGTCTTCCTCGGCACCAGCACCTCCGGCATCCTGTCGGCGGAATTGGCCTTCCGGGCGCGCGATCCGCAGACCGGAGCCCTGCCGGCCGAGTTCAATTTCGCGACCACCCACAGCACCGGCTCGCTCGCCGATTTCGTCCGCCGCCGCCTGGGGCTGGAGGGGCCGGCCTTCGTCGTCTCGTCGGCCTGTGCGACCACGTCGAAGGTCTTCGCCAATGCCGCCCGCATGATCGCGGCAGGCCTGTGCGACGCGGCGGTGGTCGGCGGGGCCGACAGCCTGTGCCTGACCACGCTCTATGGTTTCCACTCGCTGGAACTGGTCTCCCCCACCCCCTGCCGGCCGTTCGACACTCAGCGCAGCGGCGTCTCGCTGGGCGAGGGCGCGGGCTTCGCCCTGCTGGAGCGCCGCGACCTCAACCCTACGGCGGGCACCATCCATCTGCTGGGGACCGGCGAAAGCAACGACGCCCACCACATGTCCACCCCGCATCCGGAGGGGCTGGGCGCCCGGCTGGCGATGGAGCGGGCGCTGGCCGATGCCGGCCTGCAGCCTCGGGACATCGACTACGTCAACCTGCACGGCACCGCGACCACCTATGGCGACGCGGCGGAGGACCGCGCGATCACCGAGTTGCTCGGAACCCGCACCCCGGTCAGCTCGACCAAGGGCTACACCGGCCACACGCTGGGCGCCGCCGGCGTCGTCGAGGCGATCGTCAGCATACTGGCTCTGCGCACCGGGCTGATTCCCGGCAGCCCGCAGACCCGCACTCTCGATCCCGCCCTGCGCAGCCGCTACCTCCAGGCCAACGAAACCGGACGGATGGACCGCGTGATGACCAATTCCTTCGGCTTCGGCGGCAGCAACAGCAGCCTGATCTTCGGGTGGGCCGCCTGATGCGGGTCCATATCGAAGGCATCGGCCTGCTCGGCCCCGGCTTGGCCGGCTGGGCGGCTTCGCGCGCCATCCTCACCGGCGACAGCCCCTATGTGGCGACGCCGACCGTACTGAGTGCCAGCCCCCTCCTGCCCCAGGCCGAGCGGCGGCGCAGCGTGCCGACCGTGAAGCTCGCCATGGCGGTGGGCGCGGAGGCGATGGAGCAGGCAGGCCGCGATCCCGCGACCGTCGCCACCGTCTTCGCCTCCTCCAGCGGTGATCCCGACACCCTGCACCAGATTCTGGAAACGCTGGCGACGGAGGAGCGCGACATCTCGCCGACGCGCTTCCACAACTCCGTCCACAACGCCCCGGCCGGCTATTGGAGCATCGCCACCCGCTCGCGCGAGCCCTCCACCAGCCTGTCGGCCCATGACGAGAGCTTCCAGGCCGGCTTGCTGGAGGCGGCGGCGGAGGTCGTCGCCGATGGATGGACCGTCGGGCTGATCGCCTACGACCTGCCCTATCCGGAGCCGCTGAACAGGGCCCGCCCCATCGCGGGGAGCTTCGGCACCGCGCTGGTCCTGACGCATACGCCGACCGACCGCTGCCTTGCCTGCCTAGACATCGACATCGCGCGGGGAGACGAACCGGTCACCCGCATGGCCGACATCGGGCTGGAGGCGCTGCGGACCGGCAACCCGACCGCCCGCGCCCTGCCACTGCTGTCGGCGCTGGCGCGCGTCTGTGCGGGGGGCGGCCCCGAGAGGGTGGTGCTGGACCTGCCGCCGGGCGGACGGTTGGTGATCCGGGTGGGCTTGGTCCATGGAAGTGCGCCATGCTGATGACGCGCGAGGCGTTGGCGGCCCTCATTCCCCATGCCGGAACCATGTGCCTGTTGGACGTGGTGCTATCCTGGGATGAGACCCGCATCCGTTGCATCGCGCGGAATCATCGCGATCTGGACAATCCGCTGCGCCATGCCGGGCGCCTGGCTGCCCTGTGCGGGGTGGAATACGCGTCGCAGGCCATGGCGGTGCATGGCGGACTAACGGGGGGAGGAACGCGCCCGGCCGCAGGTTACCTTGCCAGCCTGCGCGACCTCGCCTGCCATGTCGAACGGCTGGACGATGTGGCGGACGACCTGATCATTGATGCAGAGAACCTGACCGGCGAAGGCAGCCGCGTGATCTACGCCTTCTCCATCACGGCGGGCGACCGCGACTTGCTGAAGGGGCGGGCGGCGGTGGTGATCGACGCCGGAGTTGCGAAATTGGGGGCGGCATGAGACGCGCGCTCGTCACCGGTGGCAGCGGGGCGTTGGGGGCTGCGATCTGCAGGGCGCTGGCGGCGGATGGTTGTCATGTGCTGGTCCACGCCAACGGCGCCGCCGACCGCGCCGCGGCACTGGCGGCGGAGATCGCTGCGGCAGGCGGGTCGGCGGAGCCGCTGGCCTTCGACGTCACCGACGCCGATGCTGCGGCCGCCGCGCTGGAGCGTGCGCTCGAAGCCGGCCCTATCCAGATTCTGGTCAACAATGCCGGCATCCATGACGATGCGGTGATGCCGGCCATGCGGCGGGAGCAGTGGAGCCGCGTGGTGGACGTCTCGCTCAACGGCTTCTTCAACGTGACGCAGCCTCTGCTGATGCCGATGATCGGCACGCGCTGGGGCCGCATCGTCACGCTGTCGTCGGTGGCGGCCATCGCCGGCAACCGCGGCCAGACCAACTATGCTGCCGCCAAGGCCGGGCTGCATGGCGCGACGAAATCGCTGGCGCTGGAACTGGCACCGCGCGGCATCACCGTCAACGCGGTGGCGCCGGGCATCATAGCCTCCCCCATGGCCGATGCCGCCTTCGACGCCGAAACCGTCAAGCGGATGGTGCCGATGAAGCGTGCCGGCCGGCCGGAGGAGGTGGCGGATCTCGTCGCCTTCCTGGCGTCCGACCGCGCCGCCTACATCTCCGGCCAGATCATCTCGATCAACGGGGGGATGATCTGAGCGGCCGGGAGCGGAGCCGGCGGATCGTCAGCATCGGCAGCCGGCCGATGAAGCCCAGCACGAGCCGCGTGTGCATCCAGGTCAGCAGGGCGTTGTCCCGGACATACTTGAAGTGGGAAACCCCGCCCTCCTCCGGTTTGAAGTAGCGGACGGGTGCGGCCACGTTGATGGTGGGAAGGCCGAGCCAGCACAGCCGCACCGCCGCCTCCGGATCGAAGTCGAAGCGGCGCATCCAGGGATTGCGCCGCATCACCGCCCTAAGCGGCTTGATCGGATAGACGCGGAAGCCGAACAGCGAATCGCCGATCCCGCCCCACAGCGTCTCCAGATTGGCCCACCAGTTCGAGATCTTGCGCCCACCCACCCGCAGCCGCGGGGCGGCGGCATCGAACACCGGCTTGCCCAGCACCAGGGCATCGGGGTTTGCCAGCGAAACGCCCTGGAACTGCGGAATGCGGTCGGCCGGATGCTGGCCGTCGGCATCCATGGTCAGCGCATGGGTGAAGCCGCAGCGCTCCGCCTCCTCCAGCCCATGCAGCACCGCGGCGCCCTTGCCACGGTTCGCCGGCAGTTCCAGCACACGCAGATGGGGGTCGTCGGCGGCCATGGCCCGCAGTTCCTCCACCGTGCCATCGGTGCTGCCGTCCACCACCACCCAGACCGGCGCCCAATGCAGGCGCGCCGCCTGCACCGTCTCGAACAGTTTCGGCCCGGTGTTGTAGCTGGGAATCAGGACGAGGTGGCTGGATGACGCGTCGGTGATCACAATTCGGACCTGTAGTGGTGTTCCAGTTCGGCGACGAGGCCGCGCACGTCCGTGACCGGATCGAACCTGCGGCCGAGACGGACGGTGTAGACCAGCGGAAACTCGGGCTTGCGGAACAGCGGCCAGCCCTTGCCGAGGAAATTGGTGTTGCTGTCGATGAAGACGGTCTGCACCGGCGCCCCCGCCGTCTTGGCGATCAGCGCGAAGCCGCCCTTCAGCGGGTTGACCGGCGCGCGTTCGGTGCGGGTGCCTTCGGGGAAGATCAGCAGATGGTGGCCAGAACGGACCTGCTGCGCCGCCATCTTGACCAAGGAGTTGGGCGCGTCGTTGCGGATGTAGCCGGCCATCCGCGCCCCGCCGCCCAGGAAGAGATTGTCATAGACCTTGGCCTTGGCGATGCAGACCACGTCCGGCAGCCGCGAGATCAGCAGCACGGCATCCAGAATCGACGGATGGTTCGGGCAGATCAGCAAACCGCTGTCGCCCTTCAACCCGTCCAACGCCGACAGATCGGTCTTCAGCACGCCGCAGGCCCGCAGCGTGCCGAGATAGAGGCGAAAGCCGGTCTTGATCGCCAGCCGGCCGAGCGGACCGGCGATGCGGCGCGGCAGCAGCGGACCGATCAGCGCCGCCGTCAGGCTCCAGGCCAGCGACATCAGCCCGAACAGGAACAGCAGGCCATAGAACAGGATATGTTCCCAGACCTGCCGGACCGCGCCGACAAAGGTCAGACGGCGTCGCCCAGGGGCGTCCGCACGTTCTGTCGCCGTTTCCGCCATGCCATGTAGTTCCTTTTCAAGTCCAGCAGGGCGTTCATGTAGTAGATCGCCTTGAATATCTTCAGCCGGGCCTTGATCGGCGACGGACGGAAGACGTCGCCGGCCAGAAGCGACAGCAGCGCCTCCTCCACCCGGAAGACGTTGCGCGGCCCCATGAACAGGTTTCGCAGGGCCGGTGTCGTCACCCGGTAGATGTACCAGGAGAAGGTGCCGATCCCCTGCCGGACGGTCTGCTCGAAATGCTTCAGCACTTGGCTCTGCCGCGCCGGTTCGCGCAGGCAGGCATCGACCGCCTCGGCCCCTTCGAAGGCGCTGGTCATCGCCAGATAGACGCCGGTGGAAAAGACCGGGTCGATGAAGGCGAAAGCGTCGCCCAACATGACGTATCCCGGCCCCGACATGCGGTCCGCCTGATAGGAGAAGTTGCCGGTTCCCGTCACCGGGCCGGTCAGTTCCGCCCCCTCCAGCCGTTCCGCCAGCGCCGGGCACAGCGCCACCGTGTCCAGGAAGAAGCGGGTCTGGTCGGTCTTGCGCGTCTTGAAGTAATAGGGCCAGCAGACCGCGCCGACGCTGGTTGTGCCGTCCGCCAGCGGGATGAACCAGAACCAGCCATGGTCGAACCAGAAGACGGTGATGTTGCCCTCGGCCTTGCCCGGCAGCCGCTTTGCGCCGGTGAAATGGCCGAACATCGCCGCACTGTTGTGCTTGACGTTGCGCCGCTTGATGCCGAAGCGGGAGGCCAGCAGCGTGTCGCGGCCCGACGCATCGACCAGGAAGCGCGTGCGCAGGCTGCGGATGGTGCCGTCATCCTGGCGGGCGGTGGCGATGGTGCCCTCCGTCCCGCGGATATCGACGTCGGTCACCTTGCAGCCTTCGATGACGGTCGCCCCCTTGGCGGCGGCGTTGCGGATCAGGATATGGTCGAATTCCGACCTGCGGACCTGAAAGGCATAGGGCTTGGTCTTGTCCCAGGCGTTGGCGAAGTCGAAGGTGACGGCTTTGCCATGGTAGGGCGACACGAACTCCGCCCCATATTTCAGCATCCCGATCCGCTCCACCTCCTCCAGCACGCCCAGCCGCTCCAGCAGGGGCAGATTGCAGGGAAGCAGCGATTCGCCGATGTGGAAGCGCGGGTGATGGTCCTTCTCCAGCAGAATCACCCGATGGCCCTTGCCGGCCAGAAGAGCCGCCGCGGTCGATCCGGCCGGACCGCCACCCACCACCAGAACGTCGCAATCATAATCGGAGCCGTTCGACATCATCGCCTTTGCGGCCTTTGCCGCTCTCCCGGTTGTTCTGCTTTGGGTTGTTCGATTTCCGATACCCGTTTCCTGCAATGCGACCAGGAGGTCATGTCCTTATTTTTATCAGACCCCGTCACGGGCGTTCCAGGGATAAAAGCCCGGCATGCCCTTTATCCGGGGCATACCCAAAATGATATATCCGCAGCTTTCCGATATCAGCATCTCCTGTTTGAAGACGCCGCGGCAGCAATATTGCGGATCGATTGCACCACCTCCACACATTGCTCGTGGATTTCCGCCATTGCACTTGGGAAAGCGCAACTAGCTTGATTGGTTACCCATTTCGCGATTTGCAATGCTACTTGCCTGCCGTGTCCGGCGCTTACAAGATGCCGCACGGCCTGAAGGCGGCGAACTCGATCGGGGATGCATGGTGCGTGTGTTGACAACGACGCTTGCCGTTGCCGCCTGCGCCCTGCCGGCGATCCTCTGCGCATCGGGGCCAGCCCTTGCCCAGGAATCGGGGACTGAGAACGGCAGGCCGCTGTTCGAGATCGGCATCGGCGGCGGTGTCGGATACATCCCCGACTATCCGGCGGCCGATCAGAACCACGTCCAGGCCGCCGCCCTGCCCTACGTCATTTATCGCGGCGACGTGTTCCGCGCCGACCGGAACGGCATCCAGGGCCGGCTCTACCGCTCCGACCGCGTGACCTTCGAAGTCAGCCTGGAAGGGGCGCTCGGCTCCTCCGCCGACGACAACCGCGCGCGGCAAGGCATGCCAGACATCGATCTGCTGGGGGAGGTCGGACCGGCGCTGAAGATCAACCTGCACCGCGACAGGGGCCTGCGCGAGCGGATCGACCTGACCCTGCCGGTGCGCAGCGTCTTCTCCACCGACTTCAGCCGCATCAAGTACCGCGGCCTCGTCTTCGCGCCCGACATCGCCTACAGCAAGGCCGGGCTGATATCCGGCGACGACCAGTTCCGCTTCGGCCTGGGACCGATCTTCGCATCCAGCCATCTGATGGATTATTTCTATCAGGTCGATCCGCAATATGCCCGCCCCGGACGCGACGCCTACGACGCGCGCGCCGGCTATCTGGGCCTGCGCCTGCACAGTTCCCTGGTCATGCCGGTGACCGACCGCATCTCCGCCTTCGGCGCCGTCCGGGGAGAGCTGTTCTCCGGTGCGGCCAATGACGACAGCCCGCTCTACAAGCGCACTGTGAACCTGTCGGTCGGGGCCGGCCTCACCTTCTCGCTCTACCGGTCGGACAGCCGGGTCAGCGCGGTGAGCGACATCCTCGACTGAGCTTGCACCAACCGCGAAGGAGACACCGCCGTGCCGACCGAACCCACCCCACGCGTCGGCGCCGTCGAACCACATCCGGTGCTGGACTCCTACTATCGCGACAAGACGCAGCGGCTGCGCTTCGTCCGCGGTCTGTTCAACCGGACCGCCCATCATTACGATCGCATCAACACGATCTTCGCGCTCGGCTCCGGTTCCTGGTATCGGGCGCAATGCCTGCGCCGGGCGGGGTTGCGGCCGGGGATGCGAATGCTGGACGTCGCCATCGGCACCGGACTGGTCGCGCGGGAGGCGGTGGCGATCTGCGGCGGTCCCGACGACGTCATCGGACTCGACCTCAGCGAAGCGATGCTGGCGGAGGCGCGGCGCAGCCTGCCCATACCGCTGATCCAGGGCGTGGCGGACGCGCTGCCGCTCGCCGATTCCTGCGTCGACCTCGTCACCATCGGCTACGCGCTTCGCCATGTCGGCGACCTGACCGCCACCTTCCGGGAGTTCCGCCGCGTGCTGCGGCCCGGCGGCACGGTGCTGGTGATGGAGATCGGCCGCCCCCGGCGCCCGGTCACCCGGCATCTGATGAACGCCTATCTCGGCATGGTGGTGCCGACGGTCTCGCGCCTCAGCGGCGGCGGGGAGGAGGGCCGTACGCTGATGCGCTACTACTGGGAGACCATCGACCAGTGCGTGGAACCGGAGGTCATCACCACGGCAATGGCCGCCGCCGGTCTGACTCAGGTCCGCTGCGACACCGACTACGACCTGTTCAAGAACTACACCGGCCGGCGGCAGTCCGATCCCGCCGCCTGAAAGCAGGGAAGCGGGCGGACTGCCTGTTGATATTACCCCTCTTTGGCGTTCTTCATCCGCCTTTGCCGATGCCGTCCTGCAGTTATCGGACCCATAGTCGCGGGCACAGGGAATCGACCAGAACGGAACAGGCAGGGACAGAGATGGCGGGAAAAGCGACTTGGGCGGCATTGTCGGCGGTGGCGCTGCTGATCGGCTGCGCCGGCCAGCAGCAGGCGTCGACCACCACCAACGGCACCGGCAATGGCACCGCCGCGACGGCGTCGGCAGCGCCGTCGACGCCGGGCGGGCGGATGGTGAAATCGCGCGACGGCCGCTATGAGGGCGAACTGATCGGCACCCCCGCCCCCGGCAGCCGCTTCGCCAAGCTGCAGATCGGCATGACGATGGAAGAGGTATCCACCTTGATCGGCGCGCCGGACAACATGATCCGGCACGAGACCGGCAAGCGCTGGATCCCCTTCTATTTCGGCAACGACGCCCAGCGGCTCCAGGTCATCTATCGCAACGAAGGTTGCCTGACCTATACCGGCGGCAACGTCTTCGGCGGCGGCAGTGCGGAACTGATCCGCATCACCGTCGCACCGCGGGGCGGCTGCCTCGATACCTGATGTCGCCGGGCGGTGAGAGCCGGGGCCTCAGTGCTTGCCCGACCCCGGCTCCGCCATCTTGCGGTGCTGGCTGGCCAGCAGGCCGGACGGGGTAACGGTCGCCATCGCCGTCTGCAGCTTGTTCTTCCAGCCGGCAACCACGTCGCCCTCGCCCTTCATCATCGCATCGAAGCCGACCTTGGCGACCATCGCCGGATCGTCCTTCTTCCCCTGGCCGACCGCGGTGTCCATCATGTCGGCGCGCTCGAAGAACTCCGTGTCGGTCGGGCCGGGCATCAGGCAGGTCACGGTGATGTCGGTGTCCTTCAACTCGTCGCGCAACGCGAAGGAGAAGGAATCAATGAAGGCCTTGGTGCCGTTGTAGACGGCCTGGAAGCTGCCGGGCATGAAACCGGCGATGGAGCCGGTGATCAGTATGCGCCCCTGGTTGCGGGCGCGCATGTCGCGGCCGATTTTCTGGATCAGATAGAGCGTGCCGGTGATGTTGGTGTCGATGACATGGCGGGCTTCGGCGAAATCCTGGTCGAGGAAGCCATGGCCCAGCCCGTGCCCGGCATTGGCGAGCAGCGCATCGACCGGCCGGCCCTTCAGCGCGGCATAGAGCCGGTCCACCCCCTCCAGCGTGGCGAGGTCGGCCTGGACCGTCTCGACCGCGGCCCCCAGCTTGCGAAGCTCGCCCGCCGCCTGTTCGATCGCGGGATCGTCGGCGGCGATCACGAGGTCGAATCCATTGGAGGCGCATTGCCTGGCAAGTTCGAGGCCGATGCCGCTGGAGGCTCCGGTCACGATGGCGAGTTGCGTGTTGGCGGCGCGAGCCATGGGACTGCCCTTTCGAATGATGGCGTTGTCCCGTCAACCGCCGCCCGTGAAGGGTGGTTCCGACATCCCTCTCCCGCTATCTGTCGGTGCAGGAAATGCAGGGATCGACGGAGGCCTGGATGATCGACAGGTCGGCCAGCGGTTGTCCCACCACCATCGCCTCGATTGCCGGAATGTTCACGAAGGACGGCGTGCGGATCTTGACCCGCGCCGGGGTGGCTCCGCCTTCGGAGGCGACATAGTAGAAGGCCTCGCCCCGCGGCGCCTCGGTGCGGATGGTGGCCTCGCCGGCCGGAATTTCCGGCAAGCCCTGGGTGGCCCGCAAAGGCCCGGCGGGCAGGGACTGCAGCGCCTCGCGGATCAGGCGGATGCTCTCCACCATCTCCAGCGCCCGCACCACCACCCGGGCCAGCACGTCGCCCTCCGGCCGGACGACGCTTTCAAAGCCGAGATCGGCATAGGACAGGTAAGGCTGGTCCTTGCGCACGTCGATGTCGAGGCCGGAGGCGCGGGCGACCGGGCCGACCACCGCCCACTCCACCGCCTGCTCCCGCGTCAGCCGGCCGACGCCGCGGGTGCGGGCGAGCGCCGTCGGATTCTCGGTGAAGGTCGGAATGACGATCTCCGCCAGACCCTTGGACAGGGTGTCGAGCGCCGGCAGGTAGCGCTTGGGATCGGGAATGTCGCGAAGGACGCCGCCGATGCAGTTCATCCCGTAATTCACCCGGTTGCCGCTGATCGCCTCCAGCGTGTCCATCACCAGTTCGCGAAGCGTGAAGACCTCCATGAACAGGGAATGGAACCCGATGTCCTCCGCCCCCACCCCGGCCCACAGCAGGTGGGAATGCAGCCGCTCCAGCTCGGCGATGATGGTGCGGATGTGGGCGGCGCGCTTAGGCACCTCGATCCCGGCGATCGTCTCCGCCGCCATGCAGAAGGTCATGGCATGGGTGTTGGAACAGATGCCGCAGACACGTTCGATCAGGGTGATGACCTCCACCCAATTGCGCTTCTGCGCCAGCAGCTCGATCCCACGGAAGCTGAATCCGACCTCGACGGTGGCGCTGTCGATGACCTCGCCGCGGCACTGGACCTTGACCTTGAAGGGCTCTTCCAGCGCCGGGTGGTATGGGCCGAGCGGAAAGCTGTAGGGCATGACCGGAAACTCCTAGGAACGGGCCGGTTTGGCGGCCAAAGGCGAGGCCAGCGGCGAAGCAGGCTTGCGCGCGACCTCCGCCGGACGGCACATCGCCGCGCGCAGGGTGGCCGTGTCGATGCCTTCGGGCCGGATCAGCGGCACCGGGTTGGGATGGCCGGGGAACTCCACCGCGAATAGGTCGCGGATCTCCCGCTCCGCCCAGGACGCCGCGCGGACGGTCGGCGCCAGCGAGGCGAGCGCGCCGTTGCGGGTGCAGGTCTTCACGTTGATGACGCGATGCTCGTCGATGTAGTGGTAGATCACCGTCGATTCGGCGTCCTCGGCATGCGGGATGGCGGTGACGGTGCCGAGCCGGATGCCGAGCTCCGCCATGGCGGCGGCCATCGCCTCCACCTCCAGCAGCGGGGCATCGACCCACAGGGCGCCGTTGCGTTCGACGACGGTGCTGACGCCGGGGATGGCTTGCAGCGCATCGGCAAGCCGGCGGGGGTTGCGGTCAGCGGTCATGATGGGCCTCCTCCGCCGGTACGAAGGCAGCGCGCAGCTTCTCGCTCGCCGCCCGGCGCCGGCATTCCGGGCAAAGACCGCGCTCGGCCTCCTCCACGCCCCACAGCGCCTCGATGGTCGCATCCGGCAGCGGCACATGTGCGGCACCGCAGCGGGTGCAGGGCTGCAGCCGGATGACGCTTTCCAACCGCAGCCCGTCGCCGGCTGCGCTGTTCGTCGCGGCGGGCGCGTCGGCCTGCAGGCTAATGGCCCGCATCGGGCAGTTCTGCGCGCACAGCCCGCAGAAGGAGCATTGGCCGATGAAGAAATGCCAGGACACCGACACGCCGGGATCCTGGGTGAAGCTGATCGCTTTCGGTGCGCAGACGAAGGCGCAGGTGCCGCAGGCGGTGCAGCAGGCGGCATCATGGGCCAACGCGCCGCGGTAGACCGGCGGCACCTCCGGCATATCGGCAGGCGCCCGGGTGCGCGAGGGGCGCAGCAGGTTGCCGAGGATGGTTTTCAGCATGGCCATGGCGCATCCTCCCTCAACGGACCAGCGTCGCGGCCATGGTGACGGCCGACGCCAGCCCGCCCCAGACCCAGTAGAAGCGGAAGGCCTGCGTCAGCCGCAGCCGCGCCGTGGCGGTCGCCAGCAGAGTCACCCCGCCCAGCACCGCGACGCCCGCCGCCAGATAGACCAGCAGGTTGACCAGCGGCCAGGGCGTGGCCGGGATGAAGACCACGGCGAACAGCTCGGTCAGCAGAACCAGCTCGACCGCATGCGACAGCTTGAACAGGGCCAGCGGCGGGCCGCTGTATTCGATGTGGCTGTCGGCGACGATCTCATGCTCGGCATTGGCGATGGAGAAGGGGTTCAGCTTCATCCGCGCCGGCAGCGCCAGAAGGAAGGTCACCGCCGCCAGCAGATGGACAATGCCGTAAGGGGCGGCCTGCAGCGCGCTCATCTGGAAGCTTCCGGCCTCCTGCGCCATGGCGATGATGGCGACCAGGAAGGGAAGATTGTAGGCGAGCGACAGCAGCGCCTCGCGCATCGCCGCGACCTGCCCGTAGATGGAGCGGCTGACATAGCCGGCCAGCACCTCGCACAGGATCGGCACCTCCATCAGGTACAGCAGCAGCACGACGTCGCCCGGCAGCGACGGCGCCGGGTTGCCGGGCAGCGGCACGATGGCCAGCGCCGCCGTCACCGCCGCCACCGACACCACCGGCAGGGCCAGGAAGATGCCGCGGTTGACGCCGCGGGGGATCACCGTCTCCTTGCCCAGCAGCTTCATGAAGTCGAAGAAGGGCTGGAAGAAGGGGGGGCCCTGCCGCCCCTGCAGCCGCGCCACCAGCTTGCGCATGAACCACAGTTCCAGCCATCCCAGCGGGGCCGCGAGCAGCAGGCCCGGCCAGACGGCGAAGGCGACCAGATAGGACCAGACGGCGTTCATGACAGCCTCCCCCGCCGGCTCTCCAGCTGGCTCTTGGTGGCGCCGTCCTCCAGCAGCTTCGCGGCGCGGGCGATGCCGTCCAGGATGGCCTGCGGCCGCGGCGGGCAGCCGGGCACCCAGACGTCGACCGGAACGACGCTGTCGAGGGAGTCGCTCAGCACCAGCGGGCTGCCGGCGAAGACGTTGCCCGATGCCGGGCAGGACCCCAGCGCCACCACCGCCTTCGGATTGGGCACCTGCGCGTAGATGTCGAGGATGGCCTCGCGCGACCGCAGCGTCAGCGTGCCGGAGATCAGCACGATGTCCGCATGCTTGGGCGTGCCGTGCAGTTCGATCCCCAGTTGTTCGGCGTCGTAGCGCGGGCTCAGCAGCGGGGTGATCTCAATGTCGCAGCCGTTGCAGGACCCGGCGTTCAGGCGGCAGATCCAGGGAGACCGGCGGCGCGAGATCGCGATGACCCGTTCGATCAGGTTCATTTCACACCTCCCGCCGACTCTGTCGGCAGTGCGGCGACATGCGGATGCGGCTCGGAAGCCGGACGAAGCCCGTTGGGAGCCAACCCGAACAGCACCGGGGCGATGGCGAAGGCCAGCAGCACCAGGGCGGCGGCACGCGGAAGGGACCGTCCTACGACCGGCGCCTCCACCGGACCCAGCCAAACCCGGTGGATGGCGCGGACATAGCAGAGCAGCGCCATGGCCGACGACGCATAGAGCACCGCCAGCAGCAGCGGCCCGCCCAGCTCCGCTCCCGCCAGATAGAGCCGCCAATGCCCGACGAAGCCCAGCGTCGGCGGGATGCCGATGAAGCCCAGCGCCCCCAGCATGAAGGCGGCGCTCGCCACCGGCAGCGGGGTGGACAGGCCGCGGTCGTCCAACGTCAACGCCCGGCCGAGATGCCATTCGGCCGCGCCAACCGCGCCGAACAGCACGATCTTGCCCATCGCATGGCCGAGGATGCCGAACCACGCCCCGGCCATGCCGTCGGTCCCGCCGGCAACCAGACCCAGCAGCAGATAGCCCATGTCGTCGATGGAGGAGAAGGCCAGCATCGGCTTCAGTTCGCGCTGGGCCAGCGCCAGCAGCGCCGCGCCCAGCAGCGACAGCACCGCCAGCCCGATCCACAGCGGCGCAAAGTCTGTGAACAGCCAAGGGGCGATGTCACGCAGGGCCAGAAGCTCGCAGAAGGCGCCGACATCGACCACAGCGACGATCAGCGCCGTCGTCATCGCCGAGGAGGCGCGGGCCACCGCCGGCAGCCAGAAATAGACCGGCACCAGACCCAGCTTCAGCGCGACGCTGACCAGCAGCAGCGCCACCGCCAGCCGGTCCCAGGGCGCGGCCGGGCGCACCGCGCCAAGCTGGATGAGCGCCAGCGCCGTCCAGCCGCACAGCGTGGCGAGAGCCACCGCGGTCAGGTATTTGCGGGCGGCGGCGCGGGCCTCAGCGGTCCCGCCGCTCCACACCATGGCCACCGCCAGGAATTCGGCGGCCGACGCCAGCAGGACGGCGGCCCAGCCATGACCGGCCAGCCGGGCGGCGACCGCCAGGGCGACGGTGGCGGCGGCGAAGCGCCACCATCCGCCGTTCCCCTGCGGGATCACGCGGGCATAGAGCCCGACGCCGAGCGCGATCGCCAGAAAGAGGGGGATCAGCACCATGTCCATGATGGATGCCTCCGGCTGCGCTCAGACCAGCCACACGCCGGCCAGCGCCGCGACCGCGGCGAGACCGATGGCCAGGAGCGGACGATCCTCGAAAACCATGCGCGCCGCGGTCTGCGCTGCGCCGGCCACACTAGTCAGGCCGCGCCAGATCCGCAGGTAACCGGGATCGGGATCGAGCGAATAGACGGGATGGAAGGCGTGTTCGGCCATCTCGGCGAAATCGACGGCGCCGGGCCGGTCGCCGGCCGGCAGCGGCTCGCCGCCGGAATAAACCGAGACCAGCCCGGGCGCCGGCGCCTGGGCCAGCCGGTAGACCAGCAACCCCAGCATGGCCGATGCCAGCACCACCACGCCGCCAACGGTCATCGCGATGCTGCCGCGGTCGGTCAGGATGCCGAGCCAGCTCATCTGCACCGCCCAGTCGAAGCCCAGCGAGCGCACGGCCGGCGCCACCACCGGCACCATCAGCAGCTGCGGCGCCAGCCCGAACAGCAGGCACAGCCCCGCCATGGAACCCATGCCGGCCAGCATGCTGGGCGACGCCTCATGCACTGGACGGCCGAGCATCGCCTTGGACGGCACGCCGTAGAAGGCGTTGACGGTGGCCTTGAGGAAGGAGAAGGCGGTCAGGATGCTGCCGATCCAGCCGACCAGCACCACGATCAGCAGCCCCTTGTCCAACGCGGCGCCGAACAGCAGCCATTTGGCGACGAAGCCGTTGGTCAGCGGCACGCCCGCGATCGACGCGGCGGCGACGATCCACACCTTCGCCGTTCCCGGCATCGCGGTGGCGATCCCGCCGAGATCCCGCAGGTCGCGGGTGCCGGTCGCGTGCTGGATGGCGCCGGCGCACATGAACAGCGTGCCTTTGAACAGCGCATGGCTCAGGCAATAGAACAGCCCGGCCGCCAGCCCTAGATCGGTGCCGAGCGCCAGCCCGACGACGATGTAGCCGAGCTGGCTCACGGTGTGGAAGGCCAGCAGCCGCTTCAGATCGGTCTGCGCCATGGCGAAGATGACGCCGACCAGGATGGTGACGCAGCCGACCGCCAGCAGCGGCACCTCCAGCGCTACCTGCCATTGCCCATCCCCGATCACATACATGCGGGCGATCAGATAGACGCCCGCCTTGACGTAGCAGGCGGAATGCAGCAGTGCCGACACCGGAGTCGGGGCGTTCATCGCCTCCGGAATCCAGGTGTGCAGTGGGAACATCACCGACTTCGCCATCGCCGCGACGATGAACAGCGCCGCGACGCCGGAGGTGAAGGCCGACCCCACCGCCGGATCGGTCCAGACCAGCGTCCCGGCGCGGGAATAGACCAGCACCAGCCCGATCAGGAAGCCGTAGCCCGCCAGATGGGTGATGACCAGCACCTTGCGGGCGCCGTCGGTCGCCGCCCTCTGCCTGTACCAGAAGCCGACCAGACTGTAGGAGCACAGCCCGATCACCTCCCACGCCATGTAGGCGCCCAGCATGTCGGCGGCGCTTGCCAGCAGCAGCAGCCCGGCGATGAAGACCAGCATGATCGCGTAGAAGCGCGTCGTGCCCTGCTCCTCATGCTCCATGTAGCGGACGGAGAACAGCAGGATGGCGGCGCCGATGCCGGTCCCCATCAGCATGAACAGGACGCTCAGCCCGTCGATGCGCAGGCCAAGGGAGAACGGCCCGTCCCACACCGGCAGCAGCGGCGCCTCCATCGCGATGCCGGCCATGGCGGCGGGCACCAGCGGCAGCGTGGCGAGGAAGGAGGCGAAGACCGCCGCGGTCGCGAGCACGCCCTTGCCGACCGGCGTCAACAGCCGGGCGAGGAGCAGTTGCAGGACGAAGCCGCCAAGCAGAAGAAGAATGGGGAGCGTGATGGAGGTCATGGCCCGCCCCTTTCTCAGCCGCCGGCCAGCGGCGGAAAGATGAAGACGTCGGAATCCGGGGTCAGCGGCGTGTCCAGCCCTTGCAGGCCGCGCACGTCCTGGCCGTTGACCAGGATGATGGCGAAGCCGGCCAATTCACCGTCCTTGAGGATCCATCGGGCGAAGTTCGGGCCGTATTCGGCGACCAGATCGCGCAGCAGGTCGCGGACGGTCGGTGCCGGCCGCTCCCAGATCTCACTGCGTTTTTTGGTCGCTTCGCGCAGCAGCGCGAAATAGGAGACTTTCATGGCACAGCTGCCTTCCTGCCCAGATAGGCACCGGACCGAGGCCGGACCGCCGCCGCTGGATGCGGCGGCGGTCCGGTGGGGTCAGGCCAGCGCCAGGGCGCTCAGCTTCTCCTTGGTCGGAACGCCTTGGGCGTCCCAGCCGCGGGCACCGTAGTAGAGCGGCAACATTTCAGGCAGGCGGCTGACCGCCCCCTTCGATGCGCCGGTCACGATCGGCTCATTGAGCAGGCGCGGCGGCAGCGTATCGTCGGCGGCCGTCAGGCCGGCCTTCAGGTTCCACAGCCGCTCCAGGTTCCAAACCCGCTCGCCCGCCTCGATGAAGCTGTCGCCGGTGTAGGCGAAGCCGGTCAGCGCGGTCATCAGTTCGGCGAATTCCGGCGCACCGATGCCGAAAGTGGTGAACAGGCAGGAGCCGCTCGAATCCAGCGCCGCCGTCAGGTTCTGGAACAGCGCCACCAGTTCGGCCTTGCCGTCGATGCTGTCCTTGTCGACCTTCACCGGCACGCCCAGCACTTCGGGGCTGATGGTATAGCCGCGGACATGGCAGCCGCCGCGGTTGTTGGTGGCATAGTTCAGGCCGATGCCCTGCACCGCGCGCGGGTCGTAGGCCGGCATCTCCTGCTTCTTGACGGTCATCGACAGTTCCGGATGGCCGTAGAGGCTCGCCAACCGGTAAGATCCCAGCGCCAGCTTCTTGCCGAAGCCCTGCCCCAGGCCGGTCAGCCGCACCGCCTCCACCATCGCGTCGGCGTTGCCGAAGTCCAGTTCCAGCCCTTCGGTATCGTCACGTGTGATGATGCCACGGTGGAACAGCTCCATGGCGCAGGCGACCGTGCCACCCATGGAGATGGTGTCGAGACCATATTCGTTGCAGTAATAGTTGGCCTTGACCACCGCATCCAGGTCGTCGATCCGGCAGTCCGGCCCGAAGCCCCAGGCGGTTTCATACTCCGGCCCTTCGCCCTCGCCCTTGTATTTGGGGTTGCTGACCTTGGTGGCACGGCCGCAGGAGATGATGCAGGAGAAGCAGCCCTTCGGCCGCTGCAGCTGGTTGGCCGCCAGCGTTTCGCCGCCGACCTTGTCGGCGGTCGGGAAATGGCCGTCCTGGAAGTTGCCGGTCGGCAGGCCGCCCACCGAATTCAGGATGTTGACCAGCACGTTGGTGCCGTAGAGGCGCAGGCCGGTGCCGCCGACCGGATGCTCCTTGATCATGGTGCTGGCCTTGGCGACCGCGGCAAGGAAGGCCTCCTTGTCGGCGACGGTCACCGCGCCGGTGCCGCGCACCACCACCGCCTTCAGGTTCTTGGACCCCATCACCGCACCGACGCCGGTACGGCCGGCGGCGCGCTGCATGTCGTTCATGATCGAGGCGATGTAGGACAGCTTCTCGCCCGCCGGGCCGATGCAGGCGATCTTGGCGTCGGCCGCCGTCTCGGCATTCAGCGTCTCGGTGGTTTCCGGCACATCCTTGCCCCACAGATGGGCGGCGTCGCGGATTTCCACCTTGTCGTCCTGGATCCACAGATAGACCGGCTTGGCAGCGCGGCCTTCCAGGATCAGCATGTCGTAGCCGGCATATTTCAGCTCCGGCCCCCAGGCGCCGCCGGAGTTCGACGCGGCGATGGTGCCGGTCAGCGGCCCCTTGGTGACGACATCGTAGCGCCCGGCCGACGGCGCGAAGGTGCCGGTCATCGGCCCGGAGGCGAAGATCAGCTTGTTCGCCGACGACAGCGGATCCACCGTGGGATCGACCTCGTCATACATGTATTTGGTGCCCAGCCCGCGGGCGCCGATGTAATCGCGCGCCAAGTCGGGCTTCAGCGCTTCGGTCGTGATCTTGCCGGTGCCGAGATCGACCCGAAGGATTTTTCCAATCCAGCCATGCATGATCAGACCTCCGCGAAGGCGTTCTTGAGCTTGGCGGCGAAGGAGCGCTTGCGCGCCTGCGCCGAGACGGTGTCCTCGACCCATTCAAGCGCATGGGTGGGGCAAATGGCCGCGCAGGACGGCGCACCGTCGCAGGTGTCGCATTTCAGGATCTGCAGGCTCTGGAAATCCCAGGACGCGCAGCCGAAGGGGCAGGCCTGCACGCACATCTTGCAGCCGATGCACTTCCCGGCATCCAGCTCCACCTGTCCGTTCCCCGGGTTGCGGTGCATGGCCTTGGGCATGCAGACGGCGACGCAGGCGGGGTCCTTGCACTGCTGGCACATCATGGGAACGGAGAAGCCTTCGCGCTCCCACGTATAGACATGGACGCGGGACGCTTTCGGGCGAAAGCTCCCCTCATGCTCCATGGAACAGGCCAGTTCGCAATTGCGGCATCCGGTGCATTTGTCCGGATGGATCATCAGCATCATGCTCATGGTCGATGACCTCCTCGATACCGTGACGCGGGCGCAGCTTGCGGTTGGCGGCCGTTCTTGCGCGTCCGGCTCTGGGATGACCCCGGATGGTCCCGCACCCCCGCACGCAATGCGGATCGCCGCCAAAAGGATGGGCGGTCCAATTGCGTCGACAGGGAGGGCGCCGGCATGCGGCGCACGGGATGCGCGGGTGATGTCCGTCGGGGACCGGTCCGGGGACGATGCCGATCCGTCAGGACGGTTCCGGGCTCAGGGTGGGTGGCAACCGGCGATGACCGGCTCCATCCCGCGGAAGGAGATGTTGGGGAAGAGTAGGCTACGCGCCGTGGTGTCGTTCATAATCTTGGCCCGCTATGATCGGAAAAACATAGGGCCCGTCTGGCGACTTGGTCTGGAAGGCGGGTCTGGCAATCTTTGGAACAGACATGCCAGCTTTATCACGACTTGGCATGCTCCGATATGATTTACATCAACGCGCGCAGACCGTTTGCGGTGAAGACTTGATACAATTGGCGGCTGGTCGTTCGGCGGGTGTAATCGATGCATGAACTGTCGCTGTGCGAAAGCATCGTCGCCATGGTGGCGGAAAGCGCCCGTCGTGAGGGATTGCACCGGGTCACCCGCGTGACGGTCGACATCGGCGTGGCATCCGCCATCGATCCGGACGCCCTGCTGTTCTGCTTTCCCATCGTGACGGAGGGCACGGCCGCGGCGGGGGCGGAACTCGTCGTCAACCGCATCGCGCTGAAGGCCCGCTGCACCGGTTGCGGAACCGACTTCTCCCCGGAAACACTGATCTCCCCCTGCCCATCTTGCGGCGGCCATGATCGCACTCTGCTGGCTGGGCGCGACATGCGGGTGGTGTCGTTCGAGGGGGAGTGAGGAGTCCGGACAAGAAAAAGGCGCGGCCTTCCGAAAGCCGCGCCCCAGGACACTCAAATTCGAGACAACAGGTTCGAACCCGCGCGATCAGGCGCGGGACAGCAGACGGTTCTTTTCCACTGCCGCCTGTTCCGTCCGCGCATTGGCGATCACCGCCTTCTGGAGCTTCTCGAAGGCACGCACCTCCAGCTGCCGGACGCGCTCGCGCGAGACGTGGAAGGTCTGGCTCAGCTCCTCCAGCGTCAGCGGCTCGTCACGCAGGCGGCGGGCTACCAGGATCTGGCGCTCGCGGTCGTCCAGCACACCCAGCCCCAGCTTCAGGAACTGCTGGCGCCGGCGGCGTTCCTCGGAGTCGGCAAGCGTCGTCTCCTGGTCGGGACGATCGTCGGCCAGCAGATCCAGCCATTCGGCGTCGCCGTCTTCCGACAGCCCGACATTCAGCGAACGGTCGTTGCCCAGGCGGCGGTTCATCTCCACCACCTCGGCCTTCGACACGTTCAGTTCGGTGGCGATGGTCTCCACCGCGTCCGGCGACAGGTCGCCGCTCTCCAGTTCCTGCATCCGCGCCTTCAGGCGGCGCAGGCTGAAGAACAGCTTCTTCTGGCCGGCCGTGGTGCCGATCTTCACCAGCGACCAGTTGTGCAGGACATATTCCTGGATCGCCGCACGCACCCACCAGGACGCATAGGTGGCGAAGCGGAAGCCCTTGGACGGATCGAACTTCTGCGCCGCCTGCATCACGCCCACATTGCCTTCGGCCACCAGATCGGCCAACGGCAAGCCATAGCCGAGATAGCCGCGGGCCATCTTGACGACGAGCCGCAGATGGCTGCCGACCAGCTTGTCGAGTGCCGCCGGGTCCTGGTGGTCGTGCCAGCGGACGGTCAGTTCATGTTCCTGCTCGGGCGTCAGGTACTGGTACTTGCGGGCATCCTGCAGATAAAGCTGCATCGGTTCGGCGGTACGCGGTTCGTTGATGCGAGCCCCGGTGGAGTTGGATTGGGTGGTGCGGGTTTGAACGGTGTGGGTTTCAGCGTCTCGCTGCATGGTGTCTCTGTCTCTCCCAGCCGACGGAAACGGCGGCGCAGGGGATTGCCCCCCGCGTCGTTCGGGTCGGTCCTGTTGACGTTGGGTTTGTTTGTTCGTTGCGTTGCCGGCATTCGACGCTGCCGGACGGCGTGCACCGGTGGCGGTGCTGGATCGTGAAGGGTCCTCTCCAGCCCCGCGGGCAGCGCCGCGACCGGGGAAGGATCGCGGCAGCCGGCACGCCACGGGGCCGGAGAGGAGAGGCAGGGCCACGCCATTCAGCGCAGCCGAACCGAAGGGAACGGATCGATCACAAAAGCGGAAACCATCCTGTAGGGGCCGGCGCGTTCAACGGCGCAACAGACTCTATATAGGAATTTCGGCAACGGATTAAAGGGGCGCCCAGGTGAATTTTCCTGGCACCTTAGCTTACGCTTGGTCCTGCATCTGGATTGGCGGGAACCTCGGCTGAAATAGGACGGCGCATTGCCGGTTTCAAGCCCATCGCTCTGGCGCGACGCCTCTCATGATCCCTGGAGGAACTTCGTTCGAATTTCGATACGCTTCCATGAATTATCACAGGATATCTTGCTGCCGGTCGGCCAAGAGCCCGCGATCACCCTACTTTGCAAAGAAAATCAAAGCATAGTCTGCGAATTTCCTCTTTGTGTTATTTTTCGGATGTCACTTGCAGTCGTACCTCTTCTGCGCATACCGTCGGTTCGTTTCCAGCATCCACCGACCCGAGGCTAGAGCCGACATGCTTGAAGACATCGTCATCGATACTCCTGTCGACCGGCCGCACACTTCCGGACAAGGCTCCGGCCGTGCGTCGTCCCAGCCTCTGCGCGTCGCGGTGCTGTGGAAGACGCCGAATCTCGGCCTGTATTCGAACGCCGCATTCGACGACCTGTACAACGGCATCGGGCACAACAACGGCAACCTCGCCTTCGTGCATTCGATCTGCAGCCACATCACCAATCCGGTGAAGCATTTCAGCTGGGGATCCTCGGCCGACACGCTGCGGAACAACGCCGACATCATCGTCATCCCCTGCGCCAACCAGCTTGGCCGCCACACCGATTACGGGCAGATGGCGGAGAATCTGGAAAAGTCCGGCCTGCCGATTGTCGCCATCGGCCTCGGCGCCCAGGCGAACAGCTATGACCACGACATCGAACTCAGCCCCGGCACGCTGCGCTGGGCCCAGGTGATCGCGGCGTCGAACCCGTCCTCCGCGACCTCCCCCAACATCTACACCCGCGGCGCCTACACCACGGCGCAGCTGGACAAGCTCGGCATCACCGGCTCCCTGCCGGGCGGCTGCCCGTCGCATTTCCTGAACCAGGCCCCGGGGCTGGGCCGCAAGATCCACGCGAACTGGTCGGCTCTCGACCTGCCGCGCTCGATCACGGTGGCCGGCGGCCATCAGGCCTGGGTCAAGACGCGGGAGATCGAACACCAGCTGATCGCCCTGATGATGGACCCCATCGCGCCGGGCCAGTACATCGTCCAATCGATGGGCGAGATGATCAAGGCCTCCCGCGGCCTGTTCGACGGCATCGACGCGCATGCGCTGAAGGAAATCCACCGCCACACCGTGCCGCACTACTCCTTCGAGGAGTTCAAGGCCTGGTGCCGGAACTACATGCGCTCCTACTATGACGTGCCGGCCTGGATGGATACCCTGCGCCAGCAGGACCTGACCATCGGCTGCCGCTATCACGGCGTCGCCCTGGCGATCCAGGCGGAACGGATGGGCCTGACGGTGACCATCGACTCCCGCACGCGCGAGCTGTGCGAGAACACCGGCGTTCCCTATGTCGATGCCGCCGACCTGACGGCGCCGCTGACCCGTACGCGCCTGAAGTCGCTGATCAGCTTCGATCCCGACGCCTACGACCGCCACCGTGCGGAGTCGGCCACCCGCTACCTGGACTTCCTGGTCGCCAACCGGCTGCAGCCGGCCCCCTTCCTGAAGTCCATCGCCGCCGGCAAGTGACCCCGGCCATGCGCCGCCGGACCGCAGCGCTCGCGCTGTCGCTGGGCCTTGCCTTGATATCAGGGACAGCGGAAGCGCAAACGCTGACGGTAAGGAAAGCCGGGGAGCCGGAAACGGTCACCTCCTGGCAGCGTGACGCCTGTGCGAAGAGCGACGCGCCGGACACCCCGGCGCGCGCCTTTCGCGATTCCGGCGGCACCGTGCATCTGATCGCCTCGCACTCCACCGCGCGGGCCCTCACCGGCGCGTCGCTGGATGACGTGCGCCCCAACTGCGCCGTCATCTTCGAGGGCCATGGGCAGGACGACCCGCGCCTGCACGACGACCGCAGCTGGATTTCGTCCTTCTACACGCTGGAGGGCAGCACGGTGTTCGCGCTGGTCAGCAACGAGTTCCATGCCCAGAAGCGGCGGGCGCTCTGCCCATCCGGCGAATACATGCGCTGCTGGCGCAACAGCATCACCGCGGCGGTCTCCACCGACGGCGGGGCGAGCTTCCGGCTGAGCGCCGCTCCGCCCGGCCACACCGTCGCGACGCTGCCCTATGCCTACAGCGGCGACGCCGGCAAACGCACCGGCTACTTCGCCCCCAGCAACATCGTCCGCCATGGCGACCACTGGTACGCCTTCCTATGGGCCGAACGGTTCGGCGCGCAGAAGCGCGGCGCCTGCCTGATGCGGACCGACAACCTCGCCGATCCGCAATCCTGGCGCGGCTGGGATGGAAAGTCCTTCGCGGTCCGCTTCGTCCGCGACGGACAGACCAGCGATGCGCCGGAAGCCCATCTCTGCGCCCCGGTGGCGCCCGGCACACTGCAAGGCACCGTCCGCAGCGTCGTCCGCCATCGGGCGAGCGGCCAATTCATCGCCACGCTGGCGATGACCCGTAACGGACAGACCGGCATTTGGACCACGACCTCGCCTGACCTGCTCACCTGGTCGAAACCGCAGCTGCTGTGGGCGGCACCCCTGCTGTTCCGCTACGGCTGCGGCGATGCCGCGGCCTTCGACTACCCCGCCCTTCTCGACCCCGTCAGCAAGAGCCGCAATTTCGAGGATGTCGGCGGGACCGCCTACCTCTACATGACGCGGCTGAACCTGACCGGGTGCAGGATCACCTGGAATCGCGATCTCGTCCGCATGCCGGTCGAGATCTCCGCACCCAGCCCGTAAAGGAAACGACCCCGGAAAAGCGGACGGCCCGCATACCGGGGAACCCCCGGAATGCAGGCCGTGCAGAAGGCTGGAACCGTAGTCCCCCGGCGCTCAGCGCGCCAGCCAGCCGCCGTCGACCGGCAGGATGGTGCCGTGGATGTAGTCGGCCGCGTCGGAGGCCAGGAACACCGCCGGGCCGCCGATGTCGGACGGCACGCTCCAGCGGCCGGCCGGGATGCGGCCGAGGATCTCGGCGTTCCGCTTCTCGTCGGCGCGCAGGGCGGCGGTGTTGTTGGTGGCGACGTAGCCCGGCGCGATGGCGTTCACATTGATGCCCTTGCCCGCCCATTCGCAGGCCAGCAGCTTGGTGATGCCGGCGACGCCGCTCTTCGACGCGGTGTAGGAGGGCACGCGGATGCCGCCCTGGAAGGACAGCATGGACGCGATGTTGACGATCTTGCCCTTGCGCCCGTTGTTGATCGCATAGCGGCCGAAGGCCTGGCAGAGGAAGAACACCGTCTTGATGTTGATGTTCATCACCAGGTCCCAGTCGGCCTCGGTGAAGTCCACCGCGTCGGCACGACGGATCAGGCCGGCATTGTTGACCAGGATGTCCAGTTGGCCGAGGGTGCCGACCGTCTCCTCAACCAGCCCCTGGACCGGGGCGATGCTGGTCAGGTCGGCGTGGATCGCGTGGAACTTGCGGCCGGCGGCCTCGACGAGGCCCTTGGTCTCGTCCAGCGAGACGACGTCGACGGCGGCGATGTCGGCGCCGGCCTGGGCCAGGGCCAGGGCGATGCCCTGGCCGATGCCGGTGTTGGCGCCGGTGACCAGGGCCACCTTACCGGTCAGATCGAAAGGCTTGGTCATGTGTCGAGTCTCCGTTAGCGCATCGAGGCCAGGGGAACCTGGTCCATGTCGTCGAAGGTCTGGTTGTCGCCGCCCATCGCCCAGATGAACGAATAGCTGTGGGTGCCGACGCCGCAATGGATCGACCAGGAGGGCGAGATCACCGCCTGCTCGTTGGCGACCACGATGTGGCGCGTCTCGGTCGGCTCACCCATGAAGTGGAACAGCCGCGCGCTTTCCGGCAGGTCGAAGTAGAAATAGAACTCGCAGCGGCGCTCGTGGGTGTGGCACGGCATGCTGTTCCACATGTTGCCGTTTTCCAGCACGGTCAGGCCCATGACCAGCTGCGCGGTGCGCACCACGTCGGGGTGGATCATCTGGTAGATGACGCGCTTGTTCCCGGTGGCGGTCTCGCCCAGCGGGCGCTGCTTGGCCTGGGCGGCGGAGATCTTCATGGTCTCGAACCGGGCATGGGCCGGGGTGCTGACCAGGTAGAACTTGGCCGGGTTGCTGCTGTCCAGGCTTTCGAAGCGGATGTCGACGCTGCCCATCGCGACATAGAGGGCGTCGCGGGTCTCCAGATCGTAGACGGTCCCGTCGACGGTCACGCGGCCGGCGCCACCGACGTTGAACAGGCCGAGCTCGCGGCGCTCCAGGAAGGTGTCGGAACCGATCTCCTTGGTCGCCACCAGGGCGAGCGGGGCGGAAACCGGCATGGCGCCGCCGGCGATGACGCGGTCGACGTGGCTGTAGGTCAGGACGATGTCGTCGGCCTGGAAGATCGATTCGATCAGGTAACGGTCGCGCAGGGTCTCGGTGTCGTAGGCGCGCGCGTCGGCCGGATGGGTGTCGTACCGGGTGGTGATCTTCATGATGGCGTTCCTCTGAAGGCGGGCGGCGATTGTGTCGTCGGACCCGTTTGAAGTCGGGCGGTCCCGGCGGCGGCGAACCGCTGCCGGGACTGCGTTGATGCTTTACTCGGCGGCGGCGACCTGCGCCGTCTGGACGCCCTTGGCGGCTTCGGCGGCCTGGTAGCGGGGCGACAGCACGCCGAAGCGGCGGGCCCACCAGGCGGTCAGCGGCGGCGTAAGCAGGGCGGTGACGACCACGCTGGTGGCGACCAGGGCCGTGGCGGCCGGGGCGGACGGGGCGAAGGACGGCTCGATCGAGGCGATAATCGGCGGGACGGTGACGGCCGCACCGGCGGTGGAGGCGGCACCGATGCCGGCCGTGCCGTTGCCCTTGGCCAGGAAGATGTCGGCCAGGACCAGCGTCGTGCCGGTGACGACGATCACGGCGACGCCCAGGACGATGCCCAGCAGGCCGGTGTTCAGGATCGTCGTGAAGTTCAGGTTGTTGCCCAGCGCAAAGGCGAAGAAGGGAACCATGACGCCCACGCCCTGGGTGAAGAAGGCACGCAGATCCTTGTCCAGGTTACCCAGCGCGAAGCCGATGACGAAGGGCAGCAGGGCGCCGACCATGGTCTGCCACGGGAAGACGGCCAGACCGGCGATGCCCAGCGTGACCATGGTCATGAAGGGGCCCGATTCGAGGCACATCAGGCAGAAGGCGCCGGCTTCCTCCTTGGTGCCGTACTGCTGCATCAGCGCCATGTACATGCCGCCGTTGGTGTCGTTCATCGCCGCGATGATCGCCAGGACCGACAGGCCGGTCAGGAAGCCGGATGAGATGCCCTCGGTCGGGATGAACCAGGAGGCGACGACGCCGGCCAGCGCCGCGGTGATGATCTTCACCGAAACCAGGACGCCGCTCTTGCGCAGGACCAGCGGAGTGGCCTTCAGGCTGATGCTGGCGCCGATGCAGAAGAACCAGACCGACAGGATCGGCAGCGTGCCGGTGATCAGCCCGTTGGTGAAGGAGCCGAAGAACTTGCCGGTGTTCGGGGCGAAGGTGTTCAGGCACGCACCGAGGAACAGTGGAACGATCATCATCCCGCCGGGGATGCTGTCTATGCGCTTCTTGATGTTCATGACGCTAGGCTCCTGAAATGCCCGCTCGGGGTTTGCGCCGGGAGCGCGCGGCTCGCTGGCCGCGTTGTGTTCGTGTGTACTAGTATACTAGTACGCAGCGCTACGAAAGACCTTGATATGGATCAATTCGGATTTTTCGCAGAAACATGGGCAAAGGCAGGGGCGACAGGGGCGCGGAAGCGGTTGCGGCCGCGCCCTTCAGGCGTCGCAAATGGTCAGGCCAGCAACTCCGCCAACTCCACCCCCCGCTCCCGGCCCAGGCTGTCCAGCATCGCCAGGGTGGCGCCGTCGAGCGGGACGCCGTCGGCCAGTCGCTGCCGGCGGGTGCGGCTTTCTGGCTCGCCCGGCATCTGGATGGAGTCGGCACCCGGTGCGGTGGGAGTGTCGCGGATATAGGCGACCAGATCGTCGAAATCCGCGGCCCACTGGGCATTGCCGCCGCGGGCCGGGTCGAAGACGATGGCGAACATGTTGTTCATCACCCGGCCGGAATCCTGGTGCGACGGCGTGCCCGGCATCGCCGATGCCAGCGCTCCGGCCAGCACGTCGCACATCAGCGACAGGCCGAAGCCCTTGTGGCCGCCCAGCGGCAGCAGCGCGCCCGAGGGATCCTGGAACATCACGCCGGGATCGCGCGTGGGGTTGCCTTGCTGGTCGAGCAGCAGGCCGGGCGCCATCTCCTGCCCCTTGCCCATGGCGACCCGGCATTTGCCGACGGCCACGGCGCTGGTGGCGAAATCCAGGATCAGGGCCGGAGTCGCCTGCGTGGCCGGGATGGCGATGCAGATCGGATTGGTGCCCAGCCGCGGCCGGGTGCCGTCATGCGGCGCCACCGCCGGGCGGGTGACGACATTGACGAAGGCCATGGAGACGAGGCCCGCATCGCTGCACTGTTCGCCATAGGAGCCGACGCGGCCGATGTGATGACTGTCGCGCAGGGACAGCACCGCCAGCCCGTCCCGCCGTGCCCGCTGGATGGCGAGGTCCGTCGCCTCGCGCGCGATAACCTGCCCATAACCGCTTGCGCCGGCGACCGACAGGAAGGGGCCCGACTCGCCGATCACGGTCGCGTGCTGGTTGGGGCGCAGCAGCCCGGCGGCGATGGCCGGCATATACATGGCGAGCATGCCGACCCCGTGGCTGTCATGTCCGCGCAGGTTCGCCTCGACCAAATGGTCGGCCACCACCCTCGCCTCCTCCGCCTCGCTGCCGGCAGCGCGCAGCAGGCGGCGCACGGCCTCGGCCAGCCTGTCGGCCTGCACCGGCCGGATGCTGGTCCCATAGACGCCGGCATTGAAGGATGCCGCCGCGGCGAAGGGGTCCGTTTTTATCTCAGTCATCATCTGCCTTCCCGACCGGCGACCGCCGCCACCGGGCGACGGCCCCATTTCAGGTCCCTATTTGGTCCCGGCTTCACAACCGGAACAAGGGCGGAAATGGGAGGGCAGAAATACACCTGGGCTGGCTCCCGGCGGCCTGTACCGCCGGGAGCGCATCCTCTTCTGGTCAGGCCGCGTTGACCTCGGCCACGAAGCGGCGGACCTCGTCCTTCAGACGCTCCGACTGCGCCGACACGCTCTCCACGCTGGTGGACACCAGGCGCATCCGCTCGCTGGTGGTGGTCATGGTCGCCGACAGCGAACCGACGCTGCTGGTGACCTGACGGGAATTGTCGGCGGCCGTGCGGGCATTGGCGAAGATTTGGTGGGTCGCCGCCTCCTGCTGCTGCACGGCCGACGCCACCTCGCCGTTCAGGGCGCTGAGGTTGGTGATCAGGCTGGCAATGCCCTCGATGGCGCCGATGGCGTTGGCGGTCGCCGCGCGGATGGCCCCCACCTGCGACTGGATGTCCTCGGTCGCCTTGGCGGTCTGGGTGGCGAGGCTCTTCACCTCGCTCGCCACGACGGCGAAGCCCTTGCCGGCCTCGCCGGCACGTGCCGCCTCGATGGTGGCGTTCAGCGCAAGCAGGTTGGTCTGGCCGGCGATGGAGTTGATCAGCTCCACCACCGCGCCGATCTGCTCGGCGGCGGACGCGAGACCGGTGACGATGCCGGTGGTGTTGGACGTCTCCGTCACCGCGCGCGACGCGGTCTGGGCGGCGCTTTCCACCTGACGGCTGATGGCGGCGATGGACCCGCGCAGCTCCTCGCTCGCCTGGGCGGCCGACTCGACGCTGTCGGACGCGCCCTGGGCGGCGCCGGCGGCGGCATGCGCCTGATCGGTGGTGCTGGCGGCGTCGTTGCTGAGGGCAGCGGTGCGCTCGTGCAGGGCGACGGTGGTGGTGCTGAGCGTCGCCACGACTTCGTCCATCGCGCGGGCGAACTCGGCGGCGCGGGCGGACAGGCGCTCGCGCTGGACGTCGCGGGCGGCGCGGTCCAGCTCGGCCCGCTGGCTCTCGTCGCGGGCGGTCTGCAGGGTGGTGGCGAGGCCGGCAACGGCGCGGGCCATGTCGCCGATCTCGTCCGGGCGGTCGGCATGAGGCACGGTGACGGTCAGGTCGCCGCCGCCGATGCGGCCCAGCACGTCGCGGACCGCCAGCAGCGGACGCGACAGGCCGCGCGAAACCCAGATGCCGATGCCGACGCTGATCGCCAGCAGCAGCAGGGTGACGCCCAGTTCACGCAGGGCGCGGGCCTGGAATTCCGCGTCGACGTCGTCGGTGTAGACGCCGGTGCCGATCATCCACTGCCAGGGCTGGTAGCCGGTGGCGTAGGCGATCTTCGGCGACGGATCGGCGGTGTCGGTGCGCTTGTGGCGGAAGGCGACGAAGCCGCCGCCGGCCTTGGCCGCGTCAGTCATCTGCACGTTGAAGGGAACGCCGTCGGGATCCTTCAGGTTCAGCAGGTTCTTGCCCTCGACCTGCGGGCGCAGGCCATGGACCAGGCTGACGCCGGCATAGTCATAGACGAAGAAATACTCGCCGTTGCCATAGCGCATGGCGCGCACGGCGTTGCGAGCGAGTTCCTGCGCTTCCGCGCGCTGCAGCTTGCCGGCCTTCTCCTGTTCGCCGTACAGGGCGATCACGGAGGATGCGGCGTCGACCATCTCCTTGACCTTGGCCTTGCGCTGTTCGATCAGGTTCGTGCGCATTCCCGTCAGGTGGACGGTGGCGCCGGCAAGCGTGCTGAGCAGCGCCACGCCGAACACCAGCAGCATCAGCCGCGTACCAATCTTGAGCTTCATCACGCCCTTCTCCTCAGTCCTGATCCACGCGGCACCGCATGGCATCCACGCATCGTTCGAATTGGTTGGTCTGTTGGTCGTCTTCGCTCAGGCCGTGCATCCGGCCAGTCTCTCCAGCTGGTCGCAGCGCCACCGCCCCGGTCCGCCCGGCGGGACGGACAGGCGGGTGAAGGCCACGACCTCGCAATTTTCCAGCTCCACCCCCGGCCGGCCGGCCAGACGGTGCAGCAGGATGCGGCCGATCCCCTTGCTGCCGACCAGCAGCGGCCGGCGGGCCAGCAGGTCGGCGGCCGGATTCGCGGGCGAGGTGGCGAGTTCCTCCACCCCGTCGAGGACGCGCGCGGCGAACGCGCCCTCGCTCTCCCCGCCCGGCGGGGTTTCGCCTGCGGCGAACCAGGGGCGGGTCAGATCGATCGGCAGCCCGTTCCACTCCCCCAGCCGGCGCTCGCGCAGCCAGTCGCGGGAGAGAAGCGGGACGCCCAGTGCCTCGGCGAACAGGGCGCCGGTGACCGCGGTGCGCCGCAGCGGACCGGCGATCACGAGGCCGCAGTCGTGCCCTTGGGCGCGGAAGCGCTCCGCAGCCCGACGGGCCTGTTCGATGCCTTGTTCGGTCAACGCGACGTCGCGGTCGCCGCCGCAACGCACGCCGCGGCGGTTGTCCTCGGTCTGGCCGTGGCGCACGAAATGAAAGCGGTCGGTCATCGCCAGCCCCCTTACCGGAACAGGATGCGGTCGGCGCCCGCGGTCCAGCCGAGGGTGCTTTCCGCCGGCCAGCCATGGGGGGCCGCCATCCAGCGGCGCAGGGCATCGATGTGCAACGGATCGCTCAGCGTCGGGGTATGGCCGACGTCCGGCACATGGACGACGCTGACCCGCGGCTTCTCCATCATCCGCGCGATGGTGGACTCTTGCAGGGCGTCGCTCATCATACCGTGGACCAGCAGCACCGGGCAGGATACCCGCTGCCAGTCGTCCCACTGGTCGTGGTCCTGGGCGGCGCCGTCGCGGTAGCATTGCAGCGCGCGGATGTCGTGGCGGTAGACGCGGCCGCCATTCTCCTCCGACCAGCGGGTCTGGTGGAAGCTGTTGTGCAGAAGCACGGTGTCGTCCACCGGCCCGTCGTTCTTCTGGGCGGCGCCGGTGCGGTGGAACAATTGGGCCGGATGGCGGAAGACATAGTGGCGGGCGACCGACTCGGCCCGGCGCCGGCGGCGCTCGTTCGGGATGAAGGGACCGATGTCGTTGAGGATCAGGCCATCAACCAGCTCCGGCGCCTCGGCCGCCACCCGCATGGCGACGTTGCCGCCGAGCGAGGAGCCGAGCAGCGTCACCGACCCCAGCCGCTTGTGCCGGATCAGCGCCATCACCTGGGCGACGTTGCCGTCGAAGCTGTAGTCGGACTGTTCCGCCAGCCAGCCGCTGCGGCCGCGCCCCGCCCAGTCCAGGCACAGGACATGGTAATGGCGCGACAGGGCACGTGCGATGTAGTCGAAGCGCCGGGCCGAATTGGCGATGCCGCCGAGGCAGATCAGCGCCGGATTCTGCGGGCTGCCCCATTCCGTGTAGGCGAGGCGGATGCTGTAGTCGGTGCGCAGCCGCTCCACCGTGCCGGGCTGCAGCTCGGCGCTGTGGGTGTAGTCGAAATGGCGCAAGCTGTGGCCGGCCCCGATCAGCGGTTCGATCACCCGCATGATCGTCTCGTAGGTCTTCCAATTGATCTCTTCGGCCGATCCGATGCCGAGCGCATCCAGCGTGGCGCGCAGCGCCTCCATCGCGCGGCCATGACGGCCGTCGGCTGGAAGGGTCTGGCCGCCGCAGAGCGGCGGTGCCGGCATGGCGCGAAGGGGCTCCACGAGCATCTGGTCAGGCATGGGCGTCTTCGCCTCCGTGATAGATGGGTGGGGGATCGATGAATGCTGAGATGGCAAGCGGGTCGCCGTGGTCATGGGGCCGCGCCCTCTCCGGCCGGCCGTGATGCGGGGGCTGCGGCCGGGGCCAGCAGGAACACCGCGCAGAAGGCCGTGCCGCACAGCATGCCCAGCACGCCCAGCGTCACCAGCGCCGCCTGAATCCCGAATCGGTCGGCGACGGCGGCGGCCAGCAGCGGGCCCGCCACCGATCCGCCCCGCTCCAGCAGGCGGTAGACGGCGAAGACGCTCGAGTCGCCCATGCGGGCGCATTCCGTACGGCAGACCTCCGGCACCAGGGCCAGCTGGGTCGCGTTGTTCAGGGCGTGGGCGACACCCAATGCCGCGATGCCGGCCAGGATGCCCGGAACGCCGGGGTCCTGAAGGATCGCCAGCGTGCCCGCCCCGCCGACCAGCCCGCCGATCCCGGCGAACAGGGCATGGCGGCCGGTGCGGTCGGCCAGCCGCGACATCCAGGGACCGAGCAGCACGATGATCAGCCCATAGGTCATCATCAACCGGCCGATCCCCGCCGGCGTCTCGCCCGCCGCATGAAGGGAGACCGGAACCAGATAGAAGAGGTAGCCGGTCAGCATCAGCTTCGTCGGCACCGACGAGAACAGCAGCAGGGCGACGAAGCGCGGGTTGGCGAGCAGCCCGCCCACGTCGCCCAAGCGGAAGCGACGATCCTGCGCCCGCTCCACCCGGTCGGCCGGAAGCAGGGTCGCGGCGGTGACGGCGGCGGCCAGCGCCAGCAGGGCCGAGGCCGCGAAGGTGGCGCGATAGCCGAGAAGGTCGGCAAGAACACCGCCCAGCGGCGCGCCGCACAGGCCGGCGACGATCACGGCGGCGACGAACTGCGCCATGCCGCGCGCCCGCTGACCGGCCGGGGTGTGGCGGGCGATGAAGCCCTGCGCGCCGATGAACATCACCGCATAGCCGAGCGCGCAGGCGCTGCGCCACAGCAGCAGTTCTGTCAGCGACCCGGCCAGCGCCGTCCCGGCGAAGCCCGCGACCGCCGGCAGGGTGCCGAGCAGCAGGGTGCGGCGGCTGCCGAACCGGTCGGCCCAGGCGCCGGCGAAGGGGGTGAAGACCGCGACCAGCGCCATGAACAGCCCGATCGGCAGGCCCATCATCAGGGTTTCCGACAGGCCGGGCACCGGCGTGTAAAGCTCGCGCGTGTAGAGCGGCAGGAAGGAGCGCGACAGCTCTTCCGCCAGCATGAACAGGAACAGCGCGGCGCGCATTCCCGCCACCGCCGATGCGGGTTCCGATGCCCCACTGTGCGGCGCGGCGGCAAGCAGGAGCAGAGCCTCGAACACCAGCAGAAGCGAAACGAGCAGCAGAACGGCGCCATCAAAGAGGATGCCGCGCAGCGCCTCGGCCGGCAGCACGGAGGTCAGCTGCGGCAGCACCCCGGCCGCGAAGGCGATCAGGGCCGTCGCCACCATTATAATGGCGCGCAAGGGCGTGGCTCCGGCCGCGCGCAGCAAGGCCGGAGCCCACAGGGCCGACAACGCCACCGCAGCCGAAACTGCGGCGGCAACTGTCATCAAACGATCACGAACGACATTGAGCACAACCTGTGCGGAATTGGGCTCAATTGTCGAGGCATAGCTTGCATAAAATTTAGCACAAACCAGAAAAGACAGGATGAAGAGGCTAATTGCTGTGATGACAGGCAGAGTCACGCGCGGACGTGCGACCGAATTTGGTTGCATAGGCAGCTCCAGACACACAACCGCTTTCAGGAAGTGTGTTGGAGGCTAAATCGTAACTCCAAAGAATTGGTAAACCGAAATTGCATCGGAAATAAATGTTTCCTCCGGATTGTTGCATATCCGTGTATGCATTTTGTTCAGATCACTGATACTGAAGATCTTCGGTAAAATGCTGACGGATACTCGCGGAGATAGGGAACAACTACTTCGTTATGTGAATAGAGACCGTTTTCTTGTCTGCGCTACAGCACATACCAAAGCAACCGCGATCTCCATCGTCCAAGGACAAATGACGGTTGCAGTGCAGCACGGGCCTTTCGACGCTATTTCAGATTGGTGCGCAGCCATCGCCGCCACGCAAAGTGGGTCCATCGGTCCTTCGTGCAGGGCAATTCGCACCAAGCCCGCATACCAAAATTGCAGAGGAAAAAAGGCCTATGACTACGCTCCCGGCGGGCACCCCATTGTCGGCATGTCCATAGCAGGGCTTTGCGACGCTTCGCCACATCGCTGTTGAGAGTGATTCGCATCATTATGGCCCCCGCGGCCCGGTGCCGCCGAATTGCACGCCCTGTCGGTGCCGTGCAGCCGAAAGGTGATCCTCAATGACTGCCCCCGTGTCGGGTCCGATCTCCGGACCCGCTTCCGCCGCCGTTCCCTCTCCCGTTGCCCGCATGACGCCCGGTCCGGCACCCGGCACCTCCTCCGACCCGCCGTCCGCCGTGGAGGGCTGCCGTCTCGGTGCGTTGCGCAAGGGCCAGCGCGCGGTGGTGACCGGTCTCGACGAGAGTGCGGTCGCCACCCCGCTGCCGCCCGGCGAACTGGAACGCCGCATGATCGAGATGGGCCTGATCGAAGGCGCCCGCGTGGAGATCCTGCATGAAGGATTCCCGGGTTCCGATCCGCTTGCCGTGCGCATCAACGACCACACCCTGGCCATGCGCCGGGCGGAAGCGCACGCCGTTCTGGTGACGCTCGGCTGAGCGTTGCCTCCCCTTCCTGCGGAAAGGATTTCCGCGATGTCGAATTCTGCCGTTTTGGCCGCACCCGTTTTGGCCTCACTCCCGCGCATCGCGCTGGTCGGCAATCCGAACTGCGGCAAGACCGCCCTGTTCAACGCCCTGACCGGCGCCCGCCAGAAGGTCGCCAACTATCCCGGCGTCACGGTGGAGCGCAAGGTCGGCGAGCTTCTGAGCCCCGCCGGCGCCCGCGTCCAGGTGATGGACCTGCCCGGCACCTACAGCCTGCGCGCCCGCTCCCCCGACGAGGAGGTGACGCGCGACGTCGTGCTCGGCCGGTTCGAGCATGAATCGCCGCCGGACGTGATGGTCTGCGTCGCCGACGCCACCAACCTGCGCCTGCATCTGCGGCTGGTGCTGGAGTTGAAGAAGCTCGGCCGTCCCATCATCCTGGCGCTCAATATGATGGATGTCGCCGAGGCGCGCGGCTGCCGCGTCGACGCGGCGGCCCTGTCGGCGGCGCTCGGCGTGCCGGTGGTGCCGACGGTGGCGATCAAGCGCACCGGCGTGGTCGGCCTGCTCGACCAGATCGACCGCAGCATGATGGTGATGGTGGGCGACGGCCCCCCGGCACCCTGCGGATGGAGCGAACCGTCGGCACGCGACCTGCGCGCCTACCATCAAGAGGTCGAATCGATCCTGGCCGCCGCGCTGCGCGACGCCGGAAAGCCGTCGCTCGCCACGCAACGCATCGACGCGGCCCTGCTGCACCCGGCCATCGGCCTGCCCTTCCTGTTCCTGGTGCTGTTCCTGATGTTCCAGGCGGTATTCGCCTGGGCGGCCCTGCCGATGGACATGATCGAGGGCGCCCTGGGCTGGGTGCAGGCGGCAGCCGGCGCCGCCCTGCCCGACGGCATGCTGAAGAGCCTGATCACCGACGGCATCATCGCCGGGGTGGGCAGCGTGGTGATCTTCCTGCCGCAGATCCTCGTGCTGTTCCTTTTCATCCTGATCCTTGAATCCACCGGCTACATGGCACGGGCGGCCTTCCTGCTCGACCGGCTGATGGGCGGCGTCGGCCTGCACGGACGGGCCTTCATCCCGCTGCTGTCCAGCTTCGCCTGCGCCGTGCCCGGCATCATGGCGGCCCGCACCATCGAGAACCGCGCCGACCGGCTGGCCACCATCATGATCGCGCCGCTGATGACCTGCTCGGCCCGGCTTCCGGTCTACACGCTGATCATCGCCGCCTTCGTCCCCGAACGGACGGTGGCCGGCGGCATGATCGGGCTGCAGGGGCTGGTGATGTTCACCCTCTATGCCGCGGGAATCCTGTCGGCGCTGGCGGTCGCCTTCGTGCTGAAGCGCACGATCTTCAAGGGCGCGCGGGATCCGCTGCTGATGGAGCTGCCGGCCTACCGGCTGCCCAGCCCGCGCGACATCCTGATCGGCCTGCTGGAGCGCGCCCGCATCTTCCTGGCCCGCGCCGGCACGGTGATCTTCGCCATCATGATCCTGCTGTGGTTCCTCGGCACGTTCCCGGGGGCACCCGAGGGCGCCACCGGCCCGGCGATCGACTACAGCTTCGCCGGAATGCTGGGCCATGCGCTGGCGCCGCTGCTGGCGCCCATCGGCTTCACCTGGCAGATCGCCATCGCGCTGGTTCCAGGCATGGCGGCGCGCGAGGTGGCGGTGGCCGCGCTCGGCACCGTCTATGCGCTGAGCGAGACGGGGGACGCGCTGTCCGGATCGCTGTCCGGCGTGCTGGCGGCGGACTGGAGCCTGCCGACCGCGCTGTCGCTGCTGGCATGGTTCGTGTTCGCCCCGCAATGCGTCTCCACCCTGTCGGTGGTGAAGCGGGAAACCAACTCCTGGTTCTGGATGCTGGTGATGATCGCCTACATGACGCTGCTCGCCTACGGTGCGGCCTTCGTCACCTTCCGGGTGTCCAGCGCCCTGCTGGGAGGGTGAGCGATGATGGAAACACTCGTCGTCGGGCTGATCGTCACCCTGGCCTTCGCCTGGGTCGCCTGGACCATCCTGCTGCCGCCCGCCGCCCGTGACCGCCTGCGCCGGCTGGCGGGTCGCCCCGCCCCGCCAGCCCCGACGGGCGGTTGCGGCGGGGGCTGCTGCGGCTGCGAGGCGGCGGGCCCGAAGCCGGTGCGGCGCCACGGCGGCTCCTGCGGGAGCCACTGAGGCGACCACTGAGGCTGGGAGACGGTCAGCCGCCCCGCGCCAGCGCGCGGCGGAAGGCGTCCAGCGTCTCGGCGCTGACATGGTGCTCGATGCCTTCGGCGTCGATGCGCGCAGTGTCGGCGCTGACGCCGAGGGAGCGCAGGAAGGCCTCCACCGTCTGGTGGCGCTCCCGGCTTTCCTCGGCGATCCGGCGGCCGGCATCGGTAAGGAACACCGCCCGGTAGGGCTTGCGGGTGACCAGCCCCTCCGCCGCCAGACGGTCGAGCATGCGGGCGACGGTGGGCTGCGCCACGCCCAGCCTCGCGGCGATGTCGACCTGCCGGGCCTCCTGCCCGCTTTCGATCAGGTCGGCGATCAGCTCCACGTAATCCTCGGCCAGGGCGGAGCGCTGCGCCTCCCGCGTGCGGCGGAACCCCTCGGCATGGAGTTCGGCATCGGGCAGGGCGGAATCAGCCGACACGGCCCCACCCTCTTCCCACTCAGGCGACTTCCGGGATTCGGCCATCGCGCGCGTCGACTCCTCTGAAGGTCATACCCAAACGGTTGCACAAACGGTTGCGCCCACCCTCCGATGCCGACCGCCGGTCGTCAAGCCCAGCGTCGACCCGGCCGGCCCCACCCTTCAGGAGCCGCATCCTTCGGGGGTCGGTGACGATTCCGGCAAAAAGTTGCGGTTCGGAAAGTATAGCACCTTGCATACTCGTTGTCCCGGTACATACTTGATTGATACCAATTCGCAACTCGGCCAGGAGTCTCGCCGATGTCGGAAGCCGAAGCCGCCCTGCCGACCCCGAAGGCCTGGAGGAATTCCAGTCCGGATGGAGAGGCGCGACTCAGCCTGCCGGAGGTCCATGCCTCAGTCGCGGTGCCGCAGGGCGGTCTGTGGCTGCGCCGGATGCTGGCCTTCGCCGGGCCTGGCTACATGGTGTCGGTCGGCTATATGGATCCCGGCAACTGGGCGACCGACCTCGCCGGCGGGTCGCAGTTCGGCTACACGCTGCTGGCCGTCATCATGCTGTCGAACCTGATGGCGATCCTGCTGCAGTCGCTGGCCGCAAGGCTCGGTATCGTCACCGGCCGCGATCTGGCCCAGGCCTGCCGCGACCATTACCCGCGTCCGGTCAACATGGTGCTGTGGGTGGCGTGCGAGGCGGCGATCATCGCCTGCGACCTTGCCGAGGTGATCGGCACCGCCATCGCGCTGAACCTGCTGTTCGGCATCCCGCTGATCGGCGGGGCGCTGATCACCGCGCTCGACGCCTTCCTGGTCCTGCTGCTGATGCAGCGGGGGTTCCGCTATCTCGAAGCCTTCGTGATCGCGCTGCTGGTGGTCATCGCCGGCTGCTTCATCGTGCAGATCGCAGCCGCCGCTCCGCCGGTCGCCGCCGTCCTGCACGGCTTCGTGCCGTCGGCGGAGATCGTCACCAACCCCGAGATGCTCTACATCGCCATCGGCATCCTGGGCGCGACGGTGATGCCGCACAACCTGTACCTTCATTCGTCCATCGTGCAGACGCGGGCCTATCCGCGCACGGAGGAAGGGCGGCGCGACGCCATCACCTGGGCCACCGCCGACAGCACCATCGCGCTGATGCTGGCCCTTTTCGTCAATGCCGCCATCCTGATCCTGGCAGCCAGCGTCTTCCACGGCAGCGGCCATACCGACGTGGCGGAGATCGGACAGGCGTTCGAGCTGCTGTCGCCCCTGCTCGGCCTCGGCATCGCGTCGACGCTGTTCGCGGTGGCATTGCTGGCCTCCGGCCTGAATTCCACGGTGACAGCGACGCTGGCCGGCCAGATCGTGATGGAAGGCTTCCTGCGGCTGCGCCTGCCCCATTGGGCGCGCCGGCTGCTGACCCGCGGGCTTGCCATCATCCCGGTGGTGGTGGTGACGGCGATCTATGGCGAACGCGGCACGGCGCAGCTTCTGGTCTTCAGCCAGGTGGTGCTGTCGATGCAGTTGCCCTTCGCGGTGATCCCGCTGGTCCGCTTCGTCACCGACCGCAGCAAGATGGGCAAATTCGTCGTCCCCGGCTGGGTCGCCACCCTGTCCTGGATCGTCGCCACGGTGATCGTCGTGCTGAACCTGAAGCTGCTGTACGACACCGTCCTGGCGTGATGGCCGGTCGGTCGCGGCCGGTCAGCCGCAGTAGGGGCCGAACCAGCCGAGCCCCTCCTCGGTCCGGCCCCGCGGGCGGTATTCGCAGCCGACGAACCCGCCATAGCCCAGCCGGTCCAGTTCGGCGAACAGAAAGGGCCAGTTCAGTTCCTCCCCGTCCGGTTCCTGGCGGGAGGGGACCGAGGCGATCTGGATATGGCCGATCATCGGCATCAGCCGGCGCAGCGCCATGGTGACGTCGCCATGCAGGATCTGCCGGTGGTAGATGTCGAACTGCAGCCTGACGTTCGGCCGGCCGATCCCGGCGATCAGCCTTTCCGCGGCGGCGAAATCATTCAGGAAATAGCCGGGCATGTCGCGCCCGTTGATCGGCTCCAGCATCAGATCGATGCCGCGTTCGCCCAGCACATCGGCGGCATACAGCACCGCATCGCGATAGCGCGCGGCGGCCGCCGGGTCGCCGGGCTCGCCCAGCCCGGCCATAAGGTGCAGCCGGCGGCAGCCCGTCGCCTCGGCATAGCGCAGCGCGGTGGCGACGCCGGCCTTCACCTCTCCGAAGCGGCCGGGCAGAGCGGCCAGCCCCCGCTCCCCCGCCGCCCAGTCGCCGGGCGGCATGTTGAACAGGGCCTGGGTCAGGCGATTGCGCTGGAGGCGCCCGGCGATCTCGTCCGGCGCATGGTCGTAGGGAAACAGATACTCGACGGCGCGGAAGCCGGCATCCGCCGCGGCGTCGAAGCGGTCGAGGAACGGCCGCTCCGTGAACATCATCGTCAGGTTTGCGGCGAAGCGGGGCATGGCGCGGGCCGGCCTTGGCAGGAGGGATGTCCGGGGCCGGCCCCGGCGGATGCGGCCGGACGGCCAGCCGCATCACGCGCGGGATTGAAGAGAAGCCATCCCGAAAGGTCAAGGCCGGTTCCGGCAGGTCGCCAGGGCCATCGCATTTGGCTCCCTCTCCCGCCCCGGGAGAGGGCGTTTATCGCCATATGCTAAAACCCTCGACAAGCCGCAACCCGGTCCGCCGGACTCAGCCGTTGCGGTAGGTGTAGCTGTAGCCGTTGATCGCCGGCGCCCCGCCGAGATGGGCGTAGAGCACCTTGGAGCCCTCCGGGAACCAGCCCTTCCTGACGAGGTCGATCATGCCCTGCATCGACTTGCCTTCATAGACCGGGTCGGTGATCATCGCCTCGGTACGGGCGGCGAGGCGGATGGCCTCGTTGGTCTCGGCGCTCGGCACGCCATAGGCGGGATAGGCGTAGTTTTCCAGGATGACGATCTCGTCGTCGCGGACCTCGCGGCCGAGTTCGACCAACTCGGCCGTGCTGTCGACGATCTGGCGAACCTGGGTTCGGGTCTGCTCTGGCGTGCCGGAGGCATCGATGCCGATCACACGGTCGGCCCGGTCGTCGTCGGCGAAACCGACGATCATGCCGGCCTGGGTCGATCCGGTCACCACGCAGACGACGATGTAGTCGAACGTGAAGCCGAGTTCGGCCTCCTGCTTGCGCACCTCCTCGGCAAAGCCGACATAGCCGAGCCCGCCATATTTGTGCACCGACGCGCCGGCCGGAATGCCGTAGGGCTTGCCGCCGGCATCCTTGACCGACTGGATCGCGTCCTCCCAGCTCTTGCGAATGCCGATGTCGAAGCCGTCTGGAACGATGCGGCTGTCCGCGCCCATCAGGCGGGTCAGCAGGATGTTGCCGACACGGTCATAGACGGCGTCCTCGTGCGGGACCCAGCTTTCCTGCACCACGACGCATTTCATGCCGATCTTGGCCGCCGTCGCCGCCACCATGCGGGTGTGGTTGGACTGCACGCCGCCGATGGACACCAGAGTGTCCGCGCCCGACGCGATGGCGTCCGGAACGATGTATTCCAGCTTGCGCAGCTTGTTGCCGCCCATGGCGAGGCCGGAGTTGCAGTCGTCGCGCTTGGCGTAGATCTCGACCTTGCCGCCCAGCGCAGCGGTCAGGCGCGGCAGATGCTCGATCGGGGTCGGGCCGAAGGTCAGCGGATAGCGTTCGAAACGGTCGAGGCGCATCGTGGCATGCTCCATTGGTGAGGTGGAGCAACGGTATCACCGCCGTTTTGAAAGGTGCTTCCATAGTTCGTCGGCAGATTTCGCACTATTCCACCATTGCCGGCGCTCAGTGATCGAGATAACCTCATTCTAGGCCAAAAAATGGAAGAGTCTTTCATGGCTGAAAAGCTGGACGCGGTTGATCGCCGGATTCTGCAGCATCTTCAAAGGGATGGCCGGATGACCAACGCGGACGTCGCCGCCGCGGTCCATGTCAGCCCGGCGACTTGCCACCGGCGCACCCAACGCCTGTTTGAGGACGGCTATATCCGGTCGGTGCGGGCGGAAATTGCACCGGCGAAGGTGGACCGCGGGACGCTGGTGATCGTCGGGGTGGTGCTCGACCGCTCGACGCCGGAAAGCTTCGGCGACTTCGAAAAGGCGATCCGCAAGCTGCCCTTCGTGCTGGACTGCCATCTGGTCGCCGGCGACTTCGACTTCTTCCTGAAAATCCGCGTCAGCGACATCGCGGACTTCAACGAACTGCATGGGCAGCAACTGATCGCCCTGCCCGGCGTGCGGCAGACGCGGACCTTCTTCGTCATGAAGGAGGTGATCGACAATGCCCTGCTGGACTTCTGAACAAGTCCGCCGATGAGGAAGGCGCCGGCCCCGCCCGCCGCCGCGGGACGATGGGGCCGGCGGTCCGGTCAAGCCGGCAGGGGCGAAGCCTGGCGGGCCAGCAGCTTCCAACTGCCGTCGACCTTCTTCCAGACCTGCAGCACCTTGATATGGGCGGTGTTGGTCTTGCCGTCAGCCAGGTTGTTGACGGAATCGAAGGTGTGGCGGGCGATGCCGATGTCGCCGACCACCTGGATCACATGGTCGCTGAGGTCCAGCGCCTTGAAGGCGTTCTTGCCGTCCAGGCTGCTGACGAAGGCCGCTTTGTCTTCCAGCCGGCTGTTGGAATGGCCGTAGGTCAGCTGCTCCATCGTCATCGCGCGCAGCGTGGCGCCGTCACCGGCCAGCATGGCGTCGCGCAGCGCATTCACCGCCTTCGCCACCAGCTGCTGGTCGTCGTCGGCCGCGAAGGCGGTCGTCAGCGGGGCGATGGCACCGGATGCCGCCAGCCCGACGGCAGCTGTGGCGAGCAGAACGCGGCGCGAGCGGATATGGCCGGATTTGAAAGCATTCTTCTTGAGCATGGTGACCCTCCCAATCGATTGCTGTCGTGCCCGCCCGGAAAGGAACGGGTCATAAATTGGTATACTAGTATGCATTGCCGTTCCAGCGCCCCTTGGGGGTGTGCGCCGGTTCGCCGCAGGGCGCGGGAAGCGGGCGGCCGACGACGCGCGAGCCGTCCTATGTAACTTTCCGCAGATCCTCTTGTGATCGGCTGCGCGGGACGGCCGGGACGGGTATGCTCCCCGCCGCGACTCGAGGGATGGACAGCAAGGGGACGGGAATGGCGACCAGACGGCGCAAGCTACCGCGCAAGCGCAAGGGCAGGCAGGTGACGGCCGCCCGCGGGACGGCGGCGGACACGATCAATATGGGCCGGCCGTCGCCCGGCGGCCTCACCACGGCGGTGAGAGGGACGGCGGCGAGAACGACGGCGGTGGCCGGCGCCAAGGGGCGCAGGCCAAGCTTCGCCGCCACGCCCGATGCAGCCGCCGGACGCTTCCTCAGCCCCGAACAGCAATATCTGCTGAAGAAGCGGCGCGAGGCGGAGCAGCGCGAGGCGAAGGACCGCCGCACCGCCCTTGCCATCATCCTGGCGCTGGTCCTTCTCGTGGCCGGGGCGGTCGCGGGGCTGGTCTGGCTCTGGCGCTCGCCGGTCGCCTGAAGGAAGGTCGGGGCAACCGGGGCTCAGGCTGCCAAGGCGGTCTCCAGCCCGGCGGCGATGCCCAGCAGGCTGCGGTCGCTGCCCCGGCGGCCCATCGCCATCAGCCCGACCGGCAGCCCGGCGGACGGCACCGGCAGCGAGATCGCCGGCACGTCGAACAGGTTGGCGATGCGGGTGTTGCGCAGCAGCAGCAGGTTGACGCGGTGGAAGGCGGCATCCTCCAGCACATCGGCGATGGCGGGAGCGGTCAGCGGAACGGTGGGCAGCAGCAGGACCGGATGCCGGGCCAGCCGCTCGTCCATCAGACGGATCAGGTCCGCGCGGCGGCGCTGCATGCGGACGTAATCAGCGGCAGGCGTCCGGCCACCGGCCTCGATGCGGGCGCGGGTCTTGGGATCGATGCCGTCGAGCTCCGCGATGCCAAGCTCCGCCAGCGTCGCCGCAAGCTCGATGGCGGTGAAGACGCCGACGCGGTCCAGATCGGCCAGGGCGTCCAGTTCGGCGTCGATGGAGCCCTCGACGATGTGAGCACCAGCGGCACGCAGGCGGTCCAGCGCCGCCTCGAAAGCAGCGGCGACCGCCGGCTCGATCCCGTCGAACAACCGCCACCGCGGTACCAGGAAGGATTGGCCGGCAACCGGCAGCGGGACCAGCGGAGCCGGGTCGCCGTCGCCGAGAATTGAATCGAGCAAGGCCGCGTCGGCGACGGTCGCGGCAACCGGGCCGATCACATCCAGCGACGGCGACAGCGGGAAGGCGCCCTCGGCCGACAGGCGGCCGGAGGTCGGCTTGAACCCCACCGCGCCGGACAGCGCCGCCGGAATGCGCAGCGAACCGCCGGTGTCGCTGCCGACCGCGATCTCAGCCATGCCATCCACCACAGAGATCACCGCACCGGAGGAGGAGCCGCCCGGCACCCGCGACCGGTCGCGCGGGTTGCCGGGGTTGCCATAATGGGGGTTGATGCCGACGGCGGAGAAGGCGAATTCGGTCATGTGGGTGCGGCCGACGATGACGGCGCCGGCGGCACGCAGCCGCGCCACGGCATGGGCATCCCGCCCGGCGGCGGGCTGGCCGCGCAGGATGGCGGAGCCGGCCGCGGTGGTGTCACCCGCCACGTCGAACAGCGCCTTGACCGAGACGATCCGGCCGTCGAGCGGCCCCAGCGGCCGACCCGCTGCCGCCCGGCGGTCGCTGGCAGCCGCGGCGGCCCGCGCCTCGTCGGCATAGATTTCAGTGAAGACCATCGCGCCCTGCCGCTCCGGATCGGCGATGCGGGCAAGCGCCGCCTCAAGCCGTTCGGACGCGGACAGATGGGGGGCGGCGGACACGGGCATGTCTGGTTCCTGGCAGGTCATGGGAAGGATCGGACTATAGCGGAACGTGCCATCGCATGTGCCACATCGGCGTCGGCTTGGCGACCAGGATCATGCGGTCGACGCAACGGGCAGCGGCGCGAGATGCGGGTGCCGCTGGGAATCGACAAAGCCTTTCGGCTATTTTACATTTTCTGCATTTCTTTCTGTGGAACTATCCTGATCTCTACTTTCGTCGGGGTATTTGCCCTTCGGCCGATGGCACGTGCCGACAGCGTGTGATAATCAGGAGAGAACGAAGCGGACCGAGCAGACACACGGCCGACGCGAGTCCCCTGGCCCCGACACGGCCTTTGCAGTTCCGAAGCCGGGGGATTGATCGCCAACGGCCGGCCTTTTCCGGAATGACTCACGGAAGGACGGACTCCGATGCCTGCAACGCCTCACTTCCATCCGCCCGGCGGCAATCCCCTGGGGCCCCTTGAGCGTCATGCCGAGCGCCACATCGCCATCGTCGGCGCGGGATTCACCGGCAGCCTGCTGGCGGCCCACCTGCTGCGCGGCGCGCGGGCGCCTCTGGTGGTCCATCTGATCGAATATGGCAGCAGACCGGGAACCGGCGTCGCCTACTCCACCCCCAACGGCGCCCATGTGCTGAACGTCCGCGCCTATAACATGAGTGCCTATCCGGACGACCCGCGCCATTTCCTGCGCTGGCTGTGGAGCCGGGCGGAGGGGCCGACGCCGGAACAGCCGGTGCCGCCCAGCGGCCACGCCTTCGTGTCGCGCGCCCTGTACGGCGCCTACATCCAGGACGTTCTGGCGGAAGCGCAGGCGGAGGCCCCCACCCACGCGCGCCTGAACCTGATCCGCGGCGAGGCGGTGGACGTCCGCACCGAGGACCCGGCCAACGGCAAGCGCGCCGTGCATGTGCGCCTCGGCGACGGCCGCGTGGTCAGCGCCGATACCGCCGCGCTCTGCATCGGCAACTTCCCGCCCTCCGCGCCCTGCCTGGCTTCGGCGACTGCGGCGGAGGCCTTCGTGTCCGACCGCTTCATCGGCGACCCGTGGGATGCCGCCGCCATCGGCCGCATCGACCAGGACGCCCCCGTTGCCATCCTCGGCACCGGCCTGACCATGGTGGACACGGTGCTGTCGCTGCTCGACCAGGGACATCACGGCCCGATCACCGCCGTGTCGCGCCGCGGCCTGCTGCCGCTGCGCCATGAGGAAACGCGGCCCTACACCTCCTTCCTGCATCCCGACGTGCTGCCCAGCACGGTGCTGGACGTGCTGATCGCGCTGAAGGCCGATGCGCGCCGGGCGACTGCGGACGGCTATGACTGGCGGTCTGCCTTCGACGCGCTGCGTCCGCACCATCACCGCATCTGGTCGCATCTGCCGATGGAGGAGCGCCGCCGCTTCCTCCGTCACGCCCGCCCCTTCTGGGAGGTGCACCGCCACCGCATGGCCCCCCAGGTGGCCGACCGGATCGCCGCCGCCCGTGCCGGCGGCCAGCTGACGATCCTGCCGGGCCGTCTGAAGGACGCGGCGCTGACCGCGGACGGGTTGGACCTGCACATCGTCGAGCGTGGCGGCGGAGCGGCACGGGTGCTGTCGACGGGTGCGCTGATCAACGCGACCGGCACCAACTGCGACTACACCCGCATCCGCCATCCGCTGGTGCGTTCGCTGCTGGACCGCGGCCTTGCGCGGCCGGACCCGCTGCGGCTGGGGCTGGACGTGACGGAAGGCGGTGCGGTGATCGCCGCCGACGGCACCCCGGCGGCGCGCCTGCTGGCCTTCGGTCCGGTCGCCAAGGCACCCTTCTGGGAAATGACCGCCGTGCCCGAACTGCGCAGCCAATGCGCCGAAGCGGCCCGGCGGATACTGGACGGCCGGGCCGGCGGCGCGGCGGCAGGCCAAGGGGCGCTGCCGGTGATGCCGACGCTCGAGTGTCCCGATCCGCAGCGGGTGTGAATAGGCAGGGAGGTCACCGCGCCTTCGGCAGCGGCGGCGCATAGCCCCCGGTCTTGCTGGTGCGCAGGCCGAGCACCGCCAGCCCCTCCACCAGCTTCACGGCGGCGGTGACACCATCCACCACCGGCAGGCCCATCTCCTCGCTCAGCGAGCGGGCGAGGTCGGCCATGCCGGCGCAACCCAGCACGATGGTCTCGGCTCCATCCTGTTCCATGGCCCGGCGGATTTCGGCGCGCACGCGGTCGACGGCGCCGGATGACGGGTCCTCCAGAGCCAGCACGGGCACACCCGCTGCGCGGATGGTGCAACGGCCAGCCATGCCGTAACGCTGCGCCAACCGCTCTAGCGCCGGGATCGAACGCGGGAGCGTCGTCACCACGCTGAACCGGCCGCCCAGCAGCCCGGCGGTCTGCATCGCCGCCTCGCAGATGCCGATCACCGGTGCTGTGGCAAGGCTGCGCGCGGCATCCAGCCCGACATCGTCGAAGCAGGCGATCACGGTGCCGGCGATGTCGCTCCCACGCTGGTGCCGGTCGATCTCCGCCAGCAGGCCGGGGACGGCCAGCGCCTCGTCGTAATAGCCCTCGATGCTGGCGGGGCCGGTCGGGGGATTGGTGGCAAGGATCTCGGTGCCGGGCGCGGCGACCTTGCTGGCGGCGGCGCCGATCCGCTCGGTCATCGAGGCGGTGCTGTTGGGATTGACGACCAGGATGCGCATGGTGGTGGGGTTCCTCAAATGCCGCTTCGGCGCAGGCGGTGGCGGCGCAGCGCGATCAGGCCCAGCAGGGCCACGCCGATCACGGTGAAGGAGAACACCGTCGTCAGCGATCCCAGCGCATAGAGCACCGGCGTGGTGACGTTGGTGGTCATGCCGTAGATCTCCAGCGGCAGCGTATTGAAGCTGCCGGCGGTCATCAGCGTGCGGGCGAACTCGTCGTAGGACAGGGTGAAGCCGAACAGCCCGACGCCGATCAGGCTGGGCAGCAGGATCGGCAGCACGACATGGCGCACCGTTTGCCAGGGCGAAGCGCCCAGGTCGCGCGCCGCCTCCTCATAGGCCGGGTTGAAGCGGTTGAAGATGGCGAAGACGATCAGCAGGCCGAAGGGCAGCGTCCAGGTCAGATGCGCGCCCAGCGCCGAACTGTACCAGGCCGGTTCCAGCCCCAGGATGTTGAAGAACAGGCCGATGCCCAGGCTGACCAGGATCGACGGAACGATCAGGCTGGCGACGGCGAGATAGAACAGCGCCGCGCTGCCCCGGAAACGGCGGCGGAAGGCGAAGCCGGCCAGCACCGAGCACAGCACGGTCAGCACCATCACCATCAGCCCCAGCGCGATGGAGCGACGGAACGACCCGCCGAAATCGCCCACCGCCTGCTGTTCGAACAGGTTGCGGAACCAGTGCAGCGAGACGCCGTTCATCGGAAAGGTCAAGCCCCCCTCCGGTCCCTGGAAGGACAGGATCAGGATGGTCGCGGTCGGGCCGTAGAGGAACAGCACGAACAGCGCGAAGAAGCCGGCCAGCAGGTAGAAGGACAGGCCGCGGCGGGAGGTGTTCATCGCTCACAGCTCCTTCCGGATGTCGACGACGCGCAGCATCGCCACCACCATGATCAGGACGACGGCCAGCAGCACCACGGCGTTGGCGGCGGCGGCCGGGTATTGCAGCAGCGAGATCTCGTTGGCGATCATCAGGCCGATGGAGGCGCTCTGCCCGCCGCTCATCAGCCGCACGGTGATGAAGTCGCCCATCACCAGCGTGACGACGAAGATGGAACCGATGGCGATGCCGGGCTTGGTCAGCGGCAGAATGACGTTCCACAGCGTCTGCGCCGCGCTGGCGCCGCCGTCGCGCGCCGCCTCGATCAGAGCGCGGTCGATGCGCATCATCGAATTGAAGATCGGCACCACCATGAACAGCGCATAGAGGTGGACGAAGGCCAGCACGACCGAGAAGTCGGAGAACAGCAGGAACTCCAGCGGCCGGTCGATGATCCCGGCGGAGATCAGGCCGGAGTTCAGCAGCCCGTTGCGTCCCAGGAACGGGATCCACGAGATCATGCGGATGATGTTGGAGGTCCAGAACGGAATGGTGCAGACCAGGAACAGCACCATCTGCCAGGTGGTGGACCGGACATGGAATGCCAGGAAATAGGCGACCGTGAAGCCGATGCCGAGCGTGATCGCCCAGGTCAGCGCCGCGTACTTCAGCGTGTTCAGATAGGTCTTCCAGGTGACCGGCGAAGTCAGCAGTTCCGTGTAGTTGGTCAGCACGAAGTCCGGGTAGATGCGCACGCTGTCGTAATCCCAGAAGCTGACCGCGACGATGGTCAGGATCGGCACCAGCAGGAACAGCAGCAGCGCGACGGTCAGCGGCGCCGCCTGGAGATAGGGGGCGACGCGTGGAGCCAAGCGGGGGCGCCTCGTCCTGCCGACGGCGGCCGTGACGGTCGGTCGGGGCGTTTCGGCGGTCAGGGTCATGGGCGGGGTCCTGCGGGTTGGAATGATGGATTTGGTGCGGTGCCCCCTCCCTCCCGCTTCGCGGGTCCCTCCCTCCCCCGCCTTCGGCGGTGGAGGGACAGAAAGCGGCAGTCCCCTCTCCCTCGAAGAGGGGGAGGGTTAGGGAGGGGGCATCGAAGCCGACGACTACGCCGCGATGAACTCGTTCCACTTGCGGACCATGTAGCGGTCCTCGTCCATCACCGCGTTCCAGCAGGCGACGCGGCCCATGCGGTCCTGGAACGACCCGCCGTCGCGCACGGCGCCGGCCTTTTCCATCACCTTGCCTTCGGGGCTGAGGATGTCGGTCTTGGCCGGCTGGCCCTCCATCCAGAAGGCCCATTCCTCCGGCGTCATGTGCTGCTTGGCGGTGTCGAGCACGGCCGAATAATAGCCTTGGCGGTTCAGATAGGCGCCGACCCAGCCCGACAGATACCAGTTGATGTATTCGTAGGCCGCCTCAAGCTCCAGCCCGCTCAGATGCTTGGCGATGCCGAGGCCGCCGCCCCAGGCGCGATAGCCTTCCTTCAGCGGTTGGTAGACGCACTGGATGCCCTTGGCGCGCACGGCGGCGACGGCCGGCGACCACATGGACTGGATGATGACCTCGCCCGACGACATCAGGTTGACGCTCTCGTCGAAGGTCTTCCAGAAGGCGCGGAACTGGCCGGCCTTCTTGGCCTCGGTCATGATCTTGAGGGTCTTGTCGATCTCCTCCTTGGTCATGTTGCCCTTGTCGCCATACTTGATCTCGCCCATCGCCTCACAGACCATTGCGGCGTCCATGATGCCGATGGACGGGATGTTCAGCAGCGACGCCTTGCCCTTGAAGGCGGGGTCGAGCAGGTCCTTCCAGCTGGAGATCGGACGGCCGACCAGATCGGGGCGGATGCCCAGCGTGTCGGCGTTGTAGATGGTCGGGATCAGCGTCATCCACTGGGTCTGCGACTTGGCGAACTTGGTGCTGTCCTTGCCCTCGACGAAGCCGACTGTGTGGGGGGCGGTGCCCTGGGCGATGGCGCTGTCCGGCGTCAGCTTGCCGGTGACGAAGATCGGGACGATCTTGTCGAAGTTCTTGATCTTGGAAACATCCATCGGCTGCATCACGCCGGCCGGGAAGACCTTCTTGCAGATCCAGTATTCGATGTCGGCGATGTCGTAGGACTTCGGCTGGGTCACCGCGCGTTGCGTCACCGCGTCGGAATCCAGCGCCGTCATCTGCAGGGTGAAGCCCAGATCCTCCTTCACCTTGTCGGCGACGGCATTCAGGTTCGACACGCCGGTTCCGAACTGGCGCAGCGTGATGTTCTTGATGTTCTGCGCCCAGATGGTCGGAAAGCCGGTGATCGCGCCGGAGCCGACGGCCGCACCCGCGACGGCGGCGGTGCCCTTCAGCAGGGTGCGGCGGCTGACGCCGGTCGAGAGTTTCGAAGGAGTACGGGTGTCGGTCATCGCTGAGCCTCCAGTCTGTTCGTCGTGTTGTTTTTTGGGTAGCGCTTTTGAAAGGGATCAGGCCGCCAGCGGGTGGACGTCCCGCCGGCTCCAGCCGGCGCGCACGCGGTCACCGACCGTGACCGGCGCGTCGAAATAGCGGGCCTCGTCCAGCACGACGGCGAACTCGTCGGCGCCGGGAATGTCGAGGCTGAGATGGACGGAAGCGCCGTGATACTCCAGCGAGCGCACCGTGCCCTCCACCTGGATCTCGGTCGGCAGATCGGCGCCACCCAGCTGGATGCGGTCGGCGCGCACGGCGCAGCGGCCGGCATCGCCGACAACTCCGCCTTCGATTACATTGTGGCCGCCGATGAAGCGAGCGACGAAGGCGGTGCGCGGGCGGTTGAACAGCTCGCGCGGTGGTCCGGCCTGTTCGATCCGCCCCTGGTTCATCACCACGGCGAGGTCGGCCAGCGCCATCGCCTCGGTCTGGCTGTGGGTGACGTGGATGAAGGTGATGCCGATGTCGCGGTGCAGGCGCTTCAGCTCCTCCCGCATGCGCACGCGCAGGAAGGGGTCGAGCGCCGATAGCGGCTCGTCCAGCAGAAGCACGCCCGGCTGGGTGATCAGCGCGCGGGCGAGAGCGACGCGCTGCTGCTGTCCACCGGACAGTTGCGACGGCAGGCGGCCGGCGTATTTGCTCATGTCGACGAGGTCGAGCATCTCTCGCGCCCGGCGGCGGCGCTCCTCCTTGGCGACGCCCTTCATCTTCAGGCTGAAGGCGACGTTGTCGGTGCAGTCCAGATGCGGAAACAGGGCGTAGCTCTGGAACATCATCGCCGTGCCGCGCCTGGCCGGCGGGTCGTCGTTGACCACGCTGTCGCCGATCAGCAGGTCGCCGTCCGTGATGTCCTCATGCCCCGCGATCATCCGCAGGGTGGAGGTCTTGCCGCAGCCGCTAGGCCCCAGCAGGCAGCAATAGGAACCGGCGGCGATCCGCAGATCGATGCCGTCCACCGCCACGGTCGTGCCATAGGCCTTGCGCAGCTTCACGAGTTCGACCGTCGAACCTGCCGTCATCTGAGCGCCTCCAGAATTGTGCACAATCTGCGCGGTCGTTTGTGACCGGTTCGCCTTGTGCATGCCGCGTGCCAGCGGTGGAAGGCCGGGAATCAGCCGGTTTTCCGATGCTCAATTGCGCAACGGCTCGGCATTTGTGCAGCGATTCGGCGCAATGGCGATAATTTGAGCAGCGTTGCTCCCGGCATTCACCGCTGCGCCACTCGGGAGATTGCCGTTTTCCTGCTGGCCCGGTTTGTGCACAATCTGCAGTACGTTTCCCGCACACCGTTAAAAGCACCCTGCCAGCCAATGACGACCGCCGCGCCCGCCAAGCCAGCCCGCCGCACGCCCCGCGCCAGCGCCGAAACCCGCATCGTCCGCAGCATCGGCGAGGCGATCGCCGACCGCCGCCTGCCGCCCGGCACCAAGCTGACGGAGGAAAGCCTGGCGGAAGCGTTCGGGGTCAGTCGGGAACGGGTGCGCAAGGTTCTGCTTCTGCTGGCGCAGCGGCGCGTTGTGACGCTGATCCCCAACCGCGGCGCTTTCGTCGCCAAGCCGACGCCGAAGGAGGCGCGCGAGGTGTTCGAAGCCCGCCGGGTGATCGAACGCGCGATCATGGAACGGCTCGAACGGATGCCGCGCCCCTTGCCCGACGATGTGCTGGAAAAGCTGCGCGGCCATGGCGCGCTGGAGGATGCCGCGGAGCTTGCGGCCGACCGCAAGGCGATGATCCGGCTGTCCGGCCAGTTCCACCTGCTGCTGGCGGAATTCGCCGGCAACGCGACGCTGACGGGGATTCTGGCCGACCTGATCGACCGCTCCAGCCTTGCCATCGCGGCCTTCGAACGGCGCTCGTCGCACACCTGCTCAGCCGACGACCACCGCCGCCTGATCGCCGCTCTCATCGGCAATGCGCCCGGAGAGGCGACCGCACTGATGATCGAGCACCTCGACGAGGTCGAGCGTCAGCTGGATCTGGAAGCCAAGACCGACACCCGGATCGACCTGAAGGCGATCTTCGCCGACGAACCGGAGCCGGCCTGACGGGGTACGAGTCCAAAAATGAAAAGCCCCTCTCCCCTTGCAGGAGAGGGGCTTCGCAACTCCTTGCCAGGCTTCAAGCTATTGCCCAGCAACCTCCAATCAAACCCTCATGCCGGCCGAGATGTTCAGCGTATCCTGGATCTCCCCGGCCAGTTGGTCGGCGATGGGCCCGACGATGACCTGCACGGAGTTGGCGGACGGCTTCACCACGCCGCGGGCACCCAGTCGCTTCAGTTCCGCCTCGTCGATGCGGGCGGCGTCGGCGACGGCCAGACGCAGGCGCGTTGTGCAGGCCTCCACCGAGCGCAGATTGCCGGCCCCGCCCAGTGCCGCGACATAGGCGCCGGCCCGGTCGCTCGCCGCCGCCGCGGGTGTCGGCGCATGGACGGCCGGCGCCGCCTGCCCGGCGGGGATGGCGACATCGTCGCGACCCAGCGTCTTCAAGTCGAAGCGCCGGATGACGAAGCGGAACAGAGTGTAATAGACCACGAAATAGACCGCACCCACCAGCAGAAGCAGGATCGGGTTGGTCGCCTTGCCGTAATTCAGCACATAGTCGAACAGGCCGGCCGAAAAGCCGAAGCCCAGCTTCACGTTCAGCACATCCATCAGCACCATCGACAGGCCCGTCAACACGGCGTGGACCGCGAACAGCACCGGCGCCAGGAACATGAAGGCGAATTCCACCGGCTCCGTCACGCCGGTCAGGAAGGCGGTCAGCGCCATCGACAGCAGCACGCCGCCGACCGCCGCGCGGTTCTCCGGCTTGGCCGTGTGGTACATGGCGAGGCAGGCGGCGGGCAGGCCGAACATCATCACCGGGAAGAAGCCGGCCATGAAGGCGCCGGCCGCCGGATCGCCCTTGAAGAAGCGGTTCAGGTCGCCGGTGACGCCCTGGTAGTCGCCCAGCAGGAACCAGGCGATGTTGTTGATGATGTGGTGCAGGCCGGTGATGATCAGCACCCGGTTCAGCACGCCGTAGAGGAACAGCCCCAGCTTGCCCAGCCCCAGCACGCCGGTGGTCAGCGCGCTCAAGCCCGCATCGACGATGGGCCAGCCATAGCCGAAGACCAGTGCGATCCCCAGAGCCGCCAGACCGGTGACGATGGGCACGAAGCGCCGCCCGCCGAAGAAGGCGAGATAGTCCGGCAGCTTGATGTCCTTGTACCGGTTATAGAGCTGGCCGGCGATGATGCCGATCAGGATGCCGACGGGGATGCTGATGCGGCTGGACATCTTCGCCACCAGCTCCGGCGGCACTCCGCTGAGCACGACGGCGCCCTTCACCGCCACGAAATATCCCACCGCACCGGCCAGCCCGGCCGCGCCATGGTTCTCGCGGGCAAAGCCGATGGCGATGCCGACGGCGAACAGGACGCCCAGGTTGGAGAAAACGGCGTCGCCCGCCGCGGCGATGAAGGCGATGTTCAACAGGTCGGGCTGGCCGATGCGCAGCAGCAGCCCGGCGATGGGCAGCACGGCGATCGGCAGCATCAACGCCCGCCCGAGCCTCTGGACGCCCGAAAAACGGTCGCCCGAAAAACGATCAGCAGACATTCGGACGTCTCCCAGTGAAACGGACTCCGGCCTCAGGGTGCCGGGTCTGTCATGTTGGTCATATTCGCGTTGTCAGCCCGGCGCGTTCCATCGCCCGGCGCAGGTTGCCGCCGGTCTCGATCAGCAGTCGGTCGATGTCGGCATTGTCCAGACCGGCAAGGCCCAGCACGGCGCGGCGGACATCGCCATGCCGCTCCAGCGCCGCACCGGCCGCTGTTTCGTCCACCCCCGCGATGCGCGCGACCATGGCGGCGCAGCGGCGGCGAAGCTTGGCGTTCTCCGGCCGGACATTGATCATCAGGTTGTCGTAGACGTTGCCGAGCGCGGTCATCACGCCGGTCGAAAACAGGTTCAGCACCACCTTCTGCGCAGTGCCGGCACCCAGGCGGGTGGACCCGGCGATCACCTCCGGCCCCGTCAGGGTCAGGATGGGATGCTGCACCGCCTGCAACAACGGGGACCCGGCGCTGCTGGCGATCGCCATGGTCAGGGCCCCCGCCTCCCGCGCGGCGCGGAGAACGCCGACGGTGTAGGCGCTGGCCCCGCTGGCCGACAGGCCGACGACGACATCCTCCGCGGCGATGCCCACACGGGCCGCTTCGCCCCGGCCGGCATCCTCGTCATCCTCCGCCGCACCGGTCAGCCCGCGCGACAGGTCGAGCCCGCCTGCGATCAGCAGGACCAGCCGCTCTGCCGGCCAGTCGAAGGTCGGCCCCAGATCCAGCCCGTCCAGCGCCGCGACCATGGCCGAAGACCCGGCGCCGGCATAGACCAGCCGCCCGCGCCCGCCGGACAGGCGGTCCGCCGCGGCCTCCACGGCGGCGGCGGCGGCCGGCAGGGCGGGTGCACAGGCGGCGAGCGCTCGAGTCTGCCCCTCCCATAGGGCCGTCATCAGTTCGTCGGCCGGCCACACGTCCAGCCGGCTGTACCGGTACGCCGTATCCTCCGTGCCGCCCGCCATTCCCGCTGCTCCCGCTCTGCTCGCCGCCCATGGCGGGCGCCCCATTCCCGACCGCCTGCCGGCCGCCGGTGGTATTAGATTGGACTGTATGTGCAGCATACCAAAATCCGGTCTGTCCGCAATCGCAATCTGGTTGTTCGCCTTTGCCTCTTTCAGGGAATCCCCCGGCGGCTGTTGCCCATTGGCCTTTCAGTGGTATCATGCTCGTCCCAGAGCATTGGAGTGGTTGCCGATGTCCACAGCCGCCGCCGCGGCCCCGTTCGACCCGACCGCCCTGTCGGATGCCCTGCCGCTGCCGCTCTACCTTCAGCTGGCGCGGCATCTGCGGACGCTGATCGTCGAAGGGCGCCTGACCGACCAGGATGCCCTGCCCGGCGAGCGCGAGCTGGCGGAAACCTTCGGCGTGTCGCGCGTCACCGTGCGCAAGGCCTTGCGGGAGCTGATCGCGGAAGGGCTGCTGCACCAGCGCCAGGGAGCCGGCACCTTCATCAACCGCAGCCCTCATGTGGAACAGCGCCTGTCGGCGCTGACCAGCTTCACCGAGGACATCGGCGGGCGTGGGCTGAAACCGGACTCGCGCTGGCTCACCCGTTCCGTCGGAACGGCGACTCCGGAAGAAGCGATGGCGCTGGGACTGCGTCCAGGGGCGGAGGTGGTGCGGCTGCACCGGCTGCGTCTGGCCGACGGAACGCCGCTCGCCATCGAACTCAGCGCCCTGCCATCCTGCTTCCTGCCCGATCCGGAACTGGTGCAGGGCTCCCTGTACGAGATCCTGCGCGGGCGTGGCCATCCGCCCTTCCGTGCCCTGCAACGCTTGTCTGCCATTCGCCTGCCGGTGGATCAGGCGGCGCTTCTGGGGGTTCCCGACGGCGCCCCCGCCCTTTACATTGAGCGCCGCACCTTCCTGGAGAACGGAACTCCACTGGAGTTCGTCCGTTCCCACTACCGCGGCGACGCCTATGACTTCGTCGTGGAGCTGTCGCTGGCCTGATCCCTGCGGATCATCCCCTCCCACGCAGAAAAATCCTGACGAGAGCGCGCGATGAAGCCTGCCCTTGATACCCCGTTCCGTGTCCGCGCCATCCTGTTCGACATGGACGGAACCCTGATCGACACCACGGGTCCCGTGGAACGCTCCTGGCGCAGCTGGGCGGCCCGGCACGATCTGGATCCCGACGCCATCCTGGCCGTCTGCCACGGCGTCCGCAGCATCGAGACCGTCCGCCGCTTCGCCCCCGCCGGTGCCGACATCGACGAAGAGGTGCGTCTGGTGGAGGAGTGCTACACCAACGACACCGAAGGCGTGCGTGCCGTTACCGGCGCCCTGGAGCTTCTGCAATCGCTGCCGCGCCATCGCTGGGCGGTGGTGACCTCCGCGCCGCAGGACATGGCGAGAAAGCGGATCGCCCAGGCCGGCCTGCCCCTGCCCGACCTGCTGATCGGCGCCGACAACGTCACCCAGGGCAAGCCCCACCCCGAAGGCTACCGCACCGCCGCCGAGAAGCTGGGCTTCGACCCGCGCGAGACCGTGGTGTTCGAGGACGCCCCGGCCGGCTTGGCGGCCGGAAACGCCGCCGGCGCCTGGGTGATCGCCCTGACCACCACCCTGCCGGCGCATGAACTGGGCGAGAATCTGTGCCTGCCCGACCTGACGGCGCTGCGGGTGCGGGTGGACGAGGATGGGTTGGAGATCATCGCGGTGGGGGGCTGAAGGGTCCTTGGAGTTCAGGCTTCGAATGCCCCCTCCCTAGCCCTCCCCCACCTTCGGTGGGAGAGGGAACTCCGCCGCACTTGCACTCAACTCCCTCTCCCGCGATCGGACCGACCTTTGGTCGGCCGAGGGCGGGGGAGGGTTGGGGAGGGGGCATCGTCAGCCGACACCCACCCATTCCCAATCCACCTCAAGCCCCCCGCCATTCCCCGTCAACCCAAGTCCCGCGCACCGTCAAGTCTGGCCGCAGCAGCACCAGATCCGCCCGCCAGCCCGGCACGATCCTCCCCCGCTCGCCGACCATCCCCAAGAACTCCGCCGGATAGAGCGACGCCATGCGCAGCGACTCCTCCAGCGGCAGGCCGATCAGCGTCCCGGCATTGCGCACCGCCGTCGCCATGTCGAGATCGGCGCCAGCCAGCGTCCCATCCGCCAGCACCAGCCGGCCGTCGCGCCGGTAGATGGTCCGGCCGTTCAGGTCGAAGCGATCCGCATCGGTGCCGGTCGGCGGCATGGCGTCGGTCACCAGCATCATCCGGCCGCGCGGCCGGGCGGCCAGCGCCGCACGCATCATCAGCGGATGGACGTGATGCCCGTCGGCGATCAGCCCGCACCAGGGCCGCCCGTCGCCCAGCGCCGCACCGGCCGGACCGGGCTGGCGATTGGCGATGCCGGGCATGGCGTTGTAGAGGTGCGTCACCCCGCGCACGCCGAGGTCGAAGGCCTCCACCACCCGCTCCGCGCTCGCCATCGTGTGGCCGACCGACAGGATCACCCCGGCCGCCATCAGCCGCGACAGGGCCGCGTCCTCCACGCATTCCGGCGCCAGGGTCAGCAGCACCCGGCCGCCCGGCATCCGCGCCGGCAGGCCGCCGATGAAGTCTAGATCGGCCTCGTCCGGCGCACGGACGAAGCGCGGGTCATGGGCGCCCACCCGCTGCGGGCTGATGAACGGCCCTTCGAAATGGATGCCCAGCACGCCGCTGCCGGGTTGCGCCACCGCCGTCACCGCCGCCTCGGCGGCGGCGCGATGGCATTCGGGCGTGTCGGTGATGATGGTCGGCAGCAGGCCGGTGGTGCCGAAGCGCCGGTGCGCGGCGGCGATGGCAAGCGTCGCCTCCGGCGTCGGTTGCTCGTTGAACAGCACGCCGCCGCCGCCATTGACCTGGATGTCGACGAAGCCGGGGGCCAGCAGGTCGCCCGCCTCCAGCGCCACCGTCCGGTCGATGTCCGGCGGAGTGCGGCCGGGGGCGACGATGTCGAGAATGCGGCCATCCCCAACCAGCAGGCTGCGGTCGTCGAGGATGGTCTCGCCCGTGAAAATCCGGGCGCCGGTCAGGAGCTGTCGCATCAGACGGTCTTCGTCACTTTGGCGAGGTTGGGCGGGCTGTCGGGATCGATGCCGCGGGCCAGCGCCAGTTCATGGACCGCGCCGTAGAAGCTCTGCAACGCTGCCAGCGGCGCGGCCTCAGGCGCCAGATCCGGCAGGCTGGGCAGCAGGGTGGTACCGTCAAGGCCGCTTTCCGTGGTGGCGACGGCGGCCCCCAGCCCGACGATGCGGTCCACCACCGCGCGGGTGTGCGGTTCCGCCGCGTCGGCCTGAGTCAGGGCCAGCACCGGGAAACCCGGACCGACCAGCGCCAGCGGGCCGTGGACGACCTCCGCGGCGCTGAAGGCTTCCGCATGCAGGCGGCAGGTCTCCTTGAACTTCAGCGCCATCTCCAGCGCGGCCCCGAAGCCGACGCCGCGCCCCAGCACATAAAGGTTCCGCGCACCGGCGAGCGGCATCAAAGCCGGTTTCCAGTCCAGCCCCTTCGCCGCCTCGAGCGTTTCCGGCAGGGCGGCCAGTGTGGATTTCAGAGCCGGGTCGTCCTGCCAATGGGCGACCAGTTGCAGATAGGCGGCGAGCGAGGCGATACAGGACTTGGTCGCGGCGACGCTGCGCTCCGGCCCCGCCGACAGCGGCAGGAAATGGTCGCACATGTCCGCCAGCGGCGAATCCTCCGCATTGACGAAGCCGACCACCAGCGCCCCACCGGCCTTCGCCGCCTCCACCAGCCGCAGCAGGTCCGGGCTGCGGCCGGACTGCGAGACGGCGACGAACAGCGCACCCTCCAGGCTCAGCTGTCCGCCATAAACCGAGGCGATGGATGGACCGATGGAGGCCACCGCCCGGCCCATGCGCGTTTCGATCAGGTATTTGCCGTAGGCCGACGCATGGTCGGAACTGCCGCGGGCGCAGGTGACGACGAAGCGCGGCGGATGACGGCGCAGCCGCTCCCCCAATTCGGCGAAGCCGGCGCCGCAACGCTCGATCTGCCGCGCCACCGCGGCGGGCGCCTCTGCCGTCTCGGTTGCCATCAGGGGGAGGTTTCGGGGCGGCTTCTGCTCTGTCATGGCGGCGCTCGCGATTGACTGGTATAGATACCAATGTAAGACCTTATCGCGACGGAGGCCAGCGCCCATTGGTGGAATCGCATCTCAGCAGCAATCGCACTATGCAAAAGAAAAGCGGCGCGACCTGGGAAGGCCGCGCCGCATGATGAAACCAGTCGAATACCAGATGAGACTCGCGCTATTCGGCGGCGCGGCGCCCGCCCGGCAACAGGCCGGTCAGCGCGCCGGCAAGCGCGTCGGCGTCGTTGCCGACGATCAGGTCGAGGCCGTTGGCGCCCAACCCCATCACGGCACGGACGCCGGCCTTCTTCAGCGCCTCGGCATTCGCCTTGCCGGCATCGGTCAGTTCGATCCGCAGGCGGGTGGTGGCGAAGGCCGCGAGCGTCTTGATGTTGCCGGCACCGCCCAGCGCCTCGGCGAGGCGGGCGGCGCGGTCGGTCGGCAGCGGTGCGGCCGGAGCGGCCGAGGACGAAGCGGCGGTCGGCTTGGCGGAAACAGGCGCCGCGATGGCGGCCGGACCGTCGGCTTCCGGACCGGCACTGCGCAGATACTCCTGCATTTCCGTCTTCAGATTCTCCGACAGGGTGCCGAACACCGCCTGCACGCTGTCGCGCACCCGCAGGATGCCGGAGGCGCCCATGCCGCGCAGCTTGCCCTCGTCGACGCGGGCCGGGTCCTGCACCACCACGCGCAGCCGGGTGATGCAGGCATCCAGGTTGGAGATGTTGCCGCGCCCGCCAAAGGCCAGCACCAGGTCGCGCGCCCGTTCGCTGCCGGTGGCGGCGGTGGCGCCACCCTCCGCCACATCCTCGCGGCCGGGGGTTTTCAGGTTCAGCGCCTGGATGGTGTAGCGGAACACGACGTAATAAATCGCCGCGTAGACCGGCCCCAGGATCAGCACCAGCCACCATTTCTGCGAATAGGGGCTGAGCACGTTGAACAGCACGAAGTCGATGCCGCCCTGGGAGAAGGTGAAGCCCATATGGGCGCCCAGCGAATTCATGATGAACTGCGAGGTCGCCGCCAGAACCGCGTGGATCAGGTACAGCACCGGCGCCAGGAACAGGAACGAGAATTCGATCGGTTCCGTGATGCCGGTCAGGAAGGAGGTGAGCGCCGCGGAGATCATGATGCCGCCGACGCGCACCCGGTTCTCTGGCTTGGCGGCGTGCCACATGGCGATGGCCGCGGCCGGCAGGCCGAACATCTTGAACAGGAAGGCGCCGGACAGGATGCCGGCGGTCGGGTCGCCCGCGAAATAGCGGGCGATGTCGCCATGGACCACCTGTCCCGCGGCGTTCTGGAAGGATCCGATCTCGAAGAAGAAGGGCACGTTCCAGATGTGATGCAGGCCGAAGGGGATCAGCAGGCGTTCGACGAAGCCGTAGATGGTCGCGGCCAACCGCGGATCGTTCACCGCCGCCCAGTGCGAGAAGCTGTTGATGCCGCCCTGGATCGGCGGCCAGACCACCGACAGCACGACGCCCAGCACGATGGCGGCCAGTGCGGTGATGATCGGCACGAAACGCTTGCCGGCGAAGAAGCCGAGATAGGCCGGGAGGGCGATCTTGTAGAAGCGGTTGAACATTGCCGCCGCAAGACCGCCGGCCAGGATGCCGCCGAACACGCCGGTTTCCATGGACTTGATGCCCATGATGGTCTTGGGTTCCATCCCCCAGACCGTGGTCATCACGCCCAGCGTGGCCAGCATCACAATATAGCCGATGGTGGCGGCGATGGCCGACACGCCGTCATTCTCGGTATAGCCGAGCGCCACACCGATGGCGAAGATCAGCGGAAGATTCCCGAAGATCACGTCGCCCGAATTCTTCATCAGCATCGACAGCAGCGGCGGCATCCATTCAAAATTCGCCGCTCCGATGCCCAGCAGCAGACCGGCGACGGGAAGCACCGCCACCGGCAGCATCAGCGATTTGCCGATCTTCTGTAGAAACGCAAAGGGGTTCAAGGCCATGGCGGCTCTCCCGCAATTTGTCCGGCGGCGGCAACATCGTCATCCCCGGACGGGAATACAACCCGCAAGGGGGACAGGTTTCACGACATAGGCGACATAGCATGTCAGGCAAGGCTTGAGGCTTATCCCGGATGCGCATGATCCGGAACGTATTGACCGCAGGCTTCCGCCTTTTCCGGACAGAAAGTTTCGATAATCTATAGCGGGAACTACGCCTGGGCCATGCGGCGTCTGCGCGCATACAAACGATCCGGCGTCCGTGCCAGGATCGCAGCCGTCCGACGCGAAGGCGCCCGCTGGGGTCGATGCGTTAAGAATGAGGACCAACCAATCATGACCGCGATCACGCTTGCAGCACCGCTGGCCGGATGGGCCATGCCGCTGGCCGAGGTTCCCGACCCCGCCTTCGCCCAGGGGCTCGTCGGGACCGGCATGGCCATCGACCCGACCGTGAACGAGTTGCGCAGCCCCTGCGACGGCATCGTGCTGTCGATTCACCGCGCGCGCCACGCCTGTACCGTGCGCGCCGCCAGCGGTGCGGAGGTGCTGCTGCATCTGGGCGTCGACACCGTCGGGCTGAACGGCGAAGGCTTCACCGCCCATGTCCGCGACGGGCAGGCGGTGAAGGCCGGCGATCCGCTGATCAGCTTCGACATGGATCTGGTGGGAAGCCGGGCGCAGAGCCTGGTCAGCATGATGGTCGTCGTGAATGACGGCTTCACCGTCGACGGCCAGTCCGTCAACCGTGAGATCACCGTCGGCGAGCCGGCGATGACCATCCACGGCGGCAGCGGCGCCGATGCCGTGGCTTCCGCCGCCGCTTCCGACTCGGACGAGACGGGTGAGCGCGGCGTTGTCCTGCCGATCGCCAACGGGCTGCATGCCCGGCCGGCCGCGGCGCTGGTCGCCGCCACCAAGGCCTATCCCGGAACCGTTACCATCCTCTGCCGCGACCGCAGCGCGAACGCCAAGAGCGTCGTCGCCCTGATGGGACTCGGCACCGTGCTGGGCGACCGGCTGACCGTGCGCGCCGCCGGTCCCGGCGCCCAGGACATGGCGGAGAGCATCGCCGTGCTGATCGAAGGCGGGCTGGGCGATCCGGTCGTCGACGGAGCGGCGGCGTCCGCGCCGGCTGCCGCCGGCCTGGCCACCCCCACGGCCGCCATTTTGGCCCAACCGGCGGAGGAGGAGATCGGCCCGCCCTTCGCCCCCGGCGAGGAGGTTCTGCTGAAGGGCACCATCGCCGTGCCGGGGCAGGCGGTGGGAACCGTCGTGCGCCACTTCCGCAGCGCCGTGCGCGTGGCGGAAGAGGGCGGCGGACCGGCGGTGGAGGAGCCGCGGCTGCGTCGGGCGCTGGACAGCGTGATCACGGAGTTGGGCCGCTCGGCCGAACGGATGCCGGAACACGCCGCCATCTTTCAGGCCCACCGCGAGCTTCTGGACGATCCGGAACTGCTGAACGGCGCGCTCGCCGACATCCGCGCCAGCAAGAGCGCGGAATGGGCGTGGCAGCGAACAGCACGGCTGCAGGCCGATGCGCTGGCGGCGCTGGCCGACCCGCGCATGGCGGAACGGGCGGCCGACCTGCGCGACCTGGAACAGCAGGTGCTGGCCGTGCTGGCCGGCAAGGCGCCGAGCGTCGGTCTGGCGGAACTGCCGGCCGGCAGCATCGTTCTGGCCGACGAAATCCTCCCCTCCGACCTTGCCGGCGTCCCGGCGGGACGGCTGGCCGGCATCGGCATGGTGCATGGCGGCCCGACCTCCCACGCCGTCATCCTGGCGGCGGCGCTCGGCGTGCCGACCGTGGTGGCGCTCGGCCGGCAGGCGGAGCGGGTGCCGGACGGCGCCCCCGTCGTGATCGACGGCAACCGCGGCGAACTGCTGGTCTTCCCGCCGGAGGACATGCTGGCGACCACGCGAACCGCCGTCGCCGCCCGCGCCGCGCGCCGCGAGGAGAACCGCCGCACCGCCGGCGAGGACTGCCGCATGGCCGACGGCACGCGGATCGAGGTCTTCGCCAACCTGGGCCGGGTCAGCGACGCCCCCGGCGCCGTGATGGAGGGGGCGGAGGGCTGCGGCCTTCTGCGCACCGAATTCCTGTTCCTGGAACGCCAGTCCGCACCCACGGAGGACGAGCAGTATCAGCAGTACCAGCAGATCGCCGACGCGCTGGAAGGCCGGCCGGTGGTGATCCGCACGCTGGATGTCGGCGGCGACAAGCCGTTGTCCTATCTGCCGCTGCCGAAGGAGGAGAACCCGGTGCTGGGCCTGCGCGGCGTCCGCGTGGGCTTGCGCGAACCGGAGCTTCTGCGCGCGCAGATCCGCGCCATCCTGCGGGTGAAGCCGGCAGGCGCCTGCCGCATCATGGTGCCGATGATCGCCTCGCCGTCGGAATTGCTGGCGGTGCGCCGGATGGTGGACGAGGAGCGCGAGAGGCTCGGCCGCGCGGAACCGATCGAACTGGGCGCGATGATCGAGGTGCCGGCCGCGGCGCTGATCGCCGACCGCATCAGCGCGGTGGCCGATTTCCTGTCCATCGGCACCAACGACCTGACCCAGTATGTGCTGGCGATGGACCGCGGAAACCCGCATGTGGCGGCCCAACTCGACGCCCTGCATCCGGGCGTGCTGCGGCTGATCCGCCTCGCAGTGATGGGGGCCAAGACCTATGACCGGACGGTCGCGGTCTGCGGCGGCTCTGCCTCCGACCCGATGGCGGCGCCGCTGCTGATCGGGCTGGGCGTGACTGAACTGTCGGCCACCCCGGCGGTGATCGCCGACCTGAAGGCCTTCATCCGCACCCTGCGCATGGAGGACTGCCGCCGCGTCGCCGAAGCGGCACTGGGCACCGACAGCGCCGACGAAGTCCGCCGGCTGGTGGCGGAGACCTGGCCGGCGATCTGACGCCGACCAGACAAGCCAGAGGCCCGCAAGCGAAAGGCCGGCCGCCCGTTTCCGGGCGGACCGGCCTTTTCCTCTCTACGGGTTCCTCTCTGCGAGCAGCCCGGATCAGGTGGAGGCGGCTCAGATCCGGCCGGCCATCAGCATGGCGGCCACTGCCTGACATCCGCCATGCCAGCGGGCGGCGGCGCGGGAGGCGGTGCGCATCGCGGCGATGCCGATCAGCGACGCGGCGACGAACAGGCCGGGCTGCAGGTCGCCCCGCATCAGCAGTGCGGCGGCCATCCCGACGATCAGCACCCGGTAGACCGTCTCGCAAAAGCGCAGACCGGCCAGGAAGGGGTCGGCACCGCCGAAGCCGTCGCCGCCGACCAGCCGGCCGACCTGCGACCGCCCCGTCATCGGGCTCGCCGGTCCGGTGGCGCCAAGGGCGATCATCGCCGCCAGCGCCGCGACGCCGGCCATCGCAAGCGCACCCAACAGCGGCTGCAGCAAGGCCAGGACCGCCAGATGGACCGGTGCCCACACGGCCTCCAGCACCCACACGCGGTCCAGCCACGCCACGGATCCCCCCGACGGCATCAGCCGCGCCAGTTCCCGCATCTGGGCGAAGTCCAGCAGGGCATGGAGGGCGAAAAGTCCCAACGCGACGGCGACCAGAGCAAGCAGCGCACCATTCCCCGCGCCGTCCCACAGGGCCACCTGGAGCGGACCGGCATAAAGCGCGCTGCCGGCCACCAGCAGGTTCGCCAGCGCTCCAAACAAGCCGCTGCGGGCCAGGGTGGATCGGTTCAAGGCCGCGTGACGGGCGGTGGACGACGCCATGTCGGACGCTCGCGTTCGGAAAGGAAGGACCGAGGATGGAGCCGGTGAGTCCCGGTGGGGAGACTGGTCGAACGATACTAGGCTCATGCGGGTTACGGCCGGGCGGCCGCTCCTTCACCACGGGGCGCTGGAACGAGGCGCCGGAGCGGAGCCGGTGCACCGCGGCCATGTTGCGTGGGAAAATTTCCCACATCAAGTGAAAAGGTAATTCCCTTTCCGCTGACCCGCGCTATTGTCGGCTCTGTCCCGGGGCATGATCGCCTTCGTCATTCCCAAGTTTTGTTGGAGTTTCCGGCGCGTGCCGACCCGCAACCCCGCATCCGACAGCCCGAAGGGGGCCGGCTTATCCGGGGCGGCTCCCCCGCCGGGGGTGCTGACGGCGGTTCGCCGGGTGCTGGTGCCGCTGGTGCGGACGCTGATCGGCTTCGGGATATCCTGGCCGATGTTGGCGAACCTGCTGAAGTCGGTGTATGTCGAGGTGGCGGAGCGAGGCTTCGCGCTGCCGGGGAAGCCGATGACCGACAGCCGCATCACCCTGCTGACCGGCGTCCACCGCAAGGACGTCAGCCAGATCCGCAACGCTCCGCCGCCGGCGGAGGCCGCCGCCGCCGCGGCACCGTCGTTCGGATCGCAGGTGCTGAGCCGCTGGCTGACCGAATCCGCCTACCGCGATGCCGGCGGCCGGCCGCGCCCCCTGCCCCGCACCGCTTCAGCCGATGGCAAGGACAGTTTCGAGACGCTGGTCACCGGCATCAGCAAGGACATCCGCCCGCGCGCCCTGCTGGACGAACTTCTGCATGCCGGGCTGGTGGCGGAGCGGCCGGACGGCCTGCTCGAACTCGCTGCGGCGGCGCATGTGCCGCGCGGCGACTTGGACAAGCTCGCCTATTATTATGGCCGCAACCTTGCCGACCATCTGGCGGCGTCCGGGCACAATCTGGCCGGCGGCGCACCGCCCTTCCTGGAACGGGCGCTGGCTTATGATCGGCTGAGCCCCGAGTCCGTCGCCGCCCTGCGCCGGGAGGCGGACCGGCTGGGCATGGCGATGCTGGTGGAGTTGAATCGGATGGCCGCCGACCTTGCCGACGGGGATGCCGGCCGCGAGGACGCCAACCACCGCTTCACCGCCGGCCTCTACCTCTATCACGAGGCGGAACCGCCCGCCCCTGCGCTGAAAGCCGCCGATTCAGGCGGGGAAACGGCTCCGTCGTGACCGATCCAGCCAGCCCCCCGCTTCGTCGCCCGGTCGGATTTCCGGCCGGCATGCTGGCCCGCAACCTTGTATTCACGCTGTTGCTGGTTGCCGCCGGCTGCGGCCCTCTGCGCGACGGCTCCTCCCGCGATGGAGGCGTGGCGGATCGTGGGATCGGGGGAACCGGCATTTCGGTCACCGACCGAGGGATCGGCGGCACGGGTATCGGCAAAACGGGAATTATCGGCACGGTAACCGCATTCGGCAGCGTCTGGGTCAACGGCCTGCGGGTCGATCTGCCGCCCACCACGGCGGTGCAGATCGAAGGCCGGCCGGCGGAGCCCGGCGAGGTCAGGCTCGGCCATACGGTCGCCATGACGGCGAGCCCCGGCGGACCGACCGGGCTCACCGCACGCACGCTGGAGGTCCGCTATGTCGTGGCCGGTCCGGTGGAGCGGGCGGAAGGGGGCAGCGGTCTGGTGATGGGGCAGCGCATAGACCTCGCCGATGCGGAGGGAACCACCGCGCTCACCCCCGGCCGTTGGGTCGCCGTTTCCGGCCTGCGCCGGCCGGACGGCGTCGTCGATGCCAGCCGGGTCGATCCCTGGGACCCGGCCCGGGGCTGGATCCTGCGCGGCCGGCTGGATGCGGCCACACCCACCACTCTCACCGTCGCCGGGGTAACGCTTCGGCACGGGGTGAGCGCTGCCATGCCTCCGGTCGGAAGCCTCGTCCGCGTCGCCGGAGTTCTGGCTGCGGCGGATGCCTCCGGCACCGCGGCGCTGTCGGTCGATCCGGATCCCTTCAACCCCTTCGGCTCTGCAGTCGGCGCACTGTCGGTCGAAACCTATGTGGATTCGTCGGGACAGACGGCGATCCCCGGCGGCCCCCGGTTGGACATGGCGGATCGCGGCGCGGCGCCGGCACGGGTGGTGATCGACAGCGTGGTGACATCCGGCGGCGGACTCGGCCGCAGCCGCACCTTCGGTGCCGCACGCCTCGGCGGGCGGTCGCTGTCCGGCGCCGACCCCGCGGCACGCGCCGCCGGACTGGCGCGTGAAAGTCAGCGTCCTGACGGCCCACCGGGCGGGCCGGGCATGGATGGACCGACACCGGAACCCGGCCGCTCCGCCACCGACGCAGATGCACCATCCGGCTCGGCGCGCGCCGGCAGCCTACCTTCACCCGGTGCATCCTCGCCGGCCGGCAGCAGGTTCAGCGGACCGGACAGGGGACCGGCTGGCACACCCGGCAGCAGCTTCGGCCGCGGTGGCGGTCCAGGCAGGGGCCCCCGCGGACATGGTCCCGGATCAGGCGCCGGGCCGGGAGGAAGCCCCGGTGGTCACAGTGGCGGCTTTCACTGACGCTCAGCGGCGCAGTCCAGCAAATCAGGGTTGCGCCAGAAGCCTCATGAAAGCACCCGGTCCGAACAAAGTTGAGGGATGCACAAACACTGATCGCAAAACCCCCGCACACCTTACCATCACAAGGTAGCCTAGCCCGCTCTTGGCTCTTTTATTCGAAATTTCTGCAAATTTTACTGACAGTTTCCACGGGACCTGCTGCGGCATTTTGATCCACATTTTGAATATGCCTGCATTCTCAAAATTTTATGAGTTAACATACTAGTATATCAACGTCGAAGGAATGCCCCGGCGGAAGGAACTGTCCAGTTGTCAATAAGGGTAGAGCCGGGCTGACCGCTCTGCTTCCTTTATTGTCTTTGGTTTAAACCATGGACTACGTCGAATGCCCACTGCCGCACGGACTGGGACACCTCCCGGGCTCATGCCGGCCGGCGTTACGGCCGCTCCCTCCGCACAGGCCGGAACTCTTCGCATAGACAGGACCTGACCATGATCACGCTCCTTCCGCGGCTGTCGATCCGCGCCACGCTTGGCCTTGTCGTCGCCGCGCTTGGCCTGCTGCTGATCGCCACCAGCACCTACACGATGATCGACGTGGTGAACCGGACGCGCACCGCCGACAGGGTCGCCGCGCTCAGCGAGACCAGTCGAGAGTTGCTGCGCACGCTGCTGGCGATCCGGCTGGAGCGCGGGCTGGTCGGACCGGCGCTGGGGGCCGAAGGATCGCTCGGCGACACCGAACTCCGCCAGATCTCCGCGAACCGCGAGGTGGCGGAGGCCGGCTACGCCGCCATCGCCGCCAAGCTGGGCGGGCTCGACCTTCCCGGCCTGCCGGCTGCAACGGAAAAGCTGCGCAGCACGCACGACACGCTCGCCGAATTGCGTCGGCGTGTCGACGATGCCCTCCGGCAGGGCAAGTCGGCGCGCGATCCGTCGGTGGCCGCGGCCTGGGCGACGGCGCCGGTCGCCTATCTCGACGCGCTGACCGCCGCCACCGATCTGCTGGACGCGTCTCTGAAGCTGGCCGATCCGATGGTCGATCACCTGCTGGGCATCAAGCGCGCCGCCTGGAACACCCGGCTGAATGCCGGCGGCATGGCGCTGCGCATCCAGACTGCGGTCGCCACCGGCCAAGCCTGGACCGCGGCCGACGCGCAGGCGGTGGCGGAGGCTATCGGCCGCACCACCCAGGCCTGGACCCTGGTGACGGAATCCGCCGCCCGTCCCGACACGCCCGACACCATCCGCAGCGCGGTCGAGAAGGCCAAGGTGAATTTCGAAGGTCCGCTGGTCGAACAGCGCAAGGCGGTGCTCGCCGCGCTCGCCGAAGGACGCAAGTCGCCGGTGGAGATCGGCACGATGCGCCAGCAGGACACCACCAGCCAGGGCTATATCGTCGATGCAGCGCTTGCCGCGGTGGACCGGATGGTCGCCCGTGCCGATGCGCAGGCTGCCCATGCCGCGCGCGACGCCGTCATTGCCGGCCTTCTGGTGGTGATCGCCATCGCCCTGACCATCGTCGGGCTGATCGTCGCCAAGCGCCGGGTGAGCGACCCGATCCGCTCCATGACCGACGCGATGCGCCGACTGGCCGACCGCGACATGGCGGTGGCGATCCCCGGACTGGACCGCAGCGACGAGATCGGCGGCATGGCCGCGGCCGTCACCGTCTTCCGCGACAGCATGATCACCGCCGACAGGCTCGCCGCCGAACAGGCGCGCGAACAGGCCGCCAAGGAAAAGCGCGCGGCCCATCTGGAAGCGCTGATGCGCAACTTCGACGCCAAGGCGATGCACATCGTGGAGACCGTCGCGTCGGCCGCCACCGAGATGCAGGGCACCGCCGGGGCCATGTCCACCACGGCCTCCCAGGCCAGCGAGCAGGCGACCGCCGTCGCCGCGGCGTCCGAACAGGCCTCCGCCAACGTCCAGACGGTGGCCTCGGCGACGGAGGAACTGTCGGCCTCCATCCTGGAGATCGGCCGACAGATCGCCGCCTCCACCCGCATCTCGGGCGAAGCGGTGACCCAGGCCGAACAGACCAACACCACCATGCGCGTCCTGGTGGAGGCGGCCGACCAGATCGGCCATGTGGTGGAGATGATCAACACCATCGCCGCCCAGACCAACCTGCTGGCGCTGAACGCCACCATCGAGGCCGCCCGCGCCGGAGAGGCCGGCAAGGGCTTCGCCGTCGTCGCCGGCGAGGTGAAGGCGCTGGCCAGCCAGACCGCGCGCGCCACCGACGAGATCCAGGCCAAGGTGCGGGAGATTCAGCTCGCCACCGGCGGCGCACAGGAGGCGATCCAGGGCATCGGCCAGACCATCGGCCGCATCAGCGAGATCACCACCACCATCGCCGCCGCCATCGAGGAGCAGGGTGCCGCCACCCGCGACATCGCCAGCAACGTGACGGAGGCCGCGCGCGGCACCACATCGGTGTCCTCCACCATCGTCGGCGTCAATCAGGCGGTTCTGGAAACCGGCTCCGCCGCCACCGACGTGCTGGACGCCGCCAGCAGCCTTGCCCGCGAGGCCGAAACCCTGCGCGGCGAGGTCACGTCCTTCATCACCGCGGTGCGCGCGGCGTAACTCCATACAACAGGGCGGGCCAGCGACGGCATCAGGGACGGCCGTTCCGCTCCCTGCCCGCCCCCGCCAGCATGGTTTCCTGCACCGCCATCACCGCCGCCCCGATCACCCCGGCGCTTTCCACCTCCGGCACATACTGGATGTCGAGATGCCGGGTGGAGAGGGCGAGCGAGCGCTGGTAGACGCTCTGCCGAATCGAGGCCAGCAGAAGCGGCCCGATCCGGGCGACGCCGCCGCCGATGAAGATGTGCGACGGGTTGAAGAAATTGACCACCGCAGCCAGCATCCGGCCGATATGGGCGCCGGCCTGCTGGACGATGGCGTTGGCGGCGGCGTCGCCCGCCCGGCTGGCATTGCCGAGATCGACGGTGGTCAGTGCGCCGTTGCGCTCCAGCACCTCCATCAACCGCGGGCTGTCCCCGGCACGGGCGGCCTCTTCCGCCATGCGGGCGATGGCCGGGCCCGCCGCCATCGCCTCGACACAGCCGGCATTGCCGCAATGGCAGAGCGGCCCCTGCGGATCGACGCAGATATGGCCGACGTCGCCGGCCGAACCGTCGCGCCCGCGATAGACCATGCCGTGGCAGATAATGCCGCAGCCGATGCCGGTGCCGATCTTGATGACCAGGAAGTTCTGAAGCTGTCCGCGCAGGCGCCAATGGGTGCCCAGCGCCATGATGTTCACGTCGTTGTCGACGAAGACCGGGGCGGCATAGTCCTGCGCAAGACAGTCGCGGATCGAAAAGCTCTCCCACCCCGGCAGCAGCGGCGGGTTGACCAGCATGCCGCTGTCGAAGGCGACCGGCCCCGGCACGCCGACCCCGATCCCCAGCACCTGCGCGGCACCGATCCCACAGCGTTCCCGCGCCTCTCGCAGCAGATCTCGCACGCGTGCGAACAGGACGGCCGGGCCGTCGCGGACGTCGGCCGGTTCCGACCGATGGTCCAGCACCGTCATGTCCGGCGCGAGCAGAGCCACATCGACGCTGGTGGCGCCGATGTCGATCCCCGCCAACACCCCCATGCGGTGGCTCAGCCGCAGCACCTCCGGCCGCCGCCCGCCGGACGAGGGCTGCACCCCGCCCTCCTCGATCAATTCGCGCCCGATCAGGCTGGATATCGCCAGGTTGGCCTTGCTTTTGGAGAAGTCGACGGACGAGGCCATTTCGCCGCGCGACAGCCCGCCCGACCAGAAAAGCCGCTCCAGCATGGCGCGCTCGCCGTCCGACAGACGTTGCCAGTCAACCATGGAGGAATGCCTTTCTGGAGTGCTCTTGCCCCCTCCCCATCCCTCCCCCTCTTCGAGGGAGAGGGGGCAGGATTCTTGGTGAGGATTCTGCGAAGGACGGCGGCAGTCCCCTCTCCCTCGAAGAGGGGGAGGGTTAGGGTGGGGGCAGTCGAAGCCAGCACCAACCCACCCCTATCCCTACCACACCCACCCCACTTTTGCCAAATTATGTTCGAAGTCGTCCATTGTCTGTCCAAAGCGACGAGCTTACCATCCGCTTAACAGACGAAGCGGCGTCTTCCGGGACGACACGCTCCGCGATGGGAGAAACGTCATGGACGGCATCCGCCCCGCCACAACGCGGCCGGTGGACAGGCCGTCAGGGGGTGCGGAGCCATGAGCCTGCATGTCGCCTTCGACGGCATCACCAAGGAATTTGGAGCCGTGCGCGTGCTGCACGGCGTCGGCTTCGACCTGCATCCAGGGCGGGTGCATGGCTTGCTGGGCGAGAATGGCGCCGGCAAATCGACGCTGATGAAGATCCTCTCCGGCTATCACGCGCCGACCGCCGGCACGCTCAGCATCGATGGTCAGCCGGTGACCTTCAAAAGCTCCCGCGACGCCGAGAAGCGGGGGATCGTGCTGATCCACCAGGAACTCAGCCTTGCCGACGACCTCACCGTCGCCCAGAACATGTTCCTCGGCCACGAGATCAAGCGGGGGTGGCTGCTGGACGACCGCGCAATGCGCGAACAGGCGGCCCACGCCCTGCGGCAGGTCGGCTTCGACCGCGACCCCGACACCAAGGTCCGCGATCTGATCGTCGCCGAGAAACAGCTGGTGGAAATCGCCAAGGCGCAGCTGCGCAACGCCCGCCTGCTGATCATGGACGAGCCGACGGCCAGCCTGACACCATCCGAATGCGACCGGCTTTTCAAGCTGATCGGCCGGCTGCGCCAAGACGGCGTCACCATCGTCTACATCTCCCACAAGCTCGACGAGGTGGAGCGCATCACCGACGAGGTGATCGTCATGCGCGACGGCCGCTTCGTCGCCCGCGCCCCCACCGCCGAGACGCCGCGCCAGCGCATGGCGACGCTGATGGTCGGGCGCGAGTTGACCGACATGTTCCCGGACAAGCACATCCCGGCCATCGGCAAGCCGCTGATGGCGGTGCGCGGACTAACCGTCCCCGGCTGGGCGGAGGATGTCAGCTTCGACCTCGCTCCCGGCGAGATTCTGGGCTTCGCCGGGCTTGTCGGCGCCGGCCGCACCGAACTGTTCGAAGGCATCCTGGGCCTGCGCCCGCGCAGCGGCGGCACCATCGAGATCGAAGGCCGCCCGGTGTCCTTGCGCACCCCGCGCGAGGCGATGCGCAACGGCCTGACCTATCTCAGCGAGGACCGCAAGGGCAAGGGCCTGCACGTCAAGATGGGGTTGCGCGACAACCTGACCCTGATGACGCTGCGCCACCACGCCCAGCCGCTGCTGTCGCCGGCGTCGGAGGCCAATGCTCTGGAACACGCGGTGGCCAACTTCGGCATCCGTGGCGATCCGCAAGGGGCGGCATCGTCCCTGTCCGGCGGCAACCAGCAGAAGCTGGCCATCGCCAAGTTCCTGGAGCCCGACCCCCGCGTCTTCGTGCTGGACGAGCCGACGCGCGGCGTCGATGTCGGTGCCAAGCGGGACATCTATTTCCTGATCGCGCGGCTGGCTGCCGAAGGGCGCGGCGTGATCGTGATCTCATCCGAACTGATCGAACTGATCGGGCTCTGCCACCGGGTGATCGTAATGCGCGGGCGCCGGGTGACGGCGACCGTGCCCGCCGACCGGCTCAGCGAAGAGGAGTTGATTGCCCATGCCATCGGGACAGATGCCAGCGGGACCGACGTCAGCGCCCACCCCCGCAACTGAGGCCCGCGTCGTGTCCACTGCCAAGCCGGCGCGCCGGTTCGATCCGCACCGCTTCGGCCCGGTCATCGGGCTGGTGCTGCTGCTGATCGTCGGCACGGCGCTGAACCCGGATTTCGCGACCTGGGACAACATGATGAACGTGCTGACCCGCACGGCCTTCATCGGCATCATCTCCATCGGCATGTGCTTCGTCATCATCTCAGGCGGGATCGACCTGTCGGTGGGGTCGATGGCGGCGCTGATCGCCGGCGGGATGATCCTGCTGATGAACGCGCTGGCCGCATCGGTCGCTTCGCCGGTTGCGGTGGTGGGGCTCGGCATGCTGTTCGCGCTGCTGCTGGGCGGCGGCTTCGGGCTGGCGCACGGCTATCTGGTCACGCGCGGGCGGATCGAGCCCTTCATCGTCACGCTGGGCACGCTCGGCATCTTCCGCGCCGTGCTGACCTGGCTGGCCGACGGCGGCGCCATCACGCTGGACAACGATCTGTCGGAGGCTTACGGCCCGGTCTATTACGGCAGCCTGCTCGGCATTCCGGTGCCGGTCTGGGTCTTCCTGGCCGTGTCGGTGGCGGGTGCCGTTCTGCTGAACCGCACCGCCTTCGGCCGCTATGTCCAGGCCATCGGCTCCAACGAGCAGGTGGCCCGCTTCGCCGCGGTGGATGTCGACCGGGTGAAGCTGCTGACCTACGGCCTGCTCGGCGTGTGCGTCGGCATCGCCACGGTGCTGTATGTGCCGCGCCTGGGTTCCGCCTCCCCCACCACCGGCCTGCTGTGGGAACTGGAGGCCATCGCCGCGGTGATCGTCGGCGGCACCTCTTTCAAGGGGGGCGAGGGGCGGATCGCCGGGACGGTGATCGGTGCGGTGCTGCTGTCGGTCATCAGCAACATCCTGAACCTGACCAGCATCATCAGCGTCTATCTGAACGCGGCGGTCCAGGGCTGCGTCATCATCGCCGTCGCCTTCCTGCAGCGCCGGCGTCCTTAAAAACGATAAGGAGGAGAAACGTCATGTCGGAAGTTGCGCGTTATTCCCGCCGTTCAATGTTGGGCCGTCTTGTCTTGGGCGCCGGTGTTGCCATGGCCGCGACCGTCGCCCTCGGCGGCGTCGCCTTCGCGGCGGATCCGGTGAAGCTGGGCGTCAGCATCCCGGCCGCCACCCACGGCTTCACCGGCGGCATCGTCTGGTGGGCCAATCAGGCGAAGGCGGAGCTTGAAAAGGCCCATCCCACCCTGAAGATCACCGTCAAGACCGCCAGCGGCGCGCCGGAGCAGGCGAACCAGCTTCAGGATCTGGTGACGGTGACCAAGATCGACTCTCTGGTCATCTTCCCCTTCGAATCCGCCGCCCTGACCCAGCCGGTGCTGCAGGCCAAGAAGAAGGGCGTCTACGTCACCGTCGTCGACCGCGGCCTGACCGATCCGAGCGCCCAGGACGCCTACATCGCCGGCGACAACACCGCCTTCGGCCGCATCCCGGCCGAATACATCGCGAAGAAGTACAACGGCAAGGCCAACATCGTGGCGCTCCGCGGCATCCCGACCACGCTCGACAACGAGCGGTGGGAGGCCTTCACCGCCGTGATGAAGCAGCATCCCGGCATCAAGATCCTGGACGCCAAATACGCCAACTGGAACCGCGACGACGCCTTCAAGGTGACGCAGGACTTCCTGACCCGCTTCAAGGAGATCGACGTCATCTGGGCCGCCGACGACGACATGGCCTTCGGCGTGCTGAAGGCGATCGAGCAGGCCAAGCGGACCGACATCAAGGAGGTGTTCGGCGGTGCGGGTTCCAAGACGATGGTGAAGACCATCATGGACAGCTCCAACCCGCTGCTCCATGCGGACGTGTCCTATTCGCCGAAGTTCATCTATGACGCCATCAAGATGACCGCCGAAGCCCGCCTGAAGGGCGACAAGCTGCCGGCGACCCACATCATCCCGTCGTCACTGATCACCAAGGAAAACGCGAAGGAGTTCTACTTCGCGGATTCGCCGTACTGAGCATCCGCGCCGGCTGCCCCCTCCCCGACCCTCCCCCGCTTCGCGGGAGAGGGTGCCTTCTGCGAAGCGGCGGCAGTTCCCTCTCCCGCGATCGGACCGGCCTTCGGCCGGCCGAGAGCGGGGGAGGGTTAGGGAGGGGGCAACCGCCAGCCGACATCTCCCCCCATCAGGGAGCCAAAACCCATGAAGACCATCAAAGGCCCCGCGATCTTCCTCGCCCAGTTCGCGGGCGACGCCGCGCCGTTCAACTCGCTGGACGCCATCGCCCGCTGGGCCGCCGGCCTCGGCTTCAAGGGCGTGCAGATCCCCAGCTGGGACCGCCGCCTGTTCGACCTGCAGAAGGCCGCCACCAGCCAGACCTACTGCGACGAGGTCAAGGGCACGCTCGCCGATGCCGGGGTCGAGTTGACCGAGCTGTCCACCCACCTGCAGGGCCAGCTGGTCGCCGTCCACCCCGCCTACGACGCGCTCTATGACGGCTTCGCCCCGGCGGAGGTCCATGGCCGCCCCGACGCGCGGCAGGCCTGGGCGGTGGAACAGCTGCATCTCGCCGCCAAGGCATCCGCCAATCTCGGCCTGACCGCGCACGCCACCTTCTCCGGTGCGCTGGCATGGCCCTATCTCTACCCGTGGCCGCAGCGTCCGCCGGGCCTGATCGAAACCGCCTTCGACGAGCTGGCGAAGCGCTGGCGCCCGATCCTCGACGCCTTCGACGAGGCCGGCTGCGACCTCTGCTATGAAATCCACCCCGGCGAGGACCTGTTCGACGGCACCACCTTCCAGATGTTACTCGACCGGGTGGACGGGCACAGGCGCTGCAACATCCTGTTCGATCCCAGCCACTTCGTCCTGCAGCAGCTGGACTATCTCGGCTACATCGACGTCTTCCACGACCGCATCCGCATGTTCCACGTCAAGGATGCGGAGTTCAACCCGACCCCCTGGCAGGGCGTCTATTCCGGCTATGCGCCGTGGAAGGACCGGGCCGGGAGATTCCGCTCGCTGGGCGACGGGCAGGTCGATTTCCGCGGCATCTTCTCCAAGCTGACCCAGTACGGCTTCGACGGCTGGGCGGTGCTGGAATGGGAATGCTGCATCAAGCATCCGGAGCAGGGAGCCGCCGAAGGCGCCCGCTTCATTCAGGACCACATCATCCGCGTCACCGACCGCGCCTTCGACGATTTCGCCGATGCCGGAACCGACGAGGCGGCCAACCGCCGGATTCTCGGTCTGGGGAAAGGGACATCATGAGCGCGGACCAAACACCCGCGGCCTCCAGGCGCTTGAGGCTGGGCATGGTCGGCGGCGGCCAGGGCGCCTTCATCGGCGCGGTCCACCGCATCGCCGCCCGGATCGACGACCGCTATGAACTGGTCGCCGGCGCCCTGTCCTCCAACCCGGAACGGGCGCGGGTCAGCGGGGCGGAGCTGTTCCTGGCGCCCGACCGCTGTTACGACGACTTCCATGACATGGCGAAAGCCGAGGCGGCACGCCCCGACGGCATCGACGCCGTTGCGATCGTCACGCCCAACCACCTGCATTACCCAGCCGCCAAGGCGTTCCTCGAGGCCGGCATCCACGTCATCTGCGACAAGCCGCTGGTCCATACGGTGGAGGAGGCGGAGGAGTTGGCGGCACTGGTGCGCAGCCGCGACCTCGTCTTCGTGCTGACCCACAATTACAGCGGCTATCCGATGATCCGGCAGGCCCGTGCCATGGTCGCGGACGGCATGCTGGGCAAAATCCGCGTGGTGCAGGTCGAATATGCCCAGGACTGGCTGGCGACCGATCTCGAAGCCAGCGGGCAAAAGCAGGCCTCCTGGCGCACCGACCCGGAGCGGAGCGGCATCGCCGGCAGCATCGGCGACATCGGCACCCACGCCTTCCATCTGGCGGAGTTCGTGACCGGCCTGCACTGCACCGATCTTGCCGCCGACCTGACCGCCTTCGTGCCCAACCGGCGGCTGGACGACAACGCCCACATCATGATGCGCTTCGACGGCGGCGCCCGCGGCATGCTGTGGGCGAGCCAGGTCTGTCCCGGCACCACCAACGGCCTGCGCCTGCGCGTCTTCGGCGAGGCCGGCGGGCTGGAATGGCAGCAGGAGCAACCCAACGAACTGCGCTTCACCCCGCTGGGTGAGCCGACCCGCACCCTGCTGCGCGCCGGTGCCGGCAGTCTGCCGGCCGCCAGCGCCATCTCCCGCACCCCCGCCGGCCATCCGGAAGGCTATCTGGAAGGTTTCGCTCAGATCTACCGCGACGCCGCCGACCTCATCGCCGCCCGGCTGGACGGCCGCCCGCCCGCCGCCGACGTGCCGCTGCCGACAGTGGAGGACGGGGTGCGCGGCGTGCGCTTCATCCATGGCGCGGTGGAGTCCAGCCGGCGCAATGCAGCGTGGGTGTCGTTGGCTGACTAGTTCCCTCTCCCGCCCCCCTCTCCCCCCCGGGGAGAGGGGGGCGGGAGAGGGGGACGCACCGCGTGGCTTTGCAAAGTGCGCAAGGCGCCGCATATCCCCCCTGATCCTCCCAATGCCCCCCTCACCCTAACCCTCTCCCCGGGGGGAGAGGGGATTCAAGGCTTTTTGCGTTCGGCCAAGCGCAATGCACAGAACCGGCAAAAGCCGTTCCGATGAGGCAATCAAGCCACCTGCCCTTTCCGTAGCATCCGTTCATCAAGACAACCGGAGCCGGACCAACCGGCCGGCACGGCCCCGAACGGACTACGCATGACCATCCACGACTTCCACCCGTCGCGCCGGACGGTCCTTTCCGGCAGCGCCGCCCTCGCCGTTGCAGGTGGCGGCGTGCTGAGCGCGCTCACCGGCCCGGCCGCGGCGGCCGGCACGCAGACCGAACGCAAAGACATGATCAAAGGAACGAAACCCATGCTCCAGGGCAGCTACGTCACCACCAAGGACGGCGTCCAGATCTACGTCAAGCAGTGGGGACCGCAGACCGGCCAACCGGTGGTGTTCAGCCATGGCTGGCCGCTGACCGGCGACGCCTTCGAAGACCAGATGATGTTCCTGGCCCAGCACGGCTACCGCACCATCGCCCATGACCGCCGCGGCCATGGCCGCTCGTCGCAACCCGGCTTCGGCAACGATCTCGACCATTACGCCGACGATCTGGCCGCGGTGACCGAGGCGCTGGACCTGAAGAACGCCGTCCATGTCGGCCATTCCACCGGCGGCGGCGAAGTCGCGCGCTACATCGGCCGTCATGGCGTGTCGCGCGTCGCCAAGGCCGCGCTGATCGGCGCCATCACGCCCATCATGGTCAAAACCGACTGGAACCCGGAAGGCGTTCCGCTGGAGGTGTTCGACGGCATCCGCGCCAGCGTGAAGGCCGACCGCTCCCAGTTCTTCAAGGACCTCACCATTCCCTTCTACGGCTACAACCGCCCGAACGCCAAGGTTTCGCAGGGCGTCATCGACAGCTTCTGGATGCAGGGCATGATGGGCGGCCTGCAGGCCGAGTACGAGTGCATCAAGGCGTTCTCCGAGACGGACCAGCGCGAAGATCTCAAAAAGATGATCGTCCCGACGCTCGTCCTGCACGGCGACGACGATCAGGTCGTCCCGCTCGCCACCACCGGCAAGGCCGCTGCGGCGATGCTGCCGAAGGGCACGCTGAAGGTCGTCGCCGGTGCTCCCCACGGCCTGTGCACCACGCACAAGGACATCGTGAACGAGGAACTGCTGGCCTTCATCCGGAGCTGAGCCATGATCTACCTGTCCCGTCTCGACCTGCACGATGTGGTGCGCAAGGAAGCTGCGGCGCTGCTCCAGGCCCGCCTGTCCGACGCGCTCGACCTGGAAGCCCAGACCAAGCAGGCGCACTGGAACGTCAAGGGTCCGCACTTCCTGCAACTGCACGAACTGTTCGACCGCGTCCATGATGAGGTCGAGGGCTTCGTCGACCTGATCGCCGAGCGCATCACCACCTTGGGCCACATCGCCGACGGCCGGGTGCAGACCACCGCTGCCCGCAGCGCTCTCTACGAATATCCGCTGCAGGCGGTCGACGGCGTGGCGCACCTGAAGGCGCTGGCCGGCGCACTGGCCCAGTTCGGCGCCCGCGTGCGCGCCGACATCGAGACCGCCACCGGCGTGGGCGATGCCGACACCGCCGATCTGTTCACGCAGGTCTCGCGCGAGTGCGACAAGCAGCTGTGGATGCTCGAAGCCCATCTGGTGACCGGCGAATCCGCCGCCTGATCTCCACCGTAACTGTTCCCTTTGACGCAACAGTCATGTTTCAAATCGCATGATTGTTCGAACCGCCTCCACCATGACAAGGTCCCTGTCAGACGGCACCGACGACGCACCGACAGCAGGCGCCCCAATCTTTTGAAACCCAAGCAAAACAGGAAACGAAAATGACCTTCCCGGCCAAGTCGCTCATCAACGCCGACGACACCGTCTTCATTTTCATCGATCATCAGCCGCAGATGTCCTTCGGCGTGGTCAACATCGACCGCCAGCAGCTGAAGAACAACACCATCGCTCTGGCCAAGACCGCCAAGCTGTTCGGCGCCTCGACCATCGTGACCGCCGTCGAGACCGAGAGCTTCTCCGGCTACATCTGGCCCGAGCTGATGGACGTCCTGAGGCAGGACCCGATCGAGCGCACCTCGATGAACAGCTGGGATTCGGAAGAGCTGGTGGCCGCCGTCAAGGCGACCGGCAAGAAGAAGCTGGTGATGGCCGCCCTGTGGACCGAAGCCTGCCTGCTCTACCCGACGCTGTGCGCCATCGAGGAAGGCTTCGAGGTCTACATCGTCACCGACGCCTCGGGCGGCACCTCCAAGGAGGCCCATGACGCCGCGGTCCGCCGCATGGAGCAGGCCGGCGCCCATTCCATCACCTCGATCAACGTCCTGCTGGAAATCCAGCGCGACTGGGCCAAGCGCGACACCTATGACGGCGTGATGAACATCGTTCGCGAGCATTTCGGCGCCTACGGCATGGGCGTCGATTACGCCTACACCATGGTCCACAAGGCCCCGCAGCGCGGCGAGTACGCCCACAAGGTGACCGGCGCCGCCGCCCACGAACATGCGTAACCGGCACGCCTGATCCCGCTCCCCGGTGCCCGGTTCCGGCCGGGCACCGGCCCCCTACCTCCAGACCCGATTCATAGACTGGGAGCCCGGACCCATGTTGCCCTATGTCCTTTCGGCCGGCGCCGGCATCCTGGTCGGCGTCATCTATGCGCTGATCGGGGTCCGGTCGCCGGCACCGCCGACCATCGCCTTGATCGGGCTGCTCGGCATGCTGGTCGGTGAGCAGGTTGTGCCGGTCGTCAAGCGCCTGATCGCCGGCGAGCCGGTCGTCGCCTTCATCCAGACCGACTGCGCCCGCCATGTGCTGGGACCGCAGGCCGGGGCCGACAGGACGCCGGCCGCCACCACTCCGGAAGGAGAGAAGGCATGACGCCCCCAAACCCGCCCGCGATCAGCCGCCGGAAGGCGATGGCGGGAACCGCCGCCGCGTCCCTGCTCTCCGCGCCGCTGATGTCCACCCTCGCGTCCAGAACCGGGAATGCCGCCATGCCCAACACCGCCACCACTGGTGACGTGATCCTCGTCAACGCCAAGGTCACCACGCTGGACCGCGCCAACCCGCAGGCCAGCGCCATCGCCATCCGCGACGGCCGCTTCCTCGTCGTCGGCACGGAGGCCGAGGTGCGCGCCGCCGCGCCGCAGGCGACGGTGATCGACGCCAAGGGCCGGCGGGTGATCCCCGGGCTGATCGACAGCCACATGCACATCATCCGCGGCGGCCTGAACTACAACATGGAACTGCGCTGGGACGGCGTGCCGAGCCTTGCCGACGCCATGTCCATGCTGAAGCAGCAGGCGGCGATCACGCCGCCGCCGCAATGGGTCCGGGTGGTCGGCGGCTTCACCGAGCACCAGTTCGCCGAAAAGCGCCTGCCGACCATTGAGGAACTGAACGCCGCCGCCCCCGACACGCCGGTCTTCATCCTGCACCTCTACGACCGCGCCCTGCTGAACGCCGCGGCCCTGCACGCCGTCGGCTACACCAAGGACACGCCGAACCCGCCTGGCGGCGAGATCGTGCGCGACGCGGCCGGCAACCCGACCGGCCTGCTGCTGGCCCAGCCCAACGCGACAATCCTCTATTCGACACTGGCGAAGGGACCGAAGCTGCCGCCCGAGTACCAGCTGAACTCCACCCGCCATTTCATGCGCGAGATGAACCGGCTGGGCGTGACCGGGGTGATCGACGCCGGCGGCGGCTATCAGAACTATCCCGACGATTACGCCATCGTCGAGAAGCTGCATGCCGATGGCGAGCTGACGCTGCGCATCAGCTACAACCTGTTCACCCAGAAGCCGAAGGAGGAGTTGTCCGACTTCGCCGGCTGGGCGTCGAAGGTCAAGCCCGGCGACGGCGACGACAGCTACCGCCACAACGGCGCCGGCGAGATGCTGGTCTATTCCGCCGCCGACTTCGAGGATTTCCGCGTCGCCCGCCCCGACATGCCGCCCAACATGGAAGGCGATCTGGAGCCGGTAATCCGCCTGCTGGCCGAGAACCGCTGGCCCTGGCGTCTGCACGCCACCTACGACCAGACCATCAGCCGCGCGCTGGACGTGTTCGAGAAGGTCAACCGCGACATCCCCTTCGACGGGCTGCACTGGTTCTTCGACCATGCCGAGACAATCAGCGACCGCAACATCGACCGCATCGCGGCCCTTGGCGGCGGCATCGCCGTCCAGCACCGCATGGCCTATCAGGGCGAATATTTCGTCGAGCGCTATGGCACGAAGGCGGCCGAACGGACCCCGCCTATCGCCAAGATGATGGCGGCCGGCCTGCCGGTCGGCGCCGGTACCGACGCCACCCGCGTCGCCAGCTACAACCCATGGGTCTCGCTGTCATGGCTCGTCACGGGCAGGACGGTGGGCGGCCTCAGCCTCTACCCCCAGGCCAACCGGATGGACCGCGAGACGGCGCTGCGGCTGTGGACGGAGGCCAACACCTGGTTCTCCAACGAGCAGGGCAAGAAGGGCCAGATCAAGGCCGGGCAACTGGCCGACCTCGCCGTGCTGTCCGACGATTTCTTCTCGGTTTCCGAGGACCGCATCGCCCATCTCGGCTCCGTCCTGACCATGCTCGGCGGCGCGGTGGTGCATGGCGAGGGCGACTACGGCCCGCTGGCGCCGCAACTGCCCAAGCCTATGCCGGACTGGTCGCCGGTGCGGACCTTCGGCGGCTATTACAAGGCGGCCGACGGCGGTGCGGGCGACCAGCGCAAGGCTCTGGCATCGGCCTGTGGCTGCGCCACCGGCTGCGGCGTCCACGGCCACGACCATGCCGCCGCCTATGCCGCCGACGTTCCGGCCGCCGACGTGCAGTCCTTCTGGGGCGCGCTCGGCTGCGGTTGCTGGGCGGTGTGAGGTCCTCTCCCCTGAAGCTGGTCCCCTCTCCCCCCTGGGGAGAGGGTTAGGGTGAGGGGGGCGCGCGGCGAGGATCTTCAAGAATCGCACGCTCTCCGCCCCCCACCGAATCCACTCGATGCATCCCCCTCACCCCGACCCTCTCCCCGGGGGGGGAGAGGGGGATTCTCCCCTCCCCCAAATCTACGAAACGGTCCCCACCATGACCTTCCGCGATCTGGAACGCCCCATCGACCGCATCCTGGACTGGGACGGCACATGGCTGCTGGCGCGGCTGGCGCTGGTCGGGGCCTATCTGCTGGGCGGGCTGGTGAAGCTGGCCGACTGGCCGGGCGCCGTCGCCGAACAGGCGCATTTCGGTCTGCATCCGCCGGAGCTGTGGGCGGCGCTGACCATCCTGGTGGAGCTGGTCGGACCGCTGCTGATCCTGCTGGATCGGGCGCTGTGGCTGGGCGCCGGGGCGCTCGGCGTGTTCACGGTGCTCGCGGCGCTGATCGCCAACGACTTCTGGACCATGGCCGGACAGGAGCGCTTCATGGCGACCAACGCCTTCTTCGAGCATCTCGGGCTGGTCGGCGGCTTCGTACTGGCCGCCATGCTGTCGCGGCTGCGCCGGCGCTTCTGAGGGAGGCCCGCCCGGCCCGGTCAAGGCACACAATCAGTGAACCCGGCCGGGCACCAGGCTGTCGACGATCCGCACCAGTTCCACCACCGACCGCGCCTCCATCTTGCGCATGGCCTGACCGCGGTGCAGCTTCACCGTCGCTTCGCTGAGGCCGAGGTCGTCGGCGATCTGCTTGTTGCGCAGGCCGGACACCACCATCATCGTGATCTCGCGCTCACGCGCCGTCAGCGTGTCGAAGCGGGCGCGCTGGGTGACGAGGCCGCGCTCCTGGTCGCGCTGCTCGCCATGCCGGGCGATGGCGGCGTGGATGGCGTCCAGCAGTTCCTGGTGATGCACCGGCTTGGTCAGGAACTCGAAGGCCCCCGCCTTCATCGCGCGGACCGACATGGGCACGTCGGCATGCCCGCTGATGAAGATCACCGGCAGGCTGTTGCCGCAGCGCGCCAGTTCCGCCTGGAAATCCAGCCCGCTGCGCCCCGGCAGCCGCACGTCCAGCACCATGCAGCCGACATCGATGACCGGGCGCTGGTCGATGTATTGCTGGACCGATCCGAAGCTCTTCACCTGCAGCCCGACGGAATCGAGCAGCCCTTCCAGCGCCTCGCGGACGGCCTCGTCGTCGTCGATGATCACCACGGTCACCACGTCCGCGGCGGTTTCGGCCTTGCCCCTCATCACACCCCTCCGGACGATACCGGCAGCACGAATTCGAAAACGCTCCCGCAAGGGGTGCCCGGCGTGGCGGTCAGCCGTCCGCCATGCAACTCCACGATCGACCGGCTGATCGACAGGCCCATGCCCAACCCGTCCGGCTTGGTGGTGTACAGGGCCCGGAAGATGGCGTCGACATCGGCGTCCGCGATGCCCGTTCCGCTGTCCTCGACGCGGACACGGATCCAGCCGTCCTCGCTGGCGGTGACGATGCGCAGGCGCCGCTCCGGCAGGTCCGGGTCCGCCATCGCCTCGACCGCGTTCATCACCAGATTGAGGACGAGCTGCTGCAACTGCACCCGGTCGCCATGGACCCACGGCGATCCGGCCTGCAGGTCGGTCTCCACCGCAATGCGGGCGCGGCGCAGTTCTCCCCGCACCAGAGCCAGCGTGTCGGCGATCAGCGCGCTCATATCCACCCATCCGGGATCGGCCGGGGTCCGGCGCGCCAGGGCATGGATGCTGCGAACCACGTCGCCGGCCCGCTGGGCGTCGCGCACGATCCGTTCCACCACGACGCGGGTCTTGGCCAAGTCGGGATGCGGCTGCGACAGGTGCTGGAGGCAGGTGCCGGCGTTGGTGATAATCGCCATCAGCGGCTGGTTGACCTCATGCGCCACGGCGGCGGCCAGTTCCCCCATCATGGTCAGCCGGCCGATATGGGCGAGGTCGGCCTGGGCCTTGCGCAGCGCCTCCGCGATCTGGCGGCGCTGGGTCAGGTCGCTGAACACCAGAATGGAGCCGACCATGTCCCCGCGGTCGTCGATGATGGCGGAACAGCGCTCCTCCACCACGATCCCGGTCGGCACCACCACGCCGGCCGGAGCGGTGTCGCCGCGCGGCAGCAGCCGCGACAGCCGTTCCGGCGGAGCGAAGGCGCCGCTGCGCAGGACGACGGCGGAGAAATCCTCCAGCGGTTCGTGCGTCTCCTCGTCCACCGCGACGAAGACGGAGGCGAGCGGCTGCCCGGCCGCCTCCGCCGCCGTCCAGCCGGTCATCGTCTCGGCCACCCGGTTCATGAAATCGACGCGGCCCTGGGGATCGCACAGGATGACTCCGTCGCGGATGCTGGCGAGCGTGGCGGCATAGCGCCGCTCGCTCATCCGCAGACGGGCGTCGCTGGCGTGCTTGTAGAGCGCCATCTGGATGACGGTGCGCATCTGCGGCTCTTCGAAGGGCTTCAGCAGATAGCCGAACGGCTCCGTCAGGCTGGCGCGCTGCACCACCTCGTCATTGGCGTAAGCCGTGAGGAAGACGACGGGGATGCGCTGGGCATCGCGGATCAGGCGCGCCGCCTCGATCCCGTCCATCTCCCCTTCCAGGCGGATGTCCATCAGGACCAGATCGGGCTGATGGCTGCAGGCCAGCCGGACCGCCTCCTCGCCGCTGGCCGACATGCCGACCACGACATGCCCCATTCGGGAAAGTTGATGCTGAATATCGCGCGCAACGATGCGGTCGTCTTCGACGATCAGGATCCGTGCCGCGATCATTCACTTCCCCGGTTACGCCCCTTCAAAGGAAAGGTGACGATGAACTCCGTCCCTGTGCTGGACCTGTATTTCAACGAGCCGTGCAATTGGCTGGTCAGGTCAGCAATCAGCTGAAAACCGACCGTGTCCATCCTATCGGGATCGTACCCTTCGGGCAAGCCCACGCCGTCATCACGGACGGATAGCCGGCAGTCCCGCCCGTCCGACGCCAGCCCCACGCCGAGCACCCCGCCCCGCCCGCCCGGAAAGGCGTGCTTCAACGCGTTGGAGACCAGTTCGTTGACGATCAGGCCGCAGGGCACCGCCCGGTCGAGGTCGAGCTTCAGGTCATCCATGTCGATGTCCAGCCGCACCGCGCCGGCTTGCCGGGAATAGGCGCGCAACAGATGGGCGCACACCGATTCCAGATGCTCGCGCATCGGCACGCGGGCGAAATTGCCGAGCCGGTAGAGGTTCTCATGCACCAGCGCCATCGACCGCACCCGGTCGCGGCTGTCGGCGAACAGGGCGGCGACCGCCTCGTCCTCGATGCGGCGGGCCTGGAGGTTGAGAAGGCTGGTGACCAGCTGCAGGTTGTTCTTCACCCGGTGGTGGATCTCCTTCAGCAGCGCCTCCTTCTCTTCCAGCGTCGCGGTCTCCAGCGACGCCGCCGCCTGGGCGCCGAGCAGCGTCAGGATGTTGACCCGCTGCGGGGTGAAGGCATGGGTCGCCAGTGCGTTCTCCAGATGCAGCAGCCCGACGACGCGGCGGCGGCGGACCAGCGGCATGCACAGGATGGAACGCGCCTCCGTCTCGCGCAGGTAGGGATCGGCGGAAAAGGGGCCGGGGGCGCGGGTGTCGTCGACGATCACCGCCTCCTGGTCGCGGATCGCGCCATGGAGGATGGCATGGGGCAGCGGGATGCGGTCGGCATCCTCCTGCACCAGCCGGACCGACACGCCATACAGCCCGGTCGTCGCCTCCGCCTCCACCCGCAGCCGTTCGCCGCGGGCGAGGATCAGCATGCCGCGGCTGGCGCCGGCATGTTCCAGCACCAGGGTCAGCAACGTGGTGGTGAGCTGTTCCACGCTCGCCTGGTCGGAAACCGTGCGCAGCGTGCCGAGAAGTGCGGCCAGATCGATGCCGTCGAAGCCGCGCGGCGCCTCCGGCACCGCCGGTTCCTCCGCATCCAGGCCAAGGGAGGGATAGCGGCGGGCGAGCTGCCCGACCTTGGCGGTGGCGCCCCAGCGCGCATAGCAGGCTGCCGCGTCGCGGATGCAGGCGAGCTCCAGCGTCGGCACGCCCAGCCGGCGATAGAGGCCGGCGGCGCATTCATGGGCCAGCGCCTCCACATGCGGCAGGGCGGTGCGCCGCGCCGCCTGGACCGCGCGGTCATAGCCGCGCATGGCATCCTCCGTCCGCCTTTGCGTCCGGGCATCCTCCGCCTCGGCCAGGGCGAAGCGGGCGTCGAAACTGTCGGGGCTGTGGCCCGCCCAGTCGCGCAGCTGGTCGAGATGGCGGGCGAGTGCGGCGGCGTGGTGGGCGCGGTGGTCCGGCCGGACGTCGTCCATCGCCCCGGCCCGTGCCAATGCCGCGTGGAAATGGAATTCCGCCATCTCCCAATGGCCGGACGTGGTCCACAGCAACCCTTCCGCCCGCTCCGCCGCCTCGACCGCCGCCGCCATCTCGCCGGCGATGCAGCGGAGCTGGAGGGTGCGGATCCAGTGCCAGCAGGTTGCGATGTCCAGGCTGGGATTGGCCAGCAGCCGCGCCTCGAAGGCGGCATTGTCGAAGCCCTGCCCGTCGAAGCAGCCGATGGCGTCGGTCTGTCCGCGCAGGGCGCGCAGCAGTTGCAGCTGGGTCGTCAGAATATCGGCGCAAAGCCCGAACTTCACCTGTCGGACATAGGCCAGCCGCGCCTCCGCCGTGCGCTGGACCGTCGCCAGCGGATCGCCCGAGGCCAGCATGCTGGTGACCAGGGTGACGCTGGTGAACCCGCCATAGGTGACGTCGCCGGCCTCCCGCGCCTCCTCGAAGGCGCGCAGAAGCAGGGCGCGCTCGCTGCGGATGTCGCGGGTCCAGGGGACGACGTGATAGGCGAAGGTCATCAGCACCCGCGCCCGGTAGCGCGTCGGCCCCTGCCGCTCCGCCAGATCGTAGCCGAGCCGGCCGAACTCGTAGCCGGCGGCGTAATCGCCGAAATAGGGGCCGGCCATCATGCCGAGATAGGCGAAGCCCAGGGCGGACGCGTCGCTGCGCCCGTTCCGCAGGGTCAGGTTCGCCATCCGGCACAGGATCAGGCAGACGAGGTTGCGGTCGCTGAAGAAGGCCGGCGGCAGGGCCGCGGCCAGCACATCCAGCGTCGCCCGGCTGTCGGGGTCGGCGACGGCCGACATCGATGCCAGCGACGCGATGGGCCGGTCGCCGATCGCCTCCCTCAGCCGGGCGTATTCCTCCTGTGCCAGCGCTGCCGGCGGATGGGCCGCCCAGTCGATGCCGACGCCCTTCAGATAGGCCAGACATGCATCGATGGCGCGGTCGCTGCGGTCGATGGCGGTATAGACGGTGACGAGCAACGCCGTGATGGCGGCGCGGTCCGCCGGGCATTCGGCCCGTCCGGCAAGGCCGAGCAGGCGCCGCTCCGCCTGCTGCAGGTCGCCGCAGAGGAACTCGCATTCGGCCTGCAGATGCTCCAGTGCGAAGGCCAGCCGGTGCCGCCGCTCGATCCCACCGCCCTCCAGCAGGCGCAGGCCGCCCAGCGCATAGGCCAACGCCGAGCCATGGGCGCTGGCGGCCTTGGCCTGATGACCGGCGGCGAGATGGAGCGTCGCCACCTCCGCCCGCTCCGGCCCGTCCTGGATCAGGGGAAGGCAGCGGTCATACTGGCCGACCAGTGTGAACAGCCGCTCCCCCGTCATGTCGGCGGCAAAGCCGCGGCGCAACGCGCGGGCGATGTCGTGGTGGAGCGTGCCGCGCGATTCCGCCGGCACCAGGGCATAGGCTCCTTCCTGCACGCGGTCGTGGAGGAAGCGGAAACCGTCCTCGCTGCGCAGGATCAGCCCCTCGGCCAGCACCGGTTCCAGATGGCGCTCCGTCTCCTCCTCCGTCAGGCCGGCGGCGAATGCCAGGGTGGACAGCCGGACGGCGGCGCCGAGCGCGGCATGGCGGGACAGCAGGTCGCGCGCCTGCGCCGGGAAGCGGCCCAGCCGTTCCGTCATCAGCGTGGCGATGCCGGCGCCAGACGGCGCCTGCTCCACCGCCGCCAGATCCCAGCCCCAGCGCTTTGCCTCACGGTCGAACCACAGGCGGCCGGAGCGTTCCAGTGCGGTCAGCAGTTGCACCGCGAAGAAGGCGTTGCCGCCGGTGCGCTCCTGCAGCAGGGCGGCGAGCGCCGCCACCTCGTCCGGCTTGCGGTCCAGGGTGTCGGCGATCATGCGGCGCAGGTCGTCCGGGGACAGCGGTCCCAGCGCGATTTCCTCGCAATCGATCGCTTCACCGGCGATGCCGTCGCGCGCCGCCTGGAATCGGCGCATCAGCGCCTCCAGCGGATGGCCGGCACCGACCTCGTCGCTGCGGTAGGCGCCGACCAGCAGCAGATGGCCGATGCCGCCATCGGCGACCAGCCGATCGAGCAGGTCGAGAGTCGCGCGATCCAGCCATTGCAGATCATCCAGGAACAACACAAGCGGGTGGTCGGGACGGGCGAAGGTCTGCAGAACGCGCCGGAACAGCAGGTCGAAGCGGTTCTGCGCCTCCCGCGGCGGCAGGGGCGGCACGGCGGGCTGTTCGCCGATCAGCAGGGCCAGATTGGGGATCAGGGCGGTCATCAGCGCGCCGCCGTCGCCCACCGCCTCCGCAAGTGCACGGCGCCACTGGTCGCGATGAAGGGCCGGCAGCGCCAGGATGCGGGTGACCAGCGCACGGAAGGCCTCCGCCAGGCTCGCATAGGGCAGGTCGCGCTTGCCCTGATCGAACTTGCCGGCGGCGAACAGGCCATACGGCGGCACCAGCTGGTCCTCCAGCGACCGGACCACCGCCGACTTGCCGACGCCGGACCGTCCGGCGATCAGGACGACGCCCATCCGCCCGCGGGCGGCGACCCGCTCGAAGGCGGCCTGAAGGGCAGCGACCGGCTCGTCCCGCCCATAGAGGTCCGGCGGCGCTACCAGCCCTTCCGGCATGTCGCGCCGGCCGACCGGAATGGCGGGGATGCGGCCTTCCACATCCCAGGACCGAAGGGCATGGGTGAGGTCGCGGAGGAGGCCGTCGGCGGTCTGATAACGGTCCTCCGCCGTCTTGGCCAGCAGCCGCAGCAGGATGTCGGCGACGGCCGCCGGCAAATCGGGCGCATGGTGGGCCGGCGGGATCGGCGCGCGCGCGATATGGCTGTGCACCCACTCCATCGCGTCGCGCGCGGCGAAGGGCAGCTCGCCGGTGAACAGCTCGTAGAGCGTGACGCCCAGGGCATAAAGGTCGCTGCGGCGGTCGACCGGACGGTTCATCCGGCCCGACTGCTCCGGCGCCATGTAGGGCAGCAGCGCGTCCGGCCGCTCGACGCCTGCATCTGGTGTGGGGACCGGCAAGGGGCTGGCCCGGCCGAAGCCGGTCAGGCGCACCGATCCGTCATCGCCGACCAGCAGGTTGAAGGGCCTCAGGTCGCCGTGCATCAGGCCGCGGCGATGCAGATGCGCCACCGCCCGGGCGATGCGGACCGCCAGCAAAAGCCGCTGGCGGAAGGGCGTCGCCGGCACCGGCAGGACCGACAGCGGCTGCCCTCCCGGATCGGCGAGGGTCAGTACCGGGACCATGCCATGGTGCAGCAGGTCGAGCGGCTTGACCGCCCAGGCCGGGTCCAGCCGGCGGGACAGCTCATGCTCCCGCCGCAGCCGGTCGAGCGCCGCATCGGACCGCCCGCCCGGATCATTCGCAAGCGTCAGCGCCATGCGGACCAGGATCGGGAAAGGCTGGCCCGGCCGCATCACCCGCAGCAGCCGGCTTTCCCCGTCGCTGCCCAGAACATGGCCGCCGGAACCGGTCGCCGTCAGATGATCGAAACTGAACTCCATGTACCGGCCTCTCCCGCGCTTGCACGCCCATGGTAGCGGCATTTTGCCGACGATGGGGACTCCACCTGCAGGCGCCGGGCGGCCAATCGCCGGGGAGCCGATCGCCAGGGAGCCGATCTGCTGACGGTCGCGGCTCGCCCGCTCTTACCCCGCCGCAATGGCGCTGTTGAGGGAGGCGATCAGGACGTGACCGTCGACCGGCTTGCCCAGCACGTCGCGGGCGCCGCCGCCCAGCGCCCTGACCCGCGTGCTGTCGTCGGCATAGGAGGTCATGAAGAGGATCGGCGGATGACCGCCGCCGTTGGCGTTCAGCCGCTCCTGCAGGTCCAGTCCGGACAGGCCGGGCATGCGCACGTCCAGGATGATGCAGGCGATGTCCGCCCGGTTCGCATGGGCCAGGAAATCCTCGGCCGAGACGAAGGGCCGGCAGCGGAAGCCGACGGACCGCAGCAGGTCGTCCAACGCCTCGCGGATCGCCTCGTCGTCGTCGACCACCGCTATCAGGGGTGCATTGGACACGTCGTGATGCCTCGACCGAATGAAGGGCGCCGGTCCTTGGCGCCACGCGCATCCTATCCGGACGGGGTGGAGGCGGGATACCACACCTAGGTCTAGAAGAACGCCGGGCGGGTCATTGCCGCCCGTCGAACGCGATGCGCCCCCGTCGCCCTGCGATCGTTTCGGGCTCAGCCGCGGTCGGCACGCGACAGTGCGTCCACGAAATGGCCCATCGCCAGCTTCATGTCGTTGAAGACCGTTCCCTGGGACACGCCAAGATGGGCGGCGATCTGCGGATAGGACATCCCCTCCACCCGGTTCAGCACCCAGACGCGGCGGGCGCGCTCCGGCAGAGCCTCCATCGCGCCCATGAACTGGGCAAGCCGCTCGCGGTGCAGAAGCCTGTCCTCCACCGACGGGGTGCCGCAGGCCACCTCCAGCGGATCGGCGGTGTCGGAAGCCGGCGCCTCGAACCGCTCCTGGGTGCGGCGGCGGCGGATCTGGTCGAGGGCGAGGTTATGGACGGTGCGGTGAAGGAAGGCGCCGATATTGTCGATCGGGCCCTTCTGCACCGCGTTGCAGGCCCTGAGATAGCTTTCCTGGATCACGTCCTCCGCCGTCGGCACGTCGCGGACGATGCGCAGGGCCCGGCCGAGCAGGGACTGGCGGTGATCCAGATAGATGGCGGTCAGACTTGCGGGCATGGTCGGCCTATCCGTCGCACGGGGCGCTTCTCCGGGGGTCGTCAGAGATTGATAATGATTCGCAGTTGCTGCTGTCAAGCCGGGCCGCAGATCGCCGGCGGAATGGTTCGATGCTCCGGGCTTTGCCTCCGCGAATGTCATCGGGCGGTTCCCGCGTATATCCACCCGGTGCAATTTGTGCCGGTGCAATTTGTGGCCGTCCCGCGCTTCGAACGTCTAAGATGCGTGGGCATGCTGACAGAGGATGGGCAACGCGGGTGAGGCAGGACAGGTCCAGCGGAAAGAAGGCGGAACCCGGCTACCGCCATGCCGATCCGGTGACCGATGCGGCGCTCGACTGGTTCGTCCGGCTGCTCGACGCTCCGGCCGATCCGGCGACGCTGGCCGCCTATCGGGCGTGGCGGCAGAGCGACCCGCGTCACGCCCGGGCGTTCGACCGGCTGACCGAGGTCGGCGGCATGGCGGAACTGCACAGCGCCACCTTGGCGCATCTGCCGGCGGCGCATCTCCCGGCGAATCCGGTGCCCGTGCCGATCCGGCAGGCGCGGCATTCGCGCCGCGCCTGGATGGGCGCGATCGCGGCGACGGGGCTGCTGGCCGTGGTGGGCACCCACCTCTATCCCGATCTGAAGACCCGCTGGAGTGCCGACCACCGCACCGCCGTCGGCGAACGGCGGGAGGTGGCGCTGCCGGACGGATCCCGGCTGATCCTGGACAGCGACAGCGCGGTGGCGCTGGCCTTCGGCGGGGAGGAGCGCCGCGTGGCGCTGCTGCGCGGGCGGGCGTGGTTCGACGTGGTGCGGGACACCGCCCGCCCCTTCCGCGTGGTGGCCGAATTCAGCACGGTCGAGGTGACGGGCACCGCCTTCAGCGTGCAGTCGGACGACCGCGGGGACTCCGTCTTCCTGGAGCGCGGGCGGGTGGCGGTCAGCCGGCTGGACGATCCCGGCCGGCCGGTGACCCTCGCCCCCGGCGACCGGCTGACCGCGACGGCGCGCGGCCTGACCATGCAGCCCCGCCCCGATCCGGCCGAGGCGGTGTCCTGGCGCGACGGCCGCTATGCCTTCCACAACGAGCGCTTCGACACCGTGGTGGAGACCCTGCGGCGCTACCACGCCGCCCCGATCCTGCTGCTGGACGACCGCATCGCCATGACGCGCGTCAGCGGCAACTACCGGCTTGACGACACCGCCGGCGCGCTGACGGCGCTGGCCGGGATGGTCGGCGCCCGGATCACCAGCCTGCCGGGCGGCATCCTCGTCCTGCGCTGACGACAGACAAGCTTGAGAATCGCTCGCAACTTTTTTTGTGAGGGTCCGCGATCCCGTACGTCTGGCGAACAGGGGGTTAGGCTTGTCTGCCTGCGATTGAGCCCCCCGCGCCAGCTTGAGACGGGAGTTGCAGGACATGGTCCGCCGCACGGCATCGATAGTCAGAGTTGCAGATTTCAACCGTTCCCGGATCGCCGGGCATTTGTTTGCCGCATTGATGACCTCCACGGCGCTCGGCGCCACGCTGACGGCGCTTCCCGCCACGGCACAGCAGACGGCGCCGGCCGACGCCGCCGCGGCCTTCTCGCTGCCGGCGCAGCCGCTGCGCAGCGCGCTGGACGCCTTCAGCCGGCAGACCGGCTGGCAGATCGGCTATCCCGGCACGCTGACCGACGGCCGCACCTCCCGCCCGGTCAGCGGCGCCATGCCGCCGGCCAAGGCGCTCGAAACCCTGCTGGCCGGCACCGGGGTGACCTATCGCTTGACCGGCCCGGCCACCGCCACGCTGGCCCCGGCCCCCGTCGCCTCTTCCGGCGACACGATGGCGCTGGGCCCGGTTTCGGTCTCCGCCGCCGCCCCGGTGCCGGGTGGCCCGGCGCAGATCGTGATCGGCAAGGAGGAACTGGACCGCAAGAACCCCAGCGACATCCGCGACGTCTTCGCCGGCGAGCCGGGCATCCGCGTCGGCAGTTCGGTGCCGATGTCGCAGAAGGTCTACGTCAACGGCGTGGAGGAGACCAACCTGTCCGTCAGCATCGACGGCAGCCGGCAGAACAACAAGGTCTTCCACCACAACGGCACCACCCTGATCGACCCGGTCTTCCTGAAGACCGCCCGCGTCGATGCCGGCGTGGCGCCCGCCGATGCCGGGCCGGGCGCGCTGGCCGGCTCCATCGCCTACGAGACCAAGGATGCCCGCGACTTCCTGAGCGGCGACGGCATCGGCGCCTTCGTCAAGTCCAGCTTCGGCACCAACGGCTCCGTCTTCACCAACAGCGCCGCCGGCTACGGCCGCCACAAGGGGCTGGAGGGGCTGGGCTATTTCACCTACGGCAAGGGCGCCCGCTTCGAATCCGGCGACGGCCGCAAGGTCGAGGGGACCAAGACCGACCTGAGGAGCGGCCTCGGCAAGGTCGCCTACGAGACGGATGCCGGCCACCGTTTCCAGGTCAGCTACGAGCGGGTCTATGACGACGCCCCGCGCCCGTTCCGCGCCAATGTCGGCTCCATTTCCGGCCGCCCGGCGTGGGAGCCGCGGGTGCGCGACTATACGCTGGACCGCCAGAACCTCGTCTTCACCTACACCGACAGCCTGCCGACCGACCTGTGGAACCCCAAGCTGGTGGTCGCCTACGGCCGGACCGACGTGGAGACGCCGATCTACACCCGTCCGGTGGGGAGCAGTACGGTCCCCGGCAGCTATCCCGGCCAGGGTGCCACCAGCTCGCTGAACGGCAAGCTGGAGAACGTCTTCAACGTCGGCATGGGCACCATCACCGCCGGCAGCGACTTCTACGTCGACCGCGCCCATTATGAAGACCGGACGATGACGGCGCTCGAGAAGGCCCGCAACGTCGGGGTCTATGGACAGGCGCGGCTGTCCCCGGTGGAACGGGTCCGCCTGTCCTTCGGCATGCGCGCCGACCGGCAGTGGTTCGAAGGCACCACCGGCCAGGATTGGACGAACAGCGGTGTCAGCCACAATGTTTCGGGCGAGGTCGACATCCTGCCCGAATATCTGACCGCCAAGGCCGGCTGGTCGCGCAGCTGGGGCGGCGTCCAGTTGGCCGAGAACTTCGTCATGAACCCGGCCTGGCGCTATGGTGCCGGTCCGCAGCCGGTGACCGCCCGCAACCTGACCGCCGGGCTGGTCGGCCGCTACCAGGGCTTCACCGCCGAGGGCCGCGTCTTCCGCACCGACCTGGACGACGTCCGCGCCCCGCGCTTCGCCGCCGGCAGCGGCACGCTGGTCCGCGACGTGCGGTCGAAGGGCTATGAACTCGGCGTCGGCTATGCCTGGGATACCGGCTTCGTCCGCGCCAAATATGCCGACATCGACGTGACCATCGACGGTCTGCCCGCCGATTCCGACACCGGCACCTACATCGCCACCCCGATGGGCCGCGTCTATACCCTCGGCGGCGCCCACACGATCCCGAAATGGGAGCTGACCTTCGGCGCCGACGTCGAGATCGTGCTGGACTACAACAAGGTCCAGGCCGGCCAGCGCCCGCTGAAGGGGTATGAGACCGTCAATCTCTTCGTCGAGCACAAGATCCCGCAATACTCCAACCTGACCCTGCGCGCCGACGTCCGCAACCTGTTCGACGAGACCTACGCCGACCGCGCCACCTACGGGCAGGAATTCGGCACCGTCACCCCGCTCTACCAGCCGGGCCGAACCTTCCTGCTGACCGCCTCCGCGACGTTCTGACCGTCTCCACCGCAACCGGGAGCCTCCCCGCATGCTGCATTCGACCGCCCATTTCGAGACGGAGCACGGCAAGCGCTACGCCACCCAGCTCTGCCGCCACTTCGCCCACAAGATCGAAACGGTGGAGACCGAAGAGGGTGGCGAGTGCCGCTTCTCGATCGGCATCGCCCGGCTGCGGGCGGCTCCCGACCGCCTGATCATCGAGGCCAGCGCCCCCACCGCGGGGGAACTGGCCGAGCTTCAGTCGGTGGTGGAGAGGCATCTGCTGCGCTTCGCCTTCCGCGAAGGCGACCGGCCGCTCGACTGGGCGGCGTGAGGCCGGCCCTTTTGCCCACGCCGCTGCCCACGCCTTGTCCGAAGCCCTTCAGGATCGGCAAACCATGCGTTCCACCCAACAGATCGCCGAGCACGCGACCTTCCAGAACTTCGCCAACTGCTATTGGCGGGAGATCGACGCCGGCCGGACCACCCGGCACGGCACGGAGGCCGAACCCGGCGTCGAGTGCGTCGAATGGCTGCTGCCGTCGCAGCGGGCAGCACTGCGGGCGGAGGTCGTCTCGCGCTCGCTGTGCGGCCCCTGCGGATTCGGGCGGGTCTGGAAGCGCGCCCTGCCCGACACCTCCTGGCAGCAGACCGAGCCCTTCACAGCACTTTTCTGTCTCGCTGGCGAGAGTTATCGCCGGATGGAAGGGAAAAGCTCCGGGGCCGACCTGCGCGGCAGCGAGCTGGAGCTGCTGCTGCGCGTCCTGCAAAGCTACCAATCGGTCCAGCGCTATCTTGAGGCCGCACCGAGAGCGGACGGCGACGAGGACGAGTTCATCGCCGCCGAACAGTCGCTGGTCTTCGGCCATTGGCTGCACCCCACGCCCAAAAGCCTCCAGGGCATGACGCCGTGGCAGCAGCCGGTCTATGCGCCGGAATTGGGCGGGCGGTTCCGGCTGCGCTGGTTCGCCGCCCCGGCGGCGCGGGTCAGCCACCGCTCCGCCGTCCGCCAGTCGGCGCCGGAGATGATCGCCGCCATTCTAGGCAACTCCGCCTCCCGGCTCTCCACACTGGAGGACGAGCTGCTGATCCCGATGCATCCGCTCCAGGCCGAGGCGCTGGCGCTGGACCCGGCGGTGCAGGCGATGCTGGAGCGCGGCACGTTGCGGGCGCTGGGCGATGCCGGACCGGAGTTCACCGCGACCTCGTCGGTGCGGACGGTCTACAGCCCGGACAGCCCGTGGATGCTGAAATTCTCGCTGCCGGTGCGCATCACCAATTCGATCCGAGTCAACCGGCGCCACGAGCTGGACGCCGGCGTCATCATGGCCAAGCTGATCGGCGTCATCGGAAGGGAGTTGAGCCCGCGCTTCGGCTTCGTGCTCGACCCCGCCTACATCACGCTGGACCAGCCGGACGGCGGCGAGAGCGGGTTCGAGGTGATCCTGCGCGAGAATCCTTTCGCCGGAGGGCGCCAGCGCGGCGTCGCCACCATCGCGGCGCTGGCCGCCGATCCGCTTCCCGGCCGTCCATCCCGGCTGGAGCGGATCGTGCGCCGCGTCGCGATGGAATGGAACGGCGGCGTGGCGGAGGCGGCGCGGCGCTGGTTCGACGCCTATCTCGATTGCGCGCTGGATCCGGTGCTGCGCCTGTACGACACGCATGGCGTGGCGCTGGAGGCGCACCAGCAGAACGGGCTGCTTGAACTGCGGGACGGGATGCCCACCCGCTTCCTTTACCGCGACAACCAGGGATTTTACCTGTCGGCCGCCTATCGCGACCGGCTGCGCCGGCTGATCCCGGAGGCCGACAACATCCGCTCCCTCTATTACGAGGAGGGGGAGATCAACCGCCGCTTCTCCTACTACGTGATCGTCAACCAAATCTTCTCGGTGATCGCCCGCATGGGCAAGGACCGGCTGGCGGCGGAGGAGGACCTGCTGCGCATCCTACGCTCCCGGCTGGAGCGGTTGGCTCTGTCGCTGACCCAGGCCGGCCGGCGCTTCGCCGAAGGGGTGCTGGACAGCCCGACCATCGGGGCCAAGCTGAACCTGACGACCCGCCTGCTGAACATCGACGAGCTTCAGGCCGCCAACGAGGCCGATCTGTACGCCCAATGGCCCAACCCGCTGTGCCGGACCGGCGCCGCGGCAGCCGAGCGGGGACGCCATGCCCTTTCCGCGTGACCTGCCCGGCCGCCCGGAGGAACGGGTGGTGCGCCAGCTTGCCGCCGCCCTGCTGTTCGAGGGGATCGTCGAGCCGGCCGCGGCCGGGGTGGACGGAAGTGACCGCCGGCTCGTCTGGCGGTCCGGTGGACGGGAGTTCCGCTGCCTCGCCTCCGCCGGGCCGTTCGGCCGCCCGCGCATCCGGTCGGGATCGGTCGAGATGCGGGGCGACGACGGCACGTGGCGCGCCGCAACACTCGGCCGGATGGTCGCCGGGCTGGACGCCCCCGAGCCGCACCTGACCGGCCTGCTGGCCGAGCTGGAGCGCACGGTGTCTCTCTGCCGCTGGAACGCCGCCAACCTGCCGGCCACCCCGCGCCGCGGCCTGCCCTTCCCCGACCTGGAAGGCCGGCTGGAGGAGGGGCATCCCTATCATCCCTGCTTCAAGGCACGGCTGGGCTTCGACGAGGCCGACCATGCCGCCTTCGGGCCGGAGGTCGGGCAGCGCTTCCAGTTGGTCTGGCTGCTGGTCGCCCGCTCCTGCCTGCATCGGGCGATCCCCGGTGAAGAAGAGGAGTTCTGGCGCGCCGAACTCAACCCCGCCGCCTGGGAGGAGATCCGGCGGCGCCGGGAGGAGCTGAACCTGCCGGCGACCGACTATTGCCTGCTGCCGCTGCACCCCTGGCAATGGTGGGACCTGCGCGAGGGGGAGGGGGCGTCCTGGCTGAGGCCCTGGCTGGCGGACGGCCGCGCGGTCTGCCTGGGTCCGCTGGGCGACCATTACCGGGCCACCCAGTCGCTCCGCACGGTGATGAACGCCGACGACCCGCGCAAGGCCGACGTCAAGCTGGCGCTGAACATCATCAACACCGCCTCCCGCCGCATCATCGACCCGCATTCGGTCTGCACCGGCCCGGCCATCTCCGAATGGCTGACGGCCGTGGTGGCGGGCGATGCCGACTTCCGCGACCGTTATCCGCTGACCCTGCTGCCGGAATATGCGGGGATCATCGCCGACCGCGACGGCCCGCTGGCCGGACAGATGGCGGCGCTGTGGCGGCGCAGCGTGCAGTCCACCCTGGGCGAGGGCGAATCCGCCATCCCCTTCAACATGCTGATGGTGACGGAGGCCGACGGCTCCTCCTTCGCCGCACCCTGGATCGAACGCTATGGGCTGCTGCCCTGGCTGGACCGGCTGCTGGAGGTGGCGGTGCTGCCGGTCTGGCATCTGCTGGTCCGCCACGGCATCGCGGTGGAGGCGCACGGCCAGAACATGGTGCTGGTCCACCGCGACGGCTGGCCGGTGCGGCTGATCCTGCGCGACTTCCACGACAGCGTGGAATACGCACCGGACTTCGTGGCCGACCCGGCCCTGCTGCCCGATTTTCCCAACCTGCACCCGGCCTACCGCGACGCGCCGCCCGATCGCTATTATTGGGCCGGCGGGGTCGACGCGCTGCGCGAACTGGCGATGGACACGCTGTTCGTCTTCAACCTGACCGACGTGTCCGATCTGCTGGCCCTGAAGCACGGGTTGCCCGAGCCGGAATTCTGGCGCCGGGTCCACGATCTGCTGGAGGCCCACGCCCGCCGCCACGGGCTGGAGGAGCGGCACCGCCGCGTCGGCCACGCCGCGCCTGAGATCCTCACCGAATCCCTGCTGCGCGGAAAGCTGCTGCGCGCGCGGGAGGAGATTCACCACACCGTTCCCAACATCTTCGCGCGCTTCGCGCCTGAGGGCTCCCGATGATCCGCATCGACGACCGATCCTATTCGCCGGCCGAGGTGGAGGCGCTGACCGCCGCCCATGCCGAGCGGGCCCGCCTGTCCGACCGGCCCGGCGCCCGCTTCGCCGTCTGCTTCACCGACACCATCGACTGGCTTGCCCTGTTCTTCGCCATCCGCGCGGCGGGCGGCAGCCTGCTGCCGCTGCACCCCTCCACCCCGCTGGAGGCGGCGCGGCGGCTGGCGCGCGAGGCCGGCTGCCATGCGCTCTACCACAACAGCCTGACGGCCGAGGCGATCGCCCCCCTGCCGGCGGAACCTGGGCCGGGCCAGCTTCTGCAGATGAGTTCCGGCACCACCGGCGCGCCCAAGCGCATCGCGCGCAGCTGGGCGGAGATCGACCGCGAGATCGAGAGCTATGTCGGCTTCTTCACCGAGCCGGCCGGGATGACCCCGGTGATCGCCTGCCCGACCACCCATTCCTACGGCCTGATCTGCGGCCTGCTGGTAGGTCTGCGGCGCGGGGCGGAGTCGGTGATCCTCGACACCACCAATCCGAAATTCCTGCTGAAGGCGCTGCGGCAGATCGAGAAGCCGCTGCTCTACTCCTCCCCCGTCATCCTGCACACCCTGGCCCGGCTGCTGCCGGAGGGCGAGCGCATCCATGCGGCGATGACCTCCGGCACGCTGCTGCCGGAACCCTGGTTCGAGCGGATCCGCGGCAAGACCACCCATATGTTCCAGCAATATGGCTGCTCGGAAGCCGGCTGCATCGCAATCAACCCGGACATGGCGGGCAGCGCCGAGCTGGGCCGCGTGCTGCCCCACCACCGCCTGTCCACCGGCACCTTGGACGCCCCGGCGGAGATCGTGCTGTCTGTTCCGGATAGCGAGATCCGCACCCGCGACCTGGGCTATCTGCGCGACGACGGCATGCTGATGTTCGTGTCGCGGCTGGACGACACCATCAACGTCGCCGGCCTCAACGTCTATCCGCAGGAGGTGGAGGACGTGGCGATGGCGCTGCCCGGCGTCACCGACGCCGTCGCCTTCCGCCGCACCGACCGCTTCGCCGGAGAACGGGTCGCCCTGCTGTTCACCGCCGCCGCCGAGGTGACGGACCAGGCGTTGCGCGACTGGTGCCGGGAGAATCTCGCCGCCCACCAGCAGCCGGGCGAACTGATCCGCGCCGACGCCCTGCCCCGCATGGCCAACGGCAAGATCAGCCGGCGCGAGGTCGCCGCCCGCTTTGCGGAGGCCGCGGAATGACGCCGGCCATGACCGAACGGGACATCGTCGAAGCCATCCGCACGGTCCTGCGCGACCATCTGCAGAACCGGCATCTCGACCGCTTCGGCCCGGACGCACGGCTGAACGAGGATCTCTACCTCGACTCCGTTCTGATGATGGAGCTGTTCCTGCAGCTGGAGCTGTCCTTCGGGCTGGAGGCGCCGGACGAGCTGATCACCTCGCGCGATCTGACGACGGTGGCCGACGTGGCCGGCCTGTTCGCCGGCACCCGCCCGGCCGCCGCGGAAGAGGCGCTTCCCCCCGGCAGCGTCCATGGCGAGGAGTATCAGGACCTCAAGATCCACTGCTTCGTCAGCTGCGTCTGCGACGCGCTGAAGCGGGCGGGGATCGACCATCGGCCCTTCTATTTCGGGGTGTGGGACGCCGGGTTCGAGGTCGGGGCCGACCGGGTCCTGCGCTATCATGCGCCGACCATCAGCCACAACTTCTTCCGCGACTGGTACCACCGCCTCTACGGGGCGGAGGTGCGGCAATGGTACGACCATGGCCGCAGCAAGGAGGAGAACCTCGCCCTATTGGTCGATCTGGTGGAACGGCGGTCGGACAGCCTTTCCATCATGGCGATGGTCGATCTGTTCCACCTGCCGGAGCGGGAGAACAAGTTCAACCAGAACCCCTTCCCGCATTACCTGATGCTGGAGACCGGCAGCAACCCGGCAGTCTTCATGGTCCGCGACCCCGATTTCCGTTGGGAAGGGGAGATCGAGCGCGACCGCATCGCCAACGCCTTCCTCCAGCCTAGCGTCGCCGGCGGCTATCTGTTCGACCGGCGGGAGCTGCGCGCCGCCCGGCCCGCCGACATCGCCGCCTATTTCGAGGCCTGCTTCCTGCCCGACGCCAACCCGCTGACCGCCGCGGTGCGCAGCATCCTGACGGCGCATCTCGACGGAACGGAGGGGCTGTCGCTGGCCGGTCTGTCGCATGCCCTGCGCGAACTGCCGGTGTTCGCCATCCGCAAATACGCCTACGAGCACGGATTCGCCTTCTTCTGGCGGGCGCTGCGCCTGCCCGACGACAGCTTCCTCGCCCGCTGCGACGACATCGAGGAGCTGTTCCAGGGCTTCAAGTCGCTGCATTACGCGATCCTCCGCCTCGCCCAGACCGGCGATGTGGGCCTCGCCCCCGACCTGTTCGCTCGGCTCGACCTGCTCGACCGGCAGGAGACGGCCTTAAAGGGCGAGCTTTCCGCCGTCTTCCGGCAATGGCACGCCGTAGCCGTTGCGGCCCCCAATTCCGCCCCCCTTTCCGCCGAGGTGGCATGATGAGACTGTCGCTCTGCACCATCAGCTTCCGGCACCATCTGGTGTCGCTGGAGGAACTGGCCGTCTGGGCCGCCGGCAACGGCTTCCAGGGGATCGAGCTGTGGGGTGCGCATGCCCGCAACATGGCGGCGGTGTCCGACCGCGGCGGCGACTGGCTGGCGGAGTTCGGCCTGTCCGTGCCGATGGTCAGCGACTATCTGCCGCTGGACGGCGACCCTGACGCGCTGGTGCGCAAGACGCTGGACCTCTGCCGGCTGGCGCAGCGCTGGGGCGCGCCCAGGATCCGCAGCTTCGCCGGCAGCACCGGCAGCGCCGAGACCTCGCCGGAGCGCAGGATCTTCATCGCGGAGCGGCTGCGCACGCTGTGCGGGCTGGCCGCCGACCATGGGCTGTCGCTGCTGGTGGAGACCCACCCCGGCACGCTGGCCGACAGCCTCGCAGCCACCCGCGCGCTGATCGCCGCGGTCGGCCATCCGGCGCTGAAGGTCAATTTCGACGTGCTGCACGTCTGGGAGGGCGGCGACGATCCGGTGGCGGCCCGGCGGGTGCTGCGTCCGCACATCGGCCATTATCACCTGAAGAACATCCGGGCGCGCGAAGACCTGTCGGTGTTCGAGCCGGCCAACGTCTATGCTGCGGCCGGGCGGCGCGACGGCATGGTGCCGCTGTTCGACGGGGTGGTGGACTATCGTCGCTTCCTTGCCGAACTGGCGGACGATCCGGCGGCGGAAGGCTCGCTGGAGTGGTTCGGCGACGATTGCTACGCGGTGCTCCGCCGCGACCGCGACGACGTCGAGGCGGCCCTGGCCCCGATGGCGGGTACCCTGCCCCGCCGTGTCGCCGGAGCCCGGCACGGTACGGCGTAGCGCGCCGAATCGTCGCCATTACGGTGCGCAAGGCGGCACCCCGATCCACGCTCCGTTCCGACCCGGCGGTGGCTTTGTGACCGCGCCCATCCGTACGCACCCCACCCGACCGTTCCTTATCGGCAGGGGCCATTGACCGAACGGGGGATCGACAGACCGCTCCCCTTGCGGGTTCATTAGGGCACTGCGCCGTCCCGCCCGCGGGGCGGTGCCCATGAACGGCCAACGGCCCATAAGTCATCCGGGGAAGGAAAGCAGCCTTGCATACGGATACCACGTCGCTGACCCAGAGCTATGTCCACGGCGCCAGCCGCACCCCGCTGCTGGGCGAGACCATCGGCGCGCATCTCGACCGCATGGCGTCGCTGTCGCCCGACCGGCCGGCGCTGGTCGTCCGGCACCAGAACGTCCGCTGGACCTATGCGGAGTTCAAGCACACGGTCGACCGGGTGGCGGCGGGGCTGGTGGCGCTGGGGCTGAAGCCGGGTGAGCGCATCGGCATCTGGTCGCAGAACAATGCCGAATGGGTGGTGACCCAGTTCGCCACCGCCAAGGCTGGCCTGATCCTGGTCAACATCAACCCGGCCTACCGCCTGCACGAACTGGAATACGCCATCAACAAGGTCGGCTGCGCCGCGCTGATCCTGTCGCCGTCCTTCAAGTCCAGCGACTATCTCGGCATGATCGCCAAGCTGGCGCCGGAACTGGATCGGTCGTGCGCCGACCGGCCCCTGTCCCTGCAACGGTTGCCCACCTTGCGCCACCTGATCCGCCTGGGGGCGGAAAAGACGCCGGGCATGCTGAATTTCGACGACCTGCCGGCGCTGGCCCGCCCCGCCGACGTGGCGGAGCTGGGCCGGCTGGCCGGCATTCTGCAATTCGACGATCCCGTGAACATCCAGTTCACCAGCGGCACCACCGGCAGTCCGAAGGGCGCCACGCTGACCCACCATAACATCCTGAACAACGGCTTCTTCGTCGGCGAGGCGATGCGCCTGACCGAGCTGGACCGGCTGTGCATCCCGGTGCCCTTCTATCACTGCTTCGGCATGGTGCTGGGCAATCTCGCCTGCGTCACCCACCGCGCCTGCATGGTAATTCCGGGCGAGGGGTTCGACCCCGTCGCCGTGCTGTCCGCGGTGCAGGAGGAACGCTGCACCGGCCTGCACGGCGTGCCGACGATGTTCATCGCGCTGCTCGACCACCCGGACTTCGGCCGCTACGACCTGTCGAGCCTGCGCACCGGCATCATGGCCGGCTCGCCCTGCCCGATCGAGGTGATGAAGCGCGTGGTCTCGGAAATGAACCAGCGCGAGATCACCATCGCCTACGGCATGACGGAGACCAGCCCGGTCAGCTTCCAAAGCTCCACCGACGATCCGCTGGAACGGCGCGTGTCCACGGTGGGGCGCATCCAGCCGCATCTGGAGGTGAAGATCGTCGATGCCGAGGGGCGCATCGTCCCGCCGGGCACGCCGGGGGAGCTGCTGACCCGCGGCTATTCGGTGATGCGCGGCTATTGGGGCGACGCGGAACAGACCGCGCGGGCCATCGACGAGGCCGGCTGGATGCACACCGGCGACCTCGCCACCATCGATGCCGCGGGCTATTGCAACATCGTCGGCCGGCTGAAGGACATGGTGATCCGCGGCGGCGAGAACATCTATCCTCGCGAGGTCGAGGAATTCCTCTACACCCACCCCGACATCGCCGACGTGCAGGTGTTCGGCGTGCCGGACCAACAGTTCGGCGAACAGCTCTGCGCCTGGATCCGGCTGAAGCCGGGGGCGGCGCTGACCGAACAGCAGGTAACCGCCTTCTGCCAGGGCGCCATCGCCCACTACAAGATCCCGAAATACATCCGCTTCGTCGACGAGTTCCCGATGACGGTGACCGGCAAGATCCAGAAGTTCGTGATGCGCCAGACGATGATCGAGGAACTCAACCTCTCCCAGGACAGGACGGCGTAAGCGCGCGCCATCCCGTCGCCAAACCAGCAGAAAAGGCGCTGGGGGGAGCGGCATTCGTTCCCCCTTGGCCCCCGGCTGGCCGGCCCCGCCACATCGCCTCGCTCTTCCGCTCCCCATGCGTCAGTGGCTGATCATCCACGGCCTTGCCGTGGGGAAGCCCTTCGCACCGTCGGCGGTGCGCAGCACCGATCGCCCCTTTCCGCCGCCGCAACAGCCGCAACCGGGGCCGTGCTTGTGCTTCGGCCCGGTCTCCGACAGCAGTTTCGGCCGGTCGGCGCTGCGTTCGTTGGTGGCGTGCGCCGTCCGGGTCGCCGCCGACATGGTGGAGAAGGCCGGCGCCATGCGGATCACCCGCGGCGACGGTGTCTCGCAATGGGGACAGAGCTGCGGCAAGCTGCTTTCCGCCATGGGCCGCATTTCCGTGAAATCGCCGCAGGTCGGGCACTCATAGTCGTACATCGGCATGGCGCGGCCTCCCTTATCTGGTCACATGCGGTCCGGGGCAATCGGCATGTCGACGTCGCCGCTGATGAACTTGGTCGGACCGTCGGCGTTCGGGGTGATGTCGAAGTCGAAGATCTGCGTCGGAAGGAACAGGGTGGCGCAGGCGTTGGGCACGTCGACGACGCCGCTGATGTGTCCCTGCACCGGCGCGGTGCCGAGGATCGAGTAGGCCTGGGCGCCGGAATAGCCGAACTTCTTCAGATATTCGATGGCGTTCAGGCAGGCTTGGCGGTAGGCGACGTGGACGTCCAGGTAATGCTGCTCGCCCGCTTCGTCGACCGAGATGCCCTCGAAGATCAGGTAATCGTTGTAGGTCGGAACGATGGGGCTCGGCTTGAAGATCGGGTTCCTGATGCCGTATTTCGCCATGCCGTCCTTGATCAGGTTCACCTTCAGATGAGCCCAGCCGGCCATCTCGATGGCGCCGCAGAAGGTGATCTCGCCGTCACCCTGGCTGAAATGCAGGTCGCCCATCGACAGGCCGGCCCCCTTCACATAGACCGGGAAATAGATGCGCGAGCCGCGCGACAGGTCCTTGATGTCGCAATTGCCGCCATGTTCGCGCGGCGGCACGGTTCGCGCGCCCTCCGCCGCCGCCTTGTCGCGGGCATCGCCCTTCAGCCGGCCCATATGGGCGGTCGGCGCATAGGGCGGATTGGCAAGGCCGGGCACGCGGTTTGGGTTGGTGTCGATCAGCGCCTGCTCGCGCTTGTTCCACTTGGCCAGCAGGTCGTGGGACGGCAGGCAGCCGATCAGGCCGGGATGGATCAGCCCGGCGAAGCGCACGCCGGGGATGTGGCGCGACTTGGTGAACATGCCCTCGAAATCCCAGATCGACTTCTGGGCCAGCGGGAAATGCTCGGTCAGGAAGCCGCCGCCATTCTGCTTGGAGAAGAAGCCGTTGAAGCCCCATTGCTGCTGCGGGAAGGCGCCGATGTCCAGCAGGTCCACCACCAGTAGGTCGCCCGGCTCCGCCCCCTCGACGCCGACCGGACCGCTGAGGAAATGCACCTGGCTGAGATCGACGTCGCGCACGTCGGCGGCATCGTCGTCGTTTTTGATCTGGCCGCCGGTCCAGTCGTAGCATTCCAGGATGAAATCGTCGCCCGGCTTCACCGTCACCGCCATCGGGATGTCCGGGTGCCAGCGGTTGTGAATCATGTCGTTTTCATAAGGCGTCTGCGAAAGGTCGACCTTGATCAGGGTGTCAGCCATGGTTTGCTCTTCCTTCTTGTGGACTGATTTCAAGGGATGGTGGGTTTCGGCGCGTCACACCGACAGCAGCCGGGCGACCTTGGCCTCGTCGATGGCGTCGCGGCTGTCCTCGTGGACGATCTCGCCGTTCTCGATCACCAGCACGCGGTCGGCGATGTCGAGCGCGAAGCTCAGCACCTGTTCGGACACGATGATGCTGAGGCCCTTCTCGTCGCGGATGCGGCGCAGGGTCCGGGCCATCTCGCGGATGATCGAGGGCTGGACGCCTTCGGTCGGCTCGTCCAGCAGCAGAACCTTGGGCTTAGTCGCCAGCGCGCGGGCGATGGCGAGCTGCTGCTGCTGCCCGCCCGACAGGTTGCCGCCGCGCCGGCCCTTCATCTCCAGCAGCACCGGGAACAGTTCGTAGAGATCACCGGGAACGCTGCGCCCGCCATGGACGCTCAGCCCCGTCTCGATGTTCTCCTGCACCGTCATGGCCGGGAAGATCATGCGGCCTTGGGGGACATAGGCGACGCCCTTCGCCACCCGCTCGTAGCTCTTCAGCCCGGTGATGTCGCTCTCGCCGATGCGGATGGCGCCGGACCGCGCCGGCACGATGCCCATCAGCGACTTCATCAGCGTGGTCTTGCCCATGCCGTTGCGGCCCATGATGGCGACGATCTCGCTCGGCGCCACCGTGAAGTCCAGGCCGTGCAGAACCTCGCTCTCGCCGTAGGACACGCGGAGTTGATTGACGGACAGCATGTCGGTTCCTCCGGTCAATGGCCCAGATAAATCAATGGCCGAGATAGACTTCGACCACCTTGGGGTCGTTCTTCACCCGCTCCATGCTGCCTTCCGACAGGATCTTGCCCTGGTGCAGCACGGTGACCCGGTGGGCGATGTCCTCCACGAACTTCATGTCGTGCTCGATCACCAGCACCGACCGGTTCCGGATGATGCGGTTCAGCAGTTCGGCGGTCTTCTTGCGCTCGTTCACGCTCATGCCGGCGACCGGCTCGTCCAGCATCAGCAGTTCGGGGTCCTGGATCAGCAGCATGCCGATCTCCAGCCACTGCTTCTGCCCGTGGCTGAGATATTCGGCGCGCTGGTCGAGATGGTCGGCCAGGAAGATCATTTCGGCGATCTCCGCCACCCGCTCGCGCACCGCGGCGTCGCGTTTGAAGGCCAGCGCGCCGAACACCGTGCGGCCGCGGGGGTAGGAGATCTCCAGATTCTCGAACACCGTCAGGTCGTCGTAGATCGACGGGGTCTGGAACTTGCGGCCGACGCCGGCCTTGACGATCTGGTGCTCCTTCATAGCCGTCAGTTCCCGGTTGCGGAACTTGATGGAGCCGCCGGACGCCTTGGTCCGCCCGCAGATCAGGTCGAGCACCGTGGTCTTGCCGGCGCCATTGGGGCCGATGATGACGTGGATCTCGTTGCTGTCGACGTAGAAGGACAGGTCGTTGACCGCCTTGAACCCGTCGAAGGACACGGTCAGCCCTTCGACCGCCAGCAGGTAATCGGTGGGGTTTGCCATGGATCTGCGCCCTCCTCAATCGGCGGCGGTGTGGGGCGGGATGATCGGCGCTCTGGCGCTTGCGTCCCCAACCCAGCGGGTGGTCAGCCGGCGCAGCCGCGGGGCGATGAACTGCTGGTAGATCCCGGCCAGCCCGTTGGGAAACACCATCACCACGCCGATGAACAGCGCGCCCATGGCGAACAGCCACAGCTCCGGAAAGCTTTCCGACAGCATCGTCTTGGCCCAGTTGACCAGAAGCGTCCCGTACACCGCGCCCAGCAGCGACAGTCGTCCGCCGACCGCGCAGTAGATGACCATTTCGATCGACGGCACGATGCCGACGAAGGACGGCGACATGAAGCCGACCTGCAGCGTGAACATCGCGCCCCCCACCGCCGACAGGGCCGCCGCGAAGCAGAAGACGAAGATCTTGAAGTTGGCGACGTCGTAGCCGGAGAAGCGGACCCGGTCCTCCTTGTCGCGCAGCGCCACCAGGATGCGGCCGAGCTTGGAGCGGCGGACGTAGACGCACAGCAGGATGCAGCCGATCAGCAATGCGGCGTTGACGAAGTAGAGCACCAGCTTCGCCTCGTCGGTACGGATGTCCCAGCCCTTCAGCGTGCGAAGATCGGTGATGCCGTTGATGCCGCCGGTGTAGCCCTGCTGGCCGACGATCAGGATGGTCAGGATGGCGGCGAAGGCCTGGGTGATGATGGCGAAATAGACGCCGCCGACCCGCCGCTTGAACATCGCCAGTCCGACGATGAGGGCCAGCAGCGCCGGAACCGCCACCACCGCGACGGTGGCGAAGGTCAGGCTGTGGAACGGCTCCCAGAACCAGGGCAGTTCCTTCAGCTGGTTCCAGTCCATGAAGTCCGGGATGCCGGGGGTGGACTGGATCTTGGTCGCCTCGGGACTGGAAGCCTCCAGCTTCAGGAACATCGCCATGCAATAGCCGCCGATGCCGAAGAAGATGCCCTGCCCCAGCGACAGGATGCCGGCGCTGCCCCAGCACAGCACGAGGCCGAGCGCCACGAAGGCGTAGGTCAGGTATTTGCCGACCATGTTCAGCCGGAAGATATCGAGCCCCAGCGGCAGGACGATGACCAGCAGAGCGGCCAGCAGCAGGATGCCCGCGATGTCGCCGTCCATACGCCCGAGAAGGCGATTTTGAGGGGTACGCGTCATGATCAATGGCTCCTCAGCGGCGGACTTTGAGGACGAACAGGCCCTGCGGGCGCAGCATCAGGATCACGACGACGGTCAGCAGGGTCAGCACCTTGGCGGTCGAGCCGCTGAGGAAGAACTCCAGCGTCGACTGCGCCTGGCTGATGGTGAAGGCCGACGCGATGGTGCCGATCAGGCTCTGGGCACCGCCGAACACCACCACCAGGAAGGTGTCGACGATGTAGAGCTGGCCCGATGTCGGACCGGTGGACCCGACCATGGTGAAGGCGCTGCCCGCCACCCCGGCGATGCCGCAGCCGAGACCGAAGGTGTAGCGGTCGACCTTCTCGGTGTTGATGCCTACGGCGCCGGCCATCACCCGGTTCTGCATCACCGCCCGCACGCCCTGCCCCCAGCGGGAGCGGAACATCACGGCATAGATCACGACGGTGATGGCGATGGTCAGGCCCATGACGAACAGGCCGTTGATCGGCACCTCGATGGTGTCGGTGACGGCGACCGATCCCATCAGCCAGTCGGGCAGAACCACGCCCACCTCCCGCGCGCCGAAGACGGAGCGGAAGATCTGCTGCAGGATCAGGCTCAATCCCCAGGTCGCCAGCAACGTGTCGAGCGGGCGGCGGTAGAGGAAGCGGATCATCCCCCATTCCACCAGCATCCCCAGCGCCCCGCTGGCGAAGAAGGCCAGGATCATGGCGACGAAGAAATAGGCCGGGAACAGCGCCGGCATGTAATTGGAAATGAAGGTGGAGCAGAGATAGGTCACATAGGCACCGAGGATCATGAACTCCCCGTGCGCCATGTTGATGACGCCCATCTGCCCGAAGATGATGGCGAGGCCCAGCGCCATCAGCACGAAAACGGAAAACAGGATGAGTCCGGCGAATCCCTGCATCGCAAAGATCGACCCGAGCTCGGCCAGGCTGTAGCCCTCGAACATGATGGGAACTCCTGTCACACCTGCCCCCACCCCGACCCTCCCCCGCTCTCGCAGGGGAGGGGGACAGGAGCTTTGTCAACGCTCTAGCGGAGTTCCCTCCCCCGCCCAGCTCTCGCACAAAGCTTTGCTTTATGCTGACGCGGCAGGCGGACCATAGGTCCGCTGAGAGCGGGGGAGGGTTAGGGTGGGGGTCTAACGCCACCCATCCTCACTCCCCCTTACTGGTAGCCCTTCGGGAACGGGTTCGGCTCGATCAGGTCGGCCGTCTCGTAGACCACGTCGAACTGGCCGTCGGTGCGGGCGCGGCCGACGCGGGTCTTGCTCCACAGGTGATGGTTCTCGTGGACGCGGACATAGCCTTCCGGCGCGCCGGTGAACTCGATGCCGGCCGACGCGGCGGCGATCTTGTCGACATCGAAGCTCTGGGCCTTCTCCGCCGTCAGCTTCCATAGCCAAGGGCCGAGATAGCCCGCCTGGGTTACGTCGCCGATGACGCTCTCGCCGCCCCACATCTTCTTGAAGGCGGCGACGAATTTCTCGTTGTTGGGATTCTTCAGCGACTGGAAATACTTCATGCAGGCATAGGCGCCGGCGATGTTCTCGCCGCCGATGCCCAGCATCTCGTCCTCGGTGACGGAGATGGTCATCAGCGTCTGCTTGTTCAGGTCGATGCCGGCGGCCTTCATCTGCTTGTAGAAGGCGACGTTGGAACCGCCTACGACCGAGGCGTAGATCACGTCCGGCTTGGTCAGCTTGATCTTGTTGATGACCGAATTGAACTGGGTGTGGCCGAGCGGGAAATACTCCTCGCCCACCACCTTCTGGCCCTTCATCTCGATGTGCTTGCGGGCGATCTTGTTGGAGGTGCGCGGCCAGATATAGTCGGAGCCGATCAGGAAGAAGGTCTTGGCACCCTTCTCCTTCGTCACCCAGTCCAGCCCAGCGAGGATCTGCTGCGTCGCTTCCTGGCCGGTGTAGATGACGTTCTTCGACTGCTCCAGCCCTTCGTAGAAGGTCGGGTAATAGAGCATGCCGTTATACTGCTCGAACACCGGCAGAACCGCCTTGCGCGAGGCCGAGGTCCAGCAGCCGAACACCGCCGCCACCTTGTCCTCGACCAGCAGCTTGCGCGCCTTCTCGGCGAAGGTCGGCCAATCGCTGGCGCCGTCCTCCTGGATCACCTCGATCTTGCGGCCGAGCACGCCGCCCATCTCGTTGATCTGGGCGATGGCGAGCTTCTCGGCCTGCACCGAGCCGGTTTCCGAAATCGCCATGGTGCCGGTGGTAGAGTGCAGGATGCCGACCTTCACCGTGCTGTCGGTGACCGCCAGTTTGGTCGTATTGACGGCACTGGCGGGCAGCGCCTGGGCCAGCGCGCCGCGCGGCAGCAGTGCGACGGCCGGCAGCGCCGCCATGCCGAGGAGGAGCTTGCGGCGGAGCGGCGACGGATTGCCGCCGTTGAGCTTGTCCGCATCCATCTTGTCAGAGGACATGAAACCTCCTGATGTTTGGCCGTTATCGCCCTGCAAAAGGTCGCCGGCCAACGAGCGCGGCCCTTTTCGAAAGGCGGTATTTTTGGGGAGTTGGCGGAGCGATCCGCGACTGGACGGTCCGATGGTTGGCCGATCGGTGCAGCGCAGCAATACGTGGATTTGCGTATAGGGGTGCCGGCCGGCAAATGGTTATACACTGGCATCAGTCTGAAGACGGCCGGGCACTCGCAACCACCGAGAAGCGAGTGGCCTGCCCGTGTCTTCGCGCAGAAGACCAGCACTCTTTCGTCTTGTTGTTCCTCCGATTTGTTTTTGTCAGACTGCGTAATCTGGGGCATTTACTACCGATCAGGGCCGTAGCAGCAGAAAGAAATAATCAGTGTAGCAAACATTCTATCGGGAGGATGAATGGGGCCGATGGCGGGGCGCCAGAGGGTGGTCGCGGTCCGGCGGACCTACAACAGGTGGGTTGCCAACCAGACGCTCGAGGATTACGCGCTGCGCTTCACCGCGCGCAAGGCGCGGCGCTGGTCGCCGTCACGGGTCGCCAACACCGCGCTGGGCTCTATCTCATTCCTGGCGCTGGAGGCCATCGGCGGGTCGATCACGCTCGGCTACGGCTTCACCAACGCGGTGCTCGCCATCCTGGCCGGCGCCCTCCTGATCTTCGCCAGCGCGCTTCCCATCAGCTACTACGCCAGCAAATACGGCGTGGACATGGATCTGCTGACGCGCGGCGCCGGCTTCGGCTATATCGGCTCGACCATCACCTCGCTGATCTACGCCTCCTTCACCTTCATCTTCTTCGCCATCGAGGCGGCGATCATGGCGACCGCGCTGGAGATGGTGGTCGGCCTGCCGCTCGCCGCTGGCTATGTCGTCAGCTCGCTCGTGGTGATCCCGCTGGTCGCCTACGGCTTCACGGTCATCAGCCGCATCCAGCTGTGGACACAGCCGCTGTGGCTGGCGCTGCATGCCCTGCCCTTCCTGTTCATCGCCATCCAGGACGACGGCGCCTTCACCGCCTGGACCGGCTTCACCGGGCGGGCGACGGAAACGGGCGGCGGCGGTTTCGACCTGATGCTGTTCGGTGCCGCGGCGTCGGTGGTGTTCTCGCTGCTGGCACAGATCGGCGAACAGGTCGATTTCATCCGCTTCCTGCCCTACGATCCCGATGCCCGGGGACGCAGAAAACTGTACTGGTGGGCGGCGCTGGTGGCGGCCGGACCGGGCTGGATCGTCATCGGCACGATCAAGCTTCTGCTGGGGTCCTTCCTGGTGGTGCTGGCGCTGCAGAACGCGGTGCCGCTGGAACTGGCGGCGGAGCCGACGCGGATGTATCTGGTCGCCTTCCAGTATGTGACGCCGTCGCCGCAGCTGGCGCTGGGCCTCACCGGGCTGTTCGTCGTGCTGTCGCAGCTGAAGATCAACGTCACCAACACCTATGCCGGCTCCATCGCCTGGTCGAACTTCTTCTCGCGCCTGACCCACAGCCATCCCGGCCGGGTGGTGTGGGTGGTGTTCAACGTCGTCATCGGCCTGATGCTGATGGAACTGGGCATCTACAAGACGTTGGAACCGGTGCTGGGGCTCTATTCCAACGTCGCAGCCTCGTGGATCGGCGCTCTGGTCGCCGATCTGGTGGTGAACAAGCCGCTGGGCCTCAGCCCGCGCCATGTCGAGTTCAAGCGCGCCCACCTCTACGACATCAACCCCGTCGGCGTCGGCGCCATGCTGCTGGCGACGATCCTGTCGATGCTGGCCTTCCTCGGCGCGTTAGGGCCGACGCTGAAGGTCTGCGCGCCCTTCCTCGCCTTCGCCACCGCCTTCATTGCGGCACCCGCCATCGCCTGGGCGACCCGCGGCGACTATTACATCGCGCGTCGTCCCTTCGACGACTGGAACGGGGAGGAGGCGATCCGCTGCCGCATCTGCCAGCACGCCTTCGAGCCGGACGACATGGCCTTCTGCCCGATCTATGCCGGGGCGATCTGCTCGCTCTGCTGTTCGCTGGACGCCCGCTGCGGCGACGGCTGCAAACGCGACGCCCGGTTGGGCGTTCAGCTGCGCAACGCACTGGATGCCGTGCTGCCGGCGAGGGCCGCGACGGCGCTCAAGGCGCGGTTCGGCCATTATCTCGCGGTACTGCTGATGCTGGGGCTGGCAGTCGGCGCCGTGCTGTCGCTGGTCTATGTCGAGGTCGCGTCCGTGAACGCGGAGGCGCAGGCGCTGATCCGCAGCACGCTGTGGAAGGTCTTCTTCATCCTGATGATCGTGGCCGGCGTCGCCACCTGGCTGTTCGTGCTAGCCCGCGAAAGCCGCAAGGTGGCGCAGGAGGAAACGCGCAGGCAGACAGACCTGCTGATTCAGGAGATCGAAGCGCACGAACGCACCGATGCCCAGCTGCAGAAGGCGAAAGAGGCTTCGGAGGCGGCAAACCTCGCAAAGAGCCGCTATCTGGTCGGCATCGGCCACGAGTTCCGCACGCCCTTGAGCGCCATCTTCGGCTATTCGCAGATGCTGGAGCGCGATCCCGCCATGCCGCCGCACCGCATCGACGCCGTCCGCGTCATCCGGCGCAGTGCGGAGCATCTGTCCGGCTTGCTCGACGGGCTGCTGGACGTATCGAAGATCGAAAGCGGCCGGCTGCAGTTGAACCGGGCGGAGGTCCGCTTCGGCGAACTGCTCGATCAGCTCGTCGGCATGTTCCGCCTTCAGGCGGAGGCCAAGGGCATCGCCTTCCGCTTCGAAGCGCCGGAGGAACTTCCGCCGGTCGTCTTCACCGACGAAGGCCGCATCCGCCAGATCCTGATCAACCTGCTGTCCAACGCCATCAAGTTCACCGATGCCGGCACCGTCTGCCTGCGTGTGCGCCACCGCAGCCAGATCGCGGAGTTCGAGGTGGAGGACACCGGCCCCGGCATCGTTCCCGAGGATCGCGAGCGCATCTTCCAGCCGTTCGAGCGCGGGTCGGCCGCCAACCCGATGGTGCCGGGCATGGGACTCGGGCTGACCATCACCAAGCTGCTGACCGAGGTGATGGGCGGCGAGATCACCGTGACCAGCACCCCTGGCAAGGGCAGCCTGTTCCGGGTGCGGCTGATGATGTCGGCGGCGATGCTGTCCACCGCCGCCGCCCCGCCCGACCATCCGATCCGCGGCTATCGCGGACCGCGCCTGAGCGTGCTGGTCACCGACGATGACCTCGCCCACCGCAACCTGCTGGCCGACCTGCTGGCCGAGCTGGGCTTCGCCGTGTTCAAGGCGACCGACGGCCCGAACTGCCTCGCCATGGCGGAACGGCACCGGCCGGACATCCTGCTGCTCGACATCTCCATGCCCGGCATGAACGGGCTGGACGTGGCCCGGCACCTGCGCGCCACGGGCCACGGTGAGACCACCATCGTCCTGGTGTCGGCCGACACGCGGGAGGACCGTTCCGCCCCCGCTCCCGGCCAGCCGCATGACGGCTTCGTCGCCAAGCCGGTGTCCATCCCGAGGCTGCTGGCCTGCATCGGCCGGCTGCGCGGCATCGAGTGGGAGTATGAGACGACGGCCGGCACCGACGACGGCCCGCCGGTCTTCGCCGCGTCGGAGCTGCCGCCGCAGCACCACATTGCCGAGCTGATCCATCTCGGCCGCATCGGCTATGTCCGCGGCATGCAGGCCAAGCTGGCCGAGATCGCCGCCGCCCATCCGGAACTGGACCGCTTCGTCGGCCGCATGCGCACGCTCGTCAGCAACTATGACCTGAACCAGTATATGGCCGCGCTGGAGGCGGTTTACCGCGATGACAGCCATGACGAACCCAGCCATGACGATGAAATCCGCAACCAAACCGCGTGACGTCGTCCTCGTCGTCGACGATTCGCCGGAAGCCCTCAGTTTCCTGACCGACGCGCTGGAGGAGGCCGGCGTGACCGTGCTGGTGGCGCTGGACGGACGCAAGGCGCTGGCGCTGCTGGAGCAGGTGACGCCCGACGTGATCCTGATGGACGCCATCATGCCGGGGCTGGATGGCTTCGAGACCTGCCGCCAGCTGAAGCGCAACAGCCAGGTCGCCCATGTCCCCGTCATCTTCATGACCGGCCTGACCGAAACCGAACATATCCTGAAGGGCTTCTCGGCCGGCGGCGTCGATTACGTCACCAAGCCCATCATCGCCGAGACGCTGATCGCCCGCATGTATGCCCATCTCGCCAATGCCCGCGTGGCGCAGAGCACGCGGGCGGCGCTGGACGTGACCGGCCGCACACTGTTGGCCGCCAACCACAAGGGCGAGGTGCTGTGGTGCACGCCGCAGACCACCCGCATGCTGGAGGCCGCCTTCGGGGCCGATACGGGAAGCGGAGTGTCCCTGCCGGAGGAGGCACGGCGCTGGCTGGCCGAGCGGCAGGCCGGCGGGCCGGGCAGCGGATCGGGACGCAAGGCGGACAGCGTGGTGATCGCCACCGGGACGGACGGCCGCAGCCTGCGCCTCAGCCCGGTCGGCCAGACCGGTCCCGACGAGATCCTGCTGCAGCTGGTGGAGGAGAGCGGCGCCGGCGATGACGCCCTGCTGAAGGACAAGCTGTCGCTGACCGCACGGGAGGCGGAGGTGCTGATGTGGATCGCCAACGGCAAGCCCAACCGCGACATCGCCGAGATCCTGGGCCTCAGCCCCCGCACGGTCGACAAGCATCTGGAACAGATCTATGCGAAGCTCGGCGTCGAGAACCGCGCCGCCGCCGCCGCGATGGCGGTGCGCACGCTGAACGGGCGGTAGGCGTGCCGCCTATGGGTCCTGCCGGGAATCGGTTCGTTCCCGAACACGGTGACGGACGGGGCGTTCAATCCTCCGCCAGATTGCCGTAGAGCTGTTGCAGGGTCGCGTTCAGCTTGCCGATCTGCGATTCCGACATCCCGTCGAAGCTGCGGGCGAACAGCCTTTCCGTCGCCTCCTGGATGCGTTCGACCAGCGCATGGCCGGCCGGCGTCATCGTCACTTCGGTGACGCGGCCGTCGTCGGCGTTGGTGCCGGTGTCCACCAGCCCTTCCGCCTTCATGCGGTAGACGATGCGGGTCATCGTCGACAGCTTGACGATGGCGTGGGTCGAGATCTCCGAAATGCTCGACGTGCCGTGCGTCTTCAGGATGAACAGCACCCGCCAGGTCGGGATGTCGGTGCCGATCCGTTTCAGCGCCGTTTCCATCTTCTGCGTGTAGATGCCCTGGACGCGGGCAAGCCAGTAGAAGGGAAATTCCTCGACCTTGAATTCGGGGTCCGACGGGATGTAGCGGCGAAGCTTTTTCGTGATGGCCATGATGCCCAATATCTGTCCAGCGTTTGGCGAGGCCGGGGCCCTGTTGTACCAATCGCCGGTTGGCTTGCCAAACGCCTTGCGGCGGCGCGACCGCTCACCAGCCCGGCCCGCGCTCCGCCCGCATCTTGCGGACCATGGCGTCGAAGAACTTCACGGCAAAGCCGCTGTCGCGGATCAGCATGGCGGTCAGGTCGCTGCATTTCTGCCGGACCTCGGTCGACAGTTCCACGTCTTCGCCGCGCATGCTGTCGGCAAGCGTCTGGATCTCGGCGGCGCGCTGCACCGTCCACAGCAGGAAGAAGGTCTTGGGGATGCTGGACTCGCCCACCGCGATGCCGTGGTTGCGCAGCACCAGGATGTGCTTGTCCCCAAGGCTCTCCAGCATGCGCGGCTTCTCGTCGGCGAACAGGGTGATGCCCTCAAAGGCATGGTAGCCGACGCGGCCGTACAGCTGGGCGCCGTAGAAATCGTTGTGCGAGAAGGCCTGCTTCTTCTGCACGATGGCCGACACCTCGGTGGTGTGGGTGTGGATCACGCAATGGATGTCGGCCCGCGCCTCGTGGATGGCGCTGTGCAGGGCGAATCCGGCCGGATTGGCGTCATAGGGCGACGGCTCGAGCTTCTCGCCGTCCAGCCCGACCTTCAGCAGGTTGGCCGGCGTCACTTCGGTGTAGTTCAGCCCGAAGGGGTTCACCAGATAATGGTGCGCCGGCCCCGGCAGGCGGGCGGAGATGTGGTTGAAGATCGTCTCCGTCCAGCCCATGAAATCGACGAGGTGATAGCAGTCGGCCAGTTGGCAGCGCAGCGCCCACTCCTCCTCGCCGATATGGGCGGGCTTCACGACGCTGTTGTGGCCGAGATTCGGAGCAGTTGCGGTTGCGGTCATCATGCTTTGCGGTCCTCTTCGGATGGAGGTTACAGGCCCGCTGCGGCGCGCAGCGCGCTGTCGCTCTTGAAGCGGGCGAGGATGGCGATGTTGCGGGTCAGCGGCATGGACAGTCCCTGCAGTTCGGCCAGTTCGATGACGGCCTCGCAGATGGCGGAGAGTTCCAGCGGCAGCCCCTTCTCGAAGTCCTGGAGCATGGAGGTCTTCACCGGCCCCATCCCGGCGCCCATCGCCAGCAGGGACGCCGGGTCCAGCTCGATCCGCGCGCCATAGGCGGCGGCGGTCAGCAGCGCTTCGGACAGCATCTGGCGGGCGATCTGCGACAGCGACGGGTCGCCGTAGATGTCCTGCAGCGTCGCCCCGGACACCACCGACAGCGGGTTGGAGGAGAGGTTGGCGATCACCTTGGTCCACAAGGGATCGCGCACCCGTTCGCTCGCCTGGGTGTGGATACCGCAGGCGGTCAGCATGGCGGCGGCGCGGGCGAGGCGTTCGCTCGGGCGGTGGTCGATCTCGCCCAGGATCAGCTTCAACGGGTTGAAACTGCGGGCGACGCCGGGGGCCATCCGCTCCGCCGTGATGTAGGCGATGGCGCCGATCACGCGGTCGAGCGGCACCAGATCCTTCAGCGCCCCGTCGGGATCGACGGCGCGGACGGCGCGGCCCTGGTGGCGTCCGCCCTCCCCCTCGAAATACCACCAGGGGATGCCGTTCACCACCGGGACGACCAGCGTGTCCGGCCCGATCATCGGCCGGGCGGCGCGCACCAGCGGCAGCAAATCCTGCGCCTTGGCGCAGAGGAACAGCAGGCCCGGCTGCCCGAGATCCTCCGCCGGCCCGGCCTCCACCCGCACATGATGCTCGCCCTCGCGGTCGGTCAGGTGCAGCCCGTCCTGCCGGATGACATCCAGCGTCGCCCCGCGCGCCAGCACGCCGACCCGGTGACCGGCCCGCGCGATGCGCACCGCCAGCGTGGTGCCGATGGCCCCGGCCCCGGCGATCCCGACATGCCAGTGCCCCACATGTCCGTGCCCCACATGTCCGTGCCCGGCCTCCCGATGCGTTCGCCAGTCGGGTTCCGTCATGAGGCGAGCATTTCCTGATGCTTGCCGGCCATGCCGAGATAGGCCGCCACCACGCGCGGATCGTGGGCCAGTTGCGACGCCGGCCCCTCCATGGCGATGCGTCCCAGTTCCAGCACATAGGCGTAATCGGCGACGCGCAGGGCGGCACGGGCGTTCTGTTCGATCAGCAGGATCGACACGCCCTTGCTGCGCAGTTCGGCGATGATGCGGAAGACCTCGCGCACAATCAGCGGCGCCAGCCCAAGCGACGGCTCGTCCAGCATCAGCAGCTTCGGCCCGCCCATCAGGGCGCGGGCCAGCGCCAGCATCTGCCGCTCGCCGCCCGACAGCGTCGCCGCCATCTGGCCGCGCCGCTCCTTCAGCCGGGGGAACAGGACGTAGAGTTCCTCCATCGCCGCGTCCTGCTCCCGCTTCGACCGCGAATGGAAGCGGAAGCCGCCGAGCCGCAGATTGTCCTCCACGCTCATGCTGGCGAACAGCGCCCGTTTCTCCGGCACAAGGCTCATGCCGCGCGCCACCATGTCCTGAATGGCCGGCGACTGCCCGTCCTGGCCAAGGAAGCTGACCCGGCCGCGCGACGGCAGCACGCCCATGATGGCGGACAAGAGCGTCGTCTTGCCGGCGCCGTTCGGGCCGATCACGGTGACGATCTGTCCCTCACCCACCCGCAGGCTGGCGTTGCTCAGCGCCTCGATCTTGCCGTAGGAGACGCACAGGTCGGTGACCTCCAGCAGCGGCGCGCTCATTCGACACCTCCCAGATAGGCTTCGAGAACGGCCGGGTTGGTCTGGATCGTCTCGGGCGGCCCCTCGGCGATGCGCTCGCCGAACTCCATCACATAGACGCGGTCGACCAGCCCCATGACGAAATCCATGTCATGCTCGACCAGCAGGATCGCCATGCCTTCCGACCGCAACTTGACCAGCAGTTCGGCCAGCGCCTGCTTTTCGAGGAAGCGCAGGCCGGCGGCCGGCTCGTCGAGCAGCAGCAGGCAGGGATCGGCGCAGAGCGCGCGGGCGATCTCCAGGATGCGTTGCTGGCCGAGCGCCAGGCTGCCCGCCTCGACGTGCAGATATTGGCCGAGCCCGACGCGAACCAGCTGGCGGCGCGCCTCGTCCAGAAGCCGCGCCTCTTCCGTCCGGTCCAGCCGCAATGCGGCGGCGGCGACGCCCTTGGAGCCGCGCAGATGGGCGCCGATGGCGACATTCTCCAGCACGCTCATGGTGGGGAGCAGCTTGACATGCTGGAAGCTGCGGCTGAGGCCGGCGCCGGCCATGGCGCGGGCGGTGCGGCCATCGATGCGCTCGCCGCGGAACAGAATCTCGCCGGAGGTCGGGTGGTCGACGCAGGAGAGCTGGTTGAACAGCGTGCTCTTGCCCGCCCCGTTCGGACCGATCACCGCCAGGATCTCGCCGGCCCGCACGGTGAAGCTGATGTCGCGGTTGGCGACCAGTCCGCCGAAGCGGCGCGTCACGCCCTTGGCCTCCAGCACCACCTCGCCCTTTTGCGGCATCGGCCGGCGGGGCAACGGTTCGGCAGTCGGCAGCTCAAGGCTGTCCGCTACACCCGTTGGCCGGCGCCGCCGCTCGAACGCCTTGGCGATCCAGCCGGCGATGCCGCCGGGCAGGCGCTGCATCAGCAGTACGATCAGCAGGCCGAAGACGATGGCTTCGAAGTTGCCGGTGCGGCCCAGCAGGTGCGGCAGCAGATCCTGCAGCCATTGCTTGGCGAAGGTGACTGAAGCCGCGCCGATCACCGCGCCCCAGACCTGCCCCACCCCACCGATCAGCGCCATGAACAGGAAGTCGATACCGGCCTGCAGACTGAAGGGGGCCGGGCTGACGAAGCGCTGGGTGTAGGCATAGAGCCAGCCGGCCAGCCCGGCATAGAGAGCGGCGACCAGGAAGGCGGTCATCTTGGCGCGGAAGCTGTCGACGCCCATCGATTCCGACATGCGCTGCCCGCCGCGCAGCGCGCGGATGGCGCGGCCGACGCGGGAGTCCAGCAGGTTCAGCGTCGCCACCACCGCCAGCAGCAGAATCGCCCAGATCAGGTAGAATAGCGTCTCAGCATTGTCCAAGGCGATGCCGAACAGGTTCAGCGCCGGGATGCCCGACAGGCCGGTGTGGCCGCCGAGGAACTCCAGATTGCCGAACAGGTAGAACAGCGACAGCCCCCAGGCGATGGTGCCGAGCGGCAGGTAATGCCCCGACAACCGCAGCGTCACCGCCCCCAGCACCGTCGCGATGGCGAGCGTCAGCACCAGCCCGACCGCCAGCCCGGCCAGCGGCGATCCCGCCATCCAGGCGAGCGGCCCCGGCAGGTCGGCGGCGGACACGGTGGCGAGATAGGCGGTGGCATAGGCGCTGACGCCGATGAAGGCCGCCTGTCCGAAGCTGGTCATTCCGGCGACGCCGGTCAGCAGGACGAGGCCCAGCGTCGCCAGTGCAAAGATGCCGATGTTGTTGGCCAGCGTGACCTGATATGTCGGCAGAACCAGCGGGGCGACCGCCAGCACCGGCAGCAGGGCCAGCAGGATCCAGCCGGACGGCGACAGTCTGGGCATCGAAACGGTTGGCCTTGCAGCGGGAGTTTTGGAAAGAACGCCGGGCTTCATTCCTCGTCCTCCGCGCCATGGTGGGAGAGGGAGCGCCAGACCAGCACCGGAAGGATCAGCGTGAATACGATCACCTCCTTGTAGCTGCTGGCCCAGAAGGTGGAGAAGGATTCGGCCTGCCCGATCAGCAGGGCGCCGAGTGCGGCGACCGGGTAGCTCGCTAGCCCGCCGATGATGGCGCCGACGAAGCCCTTCAGGCTGATGATGAAGCCGCTGTCGTAGTAGATCGTGGTGATCGGCGCGATCAGGATGCCGGACAGGCTGCCGATCAGCGCCGCCAGCGCGAAGCTGGCCTTGCCCGCCAGTTCCGGCGAGATGCCGACCAGCTCGGCCCCCAGCCGGTTGACCGCGGCAGCGCGCAGCGCCTTGCCGTACAGGCTGCGCTCGAAGAACAGGTAGAGGCCCAGGATCAGCGCCAGCGACACCGCCACCACCCAGATGGTCTGGCTGTTCAGCATCACCATGCCCAGCCTGAGGCCGCCGTCGGAGAAGGGCTCCGTCCGCGCGCCTTCCGGCCCGAACATCAGCAGGCCGACGCCGACCAGCACGACATGCACGGCGATGGACACGATCAGCAGAACCAGCGGGTGCGCCGCGGCGATCGGCTGGTAGAAGACGCGATAGAGCGCCAGCCCCAGCGGCACGATCAGCGCCATGGTGACCAGCGCCTGCAGCGCGACGCCGGCATCGGCCAGCGGCAGCAGCGTCGTCAGCGCGGTCAGCCCCGCGGCATAGGCGAGACCCAGCGCCGGCCCGCGCCGCACCGCGATGCGGCCGTCGCGCCGCCATGCGGCGTGGCTGTCCATGACCAGCGCGGCAGCGGACAGCGCCAGCAGCAGCCAACCCAGCCGGACCGGGGTTCCGCCCTGCATCGCCGCCATGGTCAGGGCAGCGAAGGCGACGAACTCGCCCTGGGGAATCAGAAGGATGCGGGTCACCGTGAAGACCAGCAGGATCGACAGTGCCAGCAGCGCATAGATGGCGCCGTTGGTGATCCCGTCCTGGCCCAGCAGCATGACGATCTGGAGGTTCATGACCGGTATCCCTTCGCTCCGGCGGCGGCCCCGGTTATGGACTCTGGGCCGGGTCCGCCGCCGGATCACTTCACGAGGTCATCTCACGGGCGGTGCGCCGCACGGCTCACTTCACAAGCGTCCACTTGCCGCCGGACACGGTGATCAGCTCCCGGCCGCGCTCGTCGAAGCCGCTGTGGTCGGCGGCGGTCAGGTTGTAGACGCCTTGGGTCGCCGGCAGCTCCTTCACCTGCTCCAGCGCATCGCGGAGCGCGCTGCGGAAGGCGGCCGATCCCGGCTCCCCGCCCTTCAGAGCGACGGGGATGGCGCGCTCCAGCAGCAGGCCGGCGTCATAGACGTTGGCACCGAAGGTGGCGGGCTTGGAGCCGTTCTGCTTCTCGTAGGCCGCGACATAATCGCCGGCGATCTTCTTCGACGGATGGCTGTCGGACACCTGGTCCAGCACCAGCATCAGGCTGGCGGCCAGGATCGTGCCCTCCACCTTCTTGCCGCCCAGCTTCAAGAAGTCGGGCAGCGCCGCACCATGCGTCTGGTAGATCTTGCCGCGATAGCCCTGGTCGTAGAGCGTCGTCTGCGGCAGCACCGAGGAACTGCCGGGGGCGGCGATCAGCACCGCGTCGGGCGAGGCCGACAGGATCTTCAGCCCCTGCGCGGTCAGCGAGGTATCCTGCCGCTGAAAGCGTTCGCTCGCCAGCAGCTTGATGCCGCGCTTGGCCGCACCCTCGCCGAACACCTTCTGCCAGTTGTCGCCGTAGGGATCGGCGGTGCCGATGAAGCCGACCGACTTGATGCCGGCTTTTTCCATATGGGCCAGCAGCGCCTCGGCGATCAGGTCGTCGTTCTGGGTGGTCTTGAACACCCATTTCTTCTGCTCGGTCATCGGCAGAACCACGGCGGCAGTGCCGACCGGTGCCAGCATCGGCACGCCGGCCTCAGAGGCGAACTGGATCACGCCCATGGCGTTGGGCGAGCCGGACGGGCCGATGATGGCGTCGACCTTCTCCTCGGTGATCAGCTTCTTGAAGGCGGCGACGGTGGCCGTCGGGTCGCTGCCGTCGTCGAGCGTGATGTACTGCACCGTCTGGCCGCCGACGCTGGCCGGCAGCAGAGGCACGCTGTTCTTCTGCGGAATGCCGACCAGCGCGATGGGGCCGGTCGAGGAGGTCACCACGCCGACCTTCACCTGCGCGGCGGCCGGCAGGGCGGCGCCGACCGCGAACGCCCCGAACAGCAGCGAAACCGCCAGCTTCTTTGCAATCACCACACCCTCCATTTCGTGTTGCCGCCATTTCGTGTAGCCGTCTGTCCTGGTCCGACGAGCTTTTCGCCGCCGGACCCGCCGGGCCGGTGCGGCCGGTTCCAGAAGGAGCCCCCTGCCGCCCAACCTCTTGTTCTGTCGAAAGGAACAAAGCAAAGACCGCGCCAATGAAAACGGCGGCGCTGCCGCGTCAATCAGCCAATACAGCGACAATAGGAGACGCGAACATTTATCGGATACCCCGCAGGAACGAAGATCGGAAGGACATGAGGAAACGAAGACGCTTCCGCATCACACCGGCCAATATTGCCCGGCAGCTTTGTTCTTTTGGGGGTTCGATGGCGTCGACACCACGCACCACCGGTGAAATCCTGTGGTGGTCACGTCCGGTGCCGGCCGCTCTTGTCGCCCATTAAGCCAGAGTTCCGTGAATCCGCAATCGAATTTTCAAGAAAAACTGCCCATTTTTTGGCACTCGAATGCATGCTTTGCAGGCGAACTCCCACCCAGCACGGCGATCAGGTACTTTGGAATGAGGCCTTATCCGGAAAGTACGAAGTTTCGGAAAACTCCTTTTTCATCAGTGTGATGAAGAAAGCGCCCCGTCGATCCCGTTCCGCTTGCCCGCCCGCGTCACCGCCAAAGCACTGCTCGGATTTTGTGCTTTGCCGCCAAAAATTATTTTCCCAAAGTCAATTGACTATTCACGTTTCTCACCGTTAGGCTTTGGGCATCCCATCCACCCCTAACGGCTCCGATCCCGGCGGCGTATGACAAGCCCGGTGTCGTGTGAGTCCTCGGGGAGTCCGGTTCGACCGGGGAAGGCATTGCCCATGACCATCTTCGTTCAATCGCTCGACCTCGCCGGCGACGCCACCAAGCGCGACACGGCGCCAACGGTCGCGATCAAGGACAGCATCGACATCGCCGGCACGCCGACGCGCGCCGGCAGCCGGTCGCTGGACGACGCTCCGCCGGCTGCGGGAAACGCCGAAATCGTGGACAATCTGCTCGCCGCCGGCTGGCGGATCACCGGCAAGACCACGATGCACGAGCTGGCCTTCGGCACCACCGGCATCAACCGCTGGGCCGGCACCGCGCCCAACCCGAAATTCCCCGATTTCGTGCCCGGCGGATCATCCAGCGGGTCGGCCGCCGCCATAGCCGCGGGCTTGGCGGATGCCGCGATCGGCACCGATACCGGCGGCTCCGTCCGCATTCCCGCCGCCTGCTGCGGCGTGTTCGGGCTGAAGCCGACCTTCGGGCGGGTCAGCCGCCGGGGCGCGATGCCGGCCCGGAGCACGCTGGACTGCGTCGGCCCCTTCGCCCCCGACATGAAGCGGCTGGTCGCCTGCATGGCGGCCATCGACCCGACCTTCGGCCCGCTGCCGGCCATCGATGGCGTTATCATCGGCCTATTGGAAACGGACGCCGACGACGGCATCGCCGCCGCCGTCCGTGCCGCGGCCGAAGCCGCCGGCCTTCCGGTGGAACCCGTCGCCCTGAACGGCATGCACGCCGCCTTCGAGGCCGGACTGTCGGTCATTAATGTCGAAACCTGGGCCGCCTGCGCCGCCCTGGTGGAAACCGGTCTGGTGGGCGAGGACGTGGCGTTCCGCCTGCGCAACGCCGCCCGCACCACGGCGGAGGATCTGGCCCGCGCCGAAGCGGTCCGCACCGCCTTCACCGCGGAGGTCGATGCGCTGCTGGCGCGGGTGCCCATCATCGCGCTACCGACCATGGCCGGTCCGCCGCCGCTGGTGGCGGATGCCGGCGACACCAGCCGGCTGGTCCGCATGACCACTCTGGTCCGCCCCTTCAACCTGTCCGGCCACCCGGCCATCGCCATCCCGCTCGCCCCCGTCGCCGGCGCGCCGGCCAGCCTGCAGCTGGTCGCCGCCAAGGGCGAGGACGAGCTGCTGTGCGCGGTCGCGGCCCACATCGCCAAGCGATTGCCCAATCCAGCCTAGCCGCTTCAGGACCAACACCTCATTCCCCGACGCCATGGACGGAGCCGCGCTCCGAATGCGGACGCGCGCCCTCCCTCCATCCCTTGCCATGGAGATCCCGATGTTGGTGACTCTGCCCGCGCAGACACAGGACGGCGGCCGGAGCTTCGACGACGCTCTGCTTGCGGAGCTTCTGACCGAGATCCGCAGCCGACGCGCCGAATTCGAACAGCAGCAGTTCATCTCCCAGGACATCGTCGAACGCTACCGCGCGCTCGGTGTCTACCGCGCCCTGGTCGCCCGGCGCTTCGGCGGCGACGAACGCTCACCGGCCGAGTTCTGCCGGCTGGTGGAGCGCATCGCCGAGGCCGACGGATCGGCCGGCTGGGTCGCCAGCTTCGGCATCGGGGCGGTCTATCTGTCGGCCCTGCCGCTCGACACGCTGCGCAGCCTCTACGCCCGCGGACCCGACCTCGTCTTCGCCGGCGGCATCTTCCCGCCGCAGCCGGCGGTCTTCGTCGATGGCGGCCTGAAGGTGAAGGGCCGGTGGAGCTGGGCCAGCGGTTGCATGGGCGCCGATATCGTCGGCGTCGGCATCGCGCCGAAGAACAGCGACGGCACCGGCGGTCTGCCGCGCATGGCGGTGATGCCGCGCAGTAAGGTCAAGATCGAACGCAACTGGGATGTCGTCGGGCTGCTCGGCACCGGCAGCCACGACCTCGTGGTCGACGACGTGGTGGTGCCGGAGGAATGGACCTTCGTACGCGGCGGCAAATCGGCGCTGGAGGAGCCGCTCTACCGCTATCCCACGCTGGCCTTCGCGGCACAGGTCCTGTCGGTCGTCTCTCTCGGCATCGCGCGGGCAGCCCTGGACGAGCTGCGCTCCATGGGGTCGCGCGCGTCGGTCACCGGCGCGCCGAAGCTGGGCGAGCGGGTCGCCTCGCAGTTGGAGACCGCGAAGCTGGAGGCCGAACTGCGCGCAGCCCGCTCCTGGTTCTACGGCGCCATCGACGAGGTGTGGCAATGTCTGCTGGCCGGCGACGATCCGGCGCCGGATCAGGTCAGCATGCTGCGCCTGTCGGCCACCCACGCCACCCGCACCGCCGCCGAGGTGACGCGCCGGGCGCAAATGCTGACCGGGATGGCCGGCGTCTACGAGCGCTGCCCGATCGCGCGGCAGGTCCGCGATGTCCAGATGATCACCCAGCACGCCTTCCTCGGCGACGTCACCTACCAGAACGCCGGCGCCATGCTGTTCGGCCTGTCCCCCCTGCCCGGCTATCTCTGACCCCCACCCCGGAGACCTTCCATGAGCGACAAGAAGCCCCTGCGCGTTCTGTTCTGCATCGGCGTCAACCAGAACTTCTTCGACGCGACGGCGGAGGAGGCCAAGCAGGTCTGGGGCGCCTTCTCCAGCATGATGCGCGGCATCGGCGAGCTGCCGGGCGTGACGGTTCTGGGCAACATGGACGACGACCAGATCATGGTCGGCCCCTCCACCAACTGGCCCTGGACCACCTATGTGCTGGCCGACGTGCCGGACATCGAGACGGTGACCGCGGCCTGCAACCTGTTCCGCGTTACCCCCGTCGGCGACGGCACCTTCAAGCTGTGGAAATACTGCCGCGTCGAGGCCCGCGTCGGCCGCGAGCTGGTGATCCCGCAATGACCGCCGCCCTCCCCGCCGAAGTCCTCGATCTGCAGGCACGCCTCGCCCGCTTCGAGGCGGAGGCCGCCGTCCGCGCCTGCATGGTCCGCTATATGGCGCTGTGCGACGCGCTGACCCCGGCGACGCCGCTGGACGAGCTTGCCGGCCTGTTCACGCGCGACGCGGTGTGGGAGGGCATCGGTGAGAAATACGCGAAGACCTTCGGCCGGATCATCGGCCGCGCGGCCCTGCGGGGGATGTTCGCCAGATACATGCTCGAACCCTCCCACTTCGCGCTGAACGTCCATTTCCTGACCTCCGAGCTGATCAGCATCACCGGTCCGGAATCGGCGGAGGGCAGCTGGATCATGCTGCAGACCTCGACCTTCACCGCCGGCGGATCGCACCTGAACGCCGCCCGGCTGACGGTGGATTTCCGGCTGGAAGAGGGCGCCTGGCGCATGAGCCATTTCCGCACCGAAAACCTGTTCAGCCGCCCGGTCGACGGCTGGAACCGCACCGACCCGGTTCCGGTCCCGGAGTGATCCCCCTTCCTCTCCGCCCCCAAGACGGAAAGACCATAGCAATGGCCATTGACCTCAAAGCTCCGCCCGCCTCCCCTACGGCAGCGTCGCGCGATCTTGCCGACCTCGTCCGCGCCGACCGCGCCCACACCTCGCTCTACACCGACCCGGCGATCTTCGAGCAGGAGATGGACCGCATCTTCGCCAACTGCTGGGTCTGGGTCGCCCATGTAAGCGAGGTGAAGGAGGCCGGCGACTACAAGTCCACCTATGTCGGCCGCCAGCCGGTGGTGGTGGTGCGCGACCGCAAGCAGAAGATCCACGTCCTGCTGAACCGCTGCCGCCACCGCGCCGCCACGGTCTGCGAGGAGAAGAAGGGCCGGACCAACAGCTTCGTCTGCCCCTATCACGGCTGGAGCTACGGCCTGGACGGCAGTCTGCGCGGCGTGCCGCATCCGGAAAGCTACGGCCAGTGCCTCGACAAGGGCGAATATCCGCTGAAGAGCCTGCGGGTCGAGGAATATGCCGGCATGGTCTTCGCCACCTTCCGCGAGGACATCGAGCCTTTGGCCGATTGGCTCGGCCCGGCGAAGAAGTGGATGGACCTGTTCATGAAGCAGGGCGGCGGCTATCCGATCAAAGTGGCCGGCGAGCACCGCTTCCGCTTCCCCGGCAACTGGAAGATCCAGCTGGAGAACACCACCGACGGCTATCACTTCCCGGTCGTCCACAAATCCTTCCTGTCCTCGGTCGACGAGCAGACCGAACGCATGCTGGACTTCGTTAACGGCCCCGGCTTCGTCGAGGATCTCGGCAACGGCCATAGCGTCATGGTGATGATCCCCGAGCTGGTGGATCTGGAGGAGAATCTCGACGCCCCCATCCCCGCCCGCTTCGAGGAACTGGCGGAGGAACTGCGCCGGGAGGGGCATGACGAGGCCAAGGTGCGCCGCATCGTCCGCGCCGTCGGCGGGTCGGGCTTCAACCTGAACCTGTTCCCGAACATCGCCTGCTCGATGGCCTTCTTCCGCGTGCTGCGCCCGGTGTCGGTGAACGAGACCGAGATCCACCACGCCGTCATCACCATGGACGGCGGTCCCGCAGCGGGCAACCGCGCCCGCCTTCGCCTGCACGAGCATTTCCAGGGCCCGATGGGCTTCGGCACGCCCGATGACTCCGAAGCCTGGGAGCGGGTGCAGAAGGGCGCCCAGGCCGGCACCGACCTGTGGATCCTGCTGAACCGCGGCCTGCCCGGCGAGCGCATCACCGAAGACGGCCGCGCCGGCGACGTCAGCGCCGAGACCGGCATGCGTGCCGCCTATCAGCAGTGGAAGAAGCTGATGACGGAGTGAGGGGGGTATCCCTGCATGCCCCCTCCCTCCCACGGCTGCGCCGCGGGTCCCTCCCTCTCCCGCGAAGCGGGGGAGGGTTAGGGAGGGGGCAATGGCCCCGCCACCCCCTGACACCCCCCGGAGACACACCCCATGAACACCCAACTCCTCACCGAGGTCAGCGCCTTCCTCTGGCAGGAGGCCGACATGCTCGACCACCGCGACTATCAGGACTGGCTGGCGCAATGGACCGCCGACGGCCTCTACATCGTGCCGATCGATCCCGAGGCAACGGACCTCGCCGACCGGCTGAACTACGCCTATGACGATGCCGACATGCGGGCCAAGCGCGTCGCCCGCCTGACCAGCGGCGAGTCCGTCTCGACCCAGCCGGCCTCGCGCACGGTGCGCTCGCTGTCGCGCTTCCGCATCCTGGCCGACGACGGCGCCGCCATAACGGTGCGCGCCGCCCAGCATCTGTGCGAGTTCCGCAAGGAGACGCTGCGCGACTACACCGCCGACGTGACCTACGAACTCGCCCGCAGCGGTGACGGGTTCCGGCTGAAGAGCAAGATCGTCCGGCTGGTGAACTCCACCGACGCGCTGCACAGCATCGGCTACATCCTCTGACAGGAGTCCACGGGATGGCACAGGTCGCTCTCGTCACCGGCGCGGCCCAGGGGCTGGGCCGGGTCATCGCCGAACAGTTCCTCGCCGCCGGCTACCGCGTCGCCCTCACCGACGTCGCGGAGAACGCGGTGCGGGAGGCGGCGGCAAGCCTGGATCCGTCGGGCGAGGCGGTGCTGCCGCTGGTTCTCGACGTCACCCGCAAGGCGGATTTCGCCGCGGCGCTCGATGCCGTGCTGGCCTGCTGGGGCGCGCTGCATGTGGCGGTCAACAACGCCGCGATGACGCCGATGACCCCGGTCATGCAGATCACGCCGGAGGAATTCGACGCGGTGCTGACCGTCAACCTGCGCGGCACCTTCCTCGGCTGCCAGGTGTTCGGCGCCCATCTGGCGAAGGCCGGCTACGGCCGCATCGTCAACATCGCCTCGCTGGCCGGGCAGAACGGCGGCACGGCGTCGGGCGCCCATTACGCCTCCTCCAAGGCCGGCATCCTGACGCTGACCAAGATCTTCGCCCGCGAACTGGCGGCCGGCAACGTCACCGTCAACGCCATCGCCCCCGGCCCGATGGAGCTTCCCTCCGTCCGCGCCTCGGTTCCGCCGGAACGGCTGGAGACGCTGATCGGCATGATCCCGGTGAAGCGGCTGGGCAACCCCGCCTTCGTCGCCCGGATGGCGGTGGAACTGGCCTCGCCGGATGCGGATTTCACCACCGGTGCGGCCTGGGACATCAACGGCGGCATCTTCATGCGCTGAGGAAAGACGGTCATGACGACGCAAGACAAGCTGACGCTGACGGTGGCCCGCCGCCGGGTCGAAGGGAACGGGGTGCTGCTGCTCGACCTCATCGACAGGACCGGCAACCCGCTGCCGCCCTTCGAGGCTGGGGCGCATGTCGACCTGCATCTGGCGCCGGGTCTGGTCCGGCAATATTCGCTGTGCGGCGACCCGGCCGACCGCAGCCGCTACCGGCTGGGCATCCTGCGCGACCCCGCCTCGCGCGGCGGCTCGGTGGCGGCGCATGAGGGCTTGCAGGAGGGGGCGGAGGTCGCGGTCGGCCTGCCGCGCAACCTGTTCCCCCTGGCGGTCGATGCCGCCCATTCCATCCTGATCGGCGGCGGCATCGGCATCACCCCGATGATCGCCATGGCCCACGCCCTGGCGGCCTCCGGCGGCAGTTTCGAGCTGCATTACTGCGGCCGCAGCCGTGACGCCTGCGCCTTCCTGGGCGAACTGGCCGAAGCGGCGTTCCACGACCGCAGCGCGCTGCATCTCGACGACGGCCCGGCCGGCCAGCGCCTCGACCTGCCCGCCCTGCTCGGCAACGCGCCCGCCGGCACGCACCTCTATGTCTGCGGCCCGACCGGCTTCATGGACTGGGTGATCGGCGAGGCGACGCGCCTCGGCCTGCCCACCGAGCACATCCACCGCGAATATTTCCAGGTTGAGGTCGCCACCGGCGGCGGTGCCTTCGAGGTGGTGGCGAAGCGCAGCGGCAAGACCGTGCAGGTGGCGGAGGACGAAACGATCGTCCAGGCGCTCGGCCGCATCGGCATCAAGGTGCAGATGTCCTGCGAACAGGGCGTCTGCGGCACCTGCCTGTGCACCGTGCTGGAGGGCATTCCGGACCACCGCGACGTCTTCCTGACCGAAGAGGAGAAGGCCGACAACGACCAGATCCTGCTCTGCTGCTCGCGCGCCCGCACCGACACGCTCGTCCTCGACATCTGAGACTAAGGACTTCCCCCATGGTTGAGGTTTCCCGCTTCCGCAACGGCATGTCGATGCTGACCGGTGCCGTGAACATCATCACCACCGCCGGTCCCGGCGGCCGGGCCGGCTTCACCGCCACCGCGGTGTGCAGCGTGACCGACCAGCCGCCGACCCTGCTGGTCTGCCTGAACCAGTCGTCCTTCGTGCATCGGGCCTTCACGGAGAATGGCGTGCTGTGCGTCAACCCGCTCTGCGGCGGGCAGCAGTCCCTGTCGGAGGTCTTCTCCAACCGCAGCCTGTCGGCCGACGAGCGCTTCCCCCATGCCGACTGGACCAGCCTGGAAACCGGCAGCCCGGCGCTGGCCGGCGCACTGGTCAATTTCGACTGCCGCATCGTCGACACCCACAGCGTCGGCACCCACAGCGTCTTCTACTGTCAGGTCGTCGACATCCGCCAGCGCGAGGCCAGCGGCAATGATCATCTCGGCCTCGTCTACTTCAACCGCGCCTACCACCGGCTGGGCGACGCCTCGCGCGCGCTGCCCTGATCCTCACCACCCAGATCGGGGAGACCGACCCAGCATGGACGCCATCCGCATCATCAAGGACGAGCATTTCGCCATCGCCGCGGTGCTGCACGCCCTGCGCCACCAGATCCGCGCCATCCGCAGCGGGGCATCCCCCGACTTCCCCCTGCTGCGCGCCATCCTCGACTACATCGTCACATACCCTGACCACTGGCACCACCCGAAGGAGGACCGCTTCCTCTTCGCCGCGGTCCGCCGCCGCGCGCCGGAAGCCGAAGCCCTGCTGGCCAAGCTGGAGCGCGAGCACGCGCTGGGCTATCCGATGATCGAGATGCTGAAACGCCAGCTGGTCTGCTACGAGGCCGGCGACGACGGCGCGGCGGAGGATTTCTTCGCCACCGCCGAACGCTACGCCACCCTGGAATACGCCCATCTCCAGACCGAGGAGGAACAGCTTCTCCCCCTGGCCGAACGGGTTCTGACGGAGGAGGATTGGCGGGAGATCGACGCCGCCTTCCGCGAGAACGACAATCCCCTGTTCGGCATCAAGCCGAAGGAGGAGGCGGAGCGGCTCTACCAGCGCATTCTCGATCTGGCCCCGCCGCCGATCGGCTACGGGCGCCAATTCGCATAGGCCGGCATCCGATTTGGGAACATCATCCGGCGACCGATGGTGAGCAGGCGGAGGGTTGTCCGCGCGTCCGGCGTTCGCCGGCGATTTCGCGCAGGACCGTCTGCACCGTCGCCATGGCGGGGTTGGCGTTTCTCGGGCGCCAGACCGCGTGCAGTTCCACGATCGGATGCGCATCGCCCGCAAGCGGCCGCAGCACCACCCCCTGGAAACCCAGATTGAGCGCCGCGCGCGGCACCAGCGCCAGCCCGATTCCCGCCTTCACCAGCCCCAGGATCGTGTGGATCTGGCTGATGTGCTGCGCATAGCGCGGGCGGACCCCGGCGCTGGTGAAGAGGGTGGCGAGCAAATCGTAGAAGTAACGCGCCTCGTAGGGCGAATAGGCCACCATCGGCTGGTGGTCGAGGTCGGTGATCGAAACCTCCGGAAGCGTGGCCAGAGGATGGCCTTCCGGTGCGGCCAGCACCAGCGGTTCGCGCACCACGCACAGCGAGTCGAATTCGCGGCGGTTGTAGGACGGACGGATCAGGCCGATGTCGATCCGCCCGGCCGTCAGCGATTCCAGCTGGTCGGCCGACACCATCTCCTTCAGATCCAGATCGATGCCCGGCGCCTTCTCCCGCAGCGTCTGGATCAGCCGCGGCAGGAATTCATATCCGGAGGCCGCGGTGAAACCCAGCGTCACCGTGCCCTCCTCGCCGATCGCCGTCCGCCGGGCGGCCAGGGCGGCGCCCTCCGCCAGCCGAAGAAGCCGGCGCGCTTCCGGCAGGAAGTTGTGCCCCGCCCGCGTTAGGGTGACGGACCGGCTGGTGCGGTCCAGAAGCCGGACGTCCAGCGCGTGCTCCAGCAGCTGTATCTGACGGCTGAGCGGCGATTGCGTGAGATTCAGGCGCGCAGCGGCGCGGCCGAAATGCAGTTCCTCGGCGACCGCAACGAAGCATCGGAGATGGCTGAGTTCGAACATCGATCCAAAAATGGCATCGATCGATGCGCAGAACAACTCATTAAGCAACGACAGTCCGTGTAACATACCATCAACGCTGCGAACAAAAATGTGCCGCCGACCACAGGCACGACACGCGCGAAAACCGCCAAGTGGAGGAAATGCCGATGAAGTTTCGTCGACTGGGGGCGGCCGTCGCCGCCCTGGCGCTGTGCGGCGCCATCATTCCCACCCTCGTACAGGCACAGTCGTTCGACCGCCCGGTGCGCATCGTCGTTCCCTTCGCGCCCGGCGGCACGTCCGACATTCTCGCCCGCCTCATCGGCCCCAAGCTGTCCGAAGCCGTCGGCCAGCCGGTGGTGGTGGAGAACAAGCCGGGTGCCGCCGGCAACATCGGCGCCGATGCCGTGGCGAAGGCCCGGCCGGACGGGCATACGCTCCTGCTGATGGACATCGGCTCGCTGGCGGTGGCGCCCAGCCTGTTCCCGGATCTGTCCTACGACGTGCAGAAGGATCTGGCGCCGGTCGGAATGGTGATGTTCGGCCCCTATGTGCTGGCGGTGCATCCGTCCGTGCCGGCCAAGACCGTTCCCGAACTGGTCGCCTACGCCAAGGCCAACCCCGGCAAGCTGGCGGTTGCCAATTCCGGCGTCGGCGCACTCAACCACATCACATCCGTGGCCCTGGCCCGCGATCTCGGCATCGACTGGAAGGCCGTGCCCTACAAGGGCGGCGCTGCGGCGTCGCGCGCGGTCGTGTCCGGCGAAAGCACGGTGATCATCAACGGCGCCACGGCGACGCTGCCCTTCGTGACGTCCAAGCAGCTCGTTGGGATCGCCGTGACCGGCGACGGCCGGCTGCCCACCCTGCCGGAGGCGCAGACCTTCAAGGAGGCCAAGCTCCCGCTGTCCGACGCCGGGACATGGCAGGCCATCCTGACCACCGGCAAGACCCCGCCGGAGGTGATCTCCAAGCTGAATGCCGAGCTTCAGAAGATCCTGGCGATGCCGGAGATCAAGGAGAAGGTCGCGGAACAGGGCGGCATGGTGCGCCCCGGCACGCCGGACGACGTCAAGGCCTGGCTCGCCGCCAACATCGAGTCCTGGGGCGACATCGTCCGTGCCGCGGACATCAAGTCCAACTGACCAGCTTCACCGGACATTCGCCATGCCCCATTTCGACATGTCCCAGCTCCGGCCGCAGGGGCGGCGGCTCGACTGGCCCGACCTTCTGTTCGGCGTATTCCTGATCGCGGTGTCGGCGGGCGCCTTCGCCGCAACGTCGAGGCTTTCCGGCGGCTCCGCAGCCGATATGGGACCCGGCTACATGCCGCGTGCCATCGCGCTGATCCTGCTCGGCTTCGGTCTGTTCTTCGCCGGCCGCGGCCTGATGCGTGGACATACCGGCATCGAACGGGTGCAGATGCGGCCGATGCTGGGGATCGCCGTCGCCGTGGGCGCCTTCGCGCTCCTGATCGAGGACGCCGGTCTGGTGGCGGCCTCCTTCTCGGCGGTCCTGCTGGCCGCCGCCGCCAGCCGCGAGAGCCGCCTTTTCGAAGTCATCCTGTTCGGCCTGTGCGTCACCGCCGGGGCGGTCCTTCTGTTCGTGAAGGCGCTCGCCCTGCCGGTCCCCATCTGGCCCTGGTAGGCGCCCCATGGAGCTGTTCGACAATCTCCTGCTCGGCCTGTCCACGGCCCTGCAATTCAACAACCTGCTCTATTGCCTGATCGGCGTCGTCATCGGCACGGCCATCGGCGTGCTGCCCGGCATCGGTCCCATCCCGACGGTGGCTCTGCTGCTGCCCTTCACCTTCGGGCTGCCGCCGGAATCGGCGCTGATCATGCTCGCCGGCATCTTCTACGGCGCGCAGTATGGCGGTTCCACCACGGCCATCCTGGTGAATGTGCCGGGAGAGACATCCTCGGTCGTCACCTGCCTGGATGGGCACGCGATGGCACGCCAGGGGCGGGCGGGTCCGGCGCTGGCCATCGCCGCCGTGTCGTCCTTCTTCGCGGGAACCGTCGCCACCATCGTCATCGCGCTGCTCAGCCTGCCGCTGGCCGCGCTGGCGCTGAAATTCACCGCGGTGGAGTATTTCAGCCTGCTGGTCCTCGGCCTGCTCGCCGCCGTCGTTCTGGCCCATGGTTCGGTGTCGAAGTCGCTGGCGATGGTGTTTCTCGGGCTGCTGCTCGGGACCATCGGGATCGACGTGAATTCCGGTGCCGCCCGCATGACCTTCGGCATCCCGGCCCTGTCCGACGGGCTCGATTTCGTCCCGGTGGCGATGGGCATGTTCGGGCTGGCCGAGATCATCGCCAACCTGGAGCGTAACGAAGTCCGGCAGGTGGTCAGCCAGAAGCTGCGCGACCTCGTGCCGACGCGCGCCGACCTCAAGGCGGCCTTCCCCGCCATGCTGCGCGGCACCGCCATCGGCTCGGCGCTGGGCGTGCTGCCGGGCGGGGGTGCGGCGCTGCCGCCCTTCACCGCCTATGCGCTGGAAAAGAAGATCGCCCGCGATCCCCAGCGTTTCGGCAAGGGCGCCATCGAAGGTGTCGCCGGGCCGGAGGCGGCGAACAACGCCGGGGCGCAGACCAGTTTCATCCCGCTGCTGACCCTCGGCATTCCGGCCAACGCGCTGATGGCGCTGATGATCGGCGCGCTGATGATGCAGGGCATCCAGCCCGGTCCGCAGGTGATGACCGAACAGCCGGCGCTGGTCTGGGGCGTCATCGCCAGCATGTGGACCGGCAACCTGATGCTGCTGATCATCAACCTGCCGCTGGTCGGGTTGTGGGTCTCGATGCTGAAGATCCCCTACCGCCTGCTGTTCCCGGCCATCGTGCTGTTCTGCTGCATCGGCACCTACGGCATTTCCAACAGCGCCTTCAACGTCTGGCTCATGCTGGGCTGCGCGGCGGTCGGCTACTTCTTCATCAAGGTGGGCGTGGAGCCCGCGCCGCTGCTGCTCGGCCTCGTGCTCGGCCCGCAGCTGGAAGAGAATTTCCGCCGCGCCATGCAGCTGTCCGACGGCGACCCTTCGGTCTTCCTCACCCGCCCGATCAGCGCCGTCCTGCTCGCGGTCGTCGCGGTCCTGCTTCTCGCCATGCTGTCCCCCGCCGTTTTGCGCAAACGCACCGAAGCGCTGGCGGAATAGGCAGGCGAACCCGTCAACCCCCATCGACTTCAACCCCCATCGAAAGGCACGCCGTCCCGTGGACCTCCGCACCAATTCCTTCAAGCGCGCCATCCAGGCCGGCCAAAAGCAGATCGGCTTCTGGAACAGCATGGCCAGCCCCACCGCCACCGAGATCCTGGCGGGTTCCGGCTTCGACTGGCTGCTGCTCGACGCCGAACACGCGCCCAACGACGTGCCGGGCATCCTGGCGCAGCTGCAGGCGATGATGGAGAACACGACGCATCCGGTCGTCCGTATTCCGGACAACGATCCGATCGTCATCAAGCGCCATCTCGACATCGGCGTGCAGTCCTTCCTGATCCCGATGATGGAGACGGTCGAGGAGGCCGAGGCCGCGGTCGCCGCCACGCGCTTTCCACCCGACGGCATCCGCGGCTTCGCCGGGGCCAGCCGGGCCTCGCGCTTCGGCCGGGTGAAGGACTATCACCGCCGCGCCCACGAGGAGATCTGCATCCTCGTGCAGATCGAGACCCGCAAGGGCCTCGACAATCTGGAGGCCATCGCCGCGGTGCCGGGCATCGACGGGCTGTTCATCGGTCCGGGCGACCTGTCGTCCGACCTCGGTTATCTCGGCGACCAGGGCAACCCGGAGATCGTCGAACTGATCGAGAAGACCATCGGCCGGATCGTCGCCGCCGGCAGCCGGGCCGGCATCCTCACCGCCGACGAAACGCTGGCGCGCCGCTACATGGCCGCCGGCTGCGTCTACACCGCCGTCGGCATCGACACCGGCCTGCTCGCCCGCACCACCGAGGCGATCGCCCGGAAATTCAGGGACTGAAAACGACATCGGACATGACCGCCGATCGCCGGCGGCAGTCAAAAAACAAAGTGGAACAGGGAGGAACCATGAAGACCTTGCCGCTTCTCACCATGGCCGCGCTCGCCGCGGTGCTGTCCGTGCCTGCCCTCGCCGACTATCCGGACAAGGCGCTGACGATGATCGTGCCCTTCCCGCCGGGGGGCGCGTCGGACACCACGGCGCGGCTGATCGGACCGAAGCTCACCGAGGCGGTCGGCCAGCCGGTCGTCGTCGAGAACCGGCCCGGCGCCAACGGCTCCATCGGGGCGGCGCAGATCGCGCAGGCGAAGCCGGACGGCTATTCGCTGCTGGTCGCCTCGATCGGCGTCTACGCCATCAATCCGGTGCTCTACAAAGGGCTGAAATACGATCCCAGAAAGAACTTCGACCTGCTGACGGTGGCGGTGCGCACGCCGAACGCGCTGGTGGCGACGCCCAACCTTCCGGTCAACACCGTCGCGGATCTGATCGCGCATCTGAAGAAGAACCCGGAGAAGGTGACCTTCGCGTCCTCGGGCACCGGCTCCTCGGACCACCTCACCGCGGCGCTGTTCTGGCAGCAGACCGGCACCACCGGCCTTCATGTGCCCTACAAGGGCGGCGGACCGGCCATCACCGACCTGATCGGCGGCCATGCCGAGGTGTCATTCCAGAATCTCGGCGTCGTCACCGGCCACATCAAGGCAGGCAAGCTGAAGCTGCTCGCCGTCACCAGCGACAAGCGCATCCCCGCCTTCCCCGATACGCCCACCATGGCGGAGGCCGGCGTCGCCGGCATCGAGGTCTATTCCTGGCAGGCCGTCGCCGCCCCCGCCGGGCTGCCGAAGGAGGTGAAAGCCAAGCTTGAATCCGGCCTTACCGGCGCGCTGGCCGCCCCCGACGTCAAGGGCCGGTTCGAGGAGGCGGGCTTCGAGGTGGTCGGCACCGGCAGCGCCAAGTTCTCGCAGTTCCTCGACGCCGAACTGGCGCGCTGGAAGTCGGTGGTGGAGACCGGGAACATCACCCCGGACCAATAAGGCAAATCCGATGACGACCTGTTCGCGCAATCCCAAGGATCTCTACGCGGGCGTCATCTACATCGCCGTCGGGCTGGCGGCGGTGTGGATCGGCCGCGACTATGCCCCCGGGACCGGCAGCCGCATGGGACCCGGCTATTTCCCCACCGTGCTCGGCTGGCTGCTGGCCGTCTTCGGCGTGTTGTCCGTCCTCCGGTCCTTCATCCAGGACGGCGGGCCGATCGGCGCCGTCGCCTGGAAGGGGCTGGCGCTGGTGGCGGGAGCAACCGCGCTGTTCGGCCTGCTGCTGGAGCCGGCCGGGCTGATCCCGGCACTGCTGGCCCTGATCCTGGTCAGCGCCGCGGCCAGCCGTATGTTCCGCTTCGACATCCGCGCCGCAGCGGGGCTTGTGGCCCTGCTGGCCTTCTGCGCGCTGGTCTTCGTCAGGGGGCTGGGCGTGCCGATGGCGCTGCTCGGCCCCTGGTTCACCGGATGAGCGGGAGGCCACCATGGACATCCTGGCAAATCTCGCGCTCGGCTTCCAGACCGCGCTGGGCCTCTCCAACCTCGCCTACTGCCTGCTCGGCGTGTTCCTGGGCACCGCCATCGGCGTGCTGCCGGGGCTGGGGCCGGTCGCCACCATCGCCATGCTGCTGCCCGTCACCATCGGGCTGCCGCCGGAATCCGCCCTGATCATGCTGGCCGGCATCTATTACGGTGCGCAATATGGCGGCTCGACCACCGCCATCCTGGTCAATTTGCCGGGCGAATCCTCCTCGGTGGTGACGGCGCTCGACGGCTATCAGATGGCACGCCAGGGCCGGGCGGGCACGGCGCTCGCCACTGCCGCCCTCGGTTCCTTCTTCGCCGGCACGGTGGCGACGGTGCTGCTGGCGCTGTTCGCGCCGCCGCTGGCCGATCTGGCGCTGAAGTTCGGTCCGGCCGAATATTTCTCGCTGATGGTGCTGGGGCTGGTGGCGTCCATCGTGCTGGCGCAGGGCTCGCTGCTGCATGCCCTGGCGATGATCGTCATGGGCCTGCTGCTCGGCCTGATCGGCACCGACGTGAACTCCGGCACCGCGCGCTACACCTTCGACCTGCCGCAGCTGGCCGACGGCATCGGCTTCGTCATCGTCGCCATGGGCGTGTTCGGCATCGCCGAGATCGTCGCCAATCTGGAGAACGAGGCGACGCGGACCACCATGGTGAAGAGCGTCACCGGCCTGCTTCCCTCCAAAGGCGACCTGAAACGCATCGTGGCGCCGGTCCTGCGCGGCACGGCGCTGGGATCGCTGCTCGGCATCCTGCCGGGCGGCGGGGCGATGCTGGCCTCCTTCGCGGCCTACTCCATGGAAAAGAAGGTTTCCAGCCATCCGGAAGAGTTCGGCAAGGGCGCCATCGAGGGCGTCGCCGCACCGGAGGCCGCCAACAATGCCGGGGCGCAGACCTCCTTCATCCCGATGCTGACGCTGGGCATCCCGTCGAACCCGGTGATGGCGCTGATGATCGGGGCGATGATCATCCAGGGCATCCAGCCCGGCCCGTCGGTGATGACCGAACAGCCGGCGCTGTTCTGGGGGATCATCGTCTCGATGTGGGTGGGCAACCTGTTCCTGCTGGTGCTCAACCTGCCGCTGATCGGGCTGTGGGTTCGGATGATCGCGGTCCCCTACCATCTGCTCTATCCGGCGATCCTGGTGTTCTGCGCCATCGGCGTGTTCAGCTTGAACAACTCGGTCTTCGACATCTTCCTGATGGCCGGGTTCGGGGTGCTGGGCTACGTCTTCCGCAAGCTCGACTGCGAACCGGCGCCGATGCTGCTGGGCTTCATCCTGGGACCGATGATGGAGGAGAATCTGCGGCGGGCGCTGCTGATCTCCAAGGGCGACCCGATGGTGTTCGCGACGCGCCCGATCAGCGCGGCCATGCTGGTGGTGGCGCTGGCTCTGCTGGTGACGGTCCTGGCGCCCGCGGTCCGGCGCAAGCGCGAGGAAGCCTTCCAGGAGTGATACCCGTTTCCAAGGAGTGACCGTCATGTCGCCGAAGACCCTGTTCTCCCTGGGAGCCACCCTGTCAGCCTCCCTCGTGCTGCTCGTGACGGCCTGCCTGCCCGTCCAGGCCGCGGAGCGGGCCGGGCCGCCCCTGACCATCGTCGTTCCCTTCGCGGCCGGCGGCCCCACCGATGCGCTCGGTCGCGCGCTGGCGACGGCCATGGCCGACTCCCTGGACCGCAAGGTGCTCGTCCGCAATGTGGATGGGGCGGGCGGCACCGTGGGCGCCGAGCGGGTCGCGAAGGCCGGCCCCGACGGCAACACGCTGCTGCTGTCGAACATCGGGCATGCCACCAGCATGTGGCTCTACACGGCGTTGCGCTACCACCCGGTCGATGATTTCGCCCCCATCGGCATGGTGGCCGAGGTGCCGATGACGCTGGTCGCGAAGCCGGGCCTGAAGGCTGCCACGGTCGAGGAGTTCAAGGCGCTGGTCCGGACGGAGGGAAACCGGCTGTCCATCGCCAACGCCGGCGTCGGCTCGGCCTCCTACCTGTGCGGGCTGCTGCTGATGGACATGCTGAAGACCGAACTGACCAGCGTCCCCTATCGCGGAACCAAACCGGCGGTGATGGACGTGATGAACGGACATGTCGATCTGCTCTGCGACCAGACCACCCACACCTTGCCGCTGATCAGGTCCGCCCGCCTGAAGGTGCTGGGGGTCAGCGCCAAGGCCCGGACAGCGGAGCTGCCGCAGGTGCCGACCCTCGACGAGGCGGGGCTGGCCGGCTTCGACCTGACGGTCTGGCATGGCCTCTACGCACCGAAGGGCACGCCGCTGGAAACGGTCGCCGCGCTCGTGGCGGGACTGCGGGAAGCGCTGGCGAACCCGAGCCTGACGGCGGCTTTCGCCGGCCGCGGCGCCCGCCCGGCCTCACCCGGTGACGCGCAACCCGACGCCCTGCAGGCCCAACTCGCCAGCGAGGTGCAGCGCTGGGGGGAGATCCTCCGCAAGGCGGCCATCTACGTGGAATGACTTTTCCCGCATGACCCTTCCGCTGCCGGCCGGCGCGCGGAAGGGCAAGGACACGGAAGGCGACCGCTTCCCGTGAGCCGGCGATCCATGCCCAAAAATCCTATGCTGAAACTCCGGAGGAGACATCATGACCACATTCTCCACCCTCGGTCGGCACACCCTCGGCCGGCGCCGCTTCCTGCAGGTCGCCGGCGCCGGTGCGGCCATGGCCGCCGGCAACGCCTTCGCCCAGGCGATCCCGTTCACGCCGAACGCCCGCTACCCCGACCCGGCCGTCCAGATCCTGGACCCGAGTTTCGCCAAGTACCGCATCTACAGCAGTTCGGTGGAGCAGGTGGCCACCGGCTTCCGCTGGGCCGAGGGCCCGGTCTATTTCCCGGAGACGGGCACGCTCCTGTTCAGCGACATTCCCAACAACCGCATCATGAGTTTCGACGAGAAGACCGGAAAGACCACGGTGTTCCGCGAAAACGCCAATTATGCCAACGGCAACGCCCGCGACCGGCAGGGGCGGCTGGTCACCTGCGAGCATTCGGTGACCCGGCGGGTGGTCCGCACCGAGAAGAGCGGCGAGATCACCGTGCTCGCCGAGTCCTATCAGGGCAAGCGCCTGAACGCGCCCAACGACGTGGTGGTCAAGTCGGACGACAGCGTCTGGTTCACCGATCCCCTGTTCGGCATCAACGGCGAATGGGAAGGGTTCAGGGCGAAGCCGGAGCAGGAAACCACCAACGTCTACCGCATCGCCTCGGACGGCCGCATCGCGGCGGTGGTCACGGACCTCGTGAATCCCAACGGTCTGGCCTTCTCGCCCGACGAGAGCAAACTCTACGTGGTGGAATGGAAGGGCACGCCCAACCGCAGCGTCTGGAGCTTCGACGTCGGCAAGGACAACACGCTGTCCAACAAGACCAAGCTGATCGACGCGGCCGATTTCGGGGCGCTGGACGGCTTCAAGGTCGACCGCGACGGGAACCTGTGGTGCGGCTGGGGAAGCAACGGCGCCCTACAGGCCGAACCCACCCAGGTCGGCGGCCGCATGGTCTATCCGTTGAAGGGAAAATCCGAAGACCTGGACGGCGTGATGGTTTTCAACCCCCAGGGAAAACCCATCGCCTTCATCAAGCTGCCTGAGCGCTGCGCCAACCTGACCTTCGGCGGGCCGAAGAACAACCGGCTCTACATGGCGAGCTGCCACTCCGTCTACGCCCTGTATGTGGAGGCGCACGGGGCGGTCTGACCCGGCTCTAGATCGTCGATCAGGCGGTGGCCCGTTCCACGATCTCGAATCCGACGTCGATGACTTTCTTGGTCACCCGGTTGCCTGCCAGTCGGGTCAGCAGGGCTTCGGCGGCCAAACGGCCGATCGCCGACCGATCGATGCGCACCGTGCTCAACGGCGGCGACATGTAGGCGGCGAAATCCAGGTCGCCGAAGCCGATAACGGCGATGTCCCCCGGGACCGACAATCCGCGGGCCTGCGCCTCCAGCACCACGCCATGCGCCATGGCGTCGGAACTGCACTGAATGGCGCCCTGGCGGAAGCCGCGGGCCAGCAGTTCTCCCAAGGCCTGCCGCCCCATGGCCATGGAGCTGGGGGCCTCGGTCGAAAGGCAGGTGACCTCCTGGATGCCATGCCGGGCCAGGGTCGCAACGAATTCGCGGGTGCGCAGCATGGCGCGCTCATCCTCGGCACTGATCGCCGCGAACTGACGGTAGCCCTTGTTATGAAGATACTCGGCGACACCCCGGCCAACCGCCTCATGGGAGAAGCCCACGGCCATGTCCACAGCCTTGTGCGACAGATCCCAGGTTTCGACGATCGGAATGTTGGCGGCGCGCAGCTGCCGGCGCGTCTGTGCCAGATGGCTGGTGCCGGTGAGATACAGGGCGTCCGGACGGCGGCTGAGGATGGCCTGCAGCAGTTCGCCCTCCCGCTCGGTCGGGTAGCCGGACAGCCCCAGCAGCATCTGGTAGCCGTCCAAAGCCAGCCGGTCGGTGAAGGCCTGGATCGCCCCGGAGAACAGCACATGCGTCAACGTCGGCACGACCGCGGCGACCACCTTGGTCCGGCTCGAGGCCAGTCCCCCGGCCAGCAGGTTGGGCACGTAGCCGGTTTCCGAAATGGCCTTGAGAACGATCTCCCGCAGTTCCGGTGTCACCGATTCGGGACGATTGATCACGCGGGAGACCGTCATCCTGGAAACGCCAGCCAGCGTCGCCACGGTTTCCAGCGTCGCCTTGCCGCTGGTCGGCCGTGTGCCACGGCTCCCGGCGGTCTTCGCCGGCATGACGTCTTTCTTGGCTGCACCCTGACGCGGGCGAATAACTGGTGTGTCGGACACGGCGTAAACCCCAGGATGTAGAGTCTAGATACGGCTTGCGACGGTTCGACGCAAGGACGTCCCGAGGACGGGCGGCGTGCCCAAGCCGGGGGTTGCCCGCAAACGTGCCGGTTACTGTCTCGGCCGATCCCCCCGGCGACTACCTCGATCGTTGGGCCAACGGAAAAAATCGTGGCAAAGCGCCGCAGGCTCTTGCGCCGGCCCGATGTTGAGTTTAGGAGTCACAGCGCTATTGTGAGCGGTAACAAGAGACATCAAGCGCTCTTCCAGCCATAAGAGAGCGCTCACATCAGAATCTTTCTCCCGATAAGCGCGCCTTAGAAAATAACAAACGGCAGCGCAGCATCGGGAATGGAGGCGCCACATGAGTGTCAACACAGTGATGGATCACAGCTCTGTCGCAGGCGCGGCAGCGGCAACAAAAACACGCATCCGTTGGACGATCGTTGTTATGCTGTTCGTCGTGACAGCAATCAACTACGCCGACCGCGCCGTCCTGGCCATCGCCGGCCCGGTTCTGTCCAAGGACCTCGGCATCAATGCCGCGCAGATGGGCTTCATCTTCTCCGCCTTCGGCTGGTCCTACGTGATCGGCCAGCTGCCGGGCGGCTGGCTGCTCGACCGCTTCGGCTCCAAATGGGTGTATGCGGCGAGCATCTTCACATGGTCGGTGTTCACCCTGTTCCAGGGCTTCGTCGGCTTCCTGACCGGCGCCGCGGCGGTGACAGCCCTGTTCGCGCTGCGCTTCGCCGTCGGCCTTGCGGAAGCTCCGTCCTTCCCCGGCAACAGCCGCGTGGTCGCCGCCTGGTTCCCCGGCCATGAGCGCGCCACGGCATCGGCCATCTTCAATTCGGCCCAGTATTTCGCCACGGTGATCTTCGCCCCGCTGATGGGCTGGCTCACCCACTCCTTCGGCTGGCCTTGGGCCTTCGGCTTCATGGGCGCCCTGGGTCTGGTCGTCTCCGGCATCTGGCTGAAGACCGTCTACAGCCCGGTCGAGCACCCGAAGATCAATCAGGCGGAGATCGACTACATCGCCGCGGGCGGCGGTCTGGTCAACATGGACGACGCCGCGAAGAAGAAGACCGATGCGGCGGGCGGCGCCAAGTGGGATTACATCCGCCAGCTGTTCGCCAGCCGGATGATGGTCGGCATCTTCCTCGGCCAGTTCTGCATCAATGCGATCACCTATTTCTTCATCACCTGGTTCCCGGTCTATCTGGTTCAGGCCCGCGGCATGTCGGTGCTCAGCGCCGGCTTCGTCGCCTCGATCCCCGCCATCTGCGGCTTTGCCGGCGGTATCCTGGGCGGCGTGCTGTCGGACGCCATGCTGCGCAAGGGCTTCTCGCTGACCGCGGCACGCAAGACGCCGATCGTTCTCGGCATGCTGCTGTCGATGAGCATGATCGCCTGCAACTACACCGACGTGCAGTGGATCGTGGTCGGTTTCATGGCTCTGGCCTTCTTCGGCAAGGGCATCGGCGCGCTGGGCTGGGCCGTCATGTCGGACTGCGCGCCCAAGGAGATCACCGGCCTGTCGGGCGGCGTCTTCAACATGTGCGGCAACATCTCGTCGATCAGCACGCCGATCATCATCGGCTACATCATCCAGACCTCGGGTTCGTTCAACGGCGCCCTGCTGTTCGTCGGCGCCAACGCCCTGGTCGCCGCGGTCAGCTATCTGGTCGTGGTCGGCGAGATCAAGCGCATGGAACTCAGGAAGTAAACGGCTCCGCCATCCCACGCTGAAGACGCATTCGAGAGGATTTCCCGATGTATATCGGCGAACAGTTGATCAACCCGACAGACAGCCGCCTGCGCCTGTCCGCCCAACTCGGCTGCAAGGGCATCGTCATCGACACCCGCCCCAACAACGCGGTGATCGGCGAGGACGGATTGTGGGATGCCGGCAAGGTCGCGGCGCAGCGCCGGTGGATCGAAAGCCATGGCATGCGCCTGGAAGGCATGGCGCTGGACGTCGGCTCCATCCTGCTCGACAGCCTGCGCGCGCCGGAAAAGGCGGCGGCCAAGGCGAAGGAGCTTCGCCGCAATATCCAAGCCGCCGCCGACGGCGGCGTGGACATGGTGAAATACACGGTCGCCATGGTCGGCATCACCCGCACCGGCGAGGTCGAGGGACGCGGCGGCATGCGCTGCTCCACCTTCAAGGCCGACGAGTACCGGGCGGAGAACGATGCCCGTTTCTCCTACTGGGGCACCGTGCTGCCGGACGACGAGGACGCGCGCGCCGGCGGCGCTGCCGAAACCTGCGGCCAGGTGATAGCCTCCCAGGCCGGCGGCATCTCCGAAGCGGACGGCTGGCGGGCCATCGAGTATCTGGTGGAAGCGCTGCTCCCCACCGCCGAGAAGGCCGGCGTCAAGCTCGCCTGCCACCCGCACGACCCCGCCTATCCGCCGGGCGGCCTGAACGGCGTGCATCATGTGCTGGGCTCGCTCGATGGACTGAAGCGCTTCGTCGCCCTGGCGCCGGAAAGCAGGTCGCTCGGCTTCAACTTCTGCCAGGGCACCATCGCCGAGATGTCGCGGAACCCGACCGAGACGGTGCTTGAAGCGATCCGCACCTTCGGTCCGCAGAACCGCATCTTCATGGTCCATTTCCGCAACATCAGGGGCGGCTACCTCGACTTCCGCGAAGCGATGCCGGACGAGGGGTCGGTCGACATGGCGGCCTGCATCCGTGCCTACCGCGAGGTCGGGTACAAGGGCGTCCTCTGCCCGGACCATGTCCCCTTCTCCGACGTGGATCCGGATCGCGAGCGCTTCTTCTCCTTCTGCCTGGGATACACGCAGGCCCTGCTCCAGGCGGCCTGATCCCGGCATCGACAGCTGAAAAACACGGTCAGTCGCAAATACATAGGATTGGAGACATCATGAGCAAGATCGGCTTTATCGGATTGGGGATCATGGGCGCGCCGATGGCGGGCCACCTTCAGGCGGCGGGGCACGCGCTGTTCGTCCACACCGTCGGCCCGGTGCCCGACGCCCTGACCGCCGGCGGCGCCGTGACCTGCGCGTCGGGCAAGGAAGTGGCGGAACAGGCCGAGATCGTCTTCATCATGGTCCCCGACACCCCCGACGTCGAGAAGGTCCTGTTCGGCACCGGCGGCGTCGCCGAGGGCCTCGGCGCCGGCAAGATCGTCGTCGACATGTCCTCGATCTCCCCGGTCGCCACCAAGGACTTCGCCCGCCGCGTCAACGAGCTGGGCTGCGACTATCTCGACGCGCCGGTGTCCGGCGGCGAGGTCGGCGCCAAGGCCGCCTCCCTCACCATCATGGTCGGCGGGCCCGAGAAGGCGTTCGACACCGTCAAGCCGCTGTTCGAACTGATGGGCAAGAACATCACCCTGGTCGGCGGCAACGGCGACGGCCAGACCACCAAGGTCGCCAACCAGATCATCGTGGCGCTGACCATCGAGGCGGTCGGCGAGGCCCTGCTGCTCGCCGCCAAGGCCGGTGCCGATCCCGCCAAGGTCCGTCAGGCCCTGATGGGCGGCTTCGCCAACTCCCGCATCCTCGAGGTTCATGGCGAGCGCATGGTCAAGCGCAGCTTCGATCCGGGCTTCCGCATCGAGCTGCACCAGAAGGACCTCAACCTGGCGCTCGCCACCGCCCGTTCGCTCGGCGTCAGCCTGCCCAACACCGCAACCGCCCAGGAGCTGTTCAACGCCTGCGCCGCCAACGGCGGCAAGGCCTGGGACCATTCCGGCATGGTCCGCGCCCTGGAGATGCTCGCCAACTTCGAGATCGGCCAGAAGGCCTGAACGCTGAAGGCCTAAAGGGAGGCTCCGTCCATGTCGACCGCTCCGCGCGACCTGCTGCGCCAGATGTTCGATGCCGCAATCGCCGCCGCCCAGCCGGCGCTGTGCGTGCCGGCCAATCTGCCGGACCCGCCTAAAGGCAGGCTGGTGGTGATCGGCGCCGGCAAGGCCTCGGCGGCAATGGCGCGGGCGGTCGAGGACCATTGGCCGGGAGACCTCTCCGGGCTGGTGGTCACCCGCTACGGCTATGCCGTGCCGTGCGGGCGGATCGAGATCGTCGAAGCCGCCCACCCGGTGCCCGACGCCGCCGGGCTGGCCGCCGCCGAGCGTATCCGCGCCCTGGTCTCCGGCCTCGGGGCGGACGATCTGGTGCTGTGCCTGATTTCCGGCGGCGGCTCGGCACTGCTGGCGCTGCCGCAGGGCGGCGTGACGCTGGCGGACAAGCAGGCGGTCAACCGCGCCCTGCTCGCCTCCGGCGCCACCATCTCCGAGATGAACTGCGTGCGCCGCCACCTGTCGGCGGTGAAGGGCGGGCGGCTCGCCGCCGCCTGCGCCCCGGCCCGGGTGCTGACCCTGCTGCTGTCCGACGTGCCCGGCGACAACCCGATGGACATCGCGTCCGGCCCCACCGTCGGCGATCCCACCAGCTGCGCCGACGCCCTCGCCATCCTCCGCCGCTACGGCATCACGGTGCCGCCCGCGGTGCTGGACGTGCTGGAAAGCGGGCGCGGCGAGAGCGTCAAGCCGGACGACCCGCGGCTGGCGGGCTGCGAGGCCCGCCTGATCGCCACGCCGCAGATGGCGCTGGAGGCCGCGGCGGCGGTGGCCCGCAAGGCCGGCTATCCGGTGCACATCCTGAGCGACCGCATCGAAGGCGAGGCGCGCGACGTCGGAAAGGTGCTGGGCGGCCTCGCCCTGCAGGTCGCCGACCGCGCGCAGCCCTTCACCGCCCCCTGCATCCTGCTGTCGGGCGGCGAGACCACGGTGACGGTGCGCGGTGGGGGCCGCGGCGGCCGCAATGTGGAGTTCCTGCTGTCGCTCGCCATCGCGCTGGACGGCCATGCGGCCATCCACGCCATCGCCGGCGACACCGACGGGGTGGACGGGCAGGAGGAGATCGCCGGCGCCG